>Ga0075023_100000484_pt1 | contig 9800 bp, 7 predicted proteins | sample Str014_FD_71388 | JGI IMG/M metagenome (GOLD analysis project Ga0075023, IMG submission 71388) | Freshwater sediment microbial communities in response to fracking from Pennsylvania, USA - Straight Creek_MetaG_SC_2014 | ecosystem: Environmental > Aquatic > Freshwater > Creek > Sediment | place... | reverse complement strand
TGCTACCAATGTTCCGGCAATGCCACTGCCTGCCGCAAACATTCCCGCTTTCCTAAACACCGCTGGCGCATAGGCCTCATAGGCATACCACCATTCAAACAGTCGCCATGGCGCATAGATGGGTTGGCCGAGGACAGACGCAAACGGTGCACCCAATCTTGGCTGATTGCCGAGCATCGCAGCCGTCCATTGTGTGGATGCCCACAGGCCTCCAACCACAATCGCAATAACACTGCAACCTTGCCCAATGAGAATTTTGGTCGGCGACATTTGCGTCCACTCGGTTCACAAACCAGATCATTCTGGAATGTTCCCCAAGCATCGCTGCAAACTGGCGATTTGCTCAATTGGGAAAGGCGGGAAAACGCGGGAACAAGTTCGATAAAAAGGCGCACTCCTACCAACTAGTGATTGGGAACTGGGTATTTCGAATTTGCTCAATTGAGGTTTTGGTGGGAATAGAGCGAGGTTGGAAACATAGTACCATTCAGGCTAGGTGCCGCAATGCTCAAATTCTTTTGGGCTTTACCACTTCAAAGCCGCCGTTGCAGAAATCTTCATTGTTGGCTAGGGCTCGATAGAGCTTGGCGAGCCAGTAATTCTGACCTGAAACTTCCTCGAAGTCCTCCGCTTCTTCGATCAACTTCTCCGCGACGCGTTCCGGATCCTCACCCGCGCCATAGGCACGATGAAGGGCGGGATACTGTCCGCCCAAATGCTCTAGGCCCATCCGTCTATAGCGATCAGAGAGGTCGAGCTCATTGAAGTGCGACCGCAAATGCTGGAAGGCCTGAAGTGTCATTCCAGCCGGTCGCGTCAAGCGGTAGGATAAGATCAGCGCGTCAGCTTCCATGCGCACACGTACCTTGAGAAATGTTAGGCTAGGGATTACGTCATAGCAGGGGTGGAGGAACATTCGAACGTTCGTGCCTTCATCTAATATCCGATCCCGTTTACGCGTGTTACAGACCGCGCAGCTCGGCACCAGGTTCTTCGGGAATACCGAAAACTCGGGATATCGCTCTTTTGGCAGGTAGTGATCTAGCGTCGAGGATTCGCTGATCCCGCAAAATGGACAGCGCGCAACGCTGGTTCTTTTCAAAATGCTACCGCGAAGCGTTGCCATGGGCCCAGTCTCTACAGTGTATGCATGCCGCATCGCCTCCTTCTGCGGATCGGTTAGAGCGGCTTCTTCAAGGCCGCCAACCTCTGGCACGGCATTCTCGTAGTCCTGATAGGCAGCGAGTACATCCGTGCGAGCTGACTGCATGCGCCTCCTTCGTGGTTGTTGCTTGGCAGCGGCAATCTCATCGAACACATCCATCGCATTTACGGTGATTAGCGGAATTGAGCGCATCCGCTAATCCTCGATCTCATCGCGGATACTGAGAACGTAAGATCGCGCTGCAAAGCCCAGCTTGCGGCCGAACACCTCTTCAATCTCTTCCAGCGAGTTTCGACGTGCCATCGTCCTCAAAGTTTCGTGCCAATCGGTAGAGCCGTCGCCGAGATTGAATACCTCCTGAGTGATGACTCCGATACTTTCTGCGAACGTCTCAACATTCGGCTGCATGATGCGGTTCTGGTCGGCTGTTCGGCGCAGAACCTGGACATACTTCGCAGGCGTTTCCTGTAAGACCACTGGCGAATGGGTGGCGATAATTGCATAGCCATCGAAAGATTCAAGACATGCCCGAACGCTCTTGAGAAATGCAGCAAGCAGTGGTGGATGGAGGTGAGTTTCCGGCTCGTCAATGAGCACCAGCGTCGGTTCGTCCCCGGAGATGTGTGCAGTTAGCTCGGTTACAATCTTGAGGATAACCTTGTGACCACTACTAAGTCCGCGAAAAAGTTCTCTCAGCTCGACATCATCTTCATTGGCGTAGAGTTGCGTCAAGCCAATGAGCTGAAACGACGGGTCATGCAGAAGGGGGTTCAAGATTTCCAGCAGGTTCTCCAAACGATTGGCTTGACGGACGCGCTCCAACGCTGACATGAATTCTGTCTCAATCTCTGCTGGTGTGCGCAGTCGATAGGTCTGCTCGCCGTTCGGCGCTACGTCGTCTGATCGTTCGCGAAGACCGCAATAAACGTACCCAAAGATTTCTCCGCTTTCTTGAAGCCTCTCTTTCTCCTCCTCTGTGCGTCCGGGAATGACAAAGGTATCGAACGCGCTGTAGGACACCACCACAACCGTCTTGAAAGGAGGAGCAGTGCCGACAAACCGACCCGCCGCGTTTTCCAGTAGGTCTTCTTTGCTACCATAGCCATATCCGCTCGCCACGATCGCGAGATTCGATAAGAGTCTGGTTTTACCAGTACCATTATATCCGATCAGAGCGTTGATACGGTTTGGTAGCCGACCGCGTCGCCTAAAATCAAAATCGATAGTGAAGGCATTCGAGCGTCGCGCCACCTTCGTCTTGAACTTGACCTTGAACCCTGCACTTCGCCGCTTCGCCGGCAAGCTTGGCGCTCGCAGTAAGCGTGCGGCATCACCTATGGTACGTTCGGCTCCTCCAAAACGCAGCAGTGAAACCCGATAGGCTTCACTGTCCTCGACGCTGGCCTTGATCTCGTCGTCGAATGCGACATCTCGAAGACCTTTGAAGTATGGTTCAAATACGTCCCGCCCGAGTTTATATACCCTTTCATAATAGTCGAGGTCGGCACCTAGCGAAGCATAGCCTCCTTGTAATTCCTCAAAAGGCTGCCGCGGTATGTCGGTGTATCCGCTCGTTTGACCCGTATTTATTATTTTGATGTTGCCAAGGTCATAGATTGCCTCGACCGACAAGTGCAGTGTCACGTGGAACGTGGTTTTGTAGCCAAAGTCATCCCAATTGTCTTGGACGAGTACCGCATGAGGAAAACGAATATTTGAAGGCGAGGCGCTCGATCTTGATTTTACGACAAATCTCATTCCGACCTCCCTATCTTAACAGGCTCCTTATTTGGAGATGCGATGCGCAAGCTCATCTCTCCAGCCTGACTCTCATCCTTCTTGCACGCTCGCGAAAAGCAGCCTCGCCGCCTTCAAGAATGTCGCAGACGTACTTTCGAATACTGGCACTCTCTAAGCCACCCGAGTCATAGGCAATCGGTGGCAGACCTCCGAAGGATGTGGACCTGCGGACGCAACAATTATCTGATCCGCGTCAGTGTTTATGACTAGATTCGCATTGTGCGTTACGATGATCACTTGGCGCTTAGTTTTCGCGGCGATGAACAATGCCACGAGTTCGTCAAACACGGATTTGGGGTCGAGGTTCTCCTCCGGTTGGTCAATAATCAATGGACGATCGTCTGAATTGTCCAACGCTAGATACAACAGCAGCAGCACAATACCCCGGGTACCTGGCGAAAGCTTACGGATGTCGACGCCATCATAAGAAATCTCATATCGGACGGTGATGTGGTCAGTGCCAAAGAGCCAGTGGGCAAACTGCTTCGACCAGGCCCGAAATTCAGCCTGTTGATTTGGTGCATAAGGAGCATGCGAGAGAAGGTCTTTCAGGTATTTTGCCATGAAAGCTGTCATGGCAGCCTGAACATCAGCCGCCACCGCCGATTCCCAGGCTGGTTTAAGCGCCTCTGTAGCTGCCGCTATCAGGGAGCCGCGACCGTAAAAGGGGCCAGTTTTGCGCCGGTCAAGGAGTTCTTCCTCAGCGACCGTGCCCCAAGCTTGAACGTTTGCGATCCTATGAACCGAAAAGCTCAGCTTCTTGAGAGTACCCGACGATTCTGCAAGCCGCTTCATCAGCGGGGTGTAGAGCCCGGCCAGCGCGTTCTGCTCGTTGATGATTGCTTCGAAAACGCGGCCGTAGGCGTCATCCCGCTCAGCCTGAAGATCCTTCCGGCGCGCGGCGGCGCCTTGCGCATCCGCTAGCCGGGTCTTGAGGGCCTCGTGCGCAGAATTCTCATGTGCAATGCGATTGGTCAGCGCCGTGTATTGATCTTGGATCAGCTTGTCCGCGCTGAATAACTTTTCGAGACGGGTCATTTCCGCCGCAACCAGCGCCAGGGGCAGCGCCGCGAGATTCGCGCCGTCGGCAATCAGCGCGATGTTTGGATCACCGGGCGGCAGCGGAACGCCGTTGAGTTTGCGCGCCTCCTCGTCGGCCCATGCGATGTATCCCGTAAGGCTCTTGTCGACGTCTCCCTTGTAGATCAGTAGAAATTCGTCCCATTGCTGGGCGCTCATGCCGCTATTGCCGTGTCGCGCCTGCGCTTGGCGGAGCATCTCGGGTGCGCCTGTGGCGCGCGTGCTCCGAACTTCGCCCTGTAGGGCGATGAAGGTACGGCGCTGGTTTCCGTAGACTTGGATCTTGTTCCGAAGGTTCTGAGACGCTTCGCTGAGTTGGCCGTGGCGGGCCACCTGCGCTTCAGTCCCCTTGACTACCAACTTGGCGCGATCGGCAGTGTAGTCCGCAATCAGCTTTTCCTTCTGTGCCAATTGTGTCGTCAGCGTGGCGACCATGTTCTCCTTCTCGAACTCAGTGGCGATGCGATCAGATATGTCCGAGATCGCCTCGGCTTCACGCTCGCGTGCCTGCCGGTATTGTGTGGTCCGCTGCTCCCGCAGCTCTGCAAAATCGATCGCCCATTCACGATCATCCTGCGAATGCGACCCGAAGATCACCCGTTCGATCTCACCGACGAGACCGTCCGAAACACCTTTCGCCGAGCAAAGTTCTTCGACGAACTGCTGGGAGAGATAGCGGGCACGCGGGAACGACATGTGGCCGTTGGCGTCGCGCCCGTCGAGTGAGCGCGTAACCGTCGCGCCAGCAGCCCAGGTCAGCGTCGTTGTTGCATCGCCGACGAGCGTGCGTGCGCGAGCTAGGAATGATGGGCTGATGTTCTCGTCGGCGTTCCAGCCAGATGGCGTGATCGCATCGCAGCCAGCAGCAATAACTTCTGCTAAGGCCGTTTTTCCCGATCCGCGTGCGCCAATGATAGCAACGAGGCCAGGGTTCAAAGGAATGTCCGACGTGGTTGCCCATTCCGCGCTATCGATCCGGACGTGTGAAATCACCTGTGACGGCATGGCCGACTTCGGTGGCTGTTCACCGACAAAAGCACGACTATCAGGATCGATGCATGCTTGCCGAAGCGCATCGAATTCCAGTCCGCCCTTGATCCAGGAAAACCGACTGCCGAACGGTGAGGCGACATCGTCGAGCTTGTGGGCATCGCTGCCATGGAGGCAAGGCTTCAGGCTGCCATACCGGGCACGAATTTCATCTTGTCCTAGATCCTTTTGACCGAGCCAAAACTCCCGCTGGGCCGGACTGCCCGCGAAGATCACATGCGCAAAGCCTTCAATCTCGCGCCGGATCGTCTGATCGGCAGCTTCCCGCACGCCTGACGTTCCGTCTGTCGCGCCCCCGGCCACCGCGATCAGGATGTTTGTCTTAGCCCACCCACTTTCGTTGAACACCTCGCGGAGCTTCTGAAAGTTGACCTTGAACTGGTTGGCCCCATAGGACAACGCGGCACGATCATCCGTGATGTTAGGGTCGGCCTTTTTGCCGAGCCGGATGAGATCGGCCCGGGTGCAATCAAAGCGATCCTGCATGACATTGAACTGCAGGCGCGACAGCAGACGCCGCAACTCGTCGGGATGTTGCGGGTCCTCCGGACTGACGAACAGATGGAGGTTGACGAACCCCCCTTTGGTCGTTGCAACGTCGAGCCGGAGTTCGACGTTCGGAAAGACCAGCTTGACGTTGGGCAAGCGGCCGGTGGACTTGTGCCGCAAGACCTCTTCGTAAGTATCGGTGACGTAGTAGTCAGTGACGGCGACTGCTTCAATTATCGGCGTCGCTTGTTCAAGCGCTGTTAGATAATCGCCCCAAGCGTCCGGGCCGTGGAACTGGTTGTTCATGACCGTACCTGGCGCGTGAATATGAGGTTCCCAGCGATGCCATTCCGATCCACGAGTTATCATCTGCCGGTCCCAATTTTGCAATTTTCAACGTATTTTTATAGACCAAAGACACCATAGTCCTTCCTGAATTGCAACCAGAGCAAGATCATTATAAAATGGAATCGCGATACAGTTAGCGTGTGAGATGAAATATCTGTACTTCTGTAACGATGGGCTACTTTGGTGTCTCTTTTAGGAAATCCCCAAGCCCTGTCCGCGTTTCATATTCCAATCCCAGTTGATGCCTTGACTGCCCGCGGTTCCTGACAAGGCTTTCCCCCTAAACTGCTCCAACTCGGGCCTCCATGGCACCAGGGTGAACTCTTTCGACTTCTGGATCACGGCGTATTTGCCGCTGGCCAAATTTACAGATCGACTGAAGGTTCCTTCAATTCGCTCGCCTTCAATTGGCTGTGCATGAGACAAGCCAAGTTTGTTTGACAGGGTTTGACTTACCTGCCGGAGGTCACGCTGGCGAAGTTGATCCAACATGCGGGGCTGCGGCTGGAATGCGTTGGCGGAATCGATAGTGCCTAAGCCCTGAGCAACCAGCCATTGCCGCCGTCTCGCAGTCGCACTGGCAACGTCGTTACCAAATCCGCTTTGTGTTATCCGTTCTGCTGACTTACTTAGCAGTTCTTTGTCGAGCCAAGTAGCACCTTCCGCCTCAACCAGTTTTTCAAGATTGAGGTAGGACAGGATACGCAGGTTGGTGCGTTGTCTTTCGCCCTCTTTGGCAATCCTGTTTTCGATTGCAACGATCATGCCCTTGTCCGGCACAAACTCTGGCCGCAAGTGACCGACATCGGCATAGTGAACTTTGCCGTCTACACCATCGACAACGATGTAGTGCCGGTCATTGATTTCATCGGTCAGGCCGAGGCCTGCGACACGCCCCACAATTCGGTTCCTTGCCTTGGCAGTATCGAACAACGCAAAGCTACCAGCTGGACGTTCAATCTCTGCTTCACGCATGGAACGGTGCATGGTCTTGATGATGTCGCCGCGTTGGCCGAGCGACCTGAGCTTGGGTTCGATGTCGGAACTCATTTGCCAAACACCCGTCTGCCGTTCCTGTGCCAGGCCAAGGGACTCCAATTTTTTGAGGCGGCCCATGTGGGAGGCATGGGTGGTTCGGTCTTGCGGCGGCATGGCGCTGATCACTAGGTAGCCCCGGTCGGTATGTTTCAGGAGGGCGCGGTCAAGGCGGGTGAAGCGTTCGGCATTCACCTCACGCGCCAATTTGAGTGTCATGTCGTGTTCAATCTCTGGGCCGAGTTCCAGTGTCAGGTACTCGCGCGCCCGCATACGCAAGCCATGGGACATGTAATCCTTGGTGATGATCAGATCGTCGCCGTGATCGTCTTTGCCCCGGATGACGATATGGGTGTGAGGTTGGCCTGTGTTGTAGTGGTCAACAGCCACCCAATCGAGTTTCGTTTCAAGGTCGCGTTCAACTTGGGCCATGAAGTCACGGATGAAGGGTTTCAGATCTTGGAGCTGTGCACCATCCTCCGGTGACACAATGAGCCGGAACTGGTGGCGGTCATCCTCGCAGGCATCAAGGAAGGTGGTGCCATTGGCGGCATTGATCTCTGGGCCATACAATTGTCCGGCTCCACCTTCTGGTGTCACCCCATCGCGCTGGATGTAGCGCAGATGGGCGCGGGCCGCGCCCAACCGACCCGCCTTGAATTTAGTGATGCGTGCCTTCACGATGACGCGGCGTTGACCGCCGGGATAGAGCCCTGCTGCGGCCAATGTCCCAAATGCGCTACCTCTTCCAATCCTCGTGCCCGAGAACGAACTCTGCCGGCTCCCCTTCACATGACCAGTGGCTTGAACCGCGCGCGTCACTTTGTTGATGTAGCTATCAAGCCGTGTGCCGTGCTTCCAACCGATACGGCCGAGCTTGGGTGTAAATGAATTTGACATGAGAACCTCGCAAAGATGATGATGTGGCAATCAGGGGTGCACATCGTTCTTCGCGTTCTGGATTCAAGACTGCATGAGAACTGCGGCGATATCAAGACATTGCCAGCCACCTGCTGGCATCGGTGTTTGTGGTACTGGTGTTCCGGCTCAATCTCTTCAAAGACTTGTCACCACCTCACCATAAGGCCTTTTATCTTGCCGTAGCTCAAAACCTGACCCAACCCACTCCAAACTGCACCCAAACTCATTTGAAGGGGAAACGGAGGCGATGCGCCACACCAATCACTTGGCTTGTTTTGATTGAACCAAAGTAGCGGCTGTCGAAGGAATTGGCAGGGCGCGCGATAAGAAAAACCTCATCAGGATTCAATGTGCGACAGCCCTTCCAGGGGGGTAGAATACGATGCTGGCGATCAAACATTTTGGCACGGGCCACCAGTTTTCCATCGACAAATACATAGCGTCCAAAGCGGCAAACCACGGCGGGAGAGAGGCCCGCGACGGGTTTCAAAAGCCAGACATTCGCGGGCAAATAGCTTCGCGATGATGCATAAAGTTCCGGCCAATCTTCAAGTTTGACGACTGCGATTTCGTGGAGTTTGGGCTGACGACGCTCAACAGAATACCAGCCGATGGGCACACTTTTTGACGCGTTCCAGATCAAAAGCGGGCGTGGCGTAAGCCAGATTGCGAGCGTAATGATGATAGCAATCACAAGTATGGTTGCGATCAAAATGAGTCGCCGAAAGTTCGGAGTATTGGTCATCGTCAATACTCCGAAGTCGAATTGCGGCGGCTGTTGAGTGACCATTCCCTAAGTTCTTCTTCATGGTAATAGATCCGCCCACCATGCTTGCGGAACTTGGGGCCGGTGCCCATCCAACGCATGTTGTCGAGGGTGCGCTTCTTCAGGCGAAGATAAGTTGCGGCTTCTTCAACTGTCAGAAATGGTGATTGGGAATGGTCGATCATGGTGGCTTCTCCTGCATCTCTTTGCGATGCTTGGAGTGTCACGCGGCTTCTTGATTTACGGGAGTGTCGAAGATCGAAACTGCGAATTCGACACCCTTAGAGGAGGTCGCGGTAGCCGCCATTCATCAACGCGAGACCGGATTCAACGGCACGACGAACTTTGGATTTGAGGCCACGTGAATCGTCTATCCAGTATGCGCCAACACGGTCTGAACCATAAAGAACTTCTGCAATATCGCGGTAACTGCGGCCCGCAAGACGACCGTCAAGCGCTACCAAATAGTCGCGATATTTGCTGTCCGAAGATACTGTAGGTGAAGTGGAAACGGTAGTTTCCGCCGCGAATTGCGACAGAAGTTTCAACGTTTCGAAGTGTCGCGCCGCAGATTTCAGGCCGTTGTGATGGAACTTGAGGGCACGTTTTCCAACGATCAGTGATCCGTCTGTCACAACTAGATTGGCAGCGCGGTGTCCACAAGCGATGGAAATGACTTGGCGGCTACGGTGAGCAAGCACGGCACGCCGACCTGCAAATGATGCGAGTGATATTTGCTCTTCCTGATTGCTGTTGGCGGCTCTGGCTTCGCAAAAAGCAACGGAAGTGAGAAGCTCAGGTAGCCAGAAGGGCGTGACCTCCAGCGCGGTTTTGTTTGGATTAGAAAAGAACGAAAGCCCCCATTGTTCCGCAGACACCAATCTTCGCCGAAGCCGCAATAGCGTTGCTCCTGATAAGAGTTGAATTGGTATTGGATGGCCCGCTCGGTTCAATCTGGCATCGCGCTGATAGTCGGCATTGCGGCGTAGAAACTCCCATGCCCAACCCGCCACACTCAACTCGCGGGTATAAGCATAATCACGCAGACGTCGATCCCATACCGTCCCAAGTTTTTGGTCTTGGGGCATCACAAAAGTTTCCGCGAGCCTCACGTGTTTCCACGCTGGCGGGGTTACCGTCCTATTC
>Ga0075023_100000482_pt1 | contig 9834 bp, 3 predicted proteins | sample Str014_FD_71388 | JGI IMG/M metagenome (GOLD analysis project Ga0075023, IMG submission 71388) | Freshwater sediment microbial communities in response to fracking from Pennsylvania, USA - Straight Creek_MetaG_SC_2014 | ecosystem: Environmental > Aquatic > Freshwater > Creek > Sediment | place... | reverse complement strand
AAGAGTCGGCCCGGCATGGCCGGCGAGTTGCGCGAGCAGGTGCCAGCGGCGCCCGCCGCCGAGCGGCCACTCGATGCGCAGTGCACCGGCCGATGGCTGTGCGAACACGCCGCTGCCGGCTTCGGCCAGCCACGGCATCAGGTGCTCGCGGCGCCGTGCGAGCAGCATGCGGTACAGCGCGAGCCAGGCGGCATGTGGCTCGCGCGACGCCTCGCTGCGATCGAGTCGGCTGCGTGTGAAGGTCGCGAGCGCATTCGGGTCGGGAATCGCCTCGCGCACTGTCGGGTCGGCGAAACGCGCGAACGCGCCGAACTCGGCACGGCGGCCTTCGGTCACGGCGCGCCCGAGTTCGTCGTGGTGGTCGCAGAAGTACAGGAACGGCGTGGACGCGGCCCACTCCTCGCCCATGAACAGCATCGGCGGCGAGGGGGCGAGCAGCACGCAGGCGGTCAACGCGCGCAGCGCATCTTCGCGGCCGGCTTCGGCGGCGAGCGTCGACAGGCGCTCGCCGAACGCACGGTTGCCGACCTGGTCGTGCGTCTGCAGCGAATTCACGAAGGCCAGCGGCGGCAGGTGCGCCGAGCGCGTGCCGCGACCCTCGCCATCGCGGTGGGCCGACGGCTCGCCCTGGTACGCGAAGCCTTCGGCGAGCGCGCGACCGAGCAGGCGCACCGGCTCTTCGGCGTAGTCGCCATAGTAGCCATCGGTCTCGCCGGTGACGATCACGTGGAGCGCGTGGTGCACGTCGTCGTTCCATTGCGCATCCCCGATCAGCGCCTCGCGCTGCGGACCGCGGGCCAGGCGGGCGGCGTCGTTCAGGTCGTTCTCCAGGATCAGGTGCACATGCCGCTCGCGACCCGGCCCATCGCGCACCGCGAGGGCGAGCTCGTCGATGAAGTGCGGCGCGCCTTCGTCGTGCATCGCGTGGACGGCGTCCAGGCGCAGGCCGTCGAGCTGGAACTCCTCGAGCCAGTAGATCGCGTTGTGGATGAAGAAGTCGCGCACCGTGCGGCTGACCTCGCCTTCGAAGCCGATCGCGGCGCCCCACGGGGTCTCGATCGCGGCGTTGAAGAACGCCGGCGCGCTGGCGTGCAGGTAGTTGCCGTCGGGGCCGAAGTGGTTGTAGACGACGTCGAGCAGCACCATCAGCCCGCGCTGGTGGGCCGCGACGACGAGCGCCTTCAGCTCGTCGGGCGAGCCGTATTCGGCCTTCGGTGCGAACAGCAGCACGCCGTCGTAGCCCCAGCCGCGCGCGCCGGGAAAATCGGCTACCGGCATCAGCTCGATCGCGGTGACGCCGAGTGCGACCAACTCGTCGAGTCGTTGTGCCGCAGCCGCGAACGTGCCCTCGGGCGTGAAGCAGCCGACATGCAGTTCGTAGATCACCGCCTCGTGCCAGGGTCGGCCGCGCCAGCCGGTGGCGGGCCAGTCGAACGCGAGCGGGTCGACCAGCGCGCTGGCGCCGTGCACGCCTTGGCGGGTGGCGCGCGCGGCGGGGTCGGGCACGACGAGACCGCCATCGAGGCGGAAGGCGTAGTCCGCCGGCAATTCGACGCGTTCCAGTTCGAGTTCGAACCAGCCGCCCGCCCGCGCCTGCATCGGCTCGCTGCGCTCGCCCCGCACCAGCTCGACCCGCTGCACCGCCGGCGCCCAGAGCCGGAACCTCGCACCGCCCTGCCCGTCGGGCAGCGCGCCGAACGGCATCTCGTGAACGCGCCTCATGAACCCGCCCGCATCAGCGCAACCGATCCGAGTGGTTGCGCGGGAACCAGCGCTCGATCAGCTCGGCCGCACGGTCGCGCGCGCCCAGGCCGAAGGCGAGCGCGAGCGCGAACACCACGCCTGCCAGCAGGATCAGGAAGGTCTTCTGGATCAGCCCGCCGCCGATGTCGAGGTGGTCGATCGCGAGCAGCAGCACGAAGGTCATCACCGCGTAGCGCACGAGCCGGCCGAGGATCTCGGCATCGCTGATGCCGGCGGCCTTGAAGTAGCGCTGCACCGCGTTCGCGACGAAGCGCGAGAAGTAGCCGCCGAACACCAGCACCAGCACCGCCACCAGCAGGCGCGGCACGAACAGCAGCACGCGGCCGAGCAGGTCGGTCACCTGCGTCAAGCCCAGGCCGTTGAAGGCGATGATCAGCGAGGTGAGCAGCACCAGCGCGTAGCCGATGATGCCGATCCACTCGGTGGTGTCCTTGTCGGTGCCGCCCTGCTTCAGGAAACCGTCGATGCCCGCGCGCTCGGTGAGGATGTGGAAGTTCAGCGCGCGCAAGGCCTTGACCACGCTGAAGCGGAACGCCTTCGCGAGCAGCCAGCCGACCACGATCACCGCCAGCGCCACGCCCAGGCGCGGGAGGAAGGTACCGACCTCCATCAGGAAGCCGCGCACCGGCACGAGCATCACGTCGAAGTTTTCCATCTCAGCTCCAGTCGTCTATTCACCGAGGCCGGCGAGTTCGGCGATGCCGGCGAGCGGCACGCCGACCCAGTCGGGCCGGTTGTCGATCTCGTAGCGCAGCTCGTACAGCGCCTTCTCGAGTTCGAACAGGTCGAGCATCGGCCGCGCCGCATCGAACGCGGCGGCGCTGGCATACAGCCCGCCGGTCACCGCCACGTCGCGATAGGCCTCGACGAAAGCCTGGCGCATGCGCCGCTCCCATTGGCGCGCCACCGGCGCCAGCCGTTCGTACTCGGCCGTGCCCTGCGCAGTCTGGTGCAGCGCGGTGTGACGCACGTAATCGAGTGAACGCAGCATGCCGGCCACGTCGCGCAGCGCGCTGTGCTTGGCGCGGCGCTCGTCGAGCGTGCGTTGCGGCTCGCCCTCGAAATCGATGATCAAAAAGTCGTCGCGCACGATCAGCACCTGCTGCAGGTGCAGGTCGCCGTGCAGGCGCGTCTTCAGGCCGACCGGCGCGATGCGCGCGGCCTGTGCGATGCGCTCCTCGAGCTTTGCGCCGGCGGCATTGACACGCGCGGCGAGCGCGGCGAGCGGTTCGCTCAGCGTGGCGGCGCGCGAAGGCAGCAGCGCCAGCGTGCGCTGGCACTCGGCGCGCACGCCGGTCGACCAGGCCGCCAGGTCGCCCGCCGTGATCGGCGCCGGCTCGAACGCCGGCACGCCACTGCGCTTGCCGAGCGCCACGTGCAGTTCGGCGACGCGGCGCGCCAGCAGTTGCACGCGATCGGCCATCGCCTCGACATCGGCACGCGGATCGGCTTCGCTGCCGCGCTGGGCCTCGAGCAGGCGCGCGAGCTGGTCGACGATGTAGCTCCAGGCATCGCCCTGGTTCGCGACCTGCGCCTGCAGCAGCGCGAGCACCCAGACCGAGCCGTCCTTCGCGACGAACTCGAGGCTGCCGGCGACCGGCACCGCGTGCCCGTACCCGGCCACGTCGGTCAGGTAGCGGCCCATCTCGAGCTCGGGGCTGATGCCGGCCTGCAGGCGGCGATACGCCTTCAGGAAAAGGCGATCGCCGAGCAGCGTGATCGAGTTGCTGCTGGTCGTGAGCCGCTGCAGCGGCGTCGGCTGCGAGAGCGCATCGCCGACGACCTCGGCGAACGCGGCGGTCGGTGTGAATCGGAGCAGCCCACCTTCGGCGGGCAGGTCGCGGCCGGCACCCATCGCCTCGATCAGTGCGCGGCAGAACGGCGCGTCGCCCATCGCATCGGCGAGCACGCCCACCACGGCCTGTTCGCGCACGCGCGTCACGGCGAGCGCCGTGAGCTCGCGCACGCGATCTTCGTCTTCTTCCTCGAAGGCAAGCACCATCGGCACGAAATAACGCGCAGGCTCGGTGGCACCTTGCGTGTCGACGATGGCGAGCAGCCAGGGTGAAGCCTCGGTGCCCAGCACCCCGTGGGCGCTCAGCGTGGCGCTCTTCAGCAGGTCGTTCTTGGCTGCGTACCAGCGTTGGCGCTGCATGAAGCGCGGCAGCAGCTCGGTCTCGAACTGCTTGCGGGTCTTCTCGGCCATGCCCATGCGCCATGGCACGACCTTGCTGCGGAAGAAGCTGTTCCAGCCGTCGAACAGCACCAGCACCGGCAGGTCCTCGATCGTCAGCCGTTCGACGTGCCACTGCGGCGGCGCGGCATCGGTGGCGAGGCGGAACCAGAAGAAGCCGTAGGCCGGCAGCGTCATCATGTACGGGTGGTCGCCGATCGTGGGGAACGCGTTGCGCCCGAGCATCTCGACCGGCACGCGGCCCTTGTACGCCTCCAGCGCGAGCTCGACCGGCTGCGCGACGCGGCTGACGTTGAAGACGCACAGGATCACGTCGTCCTGGTATTCGCGCACGTAGGCCAGCACCTTGCGGTTGCCTGGGTGAAGCATCGTGAAGCGGCCGCGCCCGAAGGCTTGAGAGCCGCTGCGCACCGCGAGCAGCCGCTTGGTCCAGTTCATCAGCGACGAAGGCTCGCGCGATTGCGCCTCGACGTTGAGCGCCTCGAACCCGTAGATCGGGTCCTGGATCGGCGGCAGGTACAGGCGCTGCGGGTCGGCGCGCGAGAAGCCGCCGTTGCGGTCGCTGGTCCACTGCATCGGCGTGCGCACGCCGTCACGGTCGCCGAGGAAGATGTTGTCGCCCATGCCGATCTCGTCGCCGTAGTACAGCACCGGCGTGCCGGGCATCGACAAGAGCAGACCGTTCATCAGCTCGATGCGCGCGCGGTCGTTCTCGAGCAGCGGCGCCAGCCGCCGGCGGATGCCGAGGTTGATGCGGGCGCGGGCATCGGACGCGTACATGCGGTACATGTAGTCGCGCTCCTTGCTGGTCACCATCTCGAGCGTGAGCTCGTCGTGGTTGCGCAGGAAGATCGCCCACTGGCAGTTGTCGGGGATCTCGGGCGTCTGCGCCAGAATTTCGACGATCGGGTGGCGGTCTTCCTGCGCGATCGCCATGTACATGCGCGGCATCAGCGGGAAGTGATACGCCATCTGGCACTCGTCGCCGTCGCCGAAGTACTCGCGCACGTCCTCGGGCCACATGTTGGCCTCGGCCAGCAGCAGCCGGCCGGGGTAGTGCGACTCGATGCGGGCGCGGATCTTCTTGATGACGTCGTGCGTCTCTCGCAGGTTCTCGTTGCTGGTGCCGTCGCGTTCGATGAGGTAGGGGATCGCGTCGAGCCGGAAACCGTCGACACCCATTTCGAGCCAGAACTCCATCGTCTTCAGCACGGCCTCGAGCACGGCCGGGTTGTCGAAGTTCAGGTCGGGCTGGTGGCTGAAGAAGCGGTGCCAGAAGTACTGCTGCGCGACCTCGTCCCAGGTCCAGTTCGACTTCTCGGTGTCGGTGAAGATGATGCGCGTGCCGGTGTAGAGCGTGTTGTCGTCGCTCCAGACGTAGAAGTTGCGCTCGGGTGAGCCCTTGGGCGCGCGCCGCGCCGCCTGGAACCACGGGTGCTGGTCGGAGGTGTGGTTCACGACCAGCTCGGTGATCACGCGCAGGCCGCGGCGGTGCGCCTCGACGACGAACGCGCGGAAATCGTCGAGCGTGCCGTAGTTCGGGTGCACGTCTTCGTAGTTCGCCACGTCGTAGCCGTCGTCGCGCTGCGGCGAGGGGTAGAACGGCAGCAGCCAGATCGTGTTGACGCCGAGCGACTGCACGTGATCGAGCCGCTCGGTCAGGCCGCGGAAGTCGCCGACGCCGTCGCCGTTCGCATCCGCGTAGGCCTTGATGTGCAACTCGTAGATGACCGCGTCGCGGTACCAGAACGGGTCGCTCGCGGTCTCGGTCGAAGGCACCGCGGGCGCGAGCGCCGTCTGGGGGTCGACGGTCTGGGCGTCAAGGGTCACAGGCTGTCCTCGGGAAACTCTTCAAAGGAAATAATCGAAATCGTTTTCACGCTTCATGCGTGCACGCAACGCCATCACGTGCACCGGCACACGCTGCGGATCCAGGCTCACGAAGTTGCGCGAACCGTGCCAGAGAAAGTGCGAGCCGCTGAGCAGATCATGCAGCTGGTAGACCTGATCGGGCTGCAGGCCGAACGCGCCGAGGTCGAAATCGACCCAGCCGCTCTGCGTGTGGTGCGGGTCGAGGTTGACGATGCAGACCACCGTGTTGGCGCCGTCGGCCGAGGTCTTGGCGTAGGCGAGCATCTGCTCGTTGTCGATGCCCAGGAAGCGCAGCCCCGCGTCGCTTTGCAGCGCCGGGTTCTCGCGCCGCACGCGGTTCAGCACGGCGATGAAATCGGCGAGCGAATCGTCCCGCGAACGGTCCCAGACGCGGCGCTCGAATTTCTCGGAGTCGAGGTACTCCTCGCCGCCGGCGCGCAGCGCGCGGCCTTCGAGCAGCTCGTAGGCCGGGCCGTAGATGCCGTAGCTGGCCGCGAGCGTGGCAGCCATCGCGACGCGCGCCATGAAGACCGGGCGGCCGCCGTATTGCAGGGCGGCCGGCAGGATGTCGGGCGTGTTCGGCCACACGTTCGGGCGGAAGTATTCGCGGCCCGCACCCTGGCTCAGCTCGGTGAAGTAGGCGGTGAGTTCCTGCTTCGAATTGCGCCAGGTGTAGTAGGTGTACGACTGGCTGAAGCCGACCTTCGCGAGCCGGTGCATCACGCGCGGCCGCGTGAACGCCTCCGACAGAAAGATTACCTCGGGCTGGGCCGCGCGGACCCGCGCGATGACCCACTCCCAGAACGGATAGGCCTTGGTGTGCGGGTTGTCGACCCGGAACACGCGCACGCCCTGCGCGACCCAGTGCTCGAACACGCCGGCCAGCGCGAGCCACAGCCCGCGCCAGTCGGCCGACTCGAAGTCGAACGGATAGATGTCCTGGTACTTCTTCGGCGGGTTTTCGGCGTACTGGATGCTGCCGTCGGCGCGCTTCTTGAACCAGTCGGGGTGCTCCTCGACCCAGGGGTGATCGGGTGCGCATTGGAACGCGATGTCGAGTGCGACGTCGATCTCGAGTTCGGCGGCGCGCGCGACCAGGTGCTTGAAGTCGGCGAGCGTGCCGAGCGCCGGCAGGATCGCGTCGTGGCCGCCCTCGGCCGCGCCGATTGCCCACGGGCTGCCGAGGTCGTCTTCGCTCGGGTCCAGCGTGTTGTTGCGGCCCTTGCGACGCGAACGGCCGATCGGGTGGATCGGCGGGAAGTACAGCACGTCGAAGCCCATGCGCTTGACGTAGGGCAACCAGGCTTCGCAATCCTTGAAGCTGCCGTGACGCTCCGCGTCGTCGGAGGCCGAGCGCGGGAAGAACTCGTACCAGGCCGAAAAGCGCGCCCGTTCACGCTCGACGGTGACCGTGAAGACCTGCGGATGGTCGAACGCGAGCGCGAGGTCCGGGTAGCGGCGTGCGATTCCCACGCGCGGCTCGTCGGTGCCGATGCGCTTGAGCGCCTCGGTTTCCGCCTGCGCATCGTCCGCCACGCGGCCGAGCTCACGCGCCCAGGAACGCAGCAAATCGGCATCGCCATCGCGGCCGGCGCGCTCGGCGGCCTGCTCGATCAGCAACGCGCCGGTGGCCGCGGCGATGCGCACGTCGTCGGCATCGACGCGGCGCGAAAAATCGTGCAGCCACGACTGGAACGGATCGACCCAGGCACTGACCGTGTACTCCCAGCTGCCCAGCGTGTCGACGACGAAGCTCGCGCGCCAGCGGTCGTTGACGAGCGGCGCCATCGTCGCGCTGCGCCATTCGGCCGCGCCGCGGCGCCGCCACTTGAGCATCGCGGCGACCACGTCGTGGCCATCGGCGAAGCAATCGGCCTCGACGACGAGTTCGTCGCCGACGATGCGCTTGACCGGGAAGCGCCCGCCGTCGACCACTGGCTGCACGTTCTCGATCACCGCGCGGATGCGGCCATCGGCGAGCCCGATCGGCGTGACCGCGGTGTCGGCGAGGTTCACGGCGACCGGCGCCGCCGCGGTGGCCCGCAAGGCCGGCTTCAATCGAGTGACGGCACTCACGAGCCGACCCCTTGCTGTTTCGCTTCTTGCTTCAGCACCAAGATGCCCAGCGGCGGCAGGCGCAGGTTCACCGAGTGGAAGCGGCCGTGCGCCGCGACCGGCACCGCATCGACTCCGCCGTGGTTGCCCACGCCGCTGCCGCCGTACAGGCTCGCGTCGCTGTTCAGGCACTCGCGCCAGTGGCCGCCCAGCGGCACGCCGACCAGGTAGTTCTCGCGCGGCACCGGCGTGAAGTTCGCGACCACCAGCAGCGTCGCGCCACCGGGTGCCTTGCGCAAGTAGCTGATGACGCTGCCCTCGGCGTCGGCGCCGTCGATCCACTCGAAGCCGGATGCGTCGAAGTCTCGCGCATGCAGCGCCGGCTCGCTGCGGTACAGGCGGTTCAGGTCTTCGACCCAGCGCTGCACGCCGCCGTGCGCGTCGTCGGCGCCGAGCAGCCACCAGTCGAGTTCGGCGTCGTGGTTCCACTCGCGCCGCTGGCCGAACTCGCCGCCCATGAACAGCAGCTTCTTGCCCGGGTGCGCCCACATGTGGCCGAACATCAGCCGCAGGTTGGCGAACTGGCGCCAGGGGTCGCCGGGCATCTTGTCGATCAGCGAACCCTTGCCATGCACGACCTCGTCGTGCGAGAGCGGCAGCATGAAGTTCTCGTTGAAGGCGTAGGCGAGCGAGAAGGTCAGCTCGCCGTGGTGCCAGCGGCGGTGGATCGGGTCTTCGTGCATGTACTTGAGCGTGTCGTGCATCCAGCCCATGTTCCACTTCATGCCGAAGCCCAGGCCACCCACATACGTCGGCCGCGAGACCATCGGCCAGGCGGTCGACTCCTCGGCGATCACCTGCGCGCCCGGGTGGTCGCGGTAGGCCGATTCGTTGAGCATGCGCAGGAACGAGATCGCTTCGAGGTTCTCGCGACCGCCGTGCACGTTCGGGATCCACTCGCCTTCCTTCCGGGAATAGTCGAGGTACAGCATCGACGCGACCGCATCGACCCGCAAGGCATCGACGTGGTATTCGCTCAACCAGAACATCGCGCTCGAAAGCAGAAACGCGCGCACCTCGTTGCGCCCGTAGTTGAAGATCGACGAGTTCCATTCGGGGTGGAAGCCCTGGCGCGGGTCGGCGTGTTCGTAGAGGTGCGTGCCGTCGAATTCGGCCAGACCGTGCGCATCGGCCGGAAAGTGCGATGGCACCCAGTCGAGGATCACGCCGATGCCCGCCTGGTGCAGCGTGTCGACCAGGAACTTGAAGTCTTGCGGCGAACCATAGCGCGTGGTCGGCGCGAAGTAGCCGGTGGTCTGGTAGCCCCACGAGCCGTAGAACGGATGCTCGGTGATCGGCATCAGCTCGACGTGCGTGAAGCCCAGACCGCTGACGTACTGCGCCAGCAGGTGCGCGGCGCTGCGGTAGTCGAGGAACACGCCGTCGGCGCCACGGCGCCACGAACCCAGGTGCAGCTCGTAGACCGAGATCGGCGCGTTCAGCGTGTCGGTGGTGGCACGCCGCTGCATCCAGGCCGCATCGCCCCACGCGTAGCCACTCGTACGCCACGCCACCGAGGCGGTGGCCGGCGGCAGCTCGGCGCGGCGCGCGAACGGGTCGGCCTTGTCGAGCCGCTGGCCGTCGTGCGTGAACACCGCGAACTTGTAGCGCTGCCCCTCGACCACACCGGGCACGTCGAGCTCCCACAGGCCCGAGCCGTCGGAACGCACGTAAGCCCGGTCCGTCTCGGCATTCCAAGCATTGAAATCGCCGATCACCGAGACCGAGCGCGCGTTCGGCGCCCACACCGCGAAGCGCGCACCACCCTCGTGCAGGTGGCAACCGAGCTTGTCATAGAGGCGCCCGTGGGTGCCTTCGCGGAACAAGTGGAGGTCTTGCGCACCGAGCGTGGGGTCGGTGATCGGGCGCGAGCCCGGCACCGCGGAGGT
>Ga0075023_100000481_pt1 | contig 9848 bp, 14 predicted proteins | sample Str014_FD_71388 | JGI IMG/M metagenome (GOLD analysis project Ga0075023, IMG submission 71388) | Freshwater sediment microbial communities in response to fracking from Pennsylvania, USA - Straight Creek_MetaG_SC_2014 | ecosystem: Environmental > Aquatic > Freshwater > Creek > Sediment | place... | reverse complement strand
CTCCTGCTCGGCGATGAGCGGCCGCTCGGGCTCGTACGTCGCGAAGCTCGCCGAGCAGGAGCGGCGGTTCCAGAACCGGAGGCTCGCGCGCACGATCTCGCTCGCGCAGGCGAGCGAGGCGATGAACCTCCAACAGTACAAGCAGATCGCGGAACAGTTCTTCCGCGACAAGATCGCGGCGCGGGGCTACGCGCGCAAGAGGTCCAGCACGAAGCTAAAGCGCTCGGTCGTGCTCCTCCTGTCTGACCTGCACATCGGGTCGGAGCTGAGCGCGCTCGACGAGCCGATCCCGTTCCGCGCGGTCGAGGAGGCGCGTCGCCTGGAGTACGTGATGCGCCAGGCGATCGACTACAAGCCTCAGTACCGCGAGAACACCAAGCTCGTGCTCCTCTGGAACGGCGACCTCATCGAGGGCCAGCTGGGACACCAGCTCGGCGCGGGCTCGCCGCTGGCCGAACAGAAGGCCGCGATGTGGCACTACGGCCGCCAGATGATGGCCGAGTTCTCGCGCGCGTTCCCGGAGGTCGAGTCGCACTGGCAGGTCGGCAACCACGGGCGCGACAAGGTTCGTCACCCGGGCCGCGCGACGTGGCGCAAGTGGGACGGACACGAGTGGGAGGTCGGCTACGCGCTGCAGCAGATGTGCAGCGGCCTCGCGAACGTGTCGTGGCACCAGCCGTGGAAGGCCGTCTCCGTCGTGAACCTCCACGGGTCGAACCTCGGGCTAACGCACGCGGACACCGAGGTCAAGATGGGGCACCCCGACAAGGCGGCAGAGCAGAACGCCCGCCAGCTCGACAAGATCAACGCGACGCGCCTGTGGGACGTGGAGTTCGCGGCCTGGGCGTTCGGCCACTACCACACGCCGCGCTACCACTGCGGCCACATACGCACGATCTGGAACGGCGCGCTCGTGCCGCCGAATGGGCACGCCCGCGCCGAGGGGCACATCGACAACCCGTGCGGGCAGTACCTGTGGGAGGCCGTCGAGGGCCACCCGATCGGGGACGTACGCTTCCTGCAGCTCGGGCGTGACGTTGACCGCGACGAGTCGCTAGGCAAGATCGTGACCCCGTTCCGCTTCCCCACGGAGTAGCCGATGACCATCAGCGACGAACAGATCTCGCGCATGCTGCGCCGCTACGCGGCCGCGATTGACGCGCACTTTAAGATCATGGGCGAGACGTTCGGCTCGCGCGAGCTCGAGCTCGCGCGCGACGCCGCGCTCTGCGCGCTCGAGCAACTGAAGAAGGACCCGGGCGGGGCCCGCCAGCTGGCGGGCTTCGTCCAGGGCGTGCTCCTCTGCAAGGGGATCCACACGTGGGAGTACCTCGCGTCAGACGACCTGCGCGAGTAACAAGAGGAGAACGAAGTGAACGACGAAGACAAGACGATCCCGCGACCGCGAGCGGTCGGGGACATGAAGCAGGGACTCACCGGCAACCGGCCGAAGATGTCCATCCTCCCCCGCGTCGCGCTCGTGCACGGCGTGCGCGCGATCGAGTACGGCGCGGACAAGTACGCGCGCGGCAACTACCACGGCCCGCCACCGCCGACGGTGTCACCCGAGGACCGGCTCCTCGGCTACATCGACGCGACGATGCGCCACCTCACGAAGGTGGCCGACGCGATCAACCGCGCGAAGGGGACCGGCGGCGACGCGCGCGCCGCGTGCTCCGTCGTCGACGCGGACGGAGGCGGCAAGTTCCCCGCGAGCTCGCTGCCCGACCTGTCGCACGCGATCGCCTCGATGCTGATCGGCGTCTCGTGCGCGGCCGACGACGGGCTCCTGCCCGAAGACCCGGGCCAGCCGTGGAAGGCGGAGCTCGGCGCCGAGCACGCGATCCCGCAGAAGTCCGACCCGGCCTCCGAGCGCGCCCGCGTCGCGGCCCTGAACACCGAGGCGATCCACGCCGGCCAGTGCATCTCGACGGCGCCCGTCGGGCACGCCGCGACGGGCGGCTACCACTTCGGCAAGAACCAGATGCCCGCCGAGATGGTCCCGTCGCTGATCCAGGGCGGCCTCGCGGCCGACCTCTGCCCCGGCCCGCACGACATCATCCTGTCGGAGATCCCGAGCCTGCCGAGCGACGGCGTGCCTCTCGACTTCGAGCGCACGCCGGTGCAGCGCATGCGCCGCGACACCCTCGGCAAACTGGTGGAGGAGTAGCCATGCCCCGCACCATCCGCATCGGCGCGAAGGGCGACGACGTCGTCCAGCTCCAGACCGCCCTCAAGCTCGAGCCCACAGGCGTGTTCGGCGTGGAGACGGTCCGCGCGGTCATCGCGTTCCAGCACGAGCGCGTGCTGGTCGAGGACGGCGTGGTCGGCCCCAAGACGTGGGCCGCGATCCTCGCGAACGTCCCGTCCGCCGACGTCAAGCTGCTCCAGGAACAGCTCGCGCGCGCGGGCTTCGACCCGGGCGCGCCCGACGGGATCATGGGCGACAAGACGCGGGCGGCCGTCACCGCGTTCCAGGAGAGCTTCGACAAGCTCTCGCCGACCGGCGAGGCCGACGCGGCCACGCTCGCGGCGCTCGCGCAGGCGAACCACTCGCTCGACGAGATCGCGGGCGAGGAGCCGACGCCCGACGTCTGCAGTCCCGCGACCTGGGGCGAGTTCCGCGCGCTCTGCGGGCTCGTGACCGACCCGGCGCACCCGGCGCGGTACGGTCCCGGCCGCGGCCTGTTCTACGGCGGCAAGTTCGTGGTGACGTTCGGGCCGGGCTCGCTCGGCGCGACCTCGTGGCCGACGCACCTGGACCACACGTACCCGTCGTTCCACTGCACGAGCTGGGCGAACTTCTTCCTCGGCTGGCTTCTGCGGTACGACGCGGAGTACACGCACGCCGGGAACATCCCGGACCTGTTCGACCTCATGGCCGCGACGCGCGAGCTCCACTTCCAGAAGGGCGCGGGCTCGTGGCGCGGCTACGCGCCGCACACGCGCCCCATCCTCTCGAACGGCTCGTCCACCAAGCGCCTGAAGTTCGCGAAGGCGATGGACGCGCGCGAGCTCTACCAGCGCCGCGCGTCGCTGCCCTCGTTCATCGTCTGCGGCCAGTCGACGAAGGTCGGCGACGGCTGGAAGTGGTGGCACCACGTGGTCGTGTTCGCGATCGACCACCGCGCGCCCGGGCACCCGATGTACCGGATCGCGGCCGACGGCTACTGCGATGCGAAGGGCTACAGCGGCCAGGCGATGAGGCTCGTCGAGGTCGACCAGAAGACCATCGGCTCGCTCGCGAGCGCCGCGTACATGGCGTTCGGCGTCTACGACGTCGGCGACGGTCCTCGCGCGCCGGTGATCTTCGAGTCGTAGTTCCGACCACATAGACCGCTAACCCGCCGCTACCCGCGGCTTTTCGTTTTTGATCACGGAAAAAACCCTTGACTCTCTCTGCCCGGCAGCGCAGTGTAAATGAAACGTCAACGAGGTGGTCAACGTGAAAGAGGGTTCGAAGTCGTTCTCACTTGCGAAGCGGGGTCGGGCGCCGGGCGTCCGAGCATACTACGACACCGCGGGCCTCGACCTCGGCACCGACGAGGTGATCGCCGACAACTTCGCGGGCGGTGGTGGTGCGAGCACCGGGATCGAGCTCGGCCTCGGCCGCTCGCCGGACCTCGCCGTCAACCACGACCCCGAGGCGATCGCGATGCACGCCGCGAACCACCCCGACACCGAGCACAAGATCACGTCGGTGTGGGAGGTCGACCCGGTCACCGCGACGCGCGGCTGCCCGGTCGCGCTCGCGTGGTTCTCGCCGGACTGCAAGCACCACTCCAAGGCGAAGGGCGGCAAGCCGCGCGAGCAGAAGATCCGCGGGCTCGCGTGGGTCGCCGTCTCGTGGGCGCAGCGCGTCAAGCCGCGGGTGATCGCCCTGGAGAACGTCGAGGAGTTCGAGCACTGGGGCCCGCTCCACCGCGCCGGCAAGCTCGCCGGCCAGCCGATCAAGGAGCGCCGCGGAGAGACGTTCCGCGCGTTCGTGCGCAAGCTCGAGCGACTCGGCTACGTGGTCGAGTGGCGCCTCCTGCGCGCGTCCGACTACGGCGCGCCGACCACCCGTCGCCGGCTGTTCCTGATCGCGCGCTGCGACGGCAAGCCGGTCCACTGGCCAGACCCGACGCACGGCCCGGGACGCGCGCAGCCGCACCGCACGGCCGCGGAGATCATCGACTGGACGATCGCTTGCCCGTCCATCTTCGAGCGCGAGCGCGCTCTCGCCGAGAAGACCGGTGCGCGCCTCGCGCGCGGCGTCGTGAAGTTCGCGATCGAGCCGTCCGCCCGCGGGGCGCGCCCGTTCGTGATCCCGACCGCCCACGGCGGCGTCGGTCGCAGGGACCACCGCGTCCACGACGTGCTGGACCCGCTCCGCACCGTGACGGGCTCGCGCCGCGGCGACCACGCGATCGCCGTGCCCTACCTGGTCCACCGCTCGAACGGCGAGCGCCCGGGCCAGGCGCCGCGCATCTACGACCCGCAGGAACCGGTGCGCACCGTCGTCGCGCAGGGCCAGAAGCACGCCGCGTGCGTCGCGTGGCTCGTCAAGCACCACGGCGCCCACGAGAGCGCGGCCGGCGGCACGCCGCTCAGCCGTTCGATCGACACGGTGACCGCGACCGACGCGCATTCGCTCGCGACGGTGCACATCGCGAAGTACTACGGCACGAGCACGGGCTCGGCCGCCGACGCGCCCGTCCCCGCGGTCACGGCCGGCGGCGACCGCGGGGGCGTGAAGTTCACCCAGTTGATGGGGTTCCTCGCGAAGTACAACCGGACCGGCACGGCCGAGTCCGTCGAGACTCCGGTGGACACGCTGACCTCGCGCGACCGCTACGCCGTCGCCAACGTGACGGCGGAGTCCCCGCCGCTCGACGCGGCCACCCTCGCGAAGGCCCGCCGCGTCGCCGCGTTCCTGCGCGCGCACGGCCACGACGTCGGCGAGGTCGCCGAGGTCGTCGTGGACGGCGAGACCTACGTGGTCGTCGACATCGGGATGCGCATGCTCACGCCGCGCGAGCTGTTCCGCGCGCAGGGGTTCCCCGAGGACTACCAGATCGCGCCGGTCTACAACGGGAAGCCGCTCACCAAGACCGCGCAGATCCGCATGTGCGGCAACTCAGTCTGCCCGCCGCTCGCTGCCGCGATCGTGCGGGCGCAGTTCGTCCAGAACAAGAACCAGCTCCAGGAGGCCGCGTAAGATGTCCCGCATCATCATCCACTTCTTCGTCGGCAGCGACTCGCGCACCGGCGTGACCTGCCGGCTCGTGCTCGACCAGGTCAACTACAACGACCGCAGCGAGAAGCTCACCGTGGACGCTCTCGGCGAGCGCGCGTGGGTCCCGGTCGATAACGTCCGCGGCATGCCCGCGAAGGACATCCTCGTGCGCCGCGCGCTCGCGAAGATCCTCGACCCGTCGCTCGTCGAGATCCGGGTGGGCGGCCGCCTCTGGCCGGAGGGCGTCACGAAGACCGCCGCGGGGTTCGAGGTTGACCTGGGGCGCGTCTCGTGAGCGTCACGTGGCACCGCGACTCCGTGTCGAAGGGCGCGTACTGCGAGGTCGTCGAGGACGTGCCGACCGCGCGGCGCATGGTCATCGAGCGAGCCGTCCATCAGATGGGGTGGCACGTCGAGGAGCGCGTGGACCTCAACCGCGTCGTGTACACCGAGGGCGGCCAGCTCGTCGCCGTCGTGATCGTCGAGTCGGACGCGGCGCGCCAGCCGCTGACCGCGTCGAAGGCCGAGGCGCTGACGCTCCTCGTCGAGGAGTGCGGCGAGGTGATCCAGGCCGCGACCAAGCTCCTCCGGTTCGGCGAGATCGCGAACCCGTGGACGGGCGAGCGCAACGCCGAGGTACTGGCGCGCGAGCTCGGCGACGTGCTCGCGTGCGTCGAGCTCTGCGCGAGCTACTACCTGGTCGACCCGGTCAAGGTCTACGGCAACCGCGCCGCGAAGATCGTGGCCTGGCAGAAGGAGCCGGCCCGGCTCCGCCGCGCCACGGCCCGGGGGCTGCGGTGAGCCTCCCCGCGTACAAGGAGCCCGTCCACCCGCCGCGGTTGCAGTGTCCGGGATGCCGCGCGATGGCGCCTGATTGCCTGGTCCCGCGCGAGGCGCTCGCCGCGTACGCCCGCGACGGCGGCCCGCCGGTCCCGATGTGCTGGCTCTGCGCCCACCTGGTCACGGAGCACGGTGCGGAGCTCGACACGATCCCCGCGATGGATCGCTGCAGCTGCACGCGCGAAGACATCTACCCCGCCGACGTCGCCGCGCGCCGCGCCGCGATCGTCGAGCCCGCGCGGTCGTCGGACTACGCCCAGCGCCCGGAGTTCGTAGGCACGTCGTCGGAGCGCTGGGTCAAGCTGAAAGAGCGCCTCGCGCCCCACGTGCGCGCGCAGGACGCGCCGCGGTCGCTCGCGGTCCCGGCGAAGGTGCGCCAGGCTCAGAACCGCGCGGCCGCCTCGAAGACGGCGCTAGCCCGGCGTGGCGCCGTAGTTGACGCGGATCGCGTCGAAGCGACCGACGCGCCAGAGGCCGAGCGCCACGGCGTCGATCGCGTCGTGGCTCGCCGGAACTAGGGCGCGCTCCTCCGCGCTCAGCCGGCGGGCGACCATCCGCGCGCGCTCGGAGACCCACGGGTCCCCGGTCGTCGCCTTCTTGGTGTTGCCGGCCCAGTCGTGCGGCGTGGGCGTGTGCACGTCGGCGACGCAGCTCATGTGCGCGACCGCGGCCGCGCCGGTGGCGAGCGTCTTCAGGAGGTCGCCCGGGCGACCCTTCGAGCGGCTCGCGCGGTAGATCTGCGGCCACTCGTAGACGACGTCGACCATGCCGAGCATCGGCGTGAACTCGTCGTAGAGCTTGCGGCGCGCGCCGTCGAGCCACGCGGCGATGATCGCGCCGACCCCGTGTGCGCGGAGCCCGAGCTCGCCCTCGTGGAGCGTCTTCGGGATGCTGATCCGCGCGGCCGCGACCAGGACGGCGTCGAGGAACAGGGCGGCGCCGGGCGAGCGGATGCCCGGGTCGATGGCGGCTACGAACCCCACCTAGTCCCTCGGGTCCGGCCGGATCTCGTCGAACGTCACGTGGGCCGTGATGCTGTTCGGGTCCGCCGGGCGCTCGACCGTGTAGCGGATCGAGATGATCTTGTTCTTGCAGAGATCCGGGTGCTGGCGCTTCACGACGTCGCCGATCGCCGAGCGGATGTCCGACGCGTCGAGTGTGATCGTGTGCTTCACTGGCATCACCACTCCGGGTCGTGGTTGGCGCGGATGTCGGCGCGGACGCGCTCGCGGAGGACCGCGTAGCGCTCGCAAGTCATCGCGGCGACCGCGCGCGGGCCGTCGGTGAGGCGCGAGCGCGGCACGACCTCGCCGCGCGGCAGCGGGTAGTCGCGCGGGAACTGCTCGCGGGTCAGGTCGATCTCGCCGACGCCCGGGACCAGGTTCCAGTAGTGCGAGCCGTAGACGACGCCGCGCGAGTCCTTGATCTCGCAGCGGAGGATCTCGCCGCCGATCAGCTCGTGGACCAGGAGCGCGGTGACGGCGCACTGGCCGTGCGGCTTCCCGCGCTCCTGGACGTCGGTGCCCGGACCGGCCGTGTCCGGCGCCCAGCTCGCGCGAGTCGACGCGATGATCTCGCCGATGTTCGCCTTCACCGGTTGTCTCCTGCGCCCGCGAGCGTGCCACGCTGACGGCGCCCCACGAACTTCTCGATGTTCATGCGCGCCACGTCCTCGAGCGAGTAGCCGAGGTCGCGCGCCGCGGCGGCGACGTACCAGAGCACGTCGCCGAGCTCCTTCGCGGCGCCCTCGCGGTCGAGCGGCGTCTGGTCGCGCCACGCTTTCTTGACCTTCTCGGCGAACTCGCCGGCCTCGCCGCACATCGCCATGGCCGGGTAGACCGGCAGCGACTGCGCGGACTGCGGGACGGCGCCGAGGACGGCGAGCTCGACGCCGCGGACCGTCGCCGAGCCGGGTAGCACCGGCACGTCGTCGTAGAACATGCCGTTGAGCTGGTCGGCCACGCGCTTGTTAGTCTTGTCGTCGCCGGCGCGCGGGTAGTCCGAGAAGCGCAGGGCCTCGGTGCTGTACTCGTCGAACGTCTTCACTGTGTCGCCTCCGTCGTGGTGATGGGCTTCTCGCCGTTCGCCCGCATCTGGAGCTCGGCGTACTTCTTCGGGCGGAACGTCTTGAGCATACACAGCGAGAACGAAAGCCGAGGCCGCATCGGCTTGCCGCTCATCGCGATCGCGACCTTGTTCTTGCCGGTGCTGTTGAAGTGCGGCGGGCACTCGTCGACCCACCACCGGCGCAGGATGATCCGTCGCGCGCTCACGACGCGAGGTCCGATCCGTAGTCGTGGCCGAACACGCGGAGCGCGCCGGTCTCGGTGCAGCGGAAGAAGTGCGAGTAGCCGGTGCCGTCGGGTTTGCCGTCGGTACCGACGCTCGGGCACTCCTCGGTGTGGTCGTACTTGTGGACCGTCCACGCCCCCGCGCGGTTGCGCAGTTTTGGGGCGGTGGTCTCGGGGACTGGCATGTCTGACATGATCACGTGCTGGCTCCTTCTAGGCCGCTGGGTTCTGCCGGTCAGACGCCTCGAGCTCGGGCGCGTATTCCAGCAAAGCGGCGCGGAGCCGGCCCTCGACGATCGGGACGTACTCGCCGTCCTTGCCGCCCTGCTCCACGCCGACGAACGACAGGCCCTCGGCGAGCGCCGCGACGCCGGTCGTGCCGGAGCCCGCGAACAGGTCGAGGACGACGCCGCCGGGCGGGGTCACGAGGCGGACGAGCCACCGCATGAGGTCCACGGACTTGACCGTCGGGTGGAAGTTGCGAGCCCCGCCGGTGCGGCCGGCGCCCGCGCGCGGGTTCTTCGTGCCGGCGGAGCCCTCCGCCCGTCCGGTAGCCTCGCCGCCGAGCTTCGGCGCGAGGTGGTCGAGGCCGAGGTCCTTCTCCTTGCGCGGGGCCTTCGCGACGTAGAAGAAGCGCGACGCGGTCCCGGCGCTGCCGCGGCGGCGCGTCCCCTCGGTGCCGGTGTTCTCGGTGCCGTACGCGCACTCCTTGAACCCGATCCCGGTGCGCCTCGCCGGGAACTCGCCCGAGCGGCGCACGCCGCTCTGCTCGTCGAGGAGCCTCACCGGGCATCCGAGGACGCACGCGCCGGGCGCGCACGCGTCGCCGTGCTCCAGCGACAAGTGCGCGGGCCAGCGCCCGTCGTCGCTGACGTTGCTCTGGTACTTGCCGGACGCGCCGTACACCTGGCCGACGCCCTCGCCCTTCGCGCCCGAGTAGACCGGGCCGGGCGGGCCGGACTCGTCGTACTCGACGCGGCACGCGCCGATCTGGAGGACGCCGGTGCCGTGCTCGGCGAAGTTCGCGCCCACGGTGCCGTCGAGCGGCCGGCGCGCGAGGATCCAGTGCTCGACGGCTGGCTTGAGCGCGGTCCCGGTGTCCTCGGGGATCGGGGCCGACTTGCTGGTCAGCGACTTGGGGAACCCGGTCCCGAAGATGTGGTGGTGCACGTCGCGGACCTCGAAGCCCGCGAGCTCGAGCGCCATCGCGGTCCAGTGCGACGTGCGCGGGATCGCCCAGACGAGCGCGTGCCCGCCCGGCTTGAGAGCGCGCAGCGCGGCGCGGAGGATGTCGGCGAGCCACTTGATCCAGCCGTCGCGGCCGCCCTTGTCGGAGTCCCACTCCTTGCCCATGAACTCGATCCCGGCCGGCGGGTCCGTGACGATCGCGTCCACCGAGCTCTCGGGGAGCACGTCGAGGATGCTCGCCGAGTCGCCCCAGAACAGGCAGCACCGGTCGTGCGAGATGACTAGGCGCATCCTAGTGCGTCTCCAGGAAC
>Ga0075023_100000480_pt1 | contig 9854 bp, 9 predicted proteins | sample Str014_FD_71388 | JGI IMG/M metagenome (GOLD analysis project Ga0075023, IMG submission 71388) | Freshwater sediment microbial communities in response to fracking from Pennsylvania, USA - Straight Creek_MetaG_SC_2014 | ecosystem: Environmental > Aquatic > Freshwater > Creek > Sediment | place... | reverse complement strand
GCGTACACGTCGATCCGTAGTGATCGCTATCGGCTGGCAGCGCTTGTCGGTTCGAGCCCTGATTACGGACTGGCGCTTATCGCGCCAAACTTGGTGGCCCCCACCAAGCCTTCGGGGGATGTGGGGTCAGATGTTATTGCCGCGCGGCCCGACGTCATGGCGGCAAAAATGCGTATTGAAGCGGCGGCAGCACGGGTCAAAGTGGCGCGTCGCGATTTTTATCCCAACATTTCACTGTCGGCGTTGGGTGGCTTTCAATCGCTTGATCTTCCTCAATTGCTGACGTTTGGGTCGGCCATTCCAAGTTTCGGTGCCGCGATTCATTTGCCGATATTCGACTCTGGCCGGCTGAATGCGGCCTATCACGCGCAGCAAGCCGAGTATGATGGCGTGGTCGCAAATTACAATGCGGCGCTCATAAATGCGCTTAGCGACGCAAGTAGCGCCCTTGTTCGGGAACGGGCATCAGTGCTGGTGGCCGCCGGGAATGAGCGGGTGATGGCGAATGCGCTTCATTTTGAATATCTTGCGCAAAAGCGTTTGCACGCAAAGCTAACGTCTGAATTGCCGGTATTGAGCGCGGCTGCAATGCGCATACAAGCCCAATCGTCGCGTGACGCAGCAAAGTTGCAAGTGATCAGCAATCAAATTGATTTAGCGCGCGCGCTCGGCGGACAAATTGTCACGGCCGCGCGGAGTGGAGAGTAAAATGCCTGAAGCCGTTACGACCGAAGCGATCACACCCGCCGCCGCGCCTTCACCGGCTCCTCAGAATGCCGTTCGTAGGCGCTTGTTCACGATTTTTGGCCTCGTTGGCGCGGTCCTTGCAGTTATTTTTTTGGTGTGGTGGCTGTTTTTCAGCGGGCTCTCGGAAACGACCGACGATGCCTATGTCGGTGGCGATATTGCAGCGATCACTCCGTTGGTCAGCGGGGCGGTAAAAGAGGTGCGCGCGTCGGATACGCAACAGGTGCACCAAGGTGACGCGCTCGTCGTGATCGACGACAGCGATGCGCAAGTTGCGGTCGCGCAGGCCGAGGCGGAATTGCAACGTGTCGCGCGGAAGGTGCGAGGGTACGTTGCGACCGACACCGGGCTGCAGGCGCAAGAGGCCGCGCGTCATGCGGATACAGAGCGGGCAAAAGCACAAGCCGAGCAGGCGCGATCGGCCCTTGAAAAGGCGCAATCGGATTTGACGCGGCGCACCTCTATCGCCGCCGATGGTGCGGTCTCTGGGGAAGAAGTTGCTAATGCTCGTACGGCGGTCGTCTCAGCGCGCGCCAACTACGCAGCGAGCGTCGCAACCTATGAAGAGGCACGGGCGAACCAGCAGGTCGCTGCGGGCAGTTTGGCGACCAATCACGCGTTGGTTGCCGGCACTTCAGTCGATACCAATCCCGAAGTGAACGCGGCCCGCGCAAAGCTCAATCAGGCGCAGCTCGATTTGGCGCGTACAACATTGCGGGCGCCGTTTGATGGCGTCGTTGCGCGCCGGCAGGTTCAGGTCGGGCAGCGGGTGCAGGCGGGGACAACGCTGATGAGCGTGGTTCCGGTTGATAAGCTCTATGTCGATGCCAATTTCAAGGAAGACCAACTTCGCAAAATCAAAGTCGGGCAGTCGGTGACGCTGACGTCTGACCGGTACGACAGCTCGGTGGTGTTTCATGGTAAAGTGATCGGTTTCGCTGGGGGAACAGGTGCCGCATTCGCGCTTATTCCAGCGCAGAATGCAACTGGCAACTGGATTAAGGTGGTTCAGCGCGTTCCGATTCGGATCGCCCTCGATCCGGCCGAGCTGCGTGCGCACCCACTTTTGGTTGGCTTGTCGATGACGGCGAAAGTGAAATTTAACTAGTCCGATGGGAGCGCCGCGCCTCTCGTTGGATGAACCCATGCATGGCATCCGGCTGTTGATTGTTGGTCTCGCGCTGGCGTTTGGCAACTTTTTGGTGGTGCTTGATACGACAATCGCAAACGTTTCGCTCTCGAATATCGCGGGTGGTTTAGCCATTTCGCCGCAGCAAGGGACGTGGGTGATTACGTCCTACGCTGTCGCTGATGCGATAGTGGTGCCCCTGACGGGGTGGCTCGCGCTCAGATACGGGCCGGTGAAGGTCATGGCCGGGGCCATGATGTTGTTCGGTTTTTGGTCGGCGATGTGTGGGTTGTCGCATTCGTTGACGACGCTCGTCATCGCGCGCGTGTTGCAAGGTGCCTGCGGTGCACCAATGATCCCCATGACACAGTCGCTCCTCTTGCGCGTATTTGGCCCGAAGCGAACTGGCGCCGCGACTGGCGTTTGGGCATCGACCACCATCGTCGCTCCTGTTCTTGGTCCCTTTCTCGGTGGTCGAATTTGCGATAATTTGGGATGGGAATGGATATTTTATGTCAATGTGCCCATTGCGTTTATCTGCGCGATCATAATTTATCGGATGTTGGGAGCGCGCGATGACAAGCCGGTGCGCGTGCCGGTGGATTATATCGGCTTGTTGTTGCTCATCATATGGGTAGGGGCGACCCAAATCATGCTCGATAAGGGGCGCGAACTCGATTGGTTTTCATCGCCATTCATCTTAGGGTTGCTCGTCGTTGCGATCACCGGATTCATTGCCTTTGTGATCTGGGAATTAACGTCGGATAATCCAGTCGTCGATTTGCGTATTTTTGCCAACCCGACCTTTGTCGTTGCCGTTACCGTTATCGGGATCGCTTATGGTTCGTTTTTTGCGTCGAACATCCTCCTCCCGCTGTGGATGCAAACCAATTTGGGGTATACCGCCTCGGAATCGGGCAACGTGTCGGCGACAATGGGTATGACAGCGTTCGTTATGGCCCCCATCGTCGCTCGTTTATCGACGAAAATTGATTTGCGGCTGTTGCTCACTTTTGGGATGCTCATCTCCTTTGAGGCGATGGTTTGGCGCACGCATTTTGCGTCTAACATGACGGCGTGGGATATAACGTTTCCCACTGCATTCCAGGGGATTGGGATGCCGTTTTTCTTTCTTCCCGCCACCGCGCTTGCGATGTCTTCGTTTTCCGGCAAACAAATTGCAGCTGCGGCAGGCTTGTCAAGTTTTGTGCGCACATTGGTTGGCGCTTTTGCAGCATCAATCGCGACGACGCAGTGGGATACTTTTGCGACCAACGCCAAGGTGACACTCGCGTCGACCCTTAATGGCGGTGATGATGCGATGCGGGCATTAGTCGCGCGGGGATTTACGAGTGAGCAGGCGCGCGCGCAAATCGATGGTATCGCCACAAATCAGTCGATCATGATGGCGACCACACAAATCTTTTCATATTTGGCAGGGTTTTTTATTCTCGCGGGGCTTATTGTTTGGTTGGTGCCGCGTCCAAAGCGACCGGCGGGGCCGGTTGTTGCACATTAATTGCTGCCGCGCTCTCCGCATCAATCATATTGATCTGTGTGTTCACCGACTGATCGGCCTGCGCACTGAGCGCCGCCGCCTGATTCCTTAACGCGCCCTCACTCTCGTTGACGGGCTCATGCGTCGAACACGCACCTAACACGAGCGCAAAAGGGAGGATAAATTTTGTCACTCGCGGGTAAATAGCGCGTGGATGGCCGTTTGCCAACTCCGTGGCACTCGGCTAGTGGTGCGCCCAATTCATTCACGCTAAAACCCGGAGACCAACCCATGGCCGCGCATTATTCCTATGTCATGAAAGGGCTCAGCAAGACCTTCCCCGGCGCGCCGAAGCCGGTACTCAACAACATTCATCTGCAATTTCTGCCCGGAACCAAGATCGCGATTATCGGTGTCAACGGCGCGGGTAAATCGACGCTTATGAAGATCATGGCGGGCATGGATACCGAGTTTACCGGTGAAGCATGGGCAGGCGATGGTATTCGCGTTGGTTACTTGGCCCAAGAGCCCTATCTCAACCCGAAAAAGAATGTTCTGGAGAATGTGAAGGACGGGGTGCGTGACGTCGCGGATATGGTCGATCGCTTCAACGCTATTTCAGCGGAAATGGCAGAGGAAGACGCCGATTTCGATACACTTCTTCCTGAAATGGGCGAACTGCAAGAGAAGATCGACGCGGTAGACGGATGGACGCTCGACAACCAACTTGAGATTGCGATGGAGGCGCTGCGTTGCCCACCCGGTGACGCTTCGGTGGAGAACCTGTCGGGCGGCGAGCGGCGGCGGGTCGCGCTGTGCCGCTTGTTGCTAGAGAAGCCCGAAGTGCTGTTGCTCGATGAGCCGACCAACCATTTGGATGCTGAGAGCGTTGCGTGGCTGGAACAACATCTCATCAATTATGCCGGCAACGTCATTCTCGTGACCCACGATCGCTACTTCCTCGATAATGTTGTCGGTTGGGTGCTCGAAATTGATCGCGGTCGCGGCATACCCTTCGAGGGCAATTATTCCGCATGGCTGGAAGGTAAGGCCAAGCGCCTTGAGCAAGAGGACTCCGAGAATGAGAGTCGCGCCAAGGCGATTAAAGAGGAGCTGCAATGGATAAGGCAGAGTCCAAAGGCGCGGCAAACCAAATCGAAGGCACGGATTAAGGCCTTTGACGAACTCGTTGAAAAGCAGGCCGACCGTCGCCCTGGCGGCTCACAAATTCTGATTCAAATCCCGGAGCGGTTGGGCGGCAAGGTGATTGAAGCTGAGGGGCTGACGAAGTCCTATGGCGACAAATTGCTGTTCGAGAATCTGTCGTTCACATTGCCGCCTGGTGGAATTGTTGGCGTCATCGGACCGAACGGCGCGGGCAAATCGACGTTGTTCAAGCTCATTACTGGGCAGGAAACGCCCGATGGCGGGTCGATCTCGGTTGGCCCCACGGTCAAGCTTGGTTATGTTGATCAATCGCGTGACGCGCTCGATGCCAATAAGAACGTTTGGGAAGAAGTCTCGGGCGGCAATGAGCGCTTTTATTTTGGCAAGCACGAGGTCAATACCCGCGCTTATGTTGGTGGCTATAATTTTAAGGGCACCGATCAGCAGAAAAAGGTTGGCCAACTTTCGGGCGGTGAGAGAAATCGTGTCCATATCGCCAAGATGCTCGCGGCGGGCGGCAACGTTTTGCTCCTCGATGAGCCAACCAACGATCTCGACGTAGAGACCCTGCGCGCGCTTGAAGATGCGCTTGAGAATTTCGCGGGCTGTGCGGTGGTGATCAGCCATGACCGCTTCTTTCTGGACCGTTTGGCGACGCACATTTTGGCCTTCGAAGGGGACAGCCATGTCGAATGGTTTGAGGGGAACTTCGAGAGCTATGAAGCCGATAAGCGGCGCCGTATGGGTGATGCCGCCGATCGACCAACTCGATTGGCGTATAAGAAATTAACGCGGTAGCGGCGTCTGGTTGCTAGCCTTTGTGATGGTTTGCCATCGCAGACTGGCTTCGAAGAAGCAGAAAGCGATTGTTCGGATGCCGTTCCTAGACTTTATCCCCGATCACAAACCGTGGCCCTGCGCCATTTACACCGATGCGATCTTGGGGATTATAAAGGGCGCAGTTTTTCAGCGAAAGGCAGCCGCAGCCGATACATCCATCAAGAAGGTCACGTGTTCGGCTCAACTCAGCAATGCGTTCATTAAGGAGTGTGCGCATAGCCTCACCAATATGTTTCCAGTCTGTGGCAGTTGGCGTTCGACCATGTGGTAATTTGGCAAGCTCACCAGCAATTCCTTCGATTGACAGACCTAACTGCTGGGCAATGCGAATAAAAGACAGGCGGCGGATGTCAGATCGAAGAAATCGCCTCTGCCCGCCCGCACTTCGGAAGGGAGCGACCAACCCGCGCTCTTCATAAAATCGGATTGCTGACACGGATAGGCCGGTACGGCGGGCAAGGTCGCCTATCGAAACGATGTCGTTCGCATTCATATTCCAAGTCCTAAAAAATAGCTTGACCTCAACTTAACTTGAGATTGTATCGAACGGGCGTCAACCATTATTGTGACTTAAAAAGGAGCGGACACACGATGACGCAAGCATTTATCGAACACGTAAATGTGACAGTCGGGAACCCAGAGCGCACCGCCGAAATGCTGGTGCACTTGTTCGGCTGGCATATTCGCTGGAAAGGACTGGCGGCGATGGGGGGACGGACGATCCATGTCGGGACGGAGGCCAATTACATCGCGGTCTATGCCGACGACGATTTTGACGGCTCGCCCTTAGCCCACCGTAAGGGGCAACCGCTCAATCATATCGGTATCGAGGTTGAGAACTTGGATGAAGTGGAACAGCGCGCCATCGCGTTTGGGCTTAAACCGTTTAGCCACGGCGACTATAATCCTGGGCGTCGATTTTATCTTTTTGACGCGGACGGCATCGAATGGGAAATTATAAGCTACGCCGCCGCGCCCTCTGAGAGCTAAAATGAGTCGAGGAATGGCGGTTTTTCCGGGGTGTGGCCTCTGCTAAAAATGGCTCCCTCAGCGCCCAAGTCGCCCTAAACTCCCCCTCAGAACCACATGCGTTGGAGCTCTTTTTCCTTATCGAGGAACTGATGTTTGAGCGCGCCGCCGATATGTAGCACGACCAAGGCCAGCAATGCCCAGCCACCAAGCGCGTGGACACCGCCCAAAAACTCGTGCCAGCCTTTGCGCGTACCAACATCCATGCCGTTAAACAACGGCAGGTTAAACCACGGCACGATATGATACAGATCGATACCATAGGCTTGGCCAGTATTTTTGTTGAGCGAGGCGGAATTCATGATCCAGCCGCTCATTGGCATGCCCAAAATCATCAAATACAGCAGGCCGTGCACCGCGTGTGACAGCGTGCGTTCCCATGGCTTATAGGTGGCGGGCAGGGCAGGGGGCGTGTTCGCCGCGCGCCAGAGCACGCGCATAATCAACAGTCCCAGCACCGTAATGCCAATCGATTTATGAAGGTCGATAAAGGGGCGTGAGCGAGCATTGTCATCGAGCAGGAGCATCGAAACGAGATTGTAGAGCATCGCCACCCCGACCAGCCAATGGAGGATGATTGCGGGCTTGGTGTATTTTTGGAGCGTCATCGGTACATTCCTTCATCGGGGCTTCATCTCCCTTTGATTAACGCTGGTGTTGGCGCTTGCCTACCCCTAAACGCGCGCGGAACCATGATGCTAACCACTCCCCCACTTGCGGCTGTTTTTGCCAGCGAATCGCCACGTTTGAACCCACGACACGCGCCGTTGATCAGCTCGGTGATCGGCGGTGGGGCCATCATCGTCTTCCTCGCGCTTTTGGCTCAGGCCTTTTTTCGTCAAGGGCTGGCTGGTTGGTCGGTTGGACTGGTGTATATTTTTTATGACACCTGCCTGTTATTGTTCACAGCTTGGCAGATGCGCGCAATGCTGCGGCCGGTGGCACGTGTTGCGGGCGCGCGACCTTCGCTTGGCGTGATCATCGCATCATATAACGAAGCGCGCGCGCTGCCTGTGACTATCGACGGGCTTTTTAGCCAGAGTGAGCCACCCGACCTTATCGTGATCGCGGATGACGGCTCCGACGACGGCACTGCGGCGATGCTGACCGCGCGTTATGGTCTGAGCGCTGGTGTGCGTCTGGTGGCGTCTGGCGCTCCAGACTTGCTCTGGTTACCCGTGGCGCACGGCGGCAAAGCGCGCGCGCTGAACTATGCGATCACCCATGTCGATAGTGACGTGGTGCTAACGGTTGATGCCGACACGCTCATTGAGGAACATGCGATTGGGGCGATGCGCGCGGCGTTTGCCGCTGAACCGGCGCTGGTGGCCGCAACGGGGGTGCTGACCCCGGTCTGTGGGCATACGGCGTCAGGCCGCTTTTTTGAGTGGTTCCAGCGCTATGAATATATCCGCAACTTCGTCTCGCGTTACGCGTGGATGCAGTTGAACAGCCTGTTATTGATCTCCGGCGCGTTCGCCGCGTTCCGGCGTGACGCCGTGGTGCAGGTGGGCGGGTTCGATCCTGAATGCTTAGTGGAGGATTATGAGTTGATCCATCGTCTCCACCGTCATTCGACCGATCATGCCCTAGGCTGGACAGTGCGCGTGGTTGGCGGGGCGCAAGCACGTACCGATGCGCCCGAGACGCTTCCCGCCTTTCTCCGCCAGCGTCGTCGCTGGTTTGCGGGCTTTCTCCAAACGCAGCGCTGGAACCGCGACATGACGGGCAACCGGCGGTTTGGTTGGCTCGGCACCGCGATGATGCCGGTGAAGGCGCTCGATACACTCCAGCCGATCTATGGTCTTGCGGCATTTGCGATCCTGATTGGGGCGCTCTCGCTCGGGAGGCTGCGCGTTGCATTTCCAATCATCGTTGTCATGTTATGCAAGGTGTTGGTTGACCTCAGCTTTCACCTCTGGTCACTCGCCATGTATCGGCGCTGGACGGGCGAAGCGCGCGTGGTGAATTACCCCAAAGCCATTTTGGCGGCTATTTTGGAGCCGTTTTCCTTCCAACTTATGCGGCACGCCGGTGCCGCATGGGGGTGGTGGACATTCCTAACTGGGCGGCAAAGCTGGGGATTTACTAGCCGTGGTGGCATCGTCGCGCAGGGCATGCTTCCAAGCACAGCCCGCCAGCCTATCGGCGACTGACGCAATGACGTCACGCGAGTGGCGCGCTCAGCATCACCCCCTGACCGCGCGGTTCGCTAGCGTTTTCTGACGAATTCGGCGCGGAGCACGAGGCCTTTGATTCCCTCATAGCGGCAATCAATCTCTTGCGGATCACCGGTGAGTTTGATCGATTTAATGAGCGTCCCGCGCTTGAGTGTTTGTCCCGCGCCTTTGACCGTCAAGTCTTTGATCAAGGTCACCTGATCGCCGTCAGCGAGCAGGTTCCCGACGGCGTCGCGCACCTCGAATTCCCCAACGACGTCCTGCCGTGTGCGGGCGTCCGCAGGACTGACCCACTCTCCGCTTGCGTCGTCATAAACATAATCGTCGTCACTCATACATTGGCTCTCCTGCGCGCATTATCGGTGTGGCGTTGACCAATCGGGCGGCGGCACGTTCTGACTTCGTCCCCGCAACGCCAAGCCGATCACGACCCCAACGCCGATTGCCGTGGTCAAATCTGTCAGGATCGTCAAGCCTATCGTGAGTAAAAGCAAGAGACTATCAATGCGGGGGGCGCGCCAATAGCGGCCCCAAGTGTGCGGCTCGCTCATGTTCCATGCGGTGAAGATCAGTAAGGCTGCGAGCGCGGGCATCGCCAGATACCCTGCCAGTGCCGCCGCAACCAACACAACAATCAAAATGACAAGTGCATGAATTAGACCGGCGACCGGCGTCTTTCCCCCTGCACGGACATTGGTTGCAGTACGAGCGATTGCTCCCGTCGCAGGTAGCCCGCCGAATAATGCGGTGCCAATGTTGGCAAAACCCTGTGCAAGCACCTCGGCATTGGGACGGTGGCTACCCCCGATCATCCGATCTGCCACCATTGCCGAGAGCAGCGACTCAATTGCGGCCAAAAATGCAATAATCAATGCCGAGGGGAGTAATTCGGTCAGTCGCGCAACCGAAATATGTGGAAGTTTGGGCCACGGCAGCGTGTGCGGGAGCGCCCCAAAGCGCGATTGGATCGTATCAACCGGCAAATGCAGCACCGCCACGGTCGCTGAAGTGAGCGCGACGGCAAGGATGATCCCAGGCAGTCGCGGAAAGATTCGGCGGAGCGCGATGATCAGCGCGAGGGTAACCATCCCAACTTCTAGCGCGGCAAGGTTCATACGTGGCGCTGCCGCAGCAAGAGCAGATAATTTGGAGAAAAATTCAGCGGGCACTGCTCCCATCGCCAATCCGAAAAAATCTTTGAGCTGGCTGGTTGCGATGATAACGGCGATCCCGATCGTAAATCCGTTTACGACCGGTTCGGGGA
>Ga0075023_100000479_pt1 | contig 9864 bp, 10 predicted proteins | sample Str014_FD_71388 | JGI IMG/M metagenome (GOLD analysis project Ga0075023, IMG submission 71388) | Freshwater sediment microbial communities in response to fracking from Pennsylvania, USA - Straight Creek_MetaG_SC_2014 | ecosystem: Environmental > Aquatic > Freshwater > Creek > Sediment | place... | reverse complement strand
GCCTCAGATCACGGTGTTTCAGAAGCACTTTATTTGCGCGATCCGGATCAAAATGGCGTAGAGCTTTATTGGGATAAGCCTAAGGCACAATGGCCTTTTGACAAGAATGGCAAGCTGCAAATGATTACAGCGCGCCTTGACCTCAACGACCTCATCAAACAAGCAACCATCTAAACGGAGATAGAAAGATGTCAGCAAAAGTTCTCGTTCTTTATTATTCCTCATGGGGCCATGTTGAAGCCATGGCTTATGCCGCCGCTGAAGGTGCCAAAGCCGGTGGTGCGCAAGTTGATGTGATGCGCGTTCCAGATATCACCGATCCAGCCGCTGCTGCTGCGATGCATTTCAAAAAAGAACACAAGGCAGCTATCGCCAAGCCAGATGATTTGGCCAACTATGATGCGGTGATTTTCGGTTCCTCAACGCGCTATGGCATGATGGCCTCACCCATGAAGCATTTTCTGGATCAAACCGGTGGTCTGTGGATGAAGGGCGCGCTTGTTGGCAAAGTGGGTTCGGTGTTCACCGCGTCTGCCACCCAACATGGTGGTCAGGAATCTTCGATCTTGTCATTCCACACATCACTATTGCACCACGGCATGGTCATCGTTGGCTTGCCCTATGCTTATCAAGGCCAGATGGGCGTTGATGAAATTCGCGGTGGCTCACCTTATGGTGCAGGCACAATGGCAGGTGGCGATGGCAGCCGCATGCCTTCCAAGCAGGAATTGGAAGCAGCGCACTTCCAGGGCGAGCATGTGGCTAAGATTGCCGCCAAGCTGGCCAAGTAAGATCTACATCCCAGCAAAGGCCCCGCCAGAAGTGGTGGGGCTTTTTTTGTTGTGGCAGTGAACCATTGGCCCAACTACACGTATCACTCACATGCAAAAAAGCCTCATCTGGTTTCGCCAAGATTTACGCCTGTCTGATCATTCAGCTTTGAATGCTGCGACCTCCAAAGGCGAAGTGATCCCACTTTTCATTTTGGATGATGAAACACCGGGCGTCTGGCGGTGGGGCGGGGCTTCACGCTGGTGGCTGCATCATGCGCTGGCCGCATTGCAGAAATCCGTGCCGCTGGTTTTGCGCAAAGGTCGTGCCGACGATGTGCTGCGCGATGTGCTGCAGAAATCTGGTGCAACCTCGTTGCATTTCACCAGAGACTATGCCCCGTGGAGCGCAGCGCTTGAGCAACGCATCAAAGCCATTTGCGATGACCTCGGCGTGGCCTGCCATCGCCATGGTGGCTTCTTGTTGCATGAGCCAGAGACCATCAGAAACGGGCAGGGCGAGCCTTACAAAGTCTATACGCCCTTCAGCCGCGCCTGTTTTATGAAGGGCGAACCGCGCCCGCCCAAACCTGCGCCGAAGCCAGATTTCGCAGCGCATGATTTGATTTCCATAACGATCGAACAATTGAATCTATTGCCCACAAATCCCAATTGGGCGGCGGGCTTTGAACCCCACTGGCAGCCGGGTGAGCAAGGCGCGCAATCCGCATTGGCGAAATTCTTGGATGAGGGCTTGGCGGATTATGCCGAAGGCCGTGACAGGCCAGACAAGGCCTTTACCTCGCGCCTGTCACCCCACCTGCATTGGGGTGAAATCTCGCCCCATCAAGTTTGGTATGCCACGCGCGCAGCCATGGCGCGGGCCGAAGGCAAGCTTGATCAGGGCGGTGAAAAGTTTCTGAAAGAGGTTCTCTGGCGCGAGTTTTCTTATCACCTGCTCCATCACTGGCCCAGCCTGCCGCAAAACTGTTTCCGCCCAGAATTTGAAGCCTTTCCTTGGATAAAAGACACGGCTGCATTGCAACGCTGGCAAAAAGGCCAAACGGGCTATCCCATTGTGGATGCTGGCATGCGCGAGCTTTGGGCAACGGGCACGATGCACAACCGCGTGCGCATGATTGTGGCTTCATTTCTCATAAAGCATTTGCAGCAGGATTGGCGCGATGGGCAACGCTGGTTTTGGGACACATTGCTGGATGCTGATATCGCCAACAACGCCGCCAGTTGGCAGTGGGTTGCGGGCTGTGGGGCAGATGCTTCACCCTATTACCGCATCTTCAATCCCATGCTGCAAGGCGCGAAATTTGATCCAGAAGGTACTTATGTCAAACGCTGGGTGCCGGAATTGCGCTCCGTTCCAGCAGAGAATATTCACGCCCCATGGGAAACGCCCGTGCCTCCCAAAGCCTATCCGCAACCCATCGTCGATCACGCCAAGGCGAGAACGCGCGCCATGGCGGCTTTCAGCGCGATTAAAAATTCAAATTAGTTGGTGGTATTCTCTTTGGAGAGCTCAGCCCAGGTGTTGGGCTTGGCCAACATCTGTTGCAGATAGGCCAGGTTCTTGTCCACTTGATCCGGTGGCAAGTCAGCCGCTGCAATTTTACGTGCTTCTTCAAAGCGGCCCTGAAGGCCAATGATCAAAGCCAAATTCTGCCGCACACGGGGCACCGCGGCACTGCCGGGCTGGGCCAAGGCCATGCGCATCACTTTTTCGGCTTCCGGCAATTTGCCCTGCAAGGCAAATGACATGCCGAGGTTGTTCTGCACAGAGATGGAGCCGGGCTGCAACGCCAAGGCCTTATTGTATTGCGTGCGGGCCAATTCATATTGCCCTTGCTGGTCATAGGCCGAACCCAGGGCAGAATAAGTTTTCCAATCGGCCTGCTTGCTGGCAACGCCGCGTTCCAAAACGGTGACGGCCTCACCTGGGCGATTGGCAGCCAAGAGTTGCTTGCCGATTGTGCCTTGCACAACGGCGTCATTGGCATGGGCCACAGAAACGGATTTCAGAATGTCCATGGCCGCATCTTGCTGGCCCAATTTGGTGAGCGCATCGGCGTAAGCGATCCCGATGGTTTCATCGCCAGGTTTTTGCGCCCAAGCTTGTGCCAATTCCTTGGTTTTCAAATAAGAGCCAGCGCTGCTTTGCGGAGCGGCAGAAACCGAACCCGTGACCATCGGATCAGTCTCTATTTTTGCACCTTTAGTCGTGCAGCCCGCAACGGAAAGGCCAAGCAGGGTGGCAGTCAACAATGGCAAGATGGGGAGCTTCATGACGCCAATGATGCTGGCATTTCGTCAATAAACCATTAACCATGTGGCAAGCCAGAATCACGGGGAATAATATGGTTAATGCAAAGCAAATTCTGCTCAGTGGAGATCGCACCAAGGCAGTGAGATTACGCGTGATCAACAAGGCTGAATTGGCCAAGGCCAACGCCGCCACACGGCGCCTTGCAAAAGCACAAGCCTTTGAAGCTGGCGCTGGTGCACTTCTCGCACTCGCCTCTCCCGATGGTGATGTGACTGAATGGCTGGTGGGCGCACCGGCTGCTGATGCCGATCCCTTCACGCTGGGCGCGATCTCATCAAAACTTCCAGCTGGCACTTACGCTTTTAAGGCGACGCCAGATCAAGCACAGCTGGTGGCGCTGGGCTGGGCGTTGGAGCTTTACAGATATGATCCCTTCCGCCCCACCAATGCCAAAGATGTGCGCCTGGTTTTGCCAGAGGGTGTCAACGCCGCACAGCTCTATCGTGATGTTGATGCGGCTTTTTTGGTGCGTGACCTGATCAACACCCCCGCCAACTTGTTGGGGCCAGATGAGTTGGAGCAGGCCGCACGCAAACTGGCCAAGGCCCATGGCGCGAAATTCTCAGTCACCACTGGTGCCAAGCTCGCCAAGCAGTTCCCGCTTATCCATGTGGTGGGCGATGCCTCACCACGCCGCCCGCGTTTGATTGATTTCACCTGGGGCAACCCGCGCCACCCGAAAGTGACACTGGTTGGCAAGGGCGTGTGCTTTGATACAGGCGGGCTGGACATCAAGCCATCCTCCGGCATGTTGATCATGAAAAAGGATATGGGTGGGGCGGCCACCGTGTTGGGGCTGGCACAAATGTTGATGGATGCCGAATTGCCCATTCGCCTTCGCGTTCTGATTCCCGCTGTTGAAAATTCTATTGCAGGTTCAGCTTTCCGCCCCGGCGATGTGTTCAAGACCCGCAAGGGCCTGACGGTTGAAATCGGCAACACCGATGCCGAAGGCCGTCTGGTTCTGGCTGAGGCGCTCACTTTGGCTGATGAAGATAAGCCAGACCTGTTGATTGACATGGCCACGCTCACAGGCGCTGCGCGTGTGGCATTGGGGCCAGACCTGCCGCCGTTCTACACCGATGACGCCAAGCTTGCTGAAAACATCCTACGCCATGCCGCCGCCACAAACGATCCACTCTGGCAACTGCCGTTGTGGAAGCCCTATTATTCTATGATCGAAACGCCGATTGCTGATCTCAACAACGCGGGCCAAGGCGGCTTTGCCGGCTCAATCACGGCGGCCCTGTTTCTCAAGCGCTTTGTCGATCAGGCAAAATCTTATGCTCATTTTGATATTTTCGGCTGGGCCCCCAATGCCAAGCCGGGCCGCCCCAAGGGTGGTGAAGCCCAAGCTTTGCGCGCCTGTTTTGCGGTGATTGCCGAGCGCTTTGCGAAATAGCTTGCAAAGTGGCCCCAGAAGGTAAAATATGAAACGCATCCGAAACGATTGCGTTCAACATGTTGCACCCGCTCTCAACCGCCCAAGCTTTGCGCCTTTGGCATGATGTTGGCCTCGCCCAGGTGCGTGACGCAGAGGCTGATTTATCGGTGCGGCAAATGACGATTTTGCTGACGATATATCTTGAACCGCCGCCCCACACCGTGCGCGCGCTGGCCGCCAAGCTTGGCGTTTCCAAACCTGTGATCACCCGGGCGCTGGACGCCATGGGCAAGCTCTCACTCGTCACCCGCAAGCGTGATGAAAAAGATTTGCGCAATGTTTTGGTGCAAAGAACGGTGCATGGTTCTTTATTTCTTGAGCGTATAGCTGATCTCATCAGTGCCACCTCGAAAGTCTTGTGATGGAAAATCTTGATCCACGCCTGAATGTCTATCGTGATGATCTGGCAGACGAAGCATTGCGCGGTCGCCTGGAAGCGCCTCGCTTTGTGGCGGGCGAAGCGGCCATGATTTCTGTTCCGGCTGCAACAGTTCACAAATCCCCGCAGGCTGATGCTATGCAACTTACGCAAGCGCTGTTCGGCGAGGCTTGCCAAGTGTTTGAGCGCAGAGCGGGCTGGGCATGGGTCAAACTGTTGCACGATGGTTATGTGGGATATGTGCTTGAAAAATCACTCACAGCGCCACTAACTGCAACGCACCGCGTCTCCAACATCTCAACCATTCTCTTTGCACAAGCCAATTTGAAAACCCAACCTGCTCAGCAGCTTTATCAAGGCAGCGCCCTTTGCGTATCTTCCATGGCGGGGCCCTATGCCTGCCTTGCAACAGGAGGTGCTGTCCACGCGGCGCATGTGTCGCCGATCAAAAGCTATGAGCAAGATTTCGTTGCGGTCGCAGAACGGTTTATCAATGTGCCTTATTATTGGGGTGGCAAAACCCATGCCGGCATTGATTGCTCGGGCCTCGTGCAAATCGGTTTGCAGGCCTGTGGGCTGAAAGCGCCGCGTGATTCTGACATGCAGGAAATGGAACTTGGCGTGCCTGTAAACAATTTTGAAAATACCCAGCGCGGCGATCTGGTGTTTTGGCCGGGACATGTCGGCATCATGCAATCGGCGACCCAAATTCTACATGCCAATGGCCACCATATGAGGGTGACATCTGAGCCGCTGGCCGAGGTTATTGCACGCAGTGATAGAGCCATCAGCAGTATCAAGTGTTTGTCAGCATAAAGCCTGAATTCCGCCGCGAAATTACCTTATGAGCGCCGCCTCCGCGCTGCCTTGCGGCCCCACTGCGCAGTCACTTTGCAGCAGTGGTTCACACCAGCTCCTGTCGCCGTCCCGAGCGGATGTGGATCCGGGGCCCGCGTCTCCCAGTTGGAGGCCGGGCTCCACCTCCTTTCTTGTGGCCGCGAATCTGCTAGCCTTGTGCCATGTTTTTCAACCCAACAATTCTGCAAATCGGCGACCATGACGTTTCCCTCACTGAACTCTTGCAGTGGGGCGCATTGCTGCTCTTCGTTCTCATCCTGATCACACTCATACTGGCTTTTCGCGCCCAAAGTGGCCGCAAGGCCGAACGCGCTGAAGCAGCCACGCGCAATGCGGAGCTTGAATACCGCATGGCCGAGCTGGCTGGCATGATGGGCCAATTAAGCCAAGCCACCCAAGGTGGCCAGATGGCCATGCAGCACACGCTGGATGAGCGACTGGACGCGATGAGCCACCGCGTGGGCCAAGGACTGGCTGACCAATCACAGCGCACGGCATTGTCGCTCAACCAACTCAATGAACGCCTAGCGGTGATTGATACCGCCCAAGGCAATCTGGCTTCGCTTTCCAGTGAGATGCTTTCGCTCAAGGATATTTTGGCCAACAAGCAGACCCGTGGCGCTTATGGCCAAGGCCGGATGGAGGCCATCATCGCGGATGGTCTTCACTCCAAGGCCTATTCGTTTCAGTCAACCCTCTCCAATGGCACAAGACCGGATTGTTTGATTTCGCTGCCCGGCTCACAATTGAAACTGGTGATCGACGCCAAATTTCCGCTTGAGGCTTATAATGCCATGCGCGAAGCCGTGGACGATCTCTCACGCCGCGACGCTGAGTCCCAACTCAAATCCGATGTGCAAAAGCACGTGAAAGATATCTCCGAGAAATATCTCATAGGTGGTGAAACCCATGAGACGGCCATTATGTTCGTGCCGTCGGAGTCAGTTTATGTGGAACTCAATGAGCGCTTTGAAGATGTGATCCAGCGCGCCCATCGCTCACGCGTCATTCTGGCCTCACCCAATGTGCTGATGCTTTTGGTGCAAACCATGCAAGCCATTGTGCGTGATGCCGCCATGCGTGAACAGGCTGGTGTTATTCAGGCCGAGGTCGTGAAGCTTTTGGAAGACATCACCCGCGTCAATGAGCGCGTTGTGAAGTTGCGCGGCCATTTCACTCAAGCGGGTGCGGATTTGGAACAGCTATCGACATCCACCGACAAAGTGATCAAGCGCGCCAACAGAATCGAAAGTCTGGAATTGGATGAAGTTCAAGCTATAGCGCCAAAACCTCGGTTGATTAAGTAATCACGTGCCGCAAAATGTTTGCAACACTTCCTCTTGCGCGTCAGGCGCCTTCTCATAGGCGGCAAATTCTGCGCGGGCAGTGAAGGGAGTTTGGATCGCCAACAACAGCTCGTGCAATGGCAACAGGTTGCCTTCTTCTACCGCCTTCAGCGCCGCTTCCACACGGTGATTGCGCGCGATGTAAACCGGGTTGGCGGCTTGCATCAGCGCAGCGGCATTGGTCGCGCGCAGGGATTTCCACTCTGCCAACCATTTGTCATGGGCAAGCTGTGATGTGAAATAACCAAGCATGTTTTCATCGCGGGTGAGTGCCGTAAAAAACCGCGTGAAATCTGCTCTGGCATCGGCCATCTGCTGCAAAGTCTTGGCAATGAAATCGGCTTGGGCGAGATCAGCAATGCCCAGCTTGGCCAACATGCGCTGCTCAAACTCTGCTTCAAACTGCGGCATGAAACTGTGCAATTCAGCTTCCGCGATCTTGATGGCAGCATCACGATTTTCATCCAGCAATGGCAACAGGCACTCCGCCAGCCGCGTCATGTTCCACAGGCCAATGCCCGGCTGTTTGTCATAGGCATAACGGCCGTTTTCATCGATGGATGAAAAGACCTTCTGCGGGTCAAAGCCGTCCATGAAAGCGCAGGGGCCGTAGTCAATCGTCTCACCGGCAATCTGGGCGTTGTCCGTATTCATCACGCCGTGAATAAAACCAAAGCTCATCCATTGGGCTATCAGCCGCGCTTGCCGGGAGAGGGTCTCGCGCAAGAATTCGCGCGGGCCGGAAACGCCAGGCATCGAGCGGGCGATTTCATGATTCATCAGTGCACGGATGGTTTCTGTCTCGCCACGCGCCGCCAGATATTGAAAGGTGCCCACGCGCACATGGCTTTTGGCCACGCGGGAGAGAACGCCACCTTGCTCTGGCCTCTGACGCCAAACGCGCTCACCTGTGGCCACCACCGCCAAAGTGCGGGTGGTAGGAACGCCAAGTGCAGTCATCGCTTCGCTGACGATATATTCGCGCAGCATCGCCGAAAGCGTGGCGCGGCCATCACCACCGCGCGAATAAACCGTGCGGCCAGAGCCTTTCAGATGCAGCTCTCGCCTTGTGCCATCCGCCAGCACAATATCGCCCAGCAACATGGCGCGCCCATCACCCAAGCTGTGGGAAAATCCACCAAATTGATGCCCGGCATAAGCCATCGCCAAGGGTTGATCATGGGCGGCGGCTGCGTTGCCAGAGAGCAACTGCAAAGCTTCCGGCCCATGCAGCCATTCGCGCGCGATGCCAAGTTCCGCTGCCAAGGCATCATTGGCAATCAGCAGCTCTGGCGCAGCAACAGGCAGCAACTCCATTCGCGTATGCAGAATGGCGGGAAGGCTTGCGTATGATTGTTCAATTCTCATTTTCATTTTAACCCTCACATCGGGCGGCGCGCGCGCATCGCCTGCGTCAGCGTGCCTTCATCCAGATAATCGAGTTCGCCACCCACTGGCACACCATGCGCCAATCTGGTGGCGGCAACGCCAAGGCCCTTCAGGCGGTCTGTAATATAATGCGCTGTGGTCTGGCCCTCAATCGTGGCGTTATTGGCCAGCACCACTTCCTTGATCTTGCCTTCAGCGCAACGGTGAATGAGCGTATCGATGTTCAAATCTTCAGGCCGCACCCCGCTCAGCGCAGACAGCGTGCCGCCCAACACATGATATTGGCCGTTCCATGCGCCAGCGCGTTCGAGCGCCCAGAGATCGCCCACATCTTCGACAACGCAAAGCGTCGTCCGATCACGCCGCCCGTCTGCGCAAATGGTGCAGGGGTCTATGGTGTCCACGTTGCCGCACACGCTGCACTCAGACACTTTCTCATGTGCATCAGCCAGCGCCGAGGTGAGTGGTGCCATCAACTTGTCGCGGTTTTTCACCAGATGCAAAACTGCCCGCCGCGCTGAACGTGGGCCCAAGCCCGGCAGCTTGGCCAGCAACTGAATCAGCCGCTCAACTTCGGGGCCTGCTTGGCGTTTCATCAAAACGGCAGCTTCATGCCCGGCGGCAAGGGCAGGCCAGCGGTGACGGCCTTCATCTCTTGCGCGGCCGCCATCTCGGCCTTGGCCTTGGCATCGGCAAAAGCCGTCATGATTAAATCTTCCAGCATCTCATGTTCGCCCGCCTGCATCAGCGCCGGAGTAATCTCCACACCGCGCAAGGTGAACTTACCGGTCATGCTCACTTTCACGGCACCGTTTGCGGCTTGGCCTTGCACGATCACCTGCTCAAGGCGGGCTTGCACATCAGCCATCTTGGCCTGCATCTGGCTGGCCTGTTTCATGATTTCAGCGATGTTCATCGTCACTCTCTTCTGGATTAGATATGGTTTCAGTCTCAGTCACATTCAAGATTTCAGCACCCGGAAAAGCTTTCAACACCGCCTGCACATCAGCCTGCGCCTTGGCCCATTTGAAGGCGGAATCCTTGGCATCTTTTTTCTGCTGAGCCATTGTGGCTTCACCGCCCGCTTTTGAAACCGCAATGATCCAGCGGCGGCCTGTCCAAGCTTCCAGCTTGCGCGAAATTTCATTGGCCAGTGTGGGGTCAGCGCCTGCCTCCAGCGCAATCTCCAGCTTGCCGTCTGACACGCCGATGGGGCGGATGAAGCGTTCCAGCTCATGCTTGAATTTGATGTCGCGCTTGGCATCAGCCAACGCCACGATGTCAGCGAAAGTCTTGACCCGCGCCTGTGGGGCAGCGCCTGCGCCAGACTCGGCCTGAGC
>Ga0075023_100000477_pt1 | contig 9895 bp, 9 predicted proteins | sample Str014_FD_71388 | JGI IMG/M metagenome (GOLD analysis project Ga0075023, IMG submission 71388) | Freshwater sediment microbial communities in response to fracking from Pennsylvania, USA - Straight Creek_MetaG_SC_2014 | ecosystem: Environmental > Aquatic > Freshwater > Creek > Sediment | place... | reverse complement strand
CGTCGAGGCGTCGCCCACCGGTGCGGCTCGGGACGCATTGATCGCGTGTTTGTTGCTCGGTGGCCAGCGGCCGACGCAACTGCTCCGATCGACGCCTCGCGATGTCGACCGGTCGGCCGCCACGTTCACGCTGTACGACATCAAGGGACGGAATCGCCACTCGAACCCTCGGCGGCACGTGCTGCCGATTCATGAAGACTTGATGCCGGTGATCCAATGGCGGCTGGACGTGACGGAGGAGATCGACACACCTTTGTTCAGTTCCACCGGCCGCGTGGCGTTACGCGAAGAGACAGTGGCTGCCTTGGTCGATGACATCGAGGTCGCGATGCAGGTCGCGGGCGAGCTTGAACGCGGACCATTCTCGATGCGTGACCTGCGGCGGACTGCCGAGACGCACATGGCGGCGCTTGGAATTTCCAGCGATGTGCGCGCGCAGATTCAATCGCACGGTCTGGGCGGCATCCAGGCACGCCACTACGATCGCCACGACTACATGCCGGAGAAGCGGGCGGCGCTCACGCTGTGGGTTCACCGTCTGAAGGGCATCGTTCAGCCTGGGCCGACCAAGCGCAAGACAAGGGCTGCCCGTCTTGGTAACGCGGCTTAGTGGCGTGTCCTGAACCGGCCGCAAGGCGGACGCGGGCAGAGCGCAAAATCAGGCACGAAACGCGCATCCCGCAATGTCGCCCAGCGCATTCAAGTTTCGGCGACGGCGCAGGTCCGCGCCGGGCATGCCTTGTTCGTACAGCTGATGAATTCGCTGTCCTGCCTTGCTCAGACCGGGCTAAGTTTCCAAGATCAATATTCGGCGCTATCAAATTTGCGCAAACACAGTCAGAGAACACTCATGACGACAAACACGAGTCCGTCCGCTCAGATCGTCACCAAAGTGCCTGAGGTCACACTCCTCTTCTGGGTGATCAAGATTGCCGCCACGACGCTGGGCGAAACCGCCGGCGATGCGGTGTCCATGTCGATGAAATTGGGCTACCTCGTCGGGACCGCCATTTTTGCGGCCATCTTCATCGCTGCCGTCACCGCGCAGATCCGGGCCAAGCGTTTCCACGCGGCGCTCTACTGGACCACCATCATCGCGACGACCACCGTGGGAACGACGCTGGCCGACTTCGCAGACCGATCCTTAGGCATCGGCTATGCCGGTGGCACCGCACTGCTGTTCGGCCTCTTGATGGGTTCCTTGGTGGTCTGGCATCGCTCAATGGGCTCGGTCGCGGTGGATACCGTCCACACGCCGAAGGCGGAGATGTTCTATTGGGTCACGATCATGTTTTCGCAGACGCTGGGTACAGCTCTGGGTGACTGGACGGCCGACACTGCCGGTCTCGGGTATCGCGGCGGCGCGGTTGTATTCAGCGCGCTCCTGGCACTTGTCGTCGCAGCTTACTTCTGGACCAAGCTTTCCCGAACCGCGCTGTTCTGGGCGGCATTCATCCTGACGCGGCCACTGGGCGCGGTGGTGGGCGACTTCCTGGACAAGCCGCTGACTTCCGGAGGGCTGGCCTTGAGCCGTTACGCGGCATCGGCGACGATTCTCTTGTTCATCACGGCATGCATCCTGATCTTCAAACAGAGGGCGGCCAGCAAGGCCCACTGAGGTGGCGAATTCGCCGACTCCCATTGAGTGCATGCGGTGGGCTTCCGACCTCATGCAGTTCCCTTCTCGGAGGATGAACGTGACGGCTTGTGCGAAGCCGGAGAACAAGCAGGTTCGCGGCCTGTTTGTGAGCCGATAGCCATCATGCGCGCACGATCCTCAAATACTCTGGCCGTGTCCAGAACGCTGGTAGCCGCGCTACTTTGCCTTCTCGGAATGGACGTTCGTGCGCAACCTATCGACGTGCGCGTCGAACTGCGCGGCGAGCAGGTCATCGTGGACGTTCAAGCAATGGTTGCCGCCAAGCCTGCCGATGCCTGGTCCGTGCTCACCGACTACGAGCACATGGCTCGCTTCGTGTCCGCGCTCAAATCAAGCGCGGTCGTCAGCAGGAAAGGGAACGCACTCGAAGTCGAGCAGACGGGCGAGGCCAAAGTCGGTTTCATGAGTTTTTCGTTTTACAGCCTCAGGGCGGTTCAGCTGACCCCGGAGAAGGAGATTCGCTCTCAACTGATCCGAGGCGACTTCAAGAGCTACGAATTCAGCACCCGGATCGCCGCGAGCGGCGAGGGAACGCTGATCGTTCACCACGGCGAATACGTGCCCAGCAGATGGGTGCCGCCCGGGGTGGGGCCGTCCCTCATCAAGGCCCAGACGTCAAAACAATACGCGGAACTCGTGGCGGAGATTCTTGCTCGTCGGCGGATCGGCACGCCCCAACTGAAGGGCGCTTCGGCTGGACAAGCTTCGTAACGATAGATGCTCTACCTGGCCGCTGGTCGAGCTGAGTTCGGGCAGCCCTGCCGACGTTCATGCGAGCGGCTTGCTTGCGCTCAGGTACACGATGCGATCAATCGCCGCGGATGGTCCGGCCTCCACGGCCGGCCGAAGTGCTTGCTCGAAGCGCAGTCGCTCGTCCGGGCTGAACTTTTCCTGGAGAATGACGCCGAGCGTGGGCGCCCAAGGGTGCGGCGACGATTCAACGAAGGTCTCCCACGACATGCCTTGATACCGACGCACGTCGACATGAAGCTCCATGTGGATTTCGACGAAGCCACAGTCCTGCACGAAGCTAAGCAGGTCGCGCTCGGAATAATTGGCAATTGGACTCGCGGCAAGTTTCTCCGGCGTGTCGGGGAATTGTGCTGACTTCCATCGATGCACCAAAGCCAAGACTGGATCCCGCGGGGCCGACTGCGACTCCAGGAGCCGTTTCAGCGCGATCGCGTTGAAGGCCTCTTCCTGAAGGATTGGCTCGGCGATCGAGATGCGCCCACCCGGCTTCAGGATGCGATGGAACTCGCGGAGCGCGGCGCACTTGTCTTGAACGTACGCGAGAACCGCGCGGGTTGTGACCACATCCATGGAGGCGTCCTGAATGCCGTCGAGCCGCTCAGCCAGGGGCAAGTGTTGAAGATCGACGCAGGCCGAAGGGCGCTGAGTGGGGAAACTCTACGCGGGTGGACCCGTCTGTCCATCCGCAGAAGCCGTCGCGCGATGGCTGCTGCACACAAGGAACCCGGTCTGCCGGCCTCTTGACCACGGTTGCGTGCAGCAGTTGGCAACGTGTCCTGACGAAGTCGGCGCGGTGCATGGCGATTCGAGGCCAGTCGCCGTGGCGCAGTCGCCGACAATCGATCAAACAACAGGAGACTCGCTTGTCCGAAGAATTCGAAGTGCGTGGGGCCCACGAAGGCCGCTTGGACGAGGCCGCCGAGCGCGAGCCACGGGGCATGGCGGGACAGCTGGCGGTGATGACGGCGATCCTCGCAACGGTCGGCGCGACGTTCTCGTACATGGCCGGTGCGACGCAGGCCGACGCGGGTCTGCTCAAGAACGACGCCGCGATCAAGAAGACCGAGGCTTCGAATCAGTGGAATTTCTACCAGGCCAAGAGCGGCAAGCAGAACCTGAGCGAACTCGGCATGCAACTCGTCGACGACGCGCGCAAGCCGTTCTTCGAGAAGGAGGCCCAGCGCTACGCTGCCGAGAAGGCAGAGATCAAACTGGCCGCCGAGAAGCTGGAGAAGGAGTCGACCGAGTTCAATGAGAAGAGCGAAGCCCAGATGCACCAGCATCATCGATGGGCCCAGGCCACCACGGCGTTGCAGATCGCCATCGCGATGGCGGCGATCGCGCTGCTCACCAAGCGGCGCTGGCTCGAGAAGGCCGTCTTCGCGATGAGTGGCGTGGGACTGGTCGTCGGCGCACTCGCATATTTCCACGTATGACACGCTGCACGCCTCGGTCGGTGCCGCAGCGCACCCGCGCGCGCTCGGCTGTTCTCGGACCAGCATGAGGGGCGACGTGGCGATCGATGTCGTGAGTCAGATCCAAAGCTTCGACGCTTGCCGCTACCCCGAAAGGCTGGCGCACCTTCGAATCCGGTCAGAGTTGCTGCCTACCGCGATAGACGTGTGTCTCCACGGATGTCATGGCACTTGGTCGCTCAGACCGTGCCCGCCGCTGCCAGCGTCGTTGCAGCCGCTCGGTTGTTTGACCTGATCGTCCGAACCGTCCGTCAGGTAAGCGCGAGCCTCCCGGCCATCCGCATTGTGGCGGGGCAGCTTCAAGCCGCAGCGAGCCCGCCGCTTGCCGCTTCATGGTGCGGGATTGTTGGGCACACAGACCGGTAAACATCCTCGCACGAATCAGGACAAAATTACCCATGACCACACGAAATCAGAAATGGTATTCCGAGGTTTGGGACGGTGCCGAAGTCGGCAGCCCACGGCGGGATCCCTAGCGCCTCACCGGTGCGCTGTGATGGCATTTTCTGATCAGTTGCCGCTGTCTGCGGCGATAGACTGTATACCGGCGACGACAACCATTCACCGACGCAAACAAATGAGGCGTATGGGGACATCATGAAGATAAAAGTCCAATCTCTCGTTGGCGTTCTGGCCATAGCATTGGCACTGGCCTGCACAACGGCGAGCGCCAAGGGTTGTCTCAAAGGAGCAGCGGCCGGCGCAGTCGCCGGCCATGTGGCGGGGCATCACGCTGTTGTAGGCGCGGTCGGCGGATGCATCGTCGGCCGTCACCTGGCCAACAAGAAGGCTTCCGAGCAAAAGGCCCAGGCCGCCGTACCTTTGAACCCTCCGCCGGTGCAGACCCCGAAATCGCCCGTCAAGAACTGACCAGCGGCGAGATCTGTCCGAATGAGCGGATTCAGCCCTGCGCTTGCACAGTCGTGAGGAACTCCCCAGAGGTCGACGGGATTTGCTCTCGCTTGTACCGCGGTGAAATCACCCGCGATGCGTTCATCGAGGAGTGCGTGCGGCTCGCCTGCCGGCAGGTTGGGTGCTCCAGAGTGGGTCTGTGGATCTTCATTGATTCCGAGCAAGGCCGCATCTTGCGGTGCCTCGGAATGTATGACGGCGTCGGGGACCGCATGTGCAGCGTGGCGGATGAAACGGAAAGCGGAGCGGGACCGTACTTTGCGGAGTTGGAAAGCGCTGGACATGTGCTGGCCAACGACGCACGCAACCATCCGGCGACTCGTGACTTTTTCCAAGAACACCTGAACGCCAATGGTGTGCATTCGTTGATGGCCGCGGCGTTCGCTCTGAACGGAAGGCTATTTGGCGCCTTCACGTGCACGCAGGTGGGTAAACCCATGGAATGGTCCGGTCGACAGCTTGCACAGCTCACCAAAATCGGCGCTCGAGCAACCCTCGCTCTTGCCGCAGCGAGCCCGAGACAGCTGGACTCGTTTTTCTCACCCTTGTGAGATTGGCCTCAACTCATTTGACACCATCGTTTTCGATGCGCCACATTGAACGTCGGAGCAGAGAACCAGCCCGCTGGCCGTAGGGTGCAGTGGCTCAGCACCGTCGAGAGCATCGAGCAGCTCGCGCAGCGCAGGCCCACGAGCGCAAGTCGTCGCTGCTGGCTCAGCGCCCTCGTCGAAACGAGCGCGATCGCTGCACCGCGCGCCGAAGTAGCCACAGCAGGACTACCGTCCCCGCGACATGAAGCAACCAGCGCAGCGGGAGACCATCGCTCAGAAGGACGATCCACACCACTGCGCAGACGAGCCAGGTGTCCTTGCGTTGGCCAAGCACCAAGGAGGTGTAGCGGTCTGTCTTGGGGGCGCGGGAGCGGGCCGACCGAGCCCACGCCTCGATCCCGATCGAAACCACCACGTCCAAGGTCGCCATGAACCAGAAGATCTGCGATGCCATGATGGATGCGGTCCTTGAAATGGGCATCGTCGCTGGTCAGGTTTAGCTCCTGCCTCAGAGTACCGCGTCACAACATAGACGGTAGCGTACTGACTTAAATCTGAACCTTCGTACCCAATTCGACCACCCTGTTCGGTGGTAGGTAGAGGAAGTCGGCCGCCGACGCCGCGTTGCGATGCATGTTGGCGTAGAGCTTCTCCCGCCACGGCGCCATACCGCCGCCCAACGTCGGAACAATAGTTGCTCGCGACAGAAAGTAGGACGTACTCATCGGGTCGAGTGCGATTCCATGCGTGGTGAGGAGTTCGAGTGCTGCCGGCACATCGATGTTGTCCTTGAAGCCATAGTTCAGCGTAACAAGCCAGCATCGCTCGCAAATCATCTGCGCGCCTGCGCGCTGGCTCAGCGGTACCCAAGGTACCTCTTGGGTTTCCACCGTCACGAACAGATTTGACTCGTGCAGCACATGGTTGTGCTTCAGGTTGTGCAACAACGCCGTCGGCGTCAGATCGGCCTCCGCGTTCATGAACACAGCCGTGCCCGGCGCACGCATTGGCGGGTCAGCGAGCACGCTGTTCAGGAACGGCACGAGCTCGATTGCGTCGGCGCGCAAGCTCTGAGTCAACAGTTCGCGGCCACGCGCCCAAGTCACCATTCCGACGAAGACAATGGCGCCAATGGCAAGCGGAAACCAGCCACCGTCGACGATCTTCAAGAGATTGGCGCTGAAGAAGATCAGATCGATCAGGAAAAAGAAGCCGGTCGCGAGCAAGGCCGGCCACAGCGTGAATTTCCACGCGTAGCGCAGCACATAGAAAGTCAGGAAGGTCGTGATCATCATCGTGCCGGTGACAGCAATTCCATAGGCGGCGCCCAGCGCAGTGGAAGAGCGAAACCCGACCACAGCGGCAATCACGGCGACGAACAGTGCCGTGTTGACCGCAGGCACGTAGATCTGGCCGATTTCTTTCTCGGACGTGTGCTTGATGCGCATGCGCGGCAGGAACCCGAGCTGCATTGCCTGCTTGGTCATCGAGAACGCGCCCGAGATCACGGCTTGCGACGCGATCACAGTGGCGACAGTCGCCAGCAGCACCATTGGCACCAGTGCCCACTGGGGGAACATGCGGAAGAACGGGTTCTCCAGAGCGCCAGGATGGGCCAGCAGCAGCGCACCCTGGCCGAAATAGTTCAGCGCCAGGGCTGGCAGCACGAGCGCGAACCACGAAAGGCGCACCGGCCCGGCCCCGAAGTGACCCATGTCAGCGTACAGCGCCTCGGCGCCGGTCAGGGCGAGCACAACCGATCCGAGCGCGACAAACGCGAGCCAGCGGTGCAGGAATGCGAATTCCAGCCCGGCAAGCGGGTTCAGGGCGGCAAGGATCGCGGGTGCCCGCAACAGGTGGACCAGGCCGGAGCCGGCCAGCACCACGAACCAGACCACCATGATCGGTCCGAACACAGCGCCAATTCCAGCCGTTCCACGTTTTTGCAGCATGAACAGCGCCACGAGGACCACGAGCGTGATCTGCACCACATAAGGCGTCAGTGACGGCGCTGCCAGATCCAGGCCTTCGACCGCGGAAAGCACCGAAATAGCCGGCGTGATCACGCCATCGCCATAGAAAAGCGCTGCACCGAACACCCCGCTCATCAGCAGCATGTGGCGCAGCTTTGGCCGGTCGGCGACCGATGATGCCGCCAGGGCGAGCAGTGCCATGATGCCGCCTTCACCGTGGTTGTCCGCTCGCATGATCAGCGTGACGTATTTCAGGGTGACCACCACCATCAGCGACCAGAAAATGAGCGAGACGATTCCCACCACGTTCGCCGAGTTCAGGGTCAGGCCGTTGGCCGGATCGAACACCGTCTTCATGACATACAGCGGGCTGGTACCGATGTCGCCGTAGACGACGCCGAGTGCACCCAGCGTTAGGGCGCCGCGGCTGGAAGACCCGGGTCTGCTAGTCATGAAAAGCCACTCCGCGGCGGTCACGGGGCATCGGTTACGGAGCGACTCGATTGTGCGTCAGCGCCTTGCGAACCGTCAGCGGACGCATTTCCCTCCGACTCTGGCATAGGCCTCATCGAAAGCCGAACCCGCACTCACCGCGTCCAACACCGCCGCAACGCCGGTCGGACCTGCGCGCGACAAGAACCCCCGCACTTCATGCCCGGCGGTGGTGTAGACCACACGCAAGTTGCTCGGGACATCGCCTGCGGTCTCGCCATACTTGTTGATGGCGACACCCCAATCTTTGAACGAGATCAGTTCGTCAAATCTCGGGATCGGCAACCCTTGGCGTTGAATTTCGCGCCAGTTCTCTTCCGAGTGGCGGGACTCATTGGCGACCACGACCGCGACCCCTTCATCGAACCACCGAGGAATCTTGCGGGCATACCACCAGCCCCCGGCGCGGTGGTACAGCTCTGCGTGAGACCACTCATGGGCGACAACGGGCGCCGCCAAGCCTTTGGCCCAGAGTCGGATCGCCAGCTCACCATAGGCGGCGGCGGGCTGGCCGTATGAACCGAAACGTACGTCGCATTCCCTCGTGATGCAAGCGACGAAGTAGGGCGCTGAAGTGATGCTCCCGTAGAAGCGTTCGACCTGGGCGCGACCGCTGTTGATCTGTCGTTCCACCTCTTGCCGCTGCTCGGCTGTCATCGCCGGCTCCGCATACAAGCGCGGGTTGACCTCATCCATACCGAACGTCTTTGGGAACCACATCCGGGCGCTGTGAACCGTGCCGCACGCAGTCAGAAGGGTGGCACTGGCTCCGAGCAGCACCCACCTGAGCGAGAGTCGGACGCCGCGCGACGCATCGGCTGTTTTCATTCGTGTCACCTGACCTGTTCTGCGTGCGCGTCGGGCCGCCCACGTCGTACCGAATTCACGACCTGTGCTCACTCGCCAGGCCGAAGGCTGCATGCACGCTCATCGCTTGCTAGCATCATCGTTGATCGTTGATCGTTGATCGTTGATCGTTGATCGGAGAACGCCTGATGGCTCGACGCAAGAGATTCAGTTCGGGCAATCGACGCCCTCAGGCCGCGCTTGCCTCCAAGCTGATCGGCGTCGGCCTGTTGCTGGCAATCGTCCCGCTCGTCCTCGGCAAGACACCGCTCGCTGCCGGGCTGCGCCCGCTGGCACCGTTTGGGTGGCTGCTGCTCGCGGTGGGATGCGCGTTACTGTGGTGGCAGATCAAGAAACAGCGGGCGAAGGCGCCCGCCGTTTCTGCCCCTGACCTGGCAACGCCGCCGAAACCTTTTCATCGTGCCGCCGCAGCACGCCCTCCACTCGATCGCACGGCGACCGAATACGACAGGCTGGCCGAGGAAGCGAAACACAAACGCAGCGCGACACGGGTTGATCCGACGGCTTGGGGATCGGCCGTGTTCGATGTCATCGAGTGGCGCCGGTTTGAGGTGCTGGTCGAGGCCCTCTTTGCGCAAGCCGGGTTCGAGACCAAATCACAGTCGCACGGCGCCGACGGAGGAATCGACATCTGGCTGTATTCGCGCAGCCAGCCCGGCGCACCGGTCAGCGTGGTGCAGTGCAAGCATTGGCAAGGCAAGCGGGTGGGGGTGGACAAGGTGCGCGAGCTGCGCGGCGTGATGGCGGCAAAGAATGTGACCCGGGGTCAGTTCGCAACGACATCCACGTTCACGCCCGACGCGATCGCGTTCGCCAAAGACAACGGGGTCAACTTGCTCGACGTTCGGGCGCTGCTTGATCTGATCGCGAAGCGCAGTGCTGATCAACAGCAGGCCTTGCTCGCTGTCGCCCGCGAAGGCGAGTATTGGCGTCCGACCTGCGTGAACTGCGGAACGAAGATGATCGAGCGAAGCCCGCGCAATGGCGGGTCTGCGTTCTGGGGTTGCCCGAGCTATCCGAAGTGCAAGACGACGATGCCGATGCGGGCTGCGCTGGCGGGGTAGACGCGGCCGGGATGCCCACGATCAACTGTTGCGTAGACGCGCGCATGGTGGACCGGAGTTGATGCAAAAATCAGGGATGGCCACACAAGATCGAAACTGGTATTTCGAAGTTCAGGACGGGGCTGAAGTCGGCAGCCCGCGCCGCGGG
>Ga0075023_100000475_pt1 | contig 9897 bp, 8 predicted proteins | sample Str014_FD_71388 | JGI IMG/M metagenome (GOLD analysis project Ga0075023, IMG submission 71388) | Freshwater sediment microbial communities in response to fracking from Pennsylvania, USA - Straight Creek_MetaG_SC_2014 | ecosystem: Environmental > Aquatic > Freshwater > Creek > Sediment | place... | reverse complement strand
ACCATTGCCGAAAAACATGACTTGCCGGAAATTCTTGGCCGCGTCATGGCGGCGCGCGGTGTGGCGCTGGATGATGTGGAGAATTACCTAAACCCCACTTTGCGCGGGCTGATGCCGAAGCCCTCGGCCTTGATGGATTTGGAAAAGGGTGCTGCGCGTCTGGCCCAAGCCATCACCACCAAGGAAAAGATCGGCATCATCAGCGACTATGATGTCGACGGCGTGTCCTCTGCAGCGCTACTCCTGCGCTTTCTGCGTGCCGTGGGTCATGACGCACTGGTCTATCTGCCGGACCGTCTCACCGAAGGTTACGGCCCCAGCGAAAAGGCGGTGAGTGCCTTGAAAGAGCAGGGCGCTGATTTGTTGCTAACCTTGGATTGCGGCGTGCTCTCCCATGATCCCTTGGCCCATGCCGCAGATTTAGGCTTCACCACCATCATCGTCGATCATCATCAGGCGGGTGCGGAGCTGCCCCATGCCTATGCCGTAATCAACCCCAACCGACAGGATGATATCTCCGGCCAAGGCCATCTCTGCGCCTGTGGCGTTGTGTTCCTCTTGATTGCCGCCACCAATAAATTGTTGCGTGAGCAGGGCCACTACAGAGACGGTGGCGAACCCAATCTCCTGCAATGGCTCGACCTCGTGGCCTTGGCCACGGTGGCGGACGTGGTGCCGCTCCGGGGCCTCAACAGAGCCTATGTCACCCAGGGCCTCAAGGTCATGGCGCGGCGCGACAATCTTGGTCTCGCCGCACTGTGCGATGTGGGTGGCATCAAGCGCAGGCCAGACCCTTACGCTTTGGGTTTCATCTTGGGCCCGCGCATCAACGCCGCAGGCCGCGTCGGCCATGCCGATGAAGCACTGGCCTGTCTTACAACCGCTGACAAGGGCGATGCCGTGGCGTTGGCCAATCGCCTCAATGAAATGAACCGGCATCGCCAAGTGGTGGAGTTGCGCGTGGTGGATGAAGCCATCTCCCAGGCCGAAGCCGCTTTAGGTAAGGAACATCGCGCCGCCGTGTTGGTGCTGGCCGCAGAGACTTGGCACCCCGGCGTGGTCGGCCTTGCCGCGTCACGCCTGAAGGATCGTTATCAAGTGCCAAGCCTCGTTCTGGCCATCAACAATCACACGGGCAAGGCGACGGGTTCAGGCCGATCCATCGCAGGCGTTGATCTCGGCAAGGCCGTGCGCGCCGCCTTGGAGGCGGGTCACATTATCAAGGGCGGCGGTCATGCCATGGCGGCGGGATTGACGCTGGAGATCGCCAACCTCGCCACTTTCCGCGCTTTCATGGAAGAAACACTGGCCAAGGCGGTAGCCGAAAATCAAACCAAATCACTTCTCGTCGATGGCGCTTTGACCGCCAGTGGTGCCACGCTCGACCTGATCGAACTTTTGGAACAGGCGGGCCCTTACGGTTCAGCCAATCCATCGCCCATGTTCGTCTTCCCGGCCCACAAAGTGATCTATGCCGACAGGGCAGGGACCGACCATGTCCGTTGCACCTTGCTGGCCAGCGATGGCACCAAACTCAAAGCCATTGCCTTCCGCGCGCTAGGCACCGAGCTTGGCGAACTGCTGCTCTCTGAGCGTCAACATCCCATTCATATCGCAGGCCGCTTGGTGGCCGATGAATGGGGGGCAAAGCGTGTGCCAAGTTTGCAAATCGAGGATGCCGCTGTGATGGTGGCAAGCGGGTGAGTCTGAGCGAACATAATGGGTCAGGACATTTGCGACTAAGTTGAATTTTTTCGAGTGGCCAGACGCGATTGCAGGATGACAACAGTGAGCAGGAACAAGCCTCGAACAACGGATTGCCAATAGGCAGAAAGCGAAATCCAACCCAATCCATTTTCGAAATTCAGCACGTTGAATATCAATCCGAGCAGAAGAACGCCAGCGAGCGTTGCCCCGACGGAGCCGACCCCTCCTGTGAGCAGAGTTCCACCGACCACCACCGACGCAATGGCAAACAGTTCCCAACCAACGCCTTCAATGGGTTGTCCCGCGCCAAATTGCGATGCGAGAATCACCCCCGCAAGCCCCGACAACCCACCACTCAAAACATAAACCATAAATTTCACCCGGTCGACCGGAAGCCCCATCAAGCGGCTGGCATCTTCATTGCCGCCAATGGCCAATACGGTGCGCCCAGTGCTGGTGTAATTCAAAACCACTGAACCAATAATATAAGCCAATGCAACAATAACCGCTGGGATGGGGATGTTGAAGAGATCGCCCTGTCCAAGATTGACGAAAGTTCCATCATAGGAAACCGAAACGGTTTCATCATGCGCTAACAGAAGTGCTGAGCCGTTTGCGGCAAGCATCGTTGCCAGCGTTGCGATAAATGGCAGAATGCGCAAGCGCACAATCACCACACCGTTGAGAATTCCAACACACAGTCCAGCCGCCACCCCGCCCAGCGTTCCAATCAACATGCCATTGGCGCTCAGCAGTGCCGAAACCACGCTGCCCAATGCGGCAGTGGAGCCGACCGACAAATCAATGCCGCCCGTCATAATCACAAAACACATGCCAAGCGCCACAAGCGCAAACATGGAATTATAACGCAGCACGCTGGTGATATTAAACAGGCCCAGAAAATGCTCGTAACGCAGCCAGCCGAAAAGAATGAGCAAGGCAAGGGCTATCAAAACACCTTGGCTCGAAATCAGCGCAACAAAGGAAGATTTTTTCATGATTACGCTCGTCCTTGGCGCTGCAGCCAAACGGCCAACACAATGAGTGCAGCTTTGACCAGCTTGGCAACATCGTCATTCACGCCATTGGCAAGCAACGTATAGCGAACCAATTGGATGATCAAAGCGCCAATCAAAGTTCCCGTAACTGTTGCGCGCCCGCCGCTGAGCAATGTGCCGCCAACGGCAACCGCAGCGATGGCATCAAGCTCCATGCCAAGGCCCACCAGGTTGGCGTCACTTGATGAGTTGATTGCAATAACAACAAGCCCCGCAACACCCGAACAAAGTCCGCTGATGCAATAGACCCAACGTTTCACACTGGCGACGGGAATACCTGCAAGGCGCGCCGCATTCTCGTTGCCGCCCGTGGCGAGGATTTGCCGCCCGAACAATGACCGTTTCAACATCCATGTTGCTGCCGCCACCAAGACTATCATGATGACGACTTGCACCGGAACGCCAAACCAGCGCCCCAACCCAATCCATTGAAATTGACTCAGTTTAAAGGGTTGCAGATTGCCGTTGGTCGAAACCTGGGCAATCCCGCGCCCAGCAATAAACAAAACCAATGTTGCAATAATCGGTTGAATGCGAAACCGCGTAATCAACCAGCCATTAAACCAGCCAAAAGCGCCAGCTGCGGCAACAGCAACAATCATTCCGACAGCAACGGCCAGATGAATTTCGCCAATATGGACAGCTGTTCCAAGAAAAATAAGAGGTGCTATGGCACCCGAAATTGCCATTAAAGAACCAACGGACAGATCAATGCCGCCAGTCGCGATCACCAGTGTCATTCCGACACCCACAATCACAATGGTGGCGACCTGCGTGAGATTGACATACAAAGTCTGCATCGACAGAAAATGATTTGTGAAGAACGCATTGAAAACAATCAAAGCCACTAAGGCAAGCATAGTGGCGTTGCGGGTCAAAAATGCCCAGAAGTCAAATCGATTCGCTTCAATCACTTGCGCAGGGGGACTATCGTTCATGACTTAATCTCTTGGCCATCACTATTACCGTGCGCCATGGCCGCCATCACTGCGGCTTCGCTGATCTGCTTGCCTGCAAATTCTGCAACATTATGGCCTTCGCGCAAAACAAAAATGCGATCAGAGCCTTCAATCACTTCTTCCAATTCAGATGAAACCATCAGGACACCAAGCCCTTGATCTGCGAGTTCTTTAATCAAGGTTTGAATTTCACCCTTGGCACCCACATCAATGCCGCGCGTCGGTTCGTCAAGAATCAACAATTTAGGGTTCATGGCAAGCCAGCGGGCCAGCAGAACCTTCTGCTGGTTTCCGCCGGAGAGTTCCCGAATGCGCTGCCCCGGACCGGAACATTTGATCCCCAGCCTCGTAATAAATTTTTCCACAATGGCGCGCTGCTGACTTTCATCCACAATGCCCAGCCTGCTCAATTGCGGCATCAAAGCTAGGGTCATGTTTTCGGCCAACGACATTTCCGGAATAATGCCTTCCAACTTCCGATCTTCTGATGAAAACCCGATGCCTTGGCCGATGGCGTCAATCGGCTCGCGCGGAACAAAGGGTTTTGCATCCAGCAGCAATGAACCCGTGTGCATAGGGTCAGCACCAAAAATCAGCCGAGCCGTTTCGGTGCGCCCGGCCCCCAAAAGACCCGCAAGCCCAACAATTTCGCCGCGCTTCACGCTCAGTGAAACATTTTGCACCTTGTGCCCGGCATTGAGGCCTTGGGCCTCCAACAGGACGTCGCCAATCTTTCCTTTGCGACCGCCAAAAGCCGTGGCGTTTTTGGAAACTTGTGCAATGTCGCGGCCCAACATGCTGGCAACCAGTTCAATCTTGCTGATCGATTTCATGTCGGATGTTTTGACCGTGCGGCCATCACGCATGATGGTCACACGGTCACACACCGCATAAAGTTCATCGAGTTTATGGCTAACAAAAATGACTGAAATGCCCGACTGCTTCAATTGTCTGATGACGTCAAACAAAACCGCCACTTCGCGTTCATCCAGTGAAGACGTAGGCTCATCCATGATCACCAGCTTGGCTTCAAAACCAATAGCCCGAGCGATGGCCACCATTTGCTGTGTGGCCGTATTGAAACTGAGTAATGGCTTGCTCACATCAAATTCAACGTTGAACCGTGCCATCAGATGACGCGCTTCTTCATGCATGGTTTTCCAATCGAGCAACCCAAAGCGTCGACGCTCTCGCCCCAGACAGATATTTTCGGTGATTGACCGATAAGGAACCAAATTGATTTCTTGATAGATGGTACTGATACCCTTGGCTTGGGCATCTTGCGGGGAACGGGCTTCAAACGTGCCGCCATCAAATTTAATGTCACCTGCATCGCGGCTCATATAACCCGTCAATATCTTGATGAGGGTCGATTTTCCCGCGCCGTTCTGGCCGACCAATGCGTGAACTTCGGCATGGCCGACGTCGAGTGATGCTGATGACAAAGCCGAAATGCCAGCAAAGGCCTTGCTGATGTTATGTATCGCAAGCAAATTTTGTCGATCGGGATGTTCTACCGAATCCATTATTCAAATAACCCCTGCGCAGTGGTGATTGCTCACCCCAACGCCTCGCTATGTCAAGTGGAGGACGATGTGCCGATAAAAATAGGGTCCGATTTCTTTTAAATGAAACCAGACCCCGGGAGGAACATTTTAGGCCCAGAACATCAGATCAATAGGAATCTGCGATGCTGGCGGCGGCGTTGGCCTTGTCAAAGAAGCGATCCGTATTGGTCATGACGGGTGGAATTGCATCGCCTTTTGCATAGGCCATTGCAGCAGCATAAGCGGCTGGGCCGAACTTCGGATTACATTCTACGGTAGCGCCCATTTTGCCATCAATAATAGCTTGCAAGCCATCCTTTTCGCCATCAATCGAGACGATGAGAATGTCTTTGCCGGGAACTTTGCCAGCGGCTTCGATAGCTGAGATAGCACCAATGGCCATTTCGTCATTGTGCGCATAAATCACATTTGCTTCAGGGTGGGCTTGCAGCAATGCTTCAGCAACTTGGCGGCCTTTATCACGGTTGAAATCACCCGTTTGCGAGGCAACGATTTTCATGCCAGGGTTTTTGGCCATCACATCGTCAAAGCCCTTCTTGCGATCGTTGGCAGGCGATGAGCCCGTTGATCCCTCCAGCTCAAGGATTGTCGCCTTGCCGCCTGTGGTCTTCACGAGCCATTCTCCGGCCGTTGTGCCTTCCTTCAAGAAATCTGAACCAATGAAGGTGACGTAATCCACGCCAGCCTTAGCAAGCGTTGCATCAACACCACGATCAATCAGGAACAAAGGAATGCCGGCTTTCTTAGCGGCCATCACCGCTGGAATCAGCGGCTTTTCTTCACGGGGCGACAAGAAAATAACATCAACACCTTGCGCGATCATGCTATTGACGTCAGCCACCTGTTTGGCAGCAGATCCAGCCGCATCGGTGTAGACCAATTGCCAGCCGAGTTTTTCTGCTTCGGCCTTCATGCTGGCAGTTTGGGCCAACCGCCAGGGGTTATTACTTTCGGTCTGTGCAAAACCGACCTTATAGGTTTTTTTAACGGCGAGCTTAGGCAAGCCATCCGCCAAAGCTCCTGTTGTAAAAGCACCAGCGAATGCCAGTGAAGAAAACAATGCAGTGCGACGTGAAATCCTGATCATAAACATCTCCCTCGAGTTGTTGTTTCACACTCTACTTTCGACTGGTGTGACAATTTATAGTTAAGGGCGAATTTTATTCTCAGTCAATATTTATTTGTATGACAAATGATTTTGCCGAGGTCCTCAGTGCCGGACAACGCTGTGAAGTTTCCAAAACCGTCCAGGCAAAAGATAACCAAAATGATTCTGATGCGTTCGAGTTGCGGTACGGGCCATCGCGCCAAATTACGGCTTTGAACTTCTTTTACGCAGCGGCGCTGAATGAGCTAAAATCCAGCGCGGTCGATGACGCGTGTTTGCTCTCAAAACGGCATCTTGAACGCGATGGTTTGAACCCTTGCAATCTTCTCCGAACCGCATTAGGAAGCGCCGCAACACGCTTTCTGCTCGGATTGCGATGTCAAAATCAATGCGCCCTTCGTCTATCGGTTAGGACGACAGCCTTTCACGTTGTAAAGACGGGTTCGACTCCCGTAGGGCGCACCAACTTCCTTGACATCATCCCAGTCAGACGCTTTTTTGTTGTCATGTTGAAACACAAAGCCAAGGCCCAGCGCCAGTCCACTTTCGGGGCTCTTGTCGCTGTAGTGTTGATCATTGCAGCAACCTCGCCCAAAGCTTGGTCTGAAACAAATTTACAGCCCGGGATTGCTGCTTTTCCAAATATAAACAAAACCAAAAGCGGTCGTAGCGGCGATCTGATCAATGTCGGTCTGGTTGGAACACGAGTTGAGATTGTGGCCGCGATGAAGGCCGCGGGTTGGTTTCCCGCCGATCCGGTGACCGCCAAAACCAGCTTGAAGATCACGGGCAGCGTCCTTTTCCGCAAAGCCTATAATGCCGCACCGGTCAGCGCCTTGTTTTACCAGGGCCGCATCCAGGATTTAGCCTTCGAAAAGCCAGTGGGAAAAAGCGCAGCACATCGCCATCATGTCAGGTTCTGGCAGGTGCTGGATCAAGGCGCAGAGGGCAGGCCCGTTTGGCTCGGTTCGGCCACATTCGACAAAAGCGTGGGCCTAAGCCACACCACCCACAAATTCACCCATCACATCGCGGCAGATGTTGATGCCGAGCGCGAAACGCTACTGGCTGATCTGACCCATGCCAAAATTCTCCTATCGACCTATTTGCTCATGCGCACGGGTCCTATAGAAGATGCACGCAACGGTGGCGGTGATCACTATTTTTCGGACGGCATGATTCACTTTGCAGTCATCGCCGAAGGTGCAATACAACAGACAAATCCGCCCCTGAATGTGAGTGGCATAAAATGATAACCAAACAAATCGGCGAAGAACCAGATGCCATAGCGCCCGATGGCTCGGAAGTGCGTTTGCTCGCGAAAGCCACGCGGGGATCAATGGTGCATTTTGAATTGGCCGAGGGCGAAACCTCCAAGGCCATGATGCACCAGACGGTTGAGGAACTCTGGTTCATCACCGCAGGCGAGGGTGAGATGTGGCAAAAGTCAAGCCTGGGCGAAGAAGTGACAGCACTTCACCCCGGCCTGTCGCTCTCCATTCCTATGGGCACACATTTCCAATTTCGCGCCACAGGTGAAGACGCGCTGGAAGCCGTCGCCGTTACCATGCCCCCTTGGCCGGGCGATAGCGAAGCGGTAGAAGTCCAAGGGCGCTGGACGCCCGAAGAAGATCCCGCACCATGAATTCATTCGCCCTTGCCGCCAATTTCAATGGTGCCAGCAAAAAGATCATCCGCGATCTGCTCGGGCGAGTAGAAACAATTGAGAATGTCCATCAACCGGAGCGCGGATTTGCGGAGGTCTGCCACGCCTTCGGCATCCAGAACATTGCCTATCTGGGCGTGAACCTGCCACACTCAAACTTTCAAAACTACTATGTCCAAAGCACCTATTCGCAACCGTGGCAGCAGCGCTATGAGGCGGCCAACTATGTGACGCTTGATCCCGTTGTCCAACATGGATTGAAAGCCACGTTGCCCTTTGATTGGCGACTGATCCCCACTTTGACCAAGCCGCAAAAACATTTCCTCGACGAAGCCAATGAATTTGGTGTTGGCAGCCAAGGCCTCACCTATCCCGTTCACGGAATTGGGGGTGAAATAGGTTTCTTCTGTATCTCGGCGAACTTGAGCAACAAAGAGTGGCTGGAGTTCAAGCGCCAGAACTTTCACAGTCTTCGTTTGATGGCAGATATGTTCCACCAGAAACTCATCGCCAACATGTTGCCCGCTGCGCAGAAACAAAAGCCGCTCTTAACGCCGCGCGAAGTCGAATGCCTTAAATGGTGCGCCGAGGGCAAAACCCAGCAGGACATCGCCGAGATTATGAACATCACCCCGCGCACTGTCGGTTTTTTCTGGAAGCCGCAAAGCTGAAGCTGAACTGCCTCAACACAACGCATACAGTGATCACCGCGATCACCCGAGGGCTGATCTGTCCCTGACGGTAGACACCTGCTGTTTATGACAGGTTCGCGAGACGGCGAGTCGCTTTAGGTTGTGAATGTTATTCTGCGGCTGGGGGGCTTCGCGTGGGGCAAAGCGGGATGCCGCCTGCGTTGGCTTGGCGGGGTAGAGGTTAATACACTGTCGTCGTATCGAGCAGTGTGACTACAATTTGCAATGCGGTGTAGTGATCAAAATCCACTTCCACCCAATTCCATTTTGACTTTCGTCCGAAATTTATTGGCCAATTCCCACAGCCCCAAGTTTTTTGAAGGTACGACTGCTTTCAAAATGAGAACCGCAGCCAGCCCGGCAACGGGATCCCTGGTTGAATTCATCTGCGTGTCACTGTTGTCAACATGAACTGGCAGCTGCGCGACGATAGTGCCGCTCGCGGCATCGGTAATGCTAACAGTTCCATTTGCTCCAGATGTCGGAGATGCGAAGACAGATGGACCGATCTCAATGTCGTCTAATTGTACCGTTACCTTTGCAGGCAATTGCCCACGCATGATGCTCGGCAAGTCTTTTTTCAAGACGCTTTGAATGTTATTTGCAAATTCCGCCGCAAGTTCCTCCGGCGTGCCGCCTCCGAAGCCGGCCAACCCTGCAACAAATTTTTTAGACTCAATCACTGTTATTGATTGCGGAAAATAGCCTTTGCTTGCAGCTGTCATAGCTGGGTCATGAGAGTTTACGCAGGCTGTAAGAATCAAAGACGATACAAGACCACTGGCCACAACAGAATATTTCATAAATGCCCCCACAACTGAATAAACGAAAAGTAACATAAGAAAAGTTAAGGGAAGTAAAACGTCGAAACTTACCGGTTCTGATCTCTCGGTCACCTAGCGACTTGTCCACCGAAGTCTTGGCAAAAGGCTGGGGAACAGCCTCGGGCCCGAGTCCATGAGTTCAAAGCAGGATGCCAACCTGCGCAGGCTTGGCGTGGAGAGCGCGGCATTGAAATAATTGAATGCACTGTCATGTCTGGACGGCGCTCTGTTGGCAAGTGAGTTTTTGTTTGGATGCTTTGAGGTTTTTGGCGCGGGGTGCGGTCATGTCTTCGGCCTGAGATTGCGACTTCGATT
>Ga0075023_100000470_pt1 | contig 9941 bp, 9 predicted proteins | sample Str014_FD_71388 | JGI IMG/M metagenome (GOLD analysis project Ga0075023, IMG submission 71388) | Freshwater sediment microbial communities in response to fracking from Pennsylvania, USA - Straight Creek_MetaG_SC_2014 | ecosystem: Environmental > Aquatic > Freshwater > Creek > Sediment | place... | reverse complement strand
GGCGCGAACGGCACCGGCAGATCGAGCGAAGCGATGCGCAACGGCGGCGCTTCGAGCGAGAAGAACAGTTCCTCGGTTAGTTGTGCGACCAACTCAGCGCCAAAACCGTGGGTACGGCGTCCCTCGTGCAACACGATCAGCCGGTGGGTGCGTGCGAGCGACGCGCGGATGGAGTCGAGCTTCAAGGGCGAGAGGCAGCGCAAATCGAACAGGTCGAAGGTCCGCTCGTATTCGCTGGTCAAATACTCGCAGGCTTCGCGGGCCAGGTGGACCATTTCGCCGTAAGTGACGACCGTGGCGAAGTCACCGGTCTGGAGCTGATGCGGCTCCCAGACGTTCCGGTAGTTGGGATCCCAAACGACCGGACTTTTGCCGCGGCGATAAAGGCCTTTGTGCTCAAAGAGCAGCACGGGATTGTTGTCCTCATAGGCGGCAAGCAGGGCATTGAACGCGTCCTGCGGCGTGCTGGGATAGAGCGCCTTGATGCCCGGCATCGACAGGAACAACGACTCCAGTTCCTGCGAATGGAAAGAGCCAAAGGTCAGTCCGCCGCCGCAGGGTAGGCGTAGGACAAGGGGGACCGCCGCTCCCGCACGAAAATGATAGGTGGCGGCGTTAAGTGTGATCTGCGTGATGGCTTCGGTGGAAAAATCGGCGAACTGGAATTCTTCAATGGGGCGGTGGCCGTTGAGGGCGAGGCCGATGGCATAGCCCGTGCAGGCGCTTTCAGCCAACGGCGTATTGAACACCCGCTGGCGGCCAAAATCCTTATAGAGACCGTCGGTGACTTTGAACGCGCCACCGTAGGTTGCGATATCTTGGCCGAGGATGAGCGACTCCGGCCGCTCGGTCAGGATTTTGCGCAACGCAAGATTGAGCGCCTGGGCCATGGTGAGTGGTTCGGTCGTGGCGGCACGGGCCGTCCAAGGGAGCGGAGCCGAGGTCGGGGCGAACAAATCCTGCGCCAGGCTGGCGGGGGTGGGACGCGCGACGGCGATCGAAACCTTGATGCAGGCTTCGACATAAGCCGCTAGCTCGGCGTCGAAGCCTTCCAGCGTCTTGGCGTGGCCGGCTGCGGCCAAGCGCGCCCGATAACTCGCAAGGGTATCGCGAGCCTGGAGGGCATCGAGTTCGCCCGGTTGGAAATAATCGCAGGTGTCGTAGGCGGCATGGCCGCGCAGCCGGAGTACGCGGGCCTCGATCAGGATCGGGCGCGAGGTCGCGCGAACTTTATCCACCGCCGCAGCAAGCGATTTGGCGGTGGCGGGTATATTGGCCGTGTCGATGGCAAAACCTTCAATGCCATAGCTGGCGGCGCGCTGCCAGAGTTCGACGCCGGAGAATTGCTCGCTGACGGGGGTCGAGTAGGCGTAGCCATTATTCTCGATGACAAAAACGATGGGTAGTGAAAGTAGTGCGGCGAGATTGAGCGATTCGTGGATGTCGCCAGTGCTGGAACCGCCATCGCCGAAGATTGCGAAGCCCACCGCGGGCCGGCCGAGGCGGCGCTGCGAGTCGGTCATGCCCAGCACATTCGAAAGCATGGCGCCGAGATGGCTGATCATCGGCAGCGAGCGGTTTTTCGGATCGCCGTGGTGAACGTTGCCTTCGCGGGCCTTAGTGGGACTGCCGGCGTTGGCGAAATATTGGTTGAGATGTTCGCAAAGGTGCCCGCTCCAAATTAGGTGCCCGCCGAGGTCGCGGTGGGTAAACGAAACGACGTCCGTGGCCTTGTCGGCCAGGAGGGCCAGCGGGACGATCAGCCCCTCGTTGCCCTGGCCGCCCGTGACGGTGCCCTTAATCAGGCCCTGGCGGAAAAGCTCGAGGATGCGGTTGTCGGTCAAGCGAGCGAGCTGCATCCAGGCGTAGATACGCAGGAACGCGTGGTCAGGCTGTTGCGCAAGCTCAGCTGAGCTCAGATCGCGCGGGTCGAGAATGGCAGGAGGTTTTGGAAAGGCCATGTCCGCGAAAAAGCTGAGCGGGCGGCGCGGACTGCGCAAGCGCGGGATTTAGCTTCATTTTCGGTCTCTCGGACAGACGGAGTTGGTCAAAACTCCAGGGTGCCACCAGGGGACAATAATTGCACCGTGTGCCCGCGGGCGGCAGCGCTACGGACAAACGACTGCGGGTCGACGCGGATCTTGTCGTGAGTGTTGTAATGCATGGGCACCGCGAGGCGCGGCGTGAGCAGATCGAGCGCCTCAACGGCATCGTCGATCCCCATCGTATACCAATCGCCGATCGGCAACAGGGCCACGTCGAGTCCTCCGCGGCCGATCAGCCGCATGTCAGAAAACAGCGCGGTGTCGCCCGCGTGGTAAAGCTTCTTTTCGGCGACCGAAATGACGAATCCGCCGGGCGAACCCAGCGGGAGATTGCGGCCGTCGCCAAGCTCAAGCGCCGAGCTGTGGATCGCAGGGGTCAGTTTGACCCGGCCAAAGGCGAGTTGAGCGCTGCCGCCTTGCATGAGATCGACGGTGTCGGCGCCCTGAGCCGCGAAATATTCAGCGAGTTCGTAGGGCGCGACAATCGGAGCGCGATTGTCGCGGGCAAGTTCGAGGGCGTCGCCGGTGTGATCCTCGTGCGCATGGCTGCAGAAAATGTAATCGCAACGCACCTCGGATGCTTTGACCGGCGAAACCGGGTTGTGGTTAAGCCACGGATCGAAGAGCAACCGATGGGTGCCGGTTTCGAGTAGAAAACACGAATGACCGAACCAAGTGAGATGCATAGATGAGCCGATCAGTAGCGATCCATAATATGATAGAACAACCAATAAAGCCCGAGGTTGATCATGGCGAAAAATATCGCCAGAATAACCCAGGTGTCGTGGCTTCGAGGCAAAAACCAGGCGATCCCGCCGCCGAGCAGATCGCACGGGACGACGCATAAGAGAAAATCGCGTCTACGTCGGTTGGGGTAGGCGACCATCGGCCGGAGGGACGACGCGTTTTTCGCCTCGGCCACCAGGTTGGCGTGTAGGATTTCGTGCACGGTCACCGGTTCGGTGGCCGTCGAGGACAGCGTCTCGAAGGATTTCGCCTTGAGTGAAATGCTTTTCCGGGGCGGAAAGAGCAGGGCGCTGAGCCCAGGGATATCGCGCACGGCCTTCCAGTCTTCGGTGTTTTCCAGCGCGAGTACCGCGTTCTCATCGAATGCGCGAACCGACGCCATTTCCTGGAGAGCAGCGACGCTGTGCGGGCCGCTGGTTTTGTCGGCGGTTCTGAGCAGGTAGCGGGACATGGAGTTGGAGCAAAAGTGAAAGACTATTGCGCGGTGTTGGCGAGACCAAGCTTCTTGGAGAGTCGGCCTAGTTCGGCTTTTTCGCTGGCCGAAAGTACGGAGAATTCCGAAGCAATCCGAGCGGCGACTTTGGGGAAGAGTTCGCCGATGAGGGTGCGTCCGCGAGGGGCTAGCGAGATCGTGATGAAACGTAAATCTTCGGGCTGGCGGGCGCGCTTGATCAGGCCGGCTCTCTCCAAATTTGCGATGACCAACGTGAGATTGCCCGCGCTCTTCAGGAGCTTTGCCGCCAGCTGGCCCTGACAAAGTGGACCGAGATGGAACAAAACTTCCAGCACGCCGAATTGCGTGACGGTGAGACCGGCGGGCAGGATTTCGTTCACACGCGCGGTGACGGATTCGGCGGCCCGCATCAGTTTGATGTAGGCTTCAAGTGCCTCGACCTGGTGCGGCGGCCCTTGAAAGTGAGTGGGCATACGGCAACCAACCCAAGGATAGTTTGATGTCAAACCATCGGCCGGATTGGCGGTCGGACGGCAAATTGACCGCGGCGGGTCGTGCCGCGTGCTCAGTTGTTATGCTCGCACTGTTCGCATGGGCCGCCGCAACACGACTGCCGGGGGGGGCGGAGCTGATTTTTGTGCGATGAAACCATAGCCGCCGGCGATGATGCGACGGACGGGTTCTCCAGTTTCCGGGTGCTGGGTGAGCGCTGCATCCTTCATGCTCTGTTTCACTTCGAAACGCTGGGGCTTTGCGCCGGCTTTCTTTGGCACGGTTTCGTAAATGTAAGTGGGCATGGACGGAAAGCCCGCAAAACAAGGTTCAAGGGTGCTGGCGCGCAAGCGTGAAGCGTCGGCCGACCGGCGGACGTGTCAGGTCGGGCCGGTCCAATTCTCCGAAAACAGCGTCCTGATTTCTAGGGCTGGCGAGAGCCGCGCACCTAGAATGTATCGCCCTTCCATCCCCACATGCCGTGTTTTACGTCGATGAATTTCACATAAACGCGATCCGCCGGGATGCTAAGCTGCTCGTTGATCATAGCGCAGAGCGCCTGGCACAGCTGCTTGGTTTTCGCGGCGGGCAGGGCAATACTTTTTAACTCAAGAAATGCCACCGGATCGTCGCTGCCGCCGAAGAGCATGGGCGTATCCGGTTGCACGGCGATCATCACGAATTCTTCGGGTTTTTCCAGTTCGGTGGCTACAAGCGACGACGCGCGCTTCAAAATGCTGTGCTCGGCTTTTTCCGTGAGGGGCAGGTTGGTTTGAATTTTGAGATAGGGCATGACGGGAGGGTGCTGGCAACAGTTTAGCCTTGGAACCCGATCTGTCGACTGTTTGGACCATGTCGTCCGTCAGTGATATCTTCCCGTGAAAAAGACCAACGTCGTTCGAAACTACTTCATTCTGCCGTGTTGCCTGCTGTTGCTCAATGTGTGCAACAGCCTCGTGTCGTACAAGGCGGGCATGATCGCCGATCCCTATTTGCGGACGGTCGCGATCATCTTTTTTGTCTTGGTCGGAAGTTCGATGGTGGCGTTTGTCTTTTCGCCCGCGATCGAGGCCTTAGTGCGCTCAGCCCAGCGTACCAGCCGAAAAGGAGCCGGCGAATTAGGCCAGGTGGTTTTTCTCGTGCTGCTCGGTACCGGCGTTTTCTATCTTTATTACCAGCTCTATATCCACGGCCCCGAGGCCATCCTGCCGCAGGTTTTCAAGAATTGAAAAATAGAATCTGGAACGCGGAAAGGCTGAAACGGACAACGTCGATCGAAACTAGAGTGCAGGCTTGGGATTTTCCTCGGATTTTTTCCAGAGTTCCAGTGTTCCAGATTCAAATTCCTTCACGATCTCGGCCGGTTGCTTTCCCGCTTCGCGCAGGGCTCTCAGACTGAGAGCGTCGTGGCGTTTGGCGAGGCGGACCCCTTTGTCGTCCACCATGAGCGGGCAATGACAAAAGGCCGGTACCATGTATCCAAGCGAACGATACAAGAGAAGCTGACGGAAGGTCGACAAGATCAGGTCGGCTCCGCGCACAACTTCGGTGATGCCCATCGTTGCATCGTCGACGACGCAGGCCAGCTGGTAGCTGGGGGTATCGTCTTTGCGCCAGACCAGGAAGTCGCCGAAGTCGCGGCCCACCACCGCCCGCTGCATGCCGAAACCGCCATCGACAAAGGTGAGCGTTTCGCCGTCGGGCACGCGCAGACGCCAGTTGACCCCGATCACGTCGCCGAGCGGCGGGAGAGGTATTTCCGGCGACGGGCGAAATTGCGGTGGGTAGAGGGGCTCATCGAGTTCGCGGCCTGCTTCATGGGGCGCGCGGGCGGCATCGAGTACATCGCGCCGCGAATGCGTGCAGGGAAAAATCAACCCTGCGGCATGAAGTTTTTCGAGCGCGGCGCGATAGAACGCGCGACGTTCGCTCTGATTATAGGGGCCAAACGGGCCGCCGATGTCCGGCCCTTCGTCCCAGCGAAACCCGAGCCAGCGCAAGTCCTTGAGCATCGAGCCCACGAAATCGAGACGGAAACGGGTGGAGTCGAGGTCTTCGTTGCGCAAAATCAGTTTCCCTCCGGCGGCGCGGGCCCGTTCCGCGGCCGCCCAAAACGTGCGGGCGTGGCCGAGGTGCAGATGTCCGGTGGGCGAGGGCGCGAGACGACCGCGATAGGGTGAGGAAGGTGAAACCACGAAAGGCGAGGGTTTGGATCCGTGAGTGAATGCTAATCGCTGCGAATGTTGAGAAAGAAAATGTTTGGGCCTAAAGAAGCTGGCGACGGTTGATTTGGCCGAGAAAGGTCGGGGTGGCTTCTTCCCTGAATTATTAGCGTGAATTAGCGAAAATTAGCGGTTCAAAATTCTCCATGCCTAAATTTCTGTGCGTTTACTGCGCTTCCAGCGATCGAATCGATCCGAAATATACCGAGGCTGCGACGGCGGTTGGCCGCCAGATGGTGCGCCACGGCTGGGATTTGGTTTACGGGGGTGGCAAGGTGGGCTTGATGGGGGCGGTCGCCCGCTCGGTGAAAACCTCGGGCGGTCGCGTAGTCGGCGTGATCCCCGATTTCATGAAGGCGAAGGAGCTGGCTTACGACGAGGCCGACGAAATGCATGTCGTCGTGACGATGCGCGAGCGAAAGTTGATGATGGAGACCAATGCCGATGCCTTCCTGGCGCTGCCGGGTGGTTGGGGCACACTGGAGGAAATGATGGAAATCCTGACGCTGCGTCAGCTCGACGTGCTCCGAAAGCCCTGTGTATTTTTCAACCAAGACGGGTTCTACGATGAGTTGCTTCGCTTCTTCGACCGCATGATTGGCGAGCGCTTTAACAAACCATCGAACTTGAGCTTGTTCAGCGTGGCTACAACCGTGGAGCAGGTATTTGCCCAGCTCGAAACCGGGACGGTGGCCGCCGAAACTAAATGGTTCGTCACGAAATGAACAACCCACGCGATCCCGTCTTGGCGCTTTTGCGGGCGCATGCGGCCCGCGCACTCGACCCACACGAAGCTGCCATGGCGGCGGAAATCCTGCGTTTCGTCGAGACGCACGCGGATTGCGCCGAACGTTCGCTGCAGATCGGGCACTTGACGGGGTCGGCCTGGATTGTGGACCGCGAACGCAAACGAACGTTGCTCACCCATCACCGCAAGCTCGGTAAATGGCTCCAACTCGGTGGCCACGCCGACGGCCAGCTTGATTTACTCGCGGTGGCGCTGCGCGAGGCCCAGGAAGAATCGGGTCTGGCGAGGCTACGGGTGGTCGACGCCGTGATTTTCGACGTCGACCGGCATCTCATCCCGGCACGGAAAACCGAACCAGCCCATTGGCACTATGACATCCGCTTCATGATCGAAGCGGACCCGGGCGAGCCGTTGGTTGTTTCGGACGAGTCGCACGACCTCGCTTGGATCGAGATCGCGCGTATGGCCGAGTACAATGCCGAGGAATCTATGCTCCGCATGGCGCGCAAGACGCTTGGCAATGCACCGCTTTCCACTTAGGTTTTCTTTCCCGATATGGCTCGATAGATCAGCGGTGGTTGCTGCGGGTTTTCACATAGCGGCCTGCGCCGACGAGCAAGATTGCCGATAAATACCAAAGGCTCGTCGCGCCGCCACCCCCGCCGCCCGAGGGCGCGCCGCTGGAAGAGGAGCTTGAGGAAGACGACGAAGACGACGAACTGGAACTGCTGGCGGAGGAGCTCCCTATGTATTCGTCGGCACCGATGTCGAACGCAATGCCGGTGGGGCGTGGGTCGCCTTCGATGTCTATACTCAAACCATCGATGATTGTTCCGGCATCCACCACGCCCCTGATGGCAGACGTGAGGCGCAGATCGCAGTCGCTGGGATCTTTAAACCACGCAGCCACAGCCGAGGTGTTGTTGTTGGACGCGACGACAGAAGGGCTATTTCTGCCCTTGTTGGCTTTGTTCGTCAGATTGTTTAGAAGGGTGATGGAGGCAGAGTCGTCGTTGTATTCGATGGCGTTTGCATAACTGCCGACTTGATACACGGTGTTATTGAAAATATACGCGCCGCTCGTGGTGACGGACTCGACGCTAATTCCCGGACCAGCGTGACTCGTGGTGCGGGTGTCCGTGATCATATTGTTGAAGATCTCGACGCCACCATTGTTTTCCGAAGCTCCGGTGCCAAACCCAATGCCTCGGTCGCAATCCAGAATCAAATTGTTGGAAACCGCCAGATCGGCGGAGCCTTCATGGAAAAAGATCGCAGGTTCAGCCGTGGCGGTGGTGCCGACAATATCGTAGATATCATTGACGAGCACCATCCAATTCGCGCAGCCACGACCAAGAATTGCCGCGGTGGCGCCGGTTCCGTAGAAGCTGCAACCCAAGATCGAGCCCGTGTCGGCATGAGGCTGGATCGTGATAGCGTGGGTCGCGACGTTTTTGAAGGTGAGGCCGGAGAGGCTCACGTTGCTGGCGGTGACGTTGAAGGCGACGCCTCCCGCAAGTGCGGCTCCATCGATGATCGCGGGCGCCCCGGTGAGCGGACCCTGAATCGTTGTGCTCGCGATGGAGAGATCAGGCAACGGGGTGGCACCAAGTGTATAGGTGCCGGCCGCGAGATTGATCGTGAAGGTTGCTTCAGGATTGGCGACGGCTTCGGTGAGCGCTGTTGCTAGCGTGCCCGCATCTGTCACGTTGCGGGTTTGTGCGCCGCCGAGCAGCGTCGTGACGCTGACGGGCGTCGACTGGACGGATTTGTTGCCCGCATCGTCTACAGCGAAGACTGAGTAGGTGTGGGTCGAACTTGGTTGCAGGCCGGCATCTGAGCACGAAAGGGAGACAACTGTCCCCGTCATCTCCGTGTTATCTCGGACCACGCGGTAACCGGTGACGGCGATATCGTCAGTTGACGCCGTCCAGGTGAGCAAAACGGTGCTGGCTGAGAGGGCGTGGCCAGAAAGATTGGTTGGCGCCGATGGGGCGGTCACATCGGAGGACGTTACGGTAAGTGCAATGGTTTCGGAAGCCGTCGCAAGGCCGTCGCTCACGTTGAAGGTGATGCTATAGCTGCCGATTTGGGGTAGTGTAGGGGTCCAGCTAAACGTGTGCGTGGCCGCGTTGAAGGTTGACCCATCAGGCAGATTGGCGGCTCCGTAGGCTAGTGTTTCATTGGCTAAGTCGGTCGCATTGATCGTGAAGTTCAGCGAGTGGGCTGCGACTACGGTTTTCTCCCCGATGGGCGTTAGCAATATCGATTGGTTGATCAATGCGGGTACGGTTACGCTTCCGGGCGGGTTGTTGCTGCTGAGCTGGCCAAAAAAATTACTGCCCATACCCCAAAGCGTGCCGTCAGTCTTTAGGAAGACGGTGTGAGAGTCACCTGCTGCGACGGCGGCGACATCAGTGCCTCCGCTGACCTGCACTGGCGTGTTGCGACTAGTCGTCGTGCCGTCTCCGAGTTGGCCATTGCCATTGTCGCCTACCGCCCAAAGTGTGCGATCGGTCTTGATGAAGAGGGTGTGACCTCCTCCCGCGGCAACGGCGGCGACGTTTGTACCTCCGCTGACTCGCACCGGCATGCTGCGATTTGTGGTTGTGCCATCGCCGAGTTGTCCCGCATTGTTATTGCCTACCGCCCAAAGTGTACCGTCGGTCTTGATGAAGAGAGTGTGACCTCCGCCTGCAGCGCTGGAGGCAACGTCGGCGCCTCCGACGACCTGCGCCGACGTGTTGCGACTGGTCGTCGAGCCATCTCCGAGCTGACCACTCTCATTGCTGCCTGTTGCCCAGAGCGTGCCGTCTGCCTGAATGAAGAGGATGTGACCAGAACTCGCTGCTACCGCGCTGACGTTGGTTCCATTGCTGACTTGTACCGGCGTGCTGAGCGCCCGGCGGCCTCCCAAAGTCCATAGTGTACCGTCAATCTTCATGAAGACGGAGGCGGTGGTGATTGTGGCAACGCCAGTGGCCGTGGTGACTCCACCGACCTGTACTGGTGTGCCCGCGGCCTGACCGACTGTGGTGACATCGCCGAGTTGTCCAAAGAAGTTGTTGCCCATTGCCCAGAGCGTGCCGTCAGTCTTGGAAAAAACGACGTTGCTGCTTCCCAAAGCGACGGCGGTTACGCTGGTCCCTCCGGTGACTTGTACCGGGATGACACGGTTGGTCGTGGTGCCATCGCCGAGATGGCCGAAAAGGTTGTCGCCCATGGTCCAGAGC
>Ga0075023_100000467_pt1 | contig 9970 bp, 6 predicted proteins | sample Str014_FD_71388 | JGI IMG/M metagenome (GOLD analysis project Ga0075023, IMG submission 71388) | Freshwater sediment microbial communities in response to fracking from Pennsylvania, USA - Straight Creek_MetaG_SC_2014 | ecosystem: Environmental > Aquatic > Freshwater > Creek > Sediment | place... | reverse complement strand
GAGCGGGATGTACAGGTCGACGTTGATCAAGACGCGCTGCTCGCCGGTCTTCTCGAAGGCGTGCACGCCGATGTTGATGAACACCTCGTAGTCGCGCAGGAAAAGGCGCCGGCAATCCATCAGGCTGGGGTGGCTGAGCAGGCTTTGCATGGGGAAAGGGTCTCAGGAATTCTGCTGTGCGAGGTAGAGCACGTCGCGCGGCTGCGCGGCCAGGTGCTGGCCGCCGTCGACCAGCAGCGTCGTGCCGGTGATCGCGGGCGATTCGATCAGGAAGCGCACGGCGCGCGCGATGTCTTCGGGTGTCGATGAACGCTGGAGCGGCGTCATCTGGTGCGCGGCTGCGAACTCGTCGGCGCTCATCGGGCCTGACAGCAACGTGACACCGGGCGCCACGCCGCACACACGAACGCGCGGCGCAAGGGCCTGCGCGAGCATCACGGTGGCGCTTTGCAAGGCGGCCTTCGACAGCGTGTACGAGAAGTAGTCTGGGTTCGGGTTCCAGAGCTTCTGGTCGATGATGTTGACGACGCAGCCTGTTTCGGAGCAACCGTCCAGGTGGGCGTGCAAAGCCTGCGCGAGCAGGCACGCCGGCGCCGTGTTGGCGCGCCAGTGCTTCTCCATCGAGGCCACCGTGAAGCTCGCCGGGTCGTCGTGCTCGAAGGTCGAGGCGCTGTTGACGATCGCGTCAAACCGCTTGAAGTGCGCGGCCACGCTCGGCACCAGCGCGCGGCATGCGGCCTCGTCCGACAGATCGGCCCGGAACGCGTGGGCCTGGGCACCGAGAGCCTGCAGTTCGCCGACCGTGGCGTTCGCATCGGCCTCGGAGCTGCGGTAGTGGACGGCCACGTCGAAACCGTGTGCCGCCAGATCGAGCGCCATCGCGCGGCCGAGCCGCCGGGCGGCGCCGGTGACGAGCACGACGGGGCGTGTTGCGGCGACCATGGTTTCTACAATGCCTTATGGAATCGAATCAATCCGCCAGTGTATCGGCGGCACTCTTGCGACTCATCCGCACGGCCATCGAGCGCCACGGTGGCTGGCTGCCCTTCGACCGCTTCATGGCAATGGCGCTGTATGCCCCCGGCCTGGGCTATTACGCGAACGGCAGCCGAAAGTTCGGCCAGATGCCGCACTCGGGCAGCGACTTCGTCACCGCACCGGAACTTTCGCCGCTGTTCGGCCGCGCGTTGGCGAATCAGCTCGCGCAGGCACTGCAAGCGAGCGACACGCGCGAGGTCTGGGAGTTCGGTGCCGGCTCGGGCGCGCTCGCGCAGCAGTTGCTCGACGCGCTCGGCGCGCGGGTCGAGCGCTACACGATCGTCGAGCTCTCGGGCAGCCTGCGCGAACGGCAGCGCGAGCTCTTGTCGGCGTTCGGCGATCGGTTGCGCTGGGTCGATTCGTTGCCGGACCAGATCGCCGGCGTGATCGTCGGCAACGAAGTGCTCGATGCGATGCCGGTGCAGTTGCTGCACTTCGACGGCTCGCACTGGCTCGAGCGCGGCGTGGTCGCGCAAGGCGAGGGCTTCGCGTGGGGCGATCGGCCGACCGCGTTGAAGCCGCCGTTCGACGCCGCATTCGCAGCCGGCACCGTCACCGAGATCCATCTGCAGGCCGAGGCTTTCGTCGCGACCTTCGCCGAACGCCTGACGCGCGGCGCCGCGTTCTTCATCGACTACGGTTTCCCCGAGGCCGAGTACTACCACCCGCAACGCGTCGGCGGCACGCTGATGTGCCACCGCGCGCACCTCGCCGACACCGACCCGCTGGTCGACATCGGCGCGAAGGACATCACCGCGCATGTCGACTTCACCGGCATCGCGCTGGCCGCGCAGAACGCGGGCCTCGACGTGCTCGGCTACACCACGCAGGCGCACTTCCTGATCAACTGCGGAATGATGTTGATGTTCGAGGGCGCCGACCTGCGCACGGTCGCGAACGCGCAGAAGCTGCTCACCGAGCACGAGATGGGCGAGCTGTTCAAGGTGATCGGCTTCGCGAAGGGCTGCGACGCCGCGTTCATGGCCGACCCGCTCGGTTTCAGCGGCGGCGACCGGACGCACACGCTGTGATCCGGTGGCCCCACTCGGAGCAGCCATCGTGATCCGATGGCTGCTCGTCGTATTTCTGGCGCTGATTCTGTTCAGCGGCCTGCGCCCGTGGCTGGAGAAGCTCGGCCTCGGCAAGCTGCCGGGTGACTTCCGCTTCCGCCTGTTCGGCCGCGAATGGTTCGTGCCGTTCGCGAGCAGCGTGCTGCTGAGCCTGGTCGCGATGGTCTTGATCAGGCTGCTGTAGCGGCAGCTTCGGCGCGCTGCCCGAAGCCGCCGCTTGCCCGGGTGCTCAGCCGCGGTCCGCGGCCGCCTTGCGCCGGCGGCGCAACTGAAGCGCGATGCCGCCGAGCCCGGCGAACATCAGCGCGTAGGTGCCCGGCTCGGGCACCGCCGGGGCGATCGCCACGCCGCCGAAGCGTTCACCGGCAGCGGCCGATTCGAAGACAGAGAACGCGGTGTTGGCCGCGGTCGAGTTCGCACCGATCGTGATCGAGACGATCTCGTTCGGATCGGCGCCGAGGTCGTGCGTGAGCTCGTCGCTCACCGTCGATGTGGTGCCGAAGATCGTGAACGAGCCGTCGGCGTTCTGCTCGCCGGTGATGTTGCGCAGGCCGTCTTCCTCGACCTGCCAAGGCAGACCGGTTCCTGCGGCGAAGGTGCCCACCAGACCGCTCTGGAAGGTCTGGCTCAGCTGCCAGCTGCCACCGACCAGCAGCCATTCCTGCAGGCCCGCGAAGGTGGTCGTCTTGCCGGCCACCCCCAGGCGCACGCCGTCGCCTTCGTCGGCCACGAACAAGGTGCTCGCGTTGGCGAACCACATGCCGAACGGGTGCGGCGTGGCGACCGGGTTGGTGGTCGATTCGGCGACCTTCTCCGACAAGGTGTTGAAGCCCGGCAGCACCGTGATCGCCGCGTTGGAAAGCGTGCCGCCGTTGGCCAGCGCGCCGGTCGCACCGACCTGGTAGACGGTGTTCACGCCGTTGCTGCCGCTGCCCTTGCTGACGTAGAGCGTGTTGTTGAACACCGTCATGCCGCGGAAGTTGTCGTCCTTGCCGGTCTTGTCGGGCGCGTAGTTCGAGCCGGGCTTGGCCGGGTCGGGCAGTTGCGCCAGCGAGAAGCCGCGCTGGTAGCCCGTGCTCGAACCGAACGTGCCCTGCACGGCGCCGACCGCGGTCGTGTTGCCGCTCGCACCGGCGGCGATGCGCTGCACGCCGGTGTTGTCGCTGAGCTGGCTCAGCGTCGTGCCGTTGCCGCTGCCGTTGCCTGCATTGCCGACCATGTAGTAGCTGCCGTTGGCGAGCACGGCCGCGCGGCCGTTGTTGCCGCTGTAGGCGTTCACGTCGGTCACCTGCATCGCGCCCGTGCCGAGGTTGATCTGCGCCACCGCACGTGCGTAGGTCAGCTGGACCGGGTTGGTGGCGTCGTTGACCGCGGCGGTGTTCGAGTTCGAGACGTCGAGCGTGTTCTTGGGCGCGGCGTAGCCCATGAACGTGACGGCCGAGCCGTCGGTCGAGATGTTCAGCGCCAGTTCCGACTTGGAGGCGAAGCTCGAGGTGATCAGGCCGGCATCGATCGCACGGCTGTTGATCAGCGTGCCGCCGGTCGTCAACTGGTCGATGTAGATCGGCGAGGTGACGCCGAACGACGGGTCGGCCGATTCGTTCTTGAACACGTTCGGAAAGCTGCCGTCGGCGATGGCCTTGCCGCCGCCCGGCAGTGCCTGGCCGACCGTCACGGTCGAGGCCGTGCCGGCGTATACCGTGCGCGAGACGATCAGGCTGCCGGGCTGGATGGCCTGGGCCATGGCCGCGGGCGCGGCGAACGCGGCGAGGATGGCCGCGGCGAGGAGTCGAGGGCGATGGTGCATGGTGAGTTTCCTTGTCGCAGTGGTTGTGGCGGGATTGCTCTTGAAGACGCGGCAGGTTTCGAGGGCTGCCGCGGGCGTGACACTCGGTGCGCGGGTCAGAAGTCGAGCGTCGCGGTCAGGGCCACGCTGCGGGCGGGCAGCACGGTCAACAGGTCGGCCGCCGAGGGCTTGGCGCTGCTGCTGCCGGCGGCGGGCGATGCGATCGCGACGATGTCGTGGCGGTTCATCAGGTTGTTCACCGCGAGCTGCAGCTTGACCTGCTTCGAGAACGAGGTCGGGTTCTTGATCGTGTAGTTCGCGAAGAAGTTGGTCAGCACGACCGGGTCGATCACGAAGGCCTCGTGCGCGCCGCTCTTGTCGTCGTTGTAGTTGCGGCCGACGCGGTTCGCCGAGAGGTTCACGGCCCAGCCGGCGTACTGGTAGTTGATGCCGAGCGTCTCGGTGTCGCGCGGCGCACCGGCGACCCACTGCCCGTTGTCGTACTTCAGGCTGCCCACGGTGCCGTTGCCGTACAGGCTGAAGCCGGCACCGAGCGCCACGTTGCCTTCGAACTCGACGCCCTGGCTCACTTGCGTGCCGCTGAGCACATAGGCAAAGTTGCCTGTGGTATCGGGTCCGACCGCGGTGTAGGCGCTGTCGAACTTGGTGCGGTAGACGTCCGCCGAGAGCGTCATCAGTTCGGAGTTCCAGACCGTACCGACCTGGAAGGTCTTGGCCTTGGTTGCCTTGGGAGGGGGCGACACCTGAGCGTTCTTGACGTCGAACACGCTGGTGCTCGGGATCTCGTCACCCACCGCGTACTGCGCATAGGCCGACCAGTTCGGGCGCAGCTTGTAGTGCAGGTCGAGCGCCGGCAGCACGTCGTGGTAGGTGATCGCGTTCGACAGGCTCGGCGCGCCGCCGGTGATCGTGCCGGCGGTCTTGTTGTAGGTGCCGCCCAGCGTGCCCACTGCACCGCCGTTGTCCTGCTGGTGCTCGAAGCTCTGGCGGTAGGAGGCGTACTTCACGCCCGGCGTGAGCCGCAGGTCGTCGCCGAGCTTGAACTCGTATTCCACATACGGCTGCAGTGTGGTGGTGATGTAGTGCTCGTTGAAGTTCGGTGCGGCCTGGTTCACCCCGGTGCGGGGGTCCGACGGGATCTGGTAGCGCTTCGAGTTGGCCCGGTCCAGCCACAGGCCGGTGCGCAGCGTGCCGAGCTGCGACTCGCGGCTCAGGCGCAGCACGTTGCCCGCGGTGCCGTAGGAGTTGAGCTTGTCGATCGCGCTGCTCGTGCTGATGGCGGTCGTGCTGTTGTAGTTCTGCTGGTTGTGGTACTGGTAGAAGTAGGCCTTGTCGTCGAGCTTCCAGCCGTCGCCCAGGGTCGTGGTGATGCCGGCGTACGAGAAGTTGGTGTAGACGTCGTAGAAGTTGTAGCCGTAGTAGTTCGGCTGGGTCGGGTCGCCGCTCAGGATCGTGCGGTCGTCGCCGGCTTCGTGGCTGGCGCGGGTCACGCCCTTGATGTTGGGCGTGTTGTTGGTGAGGTTCAGGTACGAGCTGAACAGCGTCAGCGTCGTGCCGGCGCCGAGCGCCTGCTGGTACTTCAGCGAGAGCGCCTGGCGGTCCTGCTTGTTGAAGGTTTCGTAGCCGTCGGAGCGCATCTTCTGCGCGGTCACGAGCAGGTTCGAGCCGCCATCCTGGCCGAACTGCCCGGTCTCGTGCTCGAGCCCGATCAGGCGCGTGTTCCAGGTGCCGATCGAACCGGTCACGCTGGTGCGGCGATCGGTTTCGAGGGTGCGCGAACGCAGGTCGACCGAGCCGGCGAACGCCGCCTGGCCGATCGTGGAAGCCGAGCCCGGGCTGCGGTCGACCACCGCGCCACCCAGAAACTGGGTCGGGAAGAAAACCCACGAGTGGTGGCTCACGCCGTTGGTGTCGTTGAACGGAATGCCGTCGAAGCTGAAGACCGCGAAGCTGTCCGACAGGCCGCGCAGCGTGATCTTGGCATCGCCGAGCCCGACGCCGTTGGGTGCGTAGCTGAACACGCCGGGGGTCATCGACAGCGCCTGGGTGTAATCGGCCACCGGCGAGGTGTAGTCGCGCACCGCGGTGTCGCTCACGGTGGATTGGGCCGAGCGTGCCGTCAGCGAGCCCTGCGATGGCGCAGTTGCGGTGGCCTCGCGGGTTTCCTGTGCCTTGCCGGTGACCACCACCGCGCCAAGATCGGCGGGCGACTGCGATTGGGCCGCGCAAGAAGACGCGAGGGCCGTCAATGCGATCGTTCGATACACCGCCTTGGCGATCGGGGTCCGGTGGAATGAGGGCGAGGCGCAGATCGTGTTCTTGGCGTGCATGGGGCGGGCCTGTGTTGTGAAGCCCGCAATGATTTGAAACAGATATGTCGCAGCCGTGACGCCGAGTGCCTGTCACCATGGACGCGACGCCCACGGTGCGTAAAGAAATGTATTGAAGCCGATTCATTTGCGTGCAATACATCTCGGAGAAGGTCGGTTCCCGCTCCATTTCGTCCACACCTGCCACTCGCCCGGTTCGACGCCGGGCCGATGCCTCACATGCCCAACGCACCCTTCGCCCAACGATTCGCGAGACACCTCGTGCTGCTGGCTGCGGCCGCCCTTGGCCTCGTCGCCTGCGCGCAGCTGCCGGTCGACGAGCCGGCCGCTGCCCACGCCTGGACCCAGGCGGCCGACATTGATGGCACCTGGCTGGTCCGCGCGGTCACACGCGGTGCCGCGTGCCCGACCCTGCGCTGGCGCTCCGCCGGCGCGGATGTCTGGAACGAACTGCCGATGACCCTGCGCGCACCGCCCGGCGTCGTCGCCGCTCGCGGGCCTGCCGCCGAGTCGCCGACCGGGCCTTCGCGCTTCGATCTGCGCAGCTGCGAGGCGCCCTGGCCGGCGGCCGCGGTCAGCGCGCAGGTGGGTGGCGTCGCGCTGCCTGCGCCGCATCGGGTGGTCGATCGCATCGTGCTGCTCGGCGACAGCGGCTGCCGCATGAAGTTGGCCGATGCCGCGTTCCAGGACTGCGCCGACCCGGTCGCGTGGCCGCTCGCGTCGGTGGCCCGCAGTGCCGCGGCCAAGCACCCGGACCTGGTCGTCCACGTCGGCGACTACCATTACCGCGAGAGCCCGTGCCCGGCCGGCATGGCGGGTTGTGCGGGCAGCCCCTGGGGCTATGGCGACGACGTCTGGGAGGCCGACCTGCTCGTACCTGCGGCGCCCTTGCTCACCGCCGCGCCCTGGGTGTTCGTGCGGGGCAACCACGAGTCGTGCAACCGGGCCGGCGTCGGCTGGGCGCGCTGGCTGGACCCGCGGCCGTGGACCGCCGCGACCGCGTGCGAAGACCCGGCGCGAGACGCCGAAGGCGACCACGATGCGCCCTACGCCGTGCCGCTGTCGGCCGACACGCAGCTGATCGTGTTCGACTCGTCGGCCGTCAAGACCCGCGGCTACCGCAGCGACGATCCGGCGCTGGCGCGCCTGACGAACGACGTGCGTCGCATGGGTGTGCTCGCCGCCGCGCGCCCGCACAACCTGGTCGCGCACCACCACCCGGCGCTCGCCTTCGCGGGCGACGAGCACGGCGCGGCGAAGCCCGGCGTGGCGGGCCTGCAGCAGGCGATGGCGGCGGTCGACCCGACCCGGCTGTATCCGCCCGGCGTCGACCTGGTACTGAACGGCCACTTCCATCTGTTCGAGGCGCTCGGTTTCTCGTCGGGGCAGCCCGCGACCCTGGTCGTCGGCAACGGCGGCTCGCAGATGGAAGGGCACGTGGGCGCCGAGGCCGCGCGCGCTTCGCGGCCGGCGCCCGGCGCGGTGGTCGACACCTTCGTGACCCAGCCCGGCTTCGGCTTCGCCACGCTCGATCGCACCGCGCGGGGCTGGCACCTCACCGAATGGGGCGTGGGTGGCGAAGTCATCGTCGAATGCGAGCTCGACGGCGCGGCCCTGAGCTGCGGGCCGGCAGCGCGCTGAGGCCGAGGCCGGCCGCCCGCGGCTCGAGTCTGCCCCAGGCAACGCGCAACGCGCGGGGCGGCTACGATGGCCGATCACTCCGCTGCGACAAGGAATTCCCGCGATGAACACACCCACCCTCACCGCCGCCCGCTTCGGCAGCGGCCAGGCCGTCAAGCGCGTCGAGGACGCGACGCTGCTCGTCGGCAGGGGCCAGTTCACGGACAACGTCGCGATCGAGGGCGCGACCCACATCGCGTTCCTGCGTTCGCCCTACGCGCACGCGAAGATCGGCTCGATCGACACCACCGCCGCCGCCGCGATGCCCGGCGTGATCGCGGTCTACACCGGCGCGCAGTTGGCTGCCGCCGGTGTCAAGCCGATGCCCAAGCTGGCGGGCTTCCCGCGGGCGAACGGCCAGCCGCCTGCGACCGCGTTGCGACATGCCCTCGCGCTGGATGCCGTGCGCTTCGTCGGCGAGGCGGTGGCCGCGGTCGTGGCCGAATCGCGCGAGGCCGCGAAGGATGCGGTCGAGGCGGTGATGGTCGACTACGAGGAGCTGCCTGCGGTCGTCGACCCGGTGCGCGCGACCGCGCCCGGTGCGCCGGTGTTGTGCCCCGAGGCGCCCGACAACATCGCCGCCGAGTTGCGCCATGGCAGCGTGAACGACACCGAAGCCGCGTTCGCCGCGGCAGCGCACACCGTCTCGCTCGACATCGTCAACCAGCGCTTGGCACCCAGCCCGATGGAGCCGCGCAGCATCGTGGCCTGGTTCGATGCGGCGGCCCGGCAACTCACCGTGCGCCTGAGCAGCCAGATGCCCACCGGCACGCGCACCGGGCTGGTCGAGGCGATCCCGGGGCTCACGGCCGAGAACACCCGCGTCGTCGTCGGCGACGTGGGCGGTGGCTTCGGCATGAAGACCGGCATCCACCCCGAAGACATCGTCGTCGCGTTCGCCGCGAGAGAACTGCAGCGCCCGGTGCGCTGGCAAGCCGAGCGCGTCGAGGAGTTCCTCTCGGCCGTGCACGGCCGCGACGTGGTCAGCCGCGCCGAGATGGCGCTCGACGCGCAAGGCAAGGTGCTCGCGATGCGCGTGCGTTCGCTCGCGAACGTGGGCGCCTACGCGATGGGCGTGGGCGTGGCGATCCAGCTGCTGATCGGCCCGTGGGTCTCGACCAGCATCTACGACATCAAGACCATCGACCTGCACTTTCTCGCGGTGATGACCAACACCACGCCGACCGGCGCGTACCGCGGCGCGGGCCGGCCCGAGGCGATCTACCTCACCGAGCGCCTGTTCGACGCAGCCGCGCGCGAAATGAAGATCGACCCCGCCGAGCTGCGCCGCCGCAACCTGATCACGCCCGAGGCCATGCCCTACAAGAACGCGATGGGGCAGACCTACGACAGCGGCCGCTTCGAGCAGATCCTCGACAAGGGCCTGGCGCTCGCCGACTGGCACGGCTTCGGCGCGCGCCGCGCGGCGAGCGAAGCGAAAGGCCTGCTGCGCGGCCGCGGCCTCGCGAGCTTTCTCGAATGGACCGGCGGCAACGTCTTCGAGGAACGCGTCACCGTCACCGTCTCGGCCGACGGCTTCATCGAGATCGTCTCGGCCACGCAGGCGATGGGGCAGGGCATCGCGACCAGCTACGTGCAGCTCGCGGTCGACGTGTTCGGCGTGCCGCTGGAGCGCATCCGCATCGTGCAGGGCGACACCGACCGCGCCAACGGCTTCGGCAGCGCGGGCTCGCGTTCGCTGTTCACCGGCGGCTCGGCGGTGCGTGTGGCCTCGGAGCGCACGATCGACAAGAGCAAAGAGCTGGCGGGTGAAGTGCTCGAGGTCGCGCCGGCCGACATCGAATACCTCGAGGGTCGCTTCAAGGTCGTCGGCACCGATGTCGGCATCGACCTGTTCGAGCTCGCGGCCAAGCAGCCCGAGCAGCTCATCGTCGTCGACTCGACCAGCGCCGTCGGCGGCCCGACCTGGCCGAACGGCTGCCATGTGTGCGAGGTCGAGATCGACCCCGACACGGGCCACGTCGAGGTGGTCGCGTATGCCTCGGTCAACGACATCGGCCGCGTCATCAGCCCGACCATCGTCG
>Ga0075023_100000466_pt1 | contig 9982 bp, 7 predicted proteins | sample Str014_FD_71388 | JGI IMG/M metagenome (GOLD analysis project Ga0075023, IMG submission 71388) | Freshwater sediment microbial communities in response to fracking from Pennsylvania, USA - Straight Creek_MetaG_SC_2014 | ecosystem: Environmental > Aquatic > Freshwater > Creek > Sediment | place... | reverse complement strand
TCGGGCCCCGTTGTCGTCGACAACGTCGCGGTGGCCCGCCTGTACGGCGAGCCGCTGTTCGCGATGCCGACGGATCTGTATATCCCGCCGGATGCGCTCGAGGTCTTTCTGGAGGCTTTCGAGGGCCCGCTCGACCTGCTGCTCTACCTGATCCGCAAGCAGAACTTCAACATCCTCGACATCCCGATGGCGAGCGTGACGCGGCAGTACCTTGCCTACGTCGAGCAGATCCGCAAGACCAACCTCGAGCTCGCCAGCGAATACCTGCTGATGGCGGCGATGCTGATCGAGATCAAGTCGCGCATGCTGCTGCCGCCGAAGAAGAGCCTCGATGGCGGCGAGCCCGAAGACCCGCGCGCCGAACTCGTGCGCCGGCTGATCGAGTACGAGCAGATGAAGCTCGCCGCGGCGCGCATCGACCAGCTGCCGCTGATCGGGCGCGATTTCCTGCGCGCGCAGGTCGTGATCGAGCAGTCGCTCGCGCCGCGATTCCCCGATGTCGATGCCGACGAACTCCGTGCCGCCTGGGCCGACATCCTCAAGCGCGCCAAGCTGAACCAGCATCACCACATCACGCGCGAACAGCTCAGCGTGCGCGAGCACATGAGCATCGTGCTGCGCGCGCTGCAGGGCCGTCGCTTCGCGATGTTCGAGGATCTGTTCGACGTGAGCCGCGGCCCGCAGGTGCTGGTCGTGACCTTCATCGCGATGCTCGAACTCGCGCGCGAGCACCTGCTCGAAGTGACGCAGGCCGAGGCCTTCGCACCGATCTACGTGCGGCTCGCGTACTCGCCGGCCTGAACCGCCGTCGCGGCGGCGTGCCCGCTGCCCCCTGCCCGAAGCGACTTCTTCCTACAGGCGGCCCGGGGCTGCTCGGGCATGATCCTCGAATCCCGGAACGGCGCGCCAACCCGTGCGTCCGCCTCTATGACCGAGAACCCCTCGATTTCACCGCCAGCGCCCGACGTTGCCGACTGCGCGAACGAACCCATCCACATCCCCGGCAGCATCCAGCCCCACGGTGCACTGCTCGTGCTGGACCCCGCCGATCGCCACGTGCTGCAGGCCAGCGCGAATGCGTCGGCGATGCTCGGGGCCGACATCGCACCCGGCAAGCCCTGGCCCGCCGGCGCCCCGCTTGTCGATGCGCTGCTCGCCGCGCTCACCGACCTGCCGGCCGCCGGCGCGCTTTCCGGTGTGCGTCGCGTGCAGGCGGGCGGGCGCGCGCTCAGCGTCGTGACCAGCCTCGGCGCGCAAGGGCTGGTGGTCGAGCTCGAGGCGCCGGAGCGCGCCGAGGCCGACACCTTCGACGCGCTGTTCCCGAGCATCCGCGCTTTCGTCGACCGCATCGAATCGGCCGACGATGTCGCGGCGCTCTCGCAAATCGCCGCTGCCGAGGTGCGGCGCATGACCGGCTTCAACCGCGTGATGGTCTACCGTTTCGGCGCCGAGTGGCACGGCACGGTGATCGCCGAAGACAGCGACGGCACGCTGCCTTCCTACCTCGACCTGCGCTTTCCGGCCTCCGACATCCCGGCCCAGGCGCGCGAGCTGTATCGGCGCACACGGCTGCGCCTGATCCCGGACGCCGACTACGCACCGGTGCCGGTGCTACCGGCATTGAGCCCGCTCGACGGACGCCCGCTCGATCTGTCGGGCGCCGCACTGCGCAGCGTCTCGCCGGTGCACCTCGAGTACATGCGCAACATGGGCACGGCCGCGTCGATGTCGATCTCGATCCTGATCGACGGTGCGCTGTGGGGCCTGGTCTCGTGCCATCACGCGCGACCGCTCGCGCTCGGGCCGCAGCTGCGCAGCGGCTGCGATTTCATCGGCCAGTTGCTGGCGATGCAGATCGGCGCGCGCGAGCGCGGCGCCGAGGCGGCGACACGCCTCGCGCTGAAGAACGTCGAAGCCGAGTTGCTGGCGCGGCTGTCGCGCGCCCCCTCGATCCCGAGCGGCCTGGGCAGCAACACCGACACCTGGCTCAAGCTGGCCGGCGCCGCCGGCGCGGCGATCGTGCACGACGGCGCAGTACTGACTGCCGGGCGCACGCCGGGCGCCGAACAGCTGACCGCACTGGCCGGCTGGCTGCGACGCGAGCGCAGCGGCCAGATCGTCGCGACGGCCGAACTCGCACAGCTGTACCCCGCGGCACACGCCTTCATGGACACGGCCTGCGGCATCGTCGCTGCGCCGATCTCGGCGCTGCACCCGCACTACCTGATGTGGTTCCGCCCCGAGCTCGTGCACACGGTGCAATGGGGCGGCGAGCCGGGGATGAAGCGTGTCGGCAGCACGGGCGGCCTTCACCCGCGCGACTCGTTTTCGAAGTGGAGCGAGGAGGTCCGCGGGCAGGCACAGCCCTGGGCCGCCGCGCACGTTGACGCGGTCGATGCGTTTCGCAACGCGATCGTGACCTTCGTGCTCAAGCGCGCGGAAGAGCGCGCCCAACTGACCGAGAAGCTGGAGACCAGCAACAAGGAACTCGAAGCGTTCTCGTACTCGGTCTCGCACGACCTGCGCGCGCCGTTCCGTCACGTCGTCGGCTATGCGCAGTTGCTGCGCGACCAGCACGAGGGTTTCGATGCGCAGTCGCGCCACTACATCGAGTCGATCATCGATTCGGCGCTCGCTGCCGGTCAACTCGTCGACGACCTGCTCAACTTCTCGCAGCTCGGCCGCTCGGCGCTCGACATCACGCGCGTCGACGTGAACAAGCTCGTCGTCGAGTGCCGGCGCTCGCTCGAGATCGACACCGCGCAGCGCGCTATCGAATGGCGCGTGGCCGCGCTGCCGCCGGCCTTCGCGGACGGCACGCTGCTGCGCCAGGCGCTCGGCAACCTGATCGGCAACGCCGTCAAGTACACGCGCGGTCGCGAGCCGGCGGTGATCGAGATCAGCGGCGAGGAGCGTGGCCACGAGATGGTCTACGCCATCCGCGACAACGGCGTGGGCTTCGACATGGCCTATGTCGGCAAGCTGTTCGGCGTGTTCCAGCGGCTGCACCGGATCGAGGATTTCGAAGGCACCGGCATCGGCCTGGCGCTGGTGCGTCGCATCGTCGATCGACACGGCGGCTGGATCGCCGCCGAGGGCGTTCTGAACCAGGGTGCCGTGTTCCGCATCGGCATCCCCAAACCCGCCAAGGAGCCGGCGCCATGACGAATCCGCTGCGACCCATCCTGCTGGTCGAGGACAACCCGAAAGACCTCGAACTCTCGCTCGCCGCGCTCGCGCGCTGCAAGCTCGCGAACCCGATCGAGGTGGCGCGCGACGGCGCCGAAGCGCTCGACTACCTGCAAGGCATCGGCGGCTGGCAGGGGCGCGAATCCGGCGACCCGGCGGTCGTGCTGCTCGATCTCAAGCTGCCGAAGATCGACGGCCTCGAGGTGCTCGAGCGGATCAAGACCGACACGCGGTTGCGCCACATCCCGGTCGTGATGCTCACCTCCTCGAGCGAGGAGCGCGACCTGGTGACGAGCTACCAGCTCGGAGTGAACTCTTTCGTCGTCAAGCCGGTCGACTTCACCGCGTTTCTCGAGGCGATCCAGGAGCTGGGCATGTTCTGGGGCGTGCTGAACCAGCCGCCACCGCGCGGCGCAGCCGGCGCCTGACGCCGTTCACGGAGATGTCGTTGCCAAGCTCGAGCGAACCCCGGCCGCAGATTCTGCTGCTCGAAGACAGCGACATCGACGCCGAGCTGATCTGCATCCACCTCGACCGCGAGGGCTTCGCCTTCGACCTGCAACGCGTCGCGCGGCGCAGCGAATTCGAGCGTGCGCTGCAGGGCAGCGCGGTCGACCTGATCCTGGCCGACTACTCGCTGCCCGACTTCGACGGCATGGCCGCACTCGACCTGGCACGCGCCAGGTGGCCGGGCGTGCCGTTCGTTTTCATCTCGGGCGTGGTCGGCGAAGAGATCGCCACCGAGGCGCTGCGACGCGGCGCAACCGACTACGTGCTCAAGCGGAGCCTTTCGCGCCTGGTCGGCTCGATCCGCCGCGCATTGGCGGAGGCGCGCGAGCGCACCCAACGCGAGCGCGCGGAGGGCGCGCTGTTCCGCAGCGAAGCCCGCATGCGGCTGGCGGTCGACGCGGCCGAGCTCGGCCTGTGGCAATACCGTTCGCGCGATGCGTTGATCGCCTGGGACGAGCGCTGCCAGCGCATGTTCGGCGCCGAAGGCGTGGCCGAGCTCGGCCACGACGCGTTCATCGACCGTGTGCTGCCGAGCGACCGCGAAGGCCTGCGCAGCGCGCTCGAGGCCGCGCTTCGCGGCGATGCCAACTTCGCGCTCGCGCACGAATGCCGCGCGATCGCCGCCGACGGCAGCATGCGCTGGGTTGTGATGCGCGGGCAGAAGCTCTTCGCCGGCCCCGCCGGCGACCTGTGGCTCACCGGCGTGCTGCAGGACATCTCCGCCACGCGCCAGCTCGAGGCGCGCCAGCGGCATGCCGAAGTGCTGTTCCGCATCGCCGCACAGGCCACCGGCGTGGGCATCTGGGAGGTCGGCCCCGGCCCCGACGACGTGTGGTTCGACGACAGCTACCGTGCGATGGCCGCGCTGCCGCCGAATTCGACCCGGGGCTATGCCGAACTGCTGCGAGACGTGGTGCACCCGGACGACGCGGCGCGTGTCGCGCAGGCGATCCAGGCCGCCTACGCGGCCGTGGACGAAGCCCATGCCGAGGTCGATATCGAACATCGCCTGATCGGCCAGACCGACGGCGGGTTGCGCTGGATCGCGGTGAAGGGCCGGCGCATCGTCGGGGTCGACGGGCTGGCGCGCGTCGTCGGCACCGTGCGTGACGTGACCGAAGAGCGCGCCATGCGGCAGGCGCTTCGCGACGCCAACCAGGCGCTCGAAGCGCGCGTGGCCGAGCGCACCCGCGAGCTCACGGTCGAGATCGTGGAGCGCGCCAAGGTTGAAGACACCCTGCGCCAGATGCAGCGGCTGGAGGCCGTCGGCCAGCTCACCTCGGGCGTGGCGCACGACTTCAACAATCTGCTCACGGTCGTGCTCAGCAACATCGCGCTGATCGAGCGACTGCTCGCCCAGCAGGGCGCGATGGAGCCGCGCGTGGCGACGCGGCTCGACTCGATGCGCACCGCGGCGAACCGCGGTGCGACGCTGACGCGCCAGTTGCTCGCGTTCTCGCGCCGCCAGCGCCTGGAGCCGCAGACGGTCGACTTCAACGAGATCGTCACCGGCATGCGCGACCTCCTGCAGACCACGCTCGGCGGCAGCGTGAACCTGCAGACCGCACTGGCCGACGACCTTTGGCCCGCGCTGGTCGACCCGACGCAGATCGAGATGGTCGTGCTGAACCTCGCGATCAACGCGCGCGACGCGATGGAGGTCGGCGGCAACCTCACGGTGCAGACCGCCAACGTCACGCTGTGCCACGCGCCGGCCCGACCGGAGGAGCCCGAGCCGGGCGACTACGTGGTGCTCGGCGTCGCCGACACCGGCACCGGCATGACCGCCGAGGTGCTCGCGAAGGCCTTCGAGCCCTTCTTCACGACCAAGGACGTGGGCAAGGGCTCGGGGCTGGGGCTGGCGCAGGTCTACGGCTTCGCGAAACAGTCGGGCGGCGGCGTGCGCATCGAGACCGCGGCCGGGCGCGGCACGACGATCCATGTCTACCTGCCGCGCTCGGCGGTCGCGAGCGCGGCCGCGCAGGTGCCGCCTGCAGCACCGCGAGCCCTTGCAGCGCCACGCGCCGATGCCCCGCGCAGGCTGCTGCTGGTGGACGACGACGAGGGCGTGCGCGAAGCGACCGCCGCATTGCTGAGCCTGCACGGCTTCGAGATCGCCGAAGCTGCCGACGGCCCGAGCGCGCTCGCCTGCGTGCGCGCTCGGCCGGAGATCGAGGCCGTGCTCGCCGACTTCGCGATGCCGCGCATGAACGGCGCCGAGCTCGCGCGGCATCTGCGTGAACTCCGCCCCGACCTGCCGGTGCTGTTCATGACGGGCTTCGCCGAGCTCGGTGCGCTGGACGACATTCCGGAAGACTTCGTGCTCTCGAAGCCGATCGCCGAGGCCGACCTGATCGCGCGGCTGGAGCGGCTGTTGCCGGGGTGAGTGGCCGAGGGGGCGCGAGCCTCAGACCGGTTTCACGCCCAGCTTGAACGCGATCATCGCGCGCAGCTTGTTCGGCACCACCGGCTTGATCAGCAGGTGGAAGTCGTGGTCGTGTGCCTCCTTGTCGTGGCCGGTCATCGTGCTGCCGGTGACGAGGATCGCCGGGATGCCGGCACCGAAGCGCGCGCGCAGGCTCTTGATCGCGTCGACGCCGTTCAGGCCGTCTTCGAGCCGGTAGTCGACGATGAACAGATCGGGGCGAATCACCGCCGGGTCGCTGCGCTCGGCCCAGGCGCGGCTCGCCGCGACGCTCTCGAACGCATCGATCTGCGCACCCCAGCCGACCAGCAGCACCTCGAGGCCGGCGCGCACCGCGGGTTCGTCTTCGACCACCACGATGCGCCGCCCCGCCAGCGTGATCCCGACCGGGCCCTTGCCGCCCGGCACCGAAAGCACGGCCGCTGGCCGCGGGGCACGGCCTTGCGGCAGTTCGAGCGTGAACATCGTGCCGCGGCCGGGCTGCGAGCGCATCGTCAGCGGAGCGCCCATCAGGCCGGCCAGGCGCTTGACGATCGCCAGGCCCAGGCCGAGGCCCTTGCGCTGGTCGGGGCTGACCTTGGGCGTGTTCGGCACCTGGTAGAACTCGTCGAAGATGCGTGCCTGCTCGGCCTCGCTGATGCCCAGGCCCGTGTCCCACACCTGCAGCAGCACCCGGTCGCCGCGCCGGCGGCAGCCGACCAGCACCGAACCGTCGTTGGTATAGCGGATCGCGTTCGAGACCAGGTTGCGCAGGATGCGCTCGACCAGCAGCGGGTCGGCGAACACGACCCTGCCGCCGCCGCGCAGGCGCAGCGACAGGCCCTTCTCGAACGCGCTCGGCTCGAAGTGCAGGCGCAGCTTGCGCAGGATGTCGCCGACCTCGAAGTGCTGCGGGTGCACCTCGATCACGCCGCTGTCGATGCGGGTGATGTCGAGCAGTTCCGAGAACAGGCCTTCGAGCGCATCGACCGATTCGTTGATGCTGTTGACGAGGTGCGTGACCTCCGGCTCGTGCACCCGCTGGCGCAGCGCTTCTGCGAACAGCCCCATCGCATGCAACGGCTGGCGCAGGTCGTGGCTGGCCGCGGTGAAGAACTGGGTCTTGGCGCGGTTCGCGATCTCGGCCTCGCGGCGCGCGGCCTCGGCGGCGAGCGTCTCGACGCGCAGCCGCGCGGCGAGTTCGTCGGCCTGCATCTTCAGGTCGAGTGCGCGCTGCAATGCCAGCCGGTAGCTGTTGGCCAGCAGCACGGTGAACGCGAAGATCACGACCAGTTCGCCGGCGAGCTGGTAATGATCGATGTCGCCGACGAGCGCGATCCGCACCACCAGCGGCAGGAAGCACAGCGAGGCATAGGTGCGATAGAGCCGGCGCTGGATCGAGATCACCGGGATCGCCACGGCACAGTAGGTGTAGACGATGATGATCAGACCGGTCTGCTGCAGGCCGGTCTGCATCCGGCCGACACCCTGGCCATAGAAGACCCAGCCGGTCAGGCCCCACATGGTCGCCGCGACGAGCGTGCCGATGTTCGAGTAGAGGCCCCAGCGCTGCCACTGCTCACGCGTGCGCGGTACGGCACGCTTGAAGGCGAACGTGACGACCAGCCGCACCGCGCACATCGCGCCGAAGCCCAGCCACCACGGCAGCATCACCGCCAACGGCGCGATGCCCCAGTACAGCATCGTCGCGACCGCGACGCCGGCGGCATAGCCGCTCAGCGCGGTCGGCATGTAGTCGTAGGTGCTCTGCACGAGCTCTGACAGGCGCGCCAGCGCCGGGTCGTTCTCGGGCAGATCGGACGAAGCGCGGCGAGGCGCGTCGGCGCCGAACGCCGGGCGGGTCGCGGGCAACGGGTCGGCGAGCGCGGCCACTCGGGTCTTCAGCGCTCGGAGCGGCGCCAGGCCGACAGCCCGCCCCGCCCCGACATCTGGCTCACCGCCAGCACGGCCTGCGTGCGTGAGCTGACGCCGAGCGTGCGCAGCACCGCGGCGACGTGGTCCTTGACGGTCTCGACCGAGAGGTTGAGTTCGCGTGCGATCAGCTTGTTGGGCTGGCCCTTCAGCAGCAGCGCGAGCACCTCGGTCTGGCGCGGCGTCAGGCCCAGGCCGGCGAGCGGCGCGGCGCCGGCCTGGAACCCGGTGTCCTGGGAGGTCTCGCGAACCACGCGCAGCACGCTGGGCACGGTGTCGCCCTCGGGCTTGGTCGCGGGCTCGGAGCCCATCGTCATCGGCGGCACGTAGATGCCGCCCGACATCACCATGTGCAGCGCCTCGAACAGCGTCTCGTTGCTCGCGCGTTTGGGCACGAAACCCATCGCACCGGCATCGATCGCCTTGATCACGTCGCTGCTGCGGTCGGAGGCCGAGACCACGACCACCGGCAGCGCCGGGTAGGCGGCGCGGAACTCGACCAGCACGTCGAAACCGTCGGCGTCACCGAGGTGCAGGTCGAGCAGCACGAGGTCGAAGTCGGAATCGGCCTTCAGCGTCTCGCGCGCGGCGCGGGCGCTGTTCGCGCCGATCACCGTGGTGTCGCTGCCCAGCCCTTCGATGACGGACTGCAGCGCCTGCAGGATCAGCGGGTGGTCGTCGATCAGCAATACCTTCATGAACTTCTCTCCGGCAAGCGACCATCGTAAACCACGAGGCGCGCGGTTGCCCGCCCGCGTGCCGTTCAGGTGTAGCGGCGCGCCAGAGACTCGGCCACGCAGACCGGCTTGTCAGAGCCCTCGCGCTCCATCGTGACCTCGACGGTGAGCTGCGCGCCGCCTTCGAGCGGCTCGTACTTCATCAGCTTGAAGTGGCCGCGCAGCCGGCTGCCCGAGGGCACCGGCGCCGGGAAGCGCACCTTGCCCAGGCCGTAGTTCACGCCCATGCGGGTGTCGCGCACCTCGAAGGCCGAGGCACTCATCTCGGGCAGCAGCGAGAGCGTGAGAAAGCCGTGCGCGATGGTCGTGCCGAACGGGCCTTTGGCGGCACGCTCGGCGTCCAGGTGGATCCATTGGTGATCGCCGGTGGCATCGGCGAACAGGTCGATGCGCTGCTGGTCGACGGTGATCCACTCGCTCACGCCGACCTTCTGGCCGACCAGGGCTTGCAGCTCGGCGAGGTGCTCGAAACTTCTCATGCTGTGCTTTCGGTAGGAAGAGCGTTTCAGCGATCGAGCCACTGCGCGAGCGGCTGCCACTGTTCGATGTCGCGCTCGAAGCGGGTCGAGGCCACGTCCCACAGCGTGAGGCCGTGGGCTGCGAGGTGCACGTAGTTCTGGGTGTCGCGCAGGAAGCCGAGCAGCGGCACCTTCATGCCGTCGAGAAAGCCGCGCAACTGGTCGGTCGAGATCGTGCCCTCGCGGGTGCGCATGCCGACGATCGCGATCTGCACGCCGTCGCTGCGCTTGTGGGCCTGCAGCTGGCGCACGAACTCGTGGGTCGCGTGGATGTCGAAGATGCTGGGCTGCAGCGGGATCAGCACCTTGTCGGCGAGCCTCATCACTTCGTCGAGGCGCTTGCCGTGCAGCCCGGCGGGCGTATCGAGCACCACGTGCGTCGTGCCTTTGGGCGGGCGCACGATCTCGTCGTGCGCGACCTCCCAGGCCGTGATCGGCGCCAGCCCGGCCGGGCGCTGCGCGAGCCAGGTGCGCGCCGACTGCTGGCGGTCGACATCGCCGAGCATCACCTTGTGGCCACGCCAGGCGAGGTAGCCGGCGACGTTGGTGGACAGCGTGGTCTTGCCCACGCCGCCCTTCGGATTGGCCACCACGATCACCGGCATGCGAACCCCCTGAGTGTTTAACATTCCTTTCGGGTTATGTTAGCGGGGCTTGCAAACGGGTCGCCATCGAGACTAACCAGCGACCCC
>Ga0075023_100000464_pt1 | contig 9983 bp, 15 predicted proteins | sample Str014_FD_71388 | JGI IMG/M metagenome (GOLD analysis project Ga0075023, IMG submission 71388) | Freshwater sediment microbial communities in response to fracking from Pennsylvania, USA - Straight Creek_MetaG_SC_2014 | ecosystem: Environmental > Aquatic > Freshwater > Creek > Sediment | place... | reverse complement strand
ACCATCGCCTTGCGCTTTTCGTTCTTGTTGATGGAACTTACTTTAGCCATTATGCCGCCGCCTTTTCTGGAGCTGCCTGTTCAATCGGGAAGGGGAAGCCGAACAAGCGCAGCAGCTCGCGCGCCTCTTCGTCGGTGCGTGCAGTGGTCGCCACAATCACGTCCATCCCGCGAATTTTGTCGATCTTGTCGTAGCTAATCTCGGGGAAAATCAATTGCTCTTTGATGCCGCACGCATAATTGCCGCGTCCATCAAACGACTTTTCGTTCAGACCCCGAAAATCGCGAACGCGAGGAAGCGCGATGGTGATGAACCGATCAAGGAACTCATACATCCGCTCGCGGCGCAGCGTGACTTTACAGCCAATCGGCATACCCTCACGCAACTTAAACTGCGCAACCGACTTTTTGGCCTTGGCGACAACGGGCTTTTGACCAGCGATCAGCTCCATCTCGCTTACCGCGATATCGACCTTCTTCTTGTCCTGCGTCGCTTCGCCGACACCCATATTGAGCACGATCTTGTCGATCTTGGGAACTTGCATCGGGTTCGTATATCCGAACTTCGCAGTCATCGCCGCGACGATCTTGTCGTCATAAATTGCCTGCATGCGGGCTTTGTAGCCCTCAGGCAAAGCCTGCGCATCGGCGCGCGCTACGAGGGCATCGGCTTTCGCCTGGTCAGCCGCCGCCTTCTTCGCTTTGCCTTTTGCTGCATTATCTTCAGCCATGGATCACCTCACCTGACTTGACGGCCACACGGACCTTCTTGCCATCTTGAATTTCGAACCGCACGCGCGTTGGCTTGCCGGTCTTGGGGTCTTCGAGTGCCACTTTCGACACGTGCATCGGGGCTTCGCGCTTCTCAAGCCCACCCTGCGGGTTGGCCTGGGTTGGCTTGCGGTGGCGCGTCGCAATGTTCACGCCAGACACCACAACTTTGCCGTCTTTGGGCATCGACAGCGTCACCTCGCCGTGTTTACCCTTATCTTTGCCAGACAGGACCACGACCTTATCGCCCTTTTTGATTTTCGCACTAGCCATTACAGCACCTCCGGCGCGAGCGAGATGATTTTCATATAATTCTTCGCGCGCAACTCGCGACACACCGGCCCGAAGATACGTGTGCCAATCGGCTCCTCGTTCTTGTTCACCAGCACAGCCGCGTTGCTATCAAACCGAATGGTCGAACCGTCCGCGCGATGAATGTCTTTGGCCGTGCGAACGATGACCGCGCGATGCACGTCACCCTTCTTCACCTTGCCCTTGGGCGAGGCTTCTTTGATCGACACGACAATCACGTCGCCAACACCAGCGAACCGGCGCTTCGAGCCGCCGAGCACCTTGATGCACTGCACGCGCTTGGCGCCGGAGTTATCGGCAACATCGAGATTGGATTGCATTTGAATCATGGTTCAATCCGTCCTTATACAGCAGCTTCGGCGACGGCGACGTCAGCCTCAGCAACCTTGTCGAGCACCCGCCATGTCTTCAGCTTCGAAACGGGCGCGCATTCTTCAATGCGCACAGTTTCCCCAGCCTTGAATGAGTTTTGCTCATCATGGGCATGATATTTTTTTGAAAGCCGAATGATCTTACCATAAAGCGGATGTTTTACCTTCCGCTCGACGAGAACCACCACCGTCTTTTGTCCCTTGTCAGAGACCACCGTTCCTGTGAGCACGCGCTTGGGCATATCTCTTCCTTACTTCGCTTCGGCGGCGCGGGTGCGCTCGGCCTGAAGGGTCTTTATCTTCGCGATCGTACGACGCACGGTCTTTACACGAGCGGGCTTCTCAAGCTGGCTGGTTGCCGCCTGAAAGCGCAAATTAAACGTCTCGCGCTTGAGTTCCCCCAAGTCCGCGACGAGTTGATCATCGGTCTTGAGTTTCATGTCAGCGAATGTTGTCATTAAATCGCTCCCAGATGCGAGAAGTCACCCAATCGAGCAACCACCTTGGTCTTGATTGGCAGCTTCTCCATTGCGCGGCTGAACGCCACCGCCGCGAGCGGGCCAGGTACGCCATCGAGCTCAAATAGAATCCGGCCTGGCTTGACGCGTGCCGCCCAATATTCTGGCGCACCCTTACCTTTACCCATCCGGACTTCGGCCGGTTTCGACGATACGGGAACGTCTGGGAAAACGCGAATCCACAAACGCCCTTGCCGACGAATGTGCCGCGTAATCGCCCGACGCGCGGCCTCGATCTGACGCGCTGTAATGCGATCAGGCTCAAGCGCTTTAAGACCATAGGAGCCGAAGTTAAGCTCGGTTCCACCCGGCGCATTCCCATGAATGCGGCCCTTAAACTGCTTCCGGTGCGCGAATTTTTTTGGTTGCAACATATCTCTTACCCCTTAACGCGCAGGCCGAACGCCGGAAGTTTGCGCTTCCACCATCAAACGGTCTTGCGCCATTGGATCATGCCCAAGGATTTCACCCTTGAAAATCCAGCACTTAATGCCGCACACACCATATGCAGTGTGCGCCGAAGCTTCGGCATAATCGACATTGGCGCGCAATGTGTGAAGCGGCACGCGGCCCTCACGATACCATTCAACGCGCGCAATTTCTGCGCCACCCAAACGACCACCGCACGTGATCTTGATGCCCTCGGCACCAAGGCGCAGCGCCGATTGCACAGCGCGCTTCATCGCACGACGGAACGCGATCCGACGCTCAAGCTGATCCGCAATCCCCTGTGCGACGAGTTTCGCGTCCACCTCAGGCTTACGAATTTCAACGATGTTAAGCGACACATCACTCGACGTCATCTTCCCGATCAGCTTACGCAGCTTCTCGATATCCGCACCCTTCTTACCGATGATAACACCGGGACGAGCAGCATAGATCGAAATGCGGCACAGTTTGGCGGGACGCTCGATGACAACCTTTGAAATAGCCGCTTGCGCCAAAGTCTTCACGATATACTCGCGGATTTTGAGATCTTCGAGCAGCAAGCGACCGTAGTCAGCGCCTTCTGCATACCAGCGGCTGTCCCACGTGCGGTTGATCTGAAGACGCAGACCGATTGGATTGGATTTTTGACCCATGTCTTACGCCTCTTCTTGAGCTTGTTCGCGCACAACCACACGAATGCGGCTGAACGGCTTGGTGATGCTGGACGAACGGCCACGGGCACGAGTCGCAAAGCGCTTCATCGAAATCGACTTACCGACACTGGCTTCCGCAACAACGAGCGCATCCACATCGAGATTGTGATTGTTTTCAGCATTCGCAATCGCTGACGCGAGCACCTTCGACACGTCCTTGGCCATCGCCTTTGTCGAGAATTTGAGCACATTGAGTGCATCCTCGGCTTTGCGACCACGAATGAGCGCGGCGACAAGATTTAACTTCTGCGCCGAACCGCGAATGGTGTTACCCACGGCGAGCGCCTCGTTGTCTGCAACCTTGCGGGGGGAAACGGGCTTAGACATTAGCGCTTGCCCTTCTTATCTGCGGCGTGACCCGGGAAAAAACGCGTTGGTGCGAACTCGCCGAGTTTCATACCGACCATGTCCTCGTTCACGCTGACCGGCACAAATTTGCGGCCATTATAGACACTAAATGTCAGGCCAACGAACTGGGGCAAAATCGTCGAGCGACGCGACCATGTCTTAATCGGCGCATGGCTGTTTGCCTCTTGCGCGACTTCGGCCTTCTTCAAAAGATGCAGGTCAACAAACGGACCCTTCCAAACTGAACGTGCCATATTATTTCTTCTTCGCGTGACGTGAACGGATGATCATATTGTCGGTCGACTTGTTGTGACGTGTGCGCGCACCCTTTGTCGGCTTACCCCAAGGCGTTACGGGGTGACGTCCACCGGACGTCCGGCCTTCGCCGCCGCCGTGCGGGTGATCGACTGGGTTCTTTGCAACGCCGCGTGTCAGCGGCCGAATGCCCTTCCAACGATTGCGGCCAGCCTTACCCATATTGGTATTGCCATTGTCGGGGTTGGACACCGCGCCGACCGTCGCCATGCAATCGGCACGAATATAACGCTGCTCACCCGAGTTGAGGCGCACCATCACCATGCCTTTGTCACGACCAACGACCTGGACATAAGTCCCTGCCGAACGGGCCAGCTGGCCACCCTTGCCGGGCTTCATTTCAACATTATGCACAATCGTACCGACTGGGATTTGACCGAGCTCCATGGCATTGCCTGGCTTGACGTCGGTTTTCTTCGCCGCAATAACCTTATCACCCACCGCAAGGCGCTGAGGTGCGATAATATACGCCTGCGTTTTATCTGGGTATGACACCAGCGCAATGAACGCGGTGCGATTGGGATCATATTCCAACCGCTCGACTGTCGCCTCAACGTCCCAAGTGCGACGCTTGAAATCGATGATCCGATAACGCTGCTTATGACCACCGGCGATCCCGCGCGACGTCACATGACCCTTGTTGTTGCGTCCGCCGGTTTTGCGCTTCCCTTCGGTGAGCGCCTTGATGGGGCCCCCTTTGTGAAGTGACGATTTGTCAACCAGGATCAGCGCGCGACGCGAAGGGCTGGTGGGATTATAATGCTTAAGTGCCATGGTTGGTTAAATCCCTGACGTCACGTCGATCGACTGACCATCGGCCAGCGTCACAATCGCTTTTTTAAAATCTGAACGTGTGTAGGCCTTGCCCTTCCAGCGCTTCACTTTGCCCTTTTGGACAATCGTGTTCACGCCGGTCACGCTGACTTTGAACAATGCCTCAACCGCCGCCTTAATCTGCGGCTTGGTCGCGTCATTGGCGACCTTGAACACAACAGCGTTATGTTCAGACATCATTGTTGCTTTTTCGGTAATGTGCGGAGACAGCACCACATCGTAATGCTTGACGTCCACCGCGCCGTCTTTGGATTTAGCCATTGAAGCGCGCCTCCAGCTTTTCGACAGCGGCGCGCGTCAGCACCAAAGTCTCGTGTTTTAGAATATCATAAACGTTGGCACCGATCGCCGGCATACTGTTGATACCATAGAGGTTCGACGATGCATGCGCGAAGCTTGTGTCGACAGCATCGCCGTCAATAACAAGCGCCGTCTTGCCAAAGCCCAGCTTCGCCAGACTGCCCAACAACACTTTGGTCTTGCCATCAGCAACGGTCAGCGTATCGATCACAATGATCTGCCCAGCAGCGGCTTTTGAAGAGAGCGCCATCTTGAGCCCCAGCGCGCGGATTTTCTTGTTCAACGACGGGTTAAAATCGCGAACGCGTGGGCCATGAGCCTTACCACCACCGACGAACACCGGCGCCCGACGATCGCCGTGACGCGCGGTACCACCACCCTTTTGGTTGCCGAGCTTTTTACCCGAGCGTGCGACATCCGCACGCTCGCGAGCGCCGCGCGCAGTACCACGGCGCTTTTCAAGCTGCCACGTCACCACCCGGTGGAGAATGTCTGCGCGGGGCTCAACACCAAACACAGCATCACTGAGCTCAATGTCACCGTTAGCCTCGGCATTAATATTTTTGACTTCGAGTTTCATCTGCTTACGCCTCGCTATTTTCGACGGCTTCGGGAGCGGCGTCGACCACGGCCGCCACAGGAGCAGGCGCCTCGATCGCTGCAAGCTTAACCGCAGCTGGGTAAGGCGCATCCGCCGGGCGCGCAATTTTCACAGAGTCCTTGACCGTAAGCCAGCCACCCTTCGAACCAGGAACCGAGCCCTTCACAAACAACAAACCGCGCTCAACATCCGTTGAAACGATTTCCAGATTTTGCTGCGTGCGCTGACGATCGCCCATATGGCCCGCCATCTTTTTGTTCTTGAAAACTTTACCCGGATCCTGCCGCTGGCCCGTCGAACCATGCGAGCGGTGTGAAACAGACACACCGTGCGACGCGCGCAGACCACCAAAGTTCCAGCGCTTCATCGCACCCGCAAAACCTTTACCCTGCGTATGGCCGGTAATGTCGACGTATTGTCCGGCAATGAAGTGATCGGCTGTAATTTCGGATCCAACATCGACCAAAGCATCTTCAGTGACGCGGAATTCGACAACCTTCGCTTTGGGCTCAACTTCAGCCTTGCCAAAGTGTCCACGCTGCGGCTTGGCAACATTCTTTGCTTTCGCCACACCGGCACCGAGCTGAAGCGCGACATAGCCGTCGGCTTCGGTGGTACGATGCGACACGACTTGAACGCTTTCAAGCGCCAAAACGGTGACGGGAATGTGCTTCCCATCATCCTGGAATATGCGGGTCATCCCCATTTTCTTCACGATCACGCCAGTGCGCACGACCAATTCCTTTCAGAGGCCCGCGAGACAATCCCGCGGGCGTAAGTGTCCAAGTTGGACTGCCCAAATATGAAACATCGCCCCGTTCGGGCTTTTCTCCTTAAAACAGGAGAGAACGGGGGACGCAGACCCCAGCTAAGTTTTAACCTTGCTGAGCGGTATCCCGAATATGGTTCGGTCGGCGCAAACGCCGAATCAAACGCTTAAACATGAGCCGAATCAACGGCAAGCGGCGCAGTTACGCGAGTTTGATCTCAACATCAACCCCTGCAGCCAAATCTAATTTCATAAGGGCATCAACCGTTTGCGGTGTTGGTTGCACGATGTCGAGCAACCGCTTGTAGGTCCGCACCTCAAATTGCTCACGCGATTTTTTATCAACGTGCGGCCCACGGTTAACCGTAAACTTCTCGATGCGCGTCGGCAACGGAATAGGACCGCGAATTGAAGCGCCCGTGCGCTTTGCCGTCTCGGCAATGTCGCCGGTAGCTTGATCGAGAACTCGATGGTCAAAAGCCTTCAAGCGAATGCGAATATTCTGCGTATCCATAGTCCATATACCGATGCGAAAGAGCCAGTCCCAAGAATGGGACAAAAACAAGTGTTTCTAAAAATAGCAAACGCCCGACTCTCTGGGTAGAGAATCGGGCGATAGCGTGTTCTTATTACTTTGTGATCGAAGCCACAACCCCTGATCCGACGGTGCGACCACCTTCACGGATCGAGAAGCGCAAGCCCTGCTCCATCGCGATCGGCGCGATGAGCTTGACACCCAGCTGAACGTTGTCACCAGGCATCACCATTTCGGTGCCCGCTGGGAGAACGACTTCGCCGGTCACGTCGGTCGTGCGGAAATAGAATTGTGGGCGATAGTTGGCAAAAAACGGCGTATGACGGCCACCCTCTTCCTTCGACAGCACATAAACTTCTGACTGGAACTCCGTGTGTGGCGTGATCGAGCCGGGCTTGCACAGCACCTGACCGCGCTCAACTTCTTCACGCTTCACACCACGAACCAGCGCACCGATGTTATCACCGGCTTCACCGCGATCGAGCAATTTGCGGAACATTTCAACGCCCGTAACCGTCGTCTTGGCGGTATCCTTGAGACCGACGATCTCAACTTCTTCACCAACCTTAACGATCCCAGTCTCAACGCGACCCGTCACAACCGTGCCCCGGCCGGAAATCGAGAACACGTCTTCGATCGGCATCAGGAACGGCTTGTCGAGCGGGCGCGCGGGCTGAGGGATGAATTCATCAACAGCGGCCATCAGCTTGAGCACGGCTTCACGGCCGAGCACAGCGTTCGAATCGTTGAGCGCGCACGTTGCCGAACCTTGGATGATGGGAATGTTATCGCCATCGAAATCGTACTTCGAGAGCAACTCACGGATTTCCATATCGACCAGCTCAAGAATTTCAGCGTCATCAACCAAGTCGCACTTGTTCATGAACACAACGAGCTGAGGAACGCCGACCTGACGAGCCAGCAGAATGTGCTCGCGCGTCTGTGGCATCGGGCCATCTGTCGCCGACACAACGAGAATACCGCCGTCCATCTGCGCCGCACCCGTGATCATGTTCTTGACATAGTCAGCGTGGCCTGGGCAATCGACGTGGGCATAGTGGCGTGCTTCGGTCTCATACTCAACGTGTGCCGTTGAGATCGTGATACCGCGCTCGCGCTCTTCAGGAGCCTTATCGATATTGTCATAAGACGTGAACGTCGCACCACCGGTTTCAGCCAGGATCTTTGTAATCGCAGCCGTCAGCGATGTTTTACCATGATCGACGTGGCCGATCGTACCGATGTTGCAATGCGGTTTTGTCCGCTCAAACTTAGCTTTTGCCATGTTATAACCCTCGTTCTTTCTTACACTTAAATTTCAATCCGGCGCGCATCACACAGGTGATTCACAATGCGGAAGCGCGCCCCTTAATGCGATATTTTCAATCAGGCAAGTTTCGCCTTGATCTCATCGGCAACATTTGTCGGCACTTCGTCATAATGCGAAAAATGCATACTGTATTGCGCGCGCCCCTGCGTGAACGAACGCAACTGATTCACGTACCCGAACATGTTCGCCAATGGCACCATTGCTTCGACAGTTTGTGCGTTCCCACGGCTGTCGGTGCCTTGGATTTGCCCACGCCGCGAGTTCATATCGCCAATCACGTCGCCAAGGTAATCATCCGGCGTTACGACTTCAACCTTCATGATCGGCTCAAGCAGCTTGATGCCCGACTTTTGCGCGGCTTCGCGCATCGCGGCCCGTCCCGCGATTTCGAAGGCCAGTGCCGAAGAGTCGACGTCGTGATAGGCGCCATCGTAGAGTGAAATCTCAAAATCGATAATCGGGAAGCCGATGAGTGAGCCGGTAGCCGCGGTCTCGCGCATCCCCTTTTCAACCGACGGGATATACTCCTTCGGAATGTTACCGCCCTTGACTTCATCCTTGAAGATGATGCCCGAACCACGCTCACCAGGTGTTACTGTCAGCTTCACGCGACCGAACTGACCCGAACCACCCGACTGTTTTTTGTGAGTGTAGTCAATATCGACCTTCTTACCGAGATACTCGCGATATGCCACCTGCGGTGCGCCAATATTCGCTTCCACCTTAAATTCGCGCTTCATGCGATCAACAAGGATTTCGAGGTGAAGCTCGCCCATGCCCTTGATGATCGTCTGGCCCGATTCATTGTCCGAAGACACACGGAACGACGGATCTTCGCGCGCGAGGCGATTGAGCGCGACACCCATTTTTTCTTGATCAGCCTTTGTCTTGGGCTCCACCGAAAGCTCGATAACAGGCTCAGGAAATTCCATCCGCTCAAGGATAATCGGCTTCTCCTGCGCACACAATGTGTCACCGGTTGTCGTGTCCTTAAGGCCCGCAAGTGCCACAATGTCCCCCGCGAACGCCTCTTGAATGTCTTCGCGGTCATTGGCGTGCATCAGCAACATGCGGCCAACTTTTTCCTTTTTGTCTTTCACCGAGTTCAAGACGATCGACGCACTTTCAAGCTTGCCCGAATAAATTCGCGCAAAGGTGAGCGTGCCCACAAACGGGTCATTCATGATCTTGAAGGCAAGCGCTGAAAACGGGGCGTCGTCACGTGGCGGCCGCGAGTCGACAGTCTCTCCGTCGAGCTTGAGACCCTGAACGTCCGGAATATCCAGCGGCGATGGCATGTAATCAACAACCGCATCGAGCAATGGCTGAACACCCTTATTCTTAAACGCCGAGCCGCACAGCACAGGCACGAACGCAAACGCCAACGTACCTTTACGAATCAGCGCCTTCAGTTGCGCCGTCGTAGGCTCGGTGCCTTCGAGATAGGCTTCCATCAAATCATCGTCTTGTTCGACCGCCATTTCGATCAGCTCGGAGCGCGCAGTGGCCGCAGCATCCTTGAGGTCGGCAGGAATGTCCGTCACTTCAAACTTAGCGCCAAGCGACTCTTCGAGCCAGATGATCGCGTTGTTGTTGACGAGATCAACCAGGCCCTTGAACGAGCCCTCGATACCGATTGGCAAATAGAGCACCGCAGGTCGCGCGCCAAGCCGGTCGCGGATCATGTCCACACAGCGCTCAAAACTGGCCCCGGTGCGGTCGAGCTTGTTGACGAAGCACATCCGCGGTACGTTATATTTATCAGCCTGACGCCACACCGTTTCCGATTGCGGCTCAACGCCCGCCACGCCATCGAAGCACGCAACCGCGCCATCGAG
>Ga0075023_100000463_pt1 | contig 9997 bp, 4 predicted proteins | sample Str014_FD_71388 | JGI IMG/M metagenome (GOLD analysis project Ga0075023, IMG submission 71388) | Freshwater sediment microbial communities in response to fracking from Pennsylvania, USA - Straight Creek_MetaG_SC_2014 | ecosystem: Environmental > Aquatic > Freshwater > Creek > Sediment | place... | reverse complement strand
GCGACGGCACGAGATACTCGCGGGCGCCTTCGGGGGTGGATTTAAAAAGCGCGGGCGTTTCGACCTCGATGAACTCCTGCGCATCAAAGTAGTCTCGGATCGACTTGGCAGCCTTGTGGCGAATTTGGAGGTTTTTGCGCATCTTCGGACGGCGCAGATCGAGATAGCGGTAAGTGAGACGCAGGTCTTCGTTGACCTTGTCGCCGCCGATGTCGTCGAGCGGGAAGGGCGGTGTTTCGGAAAGGTTGAAGATCTCGAGGTCCGTGGCGTCGATCTCGATCGCACCGGTCGGAAGCGAGGCATTCACCGTGCCTTCGGGGCGCGGGACCACTTTTCCAGTCACGCCAATGACGGACTCGGGCTTGAGGCCGGCGGCCTGCGCGCCGAGCGCGGCATTTACGTGCGGGTCAAACTTCACCTGTGTGACGCCTTTGCGGTCGCGCAAGTCGATGAAGAGAATGCCGCCGTGGTCGCGGATCGAATCGACCCAGCCGACGAGTGAGACCGTCGCGTTGAGATTGGCTGGGGTGAGTTGGGCGCAGTGATGGGTGCGTTGCATCGGGAAAGGGGTCAGAGAAAGCCAGCGAGGGCCCCAGGCGCAAGCCAACACTCAAGCGGATAAATTCTATTGGCCGGGGCAAGGTCGCGATTGGGTTGCGAAGGGGGTGCCCTTACCCGGATGCCGGGACGTGCGTTTATGGCCATGACGGGTTGGGGCAGGTCGTCGGGTTTGGAAAGGATTGGACCAAAAGCGGAAGGTCCGGCCCGGTTCGTGCTATCCGGCTATGGACAAACTGTACCGGCACAGCCAACTTGCTCGCGCTGCACCTTTTCGCGTTGTCGCGCTTCTCTGAGTATTCATGAACTTACTACGCTGTAAAACGATGGCCTCGCTGCAGGCCGAGGCTTCCGCGGAGCACGAACACAGCCTGCGCAAGGCGCTCACCGCGACCAATCTCGTCAGCCTTGGCATTGGCGCCGTGATCGGGGCCGGTATTTTTGTGCTTACCGGTCAGGCGGCGGCGCAGTACGCGGGGCCGGCGATTGCGATCTCCTTCGTCATTTCCGGTCTGGGCTGTTTGTTCGCGGGGCTGTGTTACGCGGAGTTTGCCGCGATGATTCCCATCGCCGGCAGTGCCTATACTTATGCCTATGCGACCATTGGCGAGTTTTTGGCCTGGATCATCGGATGGGACCTCATTCTTGAATACCTCTTTTGTGCGCCGACCGTGGCGGTGGGCTGGTCAGGGCACTTCGTGGCGTTCCTTAAAGAATTCGGTCTGGCGATGCCCGTTAGCCTAACGCATGCGCCTTTCGACTTAGTCAACGGGCACCTCGTTGCCAGCGGTGCGATCGTGAATTTGCCGGCGGTGGTTGTCGTCGTGGTGATCAGCGCCCTGCTTGTCGTTGGCATCAAGGAATCAGCCACGTTCAATAACGTTATGGTGGTGACGAAAGTTTCGGTCCTCCTGGCCGTGATCGCTTTTGGCATCTGGTATCTGTTAGGGCATCCTGGGTTAGCCACAAAAAACTGGAGCCCCTTTATACCGGCGAACACGGGTCCCGGTCAGTTTGGTTGGAGTGGAATACTAAAAGGTTCGGCGGTGATCTTTTTTGCCTACATCGGGTTTGATGCGGTTTCCACCTCGGCTCAGGAGGCCAGGAATCCGGCCCGCGATATGCCGCGGGGCATTCTCGGCTCGTTGGCGATTTGCACGGTTATCTTTATCTCCCTTTCGCTTGTTTTGACAGGCCTCGCAAAATATACCGACCTCAACAACGCCGCGCCGGTCGTCAACGCACTGCAAGCGATCGGGGCGCCCGCCACATTGCGTTATGTGGTCGAGATCGCGGCGTTGGCGGGTCTCAGTTCAGTCATTCTCGTCATGCTCATGGGGCAACCGCGTATCTTTTTTTCGATGGCGAACGACGGGCTGCTCCCAGCGGTCTTTGCCAAAGTCCATCCACGTTTTCGTACACCGTATATAACAACGATCGTGACCGGAGTCGCCGCTGCGATCATCGGCGGACTGCTGCCGCTGAGCTTGCTGGGCGAACTTGTGTCCATTGGCACGCTCTTTGCCTTTGTTATTGTCTGCGTCAGCGTCGCGGTGCTCCGCTATACCCAGCCTTTGACGCCGCGGCCATTCAGAACCCCCCTTGTTCCTCTCGTGCCGATCCTCGGCGCTAGCGTTTGTATCGTACAAATGGTTGCGCTGCCGCTCGACACCTGGTTGCGCCTGATCGTCTGGTTGCTCCTTGGTTTGGTGATCTACTTCACTTACAGCGTTCGGAAATCGAAGCTGAATCCGGCGGCGGGAAAATCGTAAGCTGAATTCGCGATTGGGTTGATCCGTTCAATCCGCTCACAGCGACGAGGTTATTGTGCGTTGAATAAAAATCGCGCGGCGCCGCTTGCGCTTTTTAATTAGTGTCCTAATTACCTGCGTTACTTTTAATCATTTTAAGGGCTACTGGCAGGTTTCGTCCGGACCACCGTTGGCTTTTGCAATTTTTACAACACGGGCGCCCACACTCAGCACTTCAGCCATCAACTCACCGTATATATGTTAAAGAGATTCTTCAGTACACTGTTCGTCGTGGCCTTACTTTTTGTCGGCTTGGGAGCCGTCAAGGTCGCCCAGATCAAGGAAATGTCCTCCAAGCCGCACGTGATGCCAGCGGCATCCGTGAGCACGTTCGAGGCGCGCCTGGAAAACTGGCAACCGGTCGTTAGCAGCATCGCCACGCTCGCGCCGGTGGAAGGCGTCACCATAAGTTCCGACGCCGACGGCCCGATCGTGAAAGTCTACGTCGAAAACGGCGCCACCGTCCACGCCGGCGATCTGCTTATGGAGATCGACAGCGCTGTCGAGCGGGCGCAACTGCAGGCGGCGGAGGCCCAACAGGTCTTGGCTGAGCTCAACGCTAAACGTGCGACCGATCTGCTCGGCAAGAGCACGATCAGCCAATCGGAATTCGATCAGTCGACCGCGCAACTTAACCAAGCGCAAAGCAACGTCACGGCCCTCAAAGCGACGATCGATAAGAAATACGTTCATGCGCCGTTCGACGGCCGCGTCGGCATCCGTTTGGTCAACCTCGGCCAGTTTGTGTCGCGCGGACAAGCACTCTTTCCGCTGCAAAAACTCGACGCGTTGTACGTGAATTTCAAGATCCCCCAGAGGCTTCTGTCCGCGCTTTCGATCGGACAGAAAGTCACCGTCGCGGTCGATGCGTTCGCGACCACACGTTTCGAAGGACGGGTTACGGCGATCGATTCCGAGGTCGATTCGGCCACCCGCAATTTTTCCGTGCAAGCCACGCTCGTGAATCCGAACGAAGAATTGCGGCCGGGTATGTTTGCGCAGGTCGAGGTGGAGCTTCCGGCCGGCACACAACACATTATTTTGCCCGCCACCTCGATTTCCTACGCACCATACGGCAACTCTGTTTTCATCGTGGAGAAAATGCAGGGTCAGGACGGCAAAGAGTACGTGGGAGTTCGGCAGCAATTTGTTAAGCTGGGCGCCACGCGCGGCGATCTCGTCGCTTTGGAAGACGGGGTGAAACCGGGTGAGCAGGTCGTCACCGCCGGTGTCTTCAAGCTCCGCAATGCCATGCCGGTGCAGGTCAACAACACCGTGCAACCGTCGAGCGATCCAACGCCGCATCCCGCCAATACCTAAGCCAGGCTCAACCCGCAGGAGGATCCCATTATGTTGTCCAAAAGTTTTACCGACTTGTTTATTCGTAAGCCAGTCATCGCCCTGGTGGTGAATATCATCATCCTCGTGGTCGGCGTCGTTTCGTATTTCAAACTGAACACCCGCCAGTATCCGCGCAGCGACAGCGCCGTGGTCAAAGTCACCACCGTCTACTACGGCGCGAGTGCCGACACCGTGCGTGGCTACATCACGACCCAACTGGAACGCGTTATCGCCAGCGCCGACGGAATCGATTACGTTGAGTCGTCTAGTGCCGCCGGGTTGAGCACGATCAGCGTGTATCTGAGATTAAATTACGACACAAACGCTGCGCTCGCCCAGATCAATTCGAAGATCGAACAGGTGACCAACGAGCTCCCCCCGGAAGCCGAAAAACCCACCATTAGTGTGGAGTCGAGCGATAACCAATTCGCCTCGATGTACCTGAGTTTCTATTCGGACTCCCTCGACCAAAACCAGATCACCGATTACCTGAACCGCCTAGTCCAGCCACGGCTTTCCGCGGTCAAGGGCGTGCAGCGCGCCGACGTGCTCGGCGGGCGTGTCTTTGCCATGCGCGTATGGTTGAAACCCGACGAACTTGCCGCGCGCGGCCTTAGTCCGGCGGTGGTGAGACAGGCTCTGCAGTCAAACAACGCGCTTTCGGCGGTAGGCGCGACCAAGGGCACGATGATGAGCGTCAGCCTGGTCGCCAATACGGACCTAAAAAACGTCGAAGATTTCAAGCGGATGGTTGTGGCCGAAAGCAATGGCGCGATCACTCGGCTCTCGGACGTGGCCACCGTGGAGCTGGGCGCGGAGGACTATGACACGGAAGTGCGATTCGGCGGGCAAACCGCGACGTTCATGGGTATCTGGGTATTACCGACCGAGAGCACACTTGAGGTGATCAAGCGCGTTCGCGACGTCATGCCGGACATCGAGCGTGGGCTTCCTGCCGGGCTGCATTCGAAGATCGCCTACGATGGCACCAAATACATCGACGACGCCTTGCACGAAATTTTGACCACGCTGGTCGAAACATTGCTCATCGTCATGGTGGTGATCTTCCTGTTTATGGGATCGCTCCGGTCGGTGCTGATCCCGATTTTGGCTATGCCGCTTTCGTTGGTGGGTGCGCTGGCCTTGATGCTGGCCTTCGGCTTTACGATCAACTTGCTCACCCTGCTCGCGATCGTACTCGCGGTTGGCATCGTAGTGGACGACGCAATTGTCGTCGTTGAAAATATCGAACGCCATATCCGCGAGGGCAGCACGCCCTACGAAGCCGCGATCTTGGGGGCGCGCGAATTGGTTGCCCCCGTGATTTCGATGACGATCACCCTGGCGGCGGTCTATGCCCCCATTGCATTCCAAGGCGGGTTGACGGGCGCACTTTTTCGCGAGTTTGCGATGACCCTCGCCGGTGCGGTGGCCGTCTCGGGCTTTGTGGCGTTGACGCTTTCGCCGATGATGAGTGCCTATTTGCTTAAGGACCACGCGCATGAAGAGGAGGGTTTCACCGGCCGGATCAACCGCGACTTCGACCGCCTGCGCCACGGCTATGAAAAATTGGTCGGACGGATGCTGCGGATTCGCGATGGCGATAGCATTTCTTGGACGGTCGTGTTCTGGTCCCTGCTCGCTTGGATTCCTATCTGGCCGGTTGCGGTGGGGCTCTTTGCCCTGTTTGGTGGCATTTCGACCGCGAAGGCCGCCGCGCTCCCGCTTGCCATCGGCTTACTTGCTGCCTCGGTTGTCGGGTCGGGCTTGCTGTTGTTCTTCGACTTCCTGCTGGGCCGCAGGTATTCGTGGCTCCAATACGTGTTGACCGCGGCGGTCATGTTGGCGTTGATTGTTGTGCCGTTCTTTCAGTTTGCCCAACGAGAACTGGCCCCCAAAGAGGACCAGGGTGTTGTATTCGGCATCCTGTTGCCTTCGCCGACGTCGACTATCGATCAGAACGTCATTTTCGCGAACCAGGTTCAGAAAGTCTTCACGAGCATTTCCGAATACGAAAATTCATTTCAGCTCACCGGATCCAACTTTGGCTTCTCTGGCGTTCTCCTCAAGCCGTGGTCGGAGCGTAAACGCACTTCGATGCAAATCATGGATTCGTTGCAGGCTCCGGCCGCTGCCATCCCGGGATTGAATGTGGTGGTCACTACGCCCGAACCGCTGCCCTCGGGTGGTCAGTACCCGATCGAGTTTGTGATCCGTTCAACGGCGGATCACCGCGAACTCTTCGACTATGCGCAGCAATTGATGATCTATGCGAACACGGCGGCCAACGACCCGAACGCAGCGCCAACGTTCTATTTTGCCGACAGCGATCTCAAGTTCGACCTGCCGCAGAGCGAGATCGACATCGATAAAGACAAGGTCGCGTCGATGGGGCTCAATCTCAGCGACATCGCCCATGACCTGGGCTCCATGTTGGGCGGTGGCTATGTCAATCGGTTCGTCAACGATGGCCGCAGTTACCGGGTGATTCCGCAGGTCGAACGCGGGCAGCGATTGAATGCCGATCAGCTTCTAAACTACCACGTGCGTGGACCTGGTGGGCAGCTCATCCCGCTATCGACCATCGCCACGCTGAAAAGCACGGTGCAGCCCCGTACGCTCAACCGGTTTCAGCAGTTGAATTCGGTCAAGATCATCGGCGTGGGGCCGAGCATCGATAATGCGCTTAAGAAGCTCGAGGCGAAGGCCGCGGAGATACTGCCCGCTGGATATTCGATCGACTACGGCGGCCAGTCCCGGCAACTCCGCCTCGAAGGCAATGCCCTTTGGAAAACGGGGCTGCTGGCGCTGTTGCTCATCTTCCTGGTGTTGGCCGCGCAATTCAACAGCTTCCGCGATCCTTTTATTATATTGCTCGGTTCGGTGCCCTTGGCGCTGGCCGGTGCGATGATCCCGGTTTTTCTCTGGAAGACGTCACTTAATATCTATTCGCAGATCGGCTTGATCACTTTGGTCGGCTTGATTGCGAAAAACGGTATTCTGATCGTGGAATTTGCAAACAAGCTCCAAGAGCAGGGTATCCCGAAAGTTGACGCCATCCGCCGGGCCACAGCGACTCGTTTGCGTCCGGTGCTCATGACCTCCGCTGCGACGGTCTTTGGACATATCATGCTGATCTTCGTGACTGGCCCCGGTGCGGCGGCGCGAAATTCCATCGGTTGGGTTTTGGTCGTTGGTATGGCCATCGGAACGATCTTCACCCTATTTGCCGTCCCGGCTTTCTACATGTTGATCGCAACCGACCATCGTGTGGCAACGAGTAAGGAGCCGGCCAAAACGGCGCTACCTGTGGGTGAGCCGCGCCCGGTCGCTGTTCCCTGAACGGCCTCTTCCCGCCGAGCGAGCATTCTTCCTGGAACCGCTCGCTCGGCTTTCTGCTGCCTTGCCGCTGTGTATTGCCCAAACGGAAAAAGGCGAGGGCCGCCCAGACGGCGCCAACTTTGTAGGCGGGATGCTGTTCTCGATCTGGCAGAGCTGGCGCTGAGGTCGTGGTAATGGTGGCGCCAGAGCCATTGGCTCTGTGGAGAGGGCGCGCGGTAGTCGTCGATCCGACGATATAGCTTAGGCCGGAAGGATGGGGCGTCCCACCATGCCGCTTGCTGCAAAATAACTGCGCCAGCCCCTTGCGTTGGGTACAAAAAAGTTGCCGCAAGGAAAGATAGATTTTGTAATATGTGCTATTAGTTCAAGAAGTAGACTGGTAGAACCTCCTCCTCGTCGTCCACCCGGATGGATCCTTTCCTATGAGTATCACACCTGTTCGTTGGAGCTCGGTTATTATCGCGGTTGTGCTCGCTGCGCTCGGTCTGCACTCCGGCTGCAGCGAGAAGAAAGCGGTTTCACTTGTGGATGACGGCGGAGGTCGAACTCCGGGCGATTTCCCCGAACTGTCGGTTGACGTCTTTAAGCCGATGGATGGCGGTATCGAACTCGCCAGCGACGAGATCAAAGGTCGAAATACTTGGAATCTTTGGTGTGGCGGTGACGAACAATTTTGGGAACGCATGTCCCGCGAAAGCTACGGGCTGATCGATCTGCTCAAGACGATCGATTCGCGTGACCGCGCGAATCGTTTCAAAGAGATGGGCATCATCAACGAACCGGGTTACCGGCAGGCATCCAAGCCCGACGAATACGGCCTGTGGATCGATGAAGCCGTCGAACCAGAAGCTACCGCCATCGATCCGAAGGTATACGGGCGCTCGACCGGGATCATGGGTTTCCGCTTGTTTCCGAATCCTGACTTCGACGAGGCCGCGAAAAAGAAATGGGATGCCAAACGCTTCTACGACGATCCGGACTACGCCGTCAGTCCGACTCTCGTACGCCCTTATCGCGTGGGCGTGGCGTGTGGCGCGTGCCATATCGCCTTTAACCCCTGTCGGCCGCCCGACGATCCGGTCAACCCGCATTGGGAGAATCTAGCCTCGGCCATCGGCAACCAATATATCCGTGAGGGGAAGGTTTTTGCGCACAACGTCAAGGAGGGTGGTTTTTTCTGGGAGATGTTGAAGACCCAACCTCCCGGCACGTCCGATACCTCGCGCATTGCGACCGACCACATCAACAATCCGAATGCCATCAACCCCATCTTCGAACTTGGTGCTAGGTTGGCCGCGGCGCATGCGGAGGATATTTCTGGCGAGTCATTGCTCCTGCCGACCGTGGAGAAACACATGGCGGTTCCGCATGTGCTGAAGGATGGTGCGGATTCAGTCGGTGTGCCCGGTGCGACGCTGCGCGTTTACATCAACATCGGCATGTTTTCCCAGCATTGGCTGCAGCAACACAACGCTCTCATTGGCCTCACGCCGCAAAAACCATTCGAAATCTCCACGGCGCAGAAATACTCGGTCTATTGGCTGGCGACGCAGGAGAAGTTTACCAACGTAGCAAAGTTTTTCACTCGATTGAAACCGATGCGCTTGGAGGATGCACCGGGAGGTAAAACCTACCTGACGAGCGATCAGGAAATCTTGAAACGGGGCAAACTTGCCTTTGCCGACAACTGCGCGACCTGCCACTCGAGCAAACGCCCGCCTGCCGGTGCGGACGAGGACGCCTGGTATTCGCAGGAAGTGGTGAAAGACGATTTCCGCGACGGTAACTTCTTCTCCGATGAAGCGCGTTATCCGTTGACGAAGATCAAGACCAACGCCGCACGTGCACTCGGCACCAATGCCACCAAAGGACATATCTGGGCGAACTTTTCGTCTGATACCTATAAATCTCTGCCCTCGGTGGGCGAAATCGAGGTCTACAATCCTTTCACCGACTCGACCGACAAATTCAAAATGCCCGCGGGGGGCCCTGGCTATTATCGCACGCCATCGTTGATCAGCCTGTGGTCATCCGCGCCGTTCTTCCACAATAATTCGCTCGGTAAATTCACTGGAGATCCTTCCGTCGCCGGACGGATGGACGCTTTTAATGACGCAGTCGAAAAACTTCTTTGGCCGGAAAAACGTCTGGGCATCGCTTCAATCTGGCGCACCAGCCGCGAGTGCAACCTTCAGCTTCAGGCGGCGGTCATACCCGAACCCCTTCGCACGCTCCTAAAACCGTACGTCGATCCGGACGGCTACTTCCGAGTCGGTCCCATTCCAGAAGGCACGCCGGTCAATTTGCTGGCGAACGTCGATCCCGATACAGATCCGGTGAAACTCGTCGAGCTCTGTCTGAAAATCAAAAAAACGCTGCTGCAGGTAAAACTCGAACATCTCGATGCCGGCGCGACCCAAAAGCTCATGCGCACGGAAATCGCTCCGGCTCTCCTGGCCGTTAGCAAATGCCCCGATTTGGTCGAGGATCGCGGCCATACTTTTGGCGCCAACCTACCGGACGACGACAAACATGCCCTCATTGAATACCTCAAAACCTTGTAACCATCACCCACCATGGCACAACCATCCACCACCTCTACGTCCGCTTCCATCGCTCCCGCGAATCTCGCCGATCTTTTAGGAAAATCCCAAACCGAACTGGACGAAATCTTTAAATCCTATCCGGCAGGCCCGATTCCGACCGGCAACGCCGAAGGCGAAGCCATCGTATGCCCTGGAACCTTCTGGAGCCGCATCATCGCGCGTTTTGTTCACGACCTCGCCTGGCAAGGAAAGGTTTTCACGCCTAATCCCGACGGTGATGGCGCGACTTTGGAAAACAAAATTACCGCCGTCGGCGAGCGGGCGATCGTCGCCCGCGTTTACTACACGTCGAGCTGGATCGATGGAAAAGAATGCATCGTCCTCGACTACTCAAAGACT
>Ga0075023_100000461_pt1 | contig 10038 bp, 10 predicted proteins | sample Str014_FD_71388 | JGI IMG/M metagenome (GOLD analysis project Ga0075023, IMG submission 71388) | Freshwater sediment microbial communities in response to fracking from Pennsylvania, USA - Straight Creek_MetaG_SC_2014 | ecosystem: Environmental > Aquatic > Freshwater > Creek > Sediment | place... | reverse complement strand
GCGTGAGCCTCAACGCACAGGCAACCGCCACCCGCTGTCAACGCCCTTCGGCTGCTATCAAGCGCGAGATGGTTTTTTTGCAATTGCCGTCTTGAATGAAAAGCATTTTGCAGCCTTTGCTGAAGTGATCGGGCAGCCCGGCCTTGGCAATGATGCGCGTTTTGCCACGGACAGTGCCCGCACCCGCCATGAACCCGCGTTGAAGGTGATGATTGAAAGTTGGAGCCACACAAGAAATGTCTCTGAGATTATCGAATTGCTCGGTGCAAAGGAAATTCCCTGCGCACCCATTCGTAATTTTGGAGAGGCCGTGAACAGCGAACAAACGGTGGAACGCCATCTGGTGACTGAGCTTTCGCATCACAAGTTGGGATTGGTCAAGGTTGTGGGCCAGCCTGTGGTGTTTGACGGCACGAAGCCAACAGTCACAACCTCCGCACCGGATTTGGGTGCGGACGCGCAGAGCATTCTTTCCCGCCTGCCCGGATTTGACGATGCACGCATTGCCCAACTCTTTGACAGTGGAGCTATCGTGGAGGGCTTACATGCAAGACATGACTAGCCATCTTGCAGCTGAAGAACAGCAAGTGGTTTCGCTGGTTCAACGCTTTGCTGACAGCGAACTGGCACCCAAAGCCGCCGGGACGGACGAAGCGGGCATCTATGTGCGAAGCCAATTGAACGGCCTTTCTGCACTGGGCGTCTTGGGCGCAAACCTGCCAGAGACTTGGGGCGGAGCAGGGCTTTCAGCCCCCGCGCTCCTCGCAGCAGTGGCCGCGATTGCCGGAGCTTGTGGGTCAACAGCCTCTGCCTTGACGGCGCATTATTTGGCAACGGATTCCATTCTGCTTGGTGGCAATGATGCCCAACGCCAGACATGGCTGCCAAGGGCCGCGGCGGGTGAAGTGCTAGGGGCATTTGCACTCACCGAGCCAATGGCAGGGTCAGATCCTGCAGACATGAAGACCCGGGCGCTGAAAATTTCGCAAGGCTGGCATCTCTCCGGTGCCAAATGTTTCATTTCGAACGGCGGCGAAGCCGATTTTATCGTGGTCTATGCCATGACCAAGCCCGAACTGGCGCATCGTGGCATATCAGCGTTCATTGTTCCAAAAGATACGAGGGGCCTTGTGATCGGCAAGCCTGAACGCACCATGGGCCTCAAAGGTGGCCATGTCTTTTCCCTGTCATTTGATTGCACCCTGCCAGGCGAAGCCTTGCTGGGCGGTGTTGAAGGTCAAGGCTTCAAGACGGCGATGAAGGTTCTCGACAATGGCCGCATTGAAGTTGCGGCCATGTGCCTCGGCATTGCTGAGGCGGCATTGAAGGCTGCGATTTCCTACACCAAGGAAAGGATGATCGGCGGCGAAGCCCTGGCCAATCGCCAAGGCATTCGTTGGCAGATTGCGGACATGGCGGTTGATCTGCGGGCGGCGTTTCTGGTGGCACTCGATGCCGCACGGCAGAGAGAGGCAGCACACCAAGGCGGGCCGCGCTTCAGCCTTGCTGCGGCGCAAGCCAAACTCCTGTGCTCCGAAATGGCAGCCCGCGTCACTGATGGCGCACTGCAAATCCACGGTGGCTATGGTTACACACGCGATTTTCCGCTCGAGCGCTATGCTCGCGATGTGCGCATCATGCGCATTTACGAAGGTTCTTCCGAAATCCAACGCAACATCATTTCCGCCCATCTGCTTTCTTGAAAGGTATCATCATGAACCCTCGTCACAATCAACGCGACGTCTATCCTGCCACAGGAACAACAATCACCGCCAAGAGCTGGCTCACCGAAGCACCGATGCGCATGTTGATGAACAACTTGCACCCCGACGTGGCCGAAAACCCGCATGAACTGGTGGTCTATGGTGGTATCGGACGCGCGGCACGCACCTGGAAAGATTTCGACCAAATCGTCGCCAGCCTGAAAGACCTCGAAGCCGATGAAACGCTTGTGGTGCAATCGGGAAGGCCGGTCGCGGTGGTGCGCACCCATGCAGATGCGCCGCGTGTCTTGATTGCCAATTCAAATCTCGTGCCGCATTGGGCCACCTGGGATCATTTCAACGAGCTCGATAAGAAGGGCTTGATGATGTATGGCCAGATGACGGCGGGCTCGTGGATCTACATTGGTACGCAGGGCATCGTGCAGGGCACCTATGAAACCTTTGCCGAAGCCGGGCGTCAACATTACAACGGCAACCTCAAAGGAAAATGGATTTTGACGGGTGGCCTCGGCGGCATGGGCGGCGCACAGCCGTTGGCCGCAGTGATGGCAGGGGCCTGCTGCCTTGCGGTTGAATGTGATGAAACCCGTATCGATTTCCGAATCCGCACCCGCTATGTCGATGCCAAAGCCAAAACCTTGGATGAAGCCTTGGCGCTGATTGCCGAATGGACGGCCAAGGGTGAGGCCAAATCCGTTGGCCTTTTGGGCAACGCTGCTGACATCTTCCCGGAATTGGTCAAGCGCATGAAGGCCGGTGGTGCGCGGCCCGACATCGTGACAGATCAAACATCCGCCCATGATCCTTTGAACGGCTATCTCCCACAGGGTTGGAGCGTGGCTGAAGCCAAGGCAAAGCGTGAAAGTGATCCCAAGGCGGTAGAAAAAGCGGCCCGCGCCTCGATGCGCATGCACGTGGCCGCTATGGTAGATTTCTGGAACGCGGGTGTGCCCACGCTGGATTACGGCAATAACATTCGCCAAGTGGCCAAAGACGAAGGCTTGGAAAATGCCTTTGCATTTCCCGGCTTCGTTCCGGCCTATATTCGCCCACTGTTTTGCAGGGGCATTGGCCCCTTCCGTTGGGTGGCACTGTCGGGTGATCCTGAAGACATTTACAAAACCGATGCGGCGATGAAAAAGCTCTTCCCAGAAAATGCCCATTTGCATCGCTGGCTGGATATGGCGCGTGAGCGCATTGCCTTTCAGGGCCTTCCCGCCCGCATTTGCTGGATTGGCTTGGGCGACAGGCACCGCGCCGGATTGATGTTCAATGAGATGGTGAAATCCGGTGAGTTGAAGGCGCCCATTGTGATTGGCCGCGATCATCTTGATTCGGGCTCGGTCGCTTCGCCAAACCGCGAAACTGAAAACATGAAAGATGGTTCGGACGCTGTGTCGGATTGGCCGCTGCTCAATGCATTGGTCAACACGGCATCAGGCGCAACCTGGGTGTCGCTGCATCATGGCGGCGGGGTTGGCATGGGCTTCTCGCAGCATTCCGGCGTGGTGATTGTGGCCGACGGCACCGATGCTGCGGCCAAACGAATTGGGCGTGTGCTATGGAATGATCCGGCGTCGGGCGTTTGGCGTCATGCCGATGCCGGTTATGAAACCGCCATCGAATGTGCCAAGGAACAAGGCCTCCGCCTGCCAACAATTTTGGGAAATTGAGTTGCGGGTGAATTGATCACCAAGCTAAGGTCGCTCAAACCAAACCAGCGGGTGCACAACTCTCGTCTGCGAATGGCATAGTCAGGCACCCAAGGTTCAAACACTTTGATGTGGCAGTTGAACGGCGCGACCAGTTTCAGGAAAGATCGCGACAGATCGCCAAATCCAATCAAGCCGATGGCAGCACCAAAGAGGCTGTGACTCTCGGCTTTGCCTTCAAGCCCATAGGCCTCAACACCTTGACGCATGCCACGGTCTGCTCTCGTAGTGCCCCGCGTCAGATCAATGGCATACCCAAGGCCGATTCAGCCACCGCATCAGCAAAAGCTGATCCCGGCGTCAAAACACGAATACCATTGGCGAAGCAGTATTCATGATCGATATTGTCGCTGAAATTGGTTTCCACATTGATGATGGCCTTGAGCTTTGTGGCCCGTTTCAACCGCGCTGTGTCCATGCAGTTTGGCCGACGAGTATTGTGGCTTCCAGCAGATATTGTTCGACCATTTCATCGGGCATGGGGCCGTTCTCATGGGCAGTGATGCGAACCAGGCCTTCAAACGCCTAGCGCGTCTGCGCATCGCAAATAAGATCAAGACTGCGTGGCTACGGATCAATGAGAATGATCGGGTGGGTCATGACTGGCTTTCGGCAAACGCACTTTCTGTAGGGGAAATTACTAGCCAGATTTTGGACATTAAAAGGTATTGCCCAATGAATTATTTCACTTTGCCGTGGCTTAGCTGGCATCATTCGGAAAGTTAGCGGCGTTGCTTTACTCTCTTGCCTGGGCAGATCGCTCTGCAGTCAATCCCTGCTGATCATCAAATCACCGAGGCTTAGAGATGCAGAGCCCTCCGAACACAAGCGCAGCTTTCGATGTTATCGTTTGACAGAGCCTCAAAACACGGTCTTGTTTTTCGGCATTTTAGGTTTTACGTTATCGATAACAGCTGAGCGGTAATCGGGAATGCGATTTGAATAACAAGGGGCGTCAAAAAATCGAAAGTCGGCTGGCTGCGCCAACGATGCAAGACGTGGCGCAACTTGCCGGGGTTTCGACCATGACGGTCTCGCGCGCGCTCAAGGACGGCGCGTCAATCGCGCCAGCAACCCGGCGCAAGATCATGATGGCTGTAGAAGGCTTGGGTTACGTTCTGGATCAATCAGCCGGAAGCCTTTCCTCCAAACGCACAGGCTTTGTTGCAGCGTTGATCCCGTCAATCAATAATTCGAACTTCGCCGATACCGCTCGCGGCCTGACAGAAGCTTTGCAGGGCTCGGGCCTGCAACTCTTGTTGGCTTACACCGACTATTCCATCGACAAGGAAGAAGAGTTGATTGAATCGCTTTTGCGGCGGCGACCAGAAGCCATTGTTGTGACCGGTGGCAAACACACTTTGCGCGGCCGCAAGTTGCTGCAACAGTCCGGCATTCCAGTTGTGGAGACTTGGGACCTGCCGCAAGATCCGGTGTGTCATGTTGTTGGCTTTTCAAATGCAGAAGCATCAGCCACTCTCGTGCGGCATTTACACCAAAAGGGCTACCGAAAGATCGCGTTCATTGGTGGCACAACCAATCGTGATACGCGCGGCGCTGACAGGCGCGCAGGCTACGAAGCTGCGATGGCGGAACTCGGCCTGAAGGAAATGCGGGTTATCTCTTTCGGCACGCCACCCATATCCATTAAGCAAGGTGGTGAAGCGATTAGCCGCCTGATCAAGCAGTGGCCTGAAGTTGAGGCTGCAATCTGTGTCTCAGATTTGTCGGCTTTTGGGGCTTTGGTCGAATGCCAGAGGCGAAAATGGAAAGTCCCCGGGCGCATCGCCTTGGCTGGGTTTGGGGATTTTGAAATATCGAGTTGTTGCTATCCAACGCTGACAACCGTTGGTGTGAATTGCTACGAAATTGGCAATCACACAGGAAAACTGCTGTTGAAGGCCATTGAAGGCGAGCGCAGCGGCAAAACAATCTCTCCCGAAACCGTTATAACTGATTACGCCGTGATCTCGCGTGAGAGCGCTTGAGATTTCCACAAAGGACTCGACATTCGTGAAGGTCTCACTTTATGTTATCGATAACATAAATTGACATACCGAGGACAATGCACATGCCAAAGCCCCAGATTTTGCAGGTCGGGCCATATCCAGAATGGGATCAAACCCCCTTGGATGAATCTTTCATAATGCATCGCTATTTCACTGCCAATGACAAACAACGCTTTCTGGCTGAGGTGGGCGCTGACATTCGGGCCATTGCCACGCGTGGCGAATTGGGTGCCAATCGCGCGATGATCGCGGCATGCCCCAATCTTGAAGTGATCTCAGTTTACGGTGTTGGATATGATGCAGTGGATTTGGCCGCAGCCAAAGAGCGCGGCATTCGCGTCACCAACACCCCGGATGTGCTGACCAATGATGTGGCAGACCTTGGCGTGGCCATGATGCTCTGCCAGTCGCGTGGCATGCTCGGTGCTGAACGCTGGGTGCGAGATGGCAGTTGGGCGACCAAGGGCGGCTATCCATTACAGCGCCGTGTGTGGGGGCGAAGTGCGGGGGTCTTGGGCCTGGGCCGCATTGGCTTTGAAGTGGCCAAGCGCCTGGCGTCCTTCGGCATGGACATTGCCTATTCAAGCCCGACCAAAAAACATTACGCATCGCAATGGAAATACATTGCTGACCCGGTTGAACTGGCCAAACATTCTGATTTTCTGTTTGTTACCTTGGCCGCGTCTGCCGCCACACGCCACCTCGTCAACCGCGAGGTGATTGATGCGGTGGGGCCAGAAGGCATGCTCATCAACATTTCACGCGCCGCAAATATCGACGAAGACGCTTTGCTTGACGCGCTTGAACAGAAGCGACTTGGTTCAGCGGCATTGGACGTTTTCGAGGGCGAACCCAAACTCAATTCACGCTTTTTGAATCTCGACAATATCTTGCTGCAGCCGCATCATGCATCGGGTACGTTTGAAACCAGAAAAGCCATGGGCCAGTTGCTGCGTGATAATCTGGCCGCGCATTTTGCGGGCAAGCCCCTATTAACTCCGGTGCTGTGAGTGTTGAAATGAAATCAGTTGTCATCCACGCCGCCAAGGATTTGCGCATAGAAACCCGCGCGGTGGAAGAGCCAGACGCTGGCGAAGTTCAAATCAAATTGGCAACCGGCGGCATTTGCGGCTCTGACCTGCATTATTTCAATCACGGTGGCTTCGGCACTATTCGGCTGAAAGAGCCGATGATTTTGGGTCATGAAGTGGCAGGCCACATCACAAAATTAGGCGCAGGCGTTGAAGATTTTAAACTTGGTGAGCTTGTCGCCATCTCGCCATCGCGGCCCTGCCACACCTGCAAATTCTGCCAGCAAGGCATGCATAACCAATGCCTCAACATGCGCTTCTATGGTTCGGCCATGCCCTTCCCTCATATTCAAGGTGCATTTCGCGAGGTGCTGGTGGCCAACGCCAGCCAATGTGCTTCGGCTGAAGGCCTGAGTGCCGGTGAAGCCGCCATGGCAGAGCCCTTGGCCGTCACCCTTCACGCCACGCGGCGCGCGGGCGAAATGCTGGGCAAATCTGTTCTCGTCACCGGCTGCGGCCCCATCGGTATTCTTGCAATCATTGCAGCGCGGTGCGCAGGTGCAGACCTAGTAGTGGCAACAGATTTGAGCGATTTCACCTTGGGCATGGCTAAAAAAGCGGGTGCTGACCTCACCATCAACATGGCGCGCGAGGCGCAAGTGCTGGAGCAGTTCAACAAAGACAAAGGCCATTTTGACGTTCTGTATGAATGCTCCGGTGCTGCTGTCGCGCTTGCCGGAGCCATTCCCGCCATGCGTCCCGGCAGCACCATTTTGCAGCTGGGCTTGGGCGGCGACATGACAGTGCCGATGATGGCCATCACTGCCAAGGAGCTTTCATTGAAAGGTTCTTTCCGTTTTCATTCTGAATTCGCAACGGGCGTAAGCCTGATGCGCAAAGGCCTGATTGATGTCAAACCACTGATCACCCACAGCGTAACACTTGAGCATGCGCGTGAGGGCTTTGAGCTTGCTTCGGATCGCAGCAAGGCCATGAAAGTACAAATTCAATTTTCCTGAGAGTGAGAAAGCATGGCTTCCAAATTATTTGATCTTTCAGGCAGGCTGGCGCTGGTCACAGGTTCAAGCCAAGGCATTGGCTTTGCGATCGCTGAAGGCCTTGCTGAAGCTGGCGCGCATGTGGTGCTTAACGGCAGGGATCATTCCAAACTCGCGCAAGCACAAGCACAACTGCAAGCCAAAGGCCACACGGTTCACGCCACTGCTTTTGATGTGACCGATGAAGATGTCGTGAATGACGCGATTTCAGAGATCGAAGCCAAGCATGGTGCAATATCGATTCTGTTCAACAACGCAGGCATGCAGTTTCGCACAGCGTTGGAAGACTATCCCGCCGACAAGTGGCGCGAACTGATGCGCGTGAATGTGGAAAGCGCCTTTTTGGTCGGCAAGGCCGTCGCCAAAAACATGATCGCCCGCAAGCAAGGCAAGATCATCAATATCTGTTCAGTGCAAAGTGAATTGGGCAGGCCTTCCATTGCACCTTACACGGCCACCAAAGGGGCCATCAAAATGCTCACCAAGGGCATGTGCGCCGATTGGGCCAAGCATAACATCCAAATCAACGCCATTGGGCCGGGCTATTTCAAAACACCGCTCAATCAGGCGCTGGTTGATAATCCTGAATTCTCCTCATGGCTGGAAAAGCGCACGCCCGCAGGCCGCTGGGGCAATGTTGATGAGTTGATCGGTGCCGCAGTTTTTCTGGCATCAGACGCTTCCTCTTTTGTGAATGGACACATCCTTTATGTCGACGGCGGAATCACTTCAGTCCTCTAAAGCTTTCACTGGCGCTGCGGTGGTGATGGGTGTCACCAGTTGCGGCAAGACAACTTTGGGCGAAGCTTTAGCAAAGGCCTTGGGTGTCAAATACATCGAGGGCGACGCGCTGCATCCACCAGCAAACATCACCAAGATGTCATCAGGCCAGCCGCTGAATGATGATGATCGTTGGCCTTGGCTCACCAAGGTGGGAGAAGCCTTGCAGGGAAACCAAGGCATCATCGCCTCCTGCTCAAGCTTGAAAAAATCATACCGTGATTTGATCAGGCAAACCGCAGGCCGTCCGGTCTATTTCATCCACTTGCATGGCTCGCGTGAAGTGCTGGCGCGGCGCATTGCGGCGCGCAAAAACCATTTCATGCCGCCAAGTCTGCTTGATAGCCAGTTGGCAACTTTGGAAATGCCGCCAGCTTCTGAACCGCATCTCACCGTGGCGATCACTGATTCACCAGAGGTGCAGCTTAAAAAAGCTATGGCGTATCTGCTGGATAAAGGATGAATTCATGCCAATTGAAGTCGCACTCATCGGGGCCGGAATTATGGGCAACGCCATCGGCACGCGCCTGTTGCAGTGTGGGCACAGGTTGCACGTGTTTGATCTTGACCAAAGCAAAGTTGAAGCTCTCGCCCAAAAAGGTGCAATTGCAGCAGGTTCAATTGCGGAAGCCGTGCAGCAAAGCGCATTTGTCATTCTGAGTTTGAACAGTGCGAAGATTGTACGCGCCGCCGTTTTCGGGGAGAGAGGCATCTCCAGCTTTGGCAGCGCAGACAGACTGCTGATCGACATGTCATCCATCGACCCAGGCGAAACGCGCGACATGGCGGCGCAATTGGAAAAGGCAACTGGCATGGCTTGGCTTGATTGCCCACTCTCCGGCGGCGTGCCTGGTGCCCTCGCTGGCAAGCTGACCGTGATGGCGGGTGGCACAGATGAAAACTTTGAACATGCCCGCACATTGATGAGCGACCTTTGCGCAAACTATAATTTGATGGGCGGCAACGGTGCGGGCCAAACCACGAAACTCATCAACCAACTCTTTTGTGCAATAGCTTTTCAGGCGGTGGCAGAGGCGGTGAAACTCGCTGAAGCGGGTGGTGTTGATCCACGAAAAATTCCAGCGGCCCTTGCAGGTGGCAGGGCAGACAACCGCATGATGCAAGAGTTCATGGTGAAATTTTCCAACCGTGATTTCACCCCTACAGGCCGCCTCGATAATATGTTGAAAGACCTGGATTCAGTTCAGGCTTTTGCGTTGGCCACCAAAACCCCATTGCCACTCACCAGTGCCGTGACTGAAATCCACCGCCTGCTGATCGCCATGGGGCTTGGGCCAAAGGACAGTGCCGAAGCCATGCGGTTACTCGACGGAAAATAGCGAAATCATATTGACTTGTTGACGATGTGCGGTTTACGATGTTATCGATAACATAATAACTGGTCGCAGAAGCCGGAAGTCACGGGAGAGTGTTTGAGTGTCAGAGCAACTGCTCGCATTTGAAGGTGTGACCAAGCGTTTTGGTGGAACCATTGCCTTGCGCAATGTCAACCTGACTTTGGATGCAGGTGAAGTTTTGGCCCTGCTCGGCGAGAATGGCGCTGGCAAGTCGACACTGATTAAGTCTCTCGCAGGCATTCACACGCCGGACGAGGGTCGTATCCTTTTTAAGGGCGAGCCTTATCGCCATGCGCCGCCCAGGCCCAACGTAAAACAGCGCGTAGCTTTCATCCATCAGGATTTGGGCTTGGTGGAATGGATGAC
>Ga0075023_100000460_pt1 | contig 10050 bp, 7 predicted proteins | sample Str014_FD_71388 | JGI IMG/M metagenome (GOLD analysis project Ga0075023, IMG submission 71388) | Freshwater sediment microbial communities in response to fracking from Pennsylvania, USA - Straight Creek_MetaG_SC_2014 | ecosystem: Environmental > Aquatic > Freshwater > Creek > Sediment | place... | reverse complement strand
CTTCGGCGGCCTGCAGCGCGGCCTGGATCTTTTCGCGCTCGCCCGGCTCGAGTTTGTCGCCGTGCTCGGACACGCTCTTCTTCACGCTGTGCACCATGGCGTCAGCGGCGTTGCGGGCCTGGATCAACTCCAGTTTGCGCTTGTCGTCGGCAGCATTGGCCTCGGCGTCCTTGACCATTTGCTCGATCTCGGCCTCGCTCAGACCCGAGTTCGCCTTGATGGTGATCTTGTTTTCCTTGCCGGTGCCCTTGTCCTTCGCGCCCACGTGCAGGATGCCGTTCGCGTCGATGTCGAAGCTGACCTCGATCTGCGGCATACCGCGCGGCGACGGCGGGATGCCTTCGAGGTTGAACTCGCCCAGGCTCTTGTTGCCTGAGGCCATCTCGCGTTCGCCTTGATAAACCTTGATCGTCACGGCCGGCTGGTTGTCGTCGGCGGTCGAAAAGGTCTGCGCGAACTTGGTCGGGATGGTCGTGTTCTTCTTGATCATCTTCGTCATCACGCCGCCCAGCGTCTCGATGCCCAGGCTCAGCGGGGTCACGTCGAGGAGCAACACGTCCTTGCGGTCGCCGGCGAGCACCTGCCCCTGAATCGCGGCGCCTACGGCCACCGCTTCGTCAGGGTTCACGTCCTTGCGCGGCTCCTTGCCGAACAGCTCCTTGACCTTCTCCTGCACCTTGGGCATGCGCGTCATGCCTCCGACCAGGATCACGTCGTTGATGTCGCCCACGGCCACGCCGGCATCCTTGATCGCGGTGCGGCACGGTGCGATCGTGCGTTCGATCAGGTCTTCTACCAGCGCTTCGAGCTTGGCGCGGGTGAGCTTGATGTTGAGGTGCTTCGGGCCCGAGGCATCGGCGGTCACGTAGGGCAGGTTGATATCGGTCTGCGTGCTCGACGAGAGTTCGATCTTGGCCTTCTCGGCGGCCTCTTTCAGCCGCTGCAGCGCGAGCACGTCTTTCGTCAGGTCGACGCCCTGGTCCTTCTTGAACTCGGTGACGATGTAATCGATGATGCGCTGGTCGAAGTCTTCGCCGCCCAGGAAGGTGTCGCCGTTGGTCGACAGCACCTCGAACTGCTTCTCACCGTCGACATCGGCGATCTCGATGATCGAGATGTCGAACGTGCCGCCGCCCAGGTCGTACACGGCGATCTTGCGGTCGCCCTTCTCGTTCTTGTCGAGGCCGAACGCGAGCGCGGCCGCGGTCGGCTCGTTGATGATGCGCTTCACGTCGAGGCCGGCGATGCGGCCGGCGTCTTTCGTGGCCTGGCGCTGAGCGTCGTTGAAGTACGCAGGCACCGTGATCACGGCTTCGGTCACGGTCTCGCCGAGGTAGTCCTCGGCGGTCTTCTTCATCTTGCGCAGGGTTTCGGCACTGACCTGCTGCGGCGCGAGCTTCTGGCCGCGCACTTCGACCCAGGCGTCGCCGTTGTCGGCCGCGACGATTTTGTAGGGCATCAGGTCGATGTCCTTCTGCACTTCCTTCTCGGTGAACTTGCGGCCGATCAGGCGCTTCACGGCGTACAGCGTGTTGCGCGGGTTCGTGACCGCCTGGCGCTTGGCCGAGGCACCGACGAGGATCTCGCCGTCTTCCTGGTACGCCACGATCGATGGCGTGGTGCGGGCACCTTCGCTGTTCTCGATCACCTTGGTGGTGTTGCCTTCCATGATCGAAACGCACGAGTTGGTGGTGCCGAGGTCGATGCCGATGATTTTGGCCATGTTGATGTGCTCCTGAGACTGAATTGGGTTGTTCTTAACGTGTGGATAAGGTGTGGGCTTTCAAGCCGGAACCTGTGCAATAGCTGTGGGTGGCACGCTCGCGGATCAGCTGGATGCCGTCACCGTGACCAGCGCTGGGCGCAGCACCCGGTCGGCGATCAGGTAGCCCTTTTGCAGCACTGCGACGACCGTGTTCGGCTCTTGCGCCGCGGGCACAACGCTGATCGCCTGGTGCTGGTGCGGGTCGAACTTGGCGCCCGCCGCGGGGTTGATCTCGACGACCTTGTTGCGCTCCAGTGCGGAAACCAGTTGGCGCAGCGTGGCGTGAACGCCTTCGAGCATTTGCTCGGGCGATGCATCAGGCAGGGCGATCGCAGCCTCCAGGCTGTCCTTCACTGGCAACAGACTGTCGGCAAAGCCCTCGACAGCGTATTTCCGCGCCTTGGCGATCTCGTCCTCGGCGCGGCGGCGTGTGTTCTCGGACTCGGCTTTGGCACGCAAGTACGCGTCGGCCACTTCGGCGTGCTTGGCCTCGAGTTCCTGCAGGCGGGCTTCGGTGTTGAACGAGAACGCGTGGTCCTGAGCAGGGGCCGCGTCGGGGGTCTCGGGGCTGGCTGGTGTCGGGTCGATGTTCGTCATGGCGTGGGATGTTTCCGTAGACGTGCAATTGAGGCGATTGCCCTCAGATTCAAGAGGGGAATGGAGAAATTTCGGGGCGGGTCGATCGGCCGTACGGAGCGTCGCCGTCACTCGGGTTCGACGGAGGCGCTCCAGCGGTTCCAATCGGCCAATTGGCGCCGGTCACGTTTGGTCGGGCGACCCTGCTCGATCGCGAGCGAGGGCTCGCTGTTCATGCGCCGCTCCAAGGCCTGGGTGGTGCGCTGTGCGATGCTCTCCGGCGTCTCCTCGAACATCTCGTTGGCGACGGTTGCCGAGCCGCGGATGTCGTCGGCGGCCTTCACGACCACCGTGCGAACAACGTGACCCTGTTTCAGCTCGATCCTGTCTCCCACGCGCACCTCGCGCGAGGCTTTGGCGGCCTGGCCGTTCACCTGCACGCGGCCGCGGCCGATCTCGTCGGCGCTGAGGCTGCGGGTCTTGAAAAATCGCGCGGCCCACAGCCACTTGTCGAGGCGCACCTTGTCGGCGCCCTTTTCGGTTCTGGAGAGATCCTTCATCAGCGCGGATTGTCTGCCAGCGGCAGCCGAACAGTGGCATCGAGGCCCCGCACGTGGGCCCGGAATGCGCGTTTCTCAAGCGCAATGCCGCTGCCGAGCGACGACACGATCAGCAGCCTGCGCCTAGTCGGACGCACCGGCCGCGAGTGCGCGCTCGCGCTGCGCTTCAAGCGCTGCAGGTTCGGGAGCCGCCGCATTCGGCCAGCCCTGCATGTGTTGAATCGCGATCGCCGACAGTGCCGCCAGCCACTCGTGCTGGTCGTTCAGGCAGGGCAGGTAGTGAAACTCGGTGCCACCGGCGTGCAGAAACGCTTCGCGCGCTTCCTGATCAATCTCCTCCAGTGTTTCCAGGCAATCGGACGTGAAGCCCGGGCACATCACGTCGACCCGCTTCACGCCTTGCCTGGCCAGCGCGATCAGCGTCGGCTCGGTGTAAGGCTGCAACCACTCGGCACGGCCGAGGCGGCTCTGGAACGTGACGAGCAGGTCGTCCTTGCCGACTCCCAACCGTTCACCCAGCAGGCGTGCGGTCTTCAGGCACTCGCAGTGGTAGGGGTCGCCGAGCGTCAGGGTGCGCTTGGGCACGCCGTGGAAGCTCAGCAGCAGCTTGTCCGGCTTGCCGTTCGACCGCCAATGGTCGTCGACGCGCTTGGCGAGTGCACCGATATAGCCCGAGTCGTCGTGGTAGCGATTGACGAAGCGCATCTCCGGCAGGTTGCGGGCGTTCTGCGCCCATTGATAGACGGCATCGTTGACGCTCGCGGTCGTCGTGCCCGAATACTGCGGGTACAACGGCAGGATCAGCACGCGCGTGACACCCTGCGCCTTCAACTCGTCGAGCACGGACGCGGTCGATGGGTTGCCGTAGCGCATCGCGTAGCGCGCCGTCACCGCGTGGCCGCGCTCGCCGAGACAGCCGCCGAGCAGCTTTGCCTGCTTCTCGGTCCAGAGCTTCAGCGGCGAGCCTTCAGCCGTCCAGATGCTGGCGTACTTCTTTGCCGATTTGGCCGGCCGCGTACGCAGGATCACGCCGTTCAGGATCAGCCACCAAAGCAGACGCGGGATCTCGACGACGCGGTGATCGCTGAGAAACTCGGCAAGGTAGCGGCGCACCGCTGCGGGCGTCGGCGCGTCGGGCGTGCCGAGGTTGCACAGCACGACGGCAGTGCGCGGCGGCGTGCCATGTGCGAAAGGCGGCTCGGGCGCGAATGTCATTCGAACTCGGCCGGCGGTTGCCGATGCGTGTCCGCGAACTTCAGGATCTCGAAACGAACCGTCGGGCTCGCGGAGTCGGACGGCGGCGCGCCCAGGCCGATCGCGCCGCTGCCGTGCAAGGTGCAACTGCCGCGGCGAAGGCCGATGATTTCAGGGTCATGGTCGAAGCGCACGTAGGTTCCGTTGTAGCTGAGATCGGTGAGTTGGAAGGTGCCGCCATGCCAGACGATGCGTGCATGCGAACGCGAGACACGCGTGTCGTCGATGATGTAGGTCGCCTGCGGACTGCGGCCGAGAATCAGTGGCAGTGATGTGCCGGCGTAGATGCGGCTCTGGTCTAGCCAGACGAGCCGGATGCCTTCCGGTTCGGGCGGCGTGCTGGCGGCGAAGTCGCCGAACGCGGTCGCCGCGGTGTCGCCGAATCGGCGAGTGGCCTCGAGCAGGTACACATGCACCGGCTCAACGCGGCCGCGCAACTGCATCCGGTCCAGGCTGCGGAAGCGCGACTGCTCGACCGCATCGAGACCATCGAGCACGGTCGAGGTGACCAGGGTTTCGTTGTCCCCGGCGTGGTCGATCAGGCGCGCAGCGACGTTGACCGCATCGCCGAACACATCACCCGACATCTCGATCACCTCGCCGTGTGCCAGCCCGACCTGCAACTTCAGCGGCACCGTGCGCGCGTGTGGGGCCAACCCGCCATCGCCGGGCGCGCCGATGCGTTCCAGTGAGTCGTGCATCTCGTCGGCCGCGGACACCGCGGCGCCCGGGGCGGGAAACATCGCCATCAACCCGTCGCCCAGCGTCTTCACGACACGCCCACCGTGGTTGATCACGATGCGCGCGAGCAGCGCGACGCTCTGCGTGACGACCGCCGTGGCGTCTGCGTTGCCCAGCGTCTCGTACATCGAGGTGCTGCCGCGCAGGTCGGCGAACAGAACCGTTCGTTCGACGACCTGGGTCATGCTGGCAGCGGCGGGGTAACTGGCATCCCGCGAGTTTAAGCGTGACGTACCGCACGCGAACCGCGTGAGAAGCACAAGAAAAAGCCCCGTACATCGTACGAGGCCTTGTCTCGATCCGCCGTTTTGCCGCCGCGACGTTCAGCGGATCCCTACAGCGTGTCCAGATACGTGCGCAACTTGTCCGAACGGCTCGGGTGCTTGAGTTTGCGGATAGCCTTCGCCTCGATCTGGCGGATGCGCTCGCGCGTCACGTCGAACTGCTTGCCGACTTCTTCCAGCGTGTGGTCGGTCGACATCTCGATGCCGAAACGCATGCGCAGCACCTTGGCTTCGCGCGGGGTCAGGCTGTCGAGGATGTCTTTCACGACATCGCGCAGGCCGGCCTGCATCGCCGCTTCGATCGGGGCGGTGTTGTTGGTGTCTTCGATGAAGTCGCCGAGGTGCGAATCGTCGTCGTCGCCGATGGGGGTTTCCATCGAGATCGGCTCCTTCGCGATCTTCATGATCTTGCGGATCTTGTCTTCCGGGATCTCCATCTTCTCGGCCAGCGTCGGTGCATCCGGCTCGAAGCCGAACTCCTGCAGGTGCTGGCGGCTCAACCGGTTCATCTTGTTGATCGTCTCGATCATGTGCACCGGGATGCGGATCGTGCGCGCCTGGTCGGCGATCGAGCGCGTGATGGCCTGGCGGATCCACCACGTTGCATACGTCGAGAACTTGTAGCCCCGGCGGTATTCGAACTTGTCGACCGCCTTCATCAGGCCGATGTTGCCCTCTTGGATCAGGTCGAGGAACTGCAGGCCGCGGTTGGTGTACTTCTTGGCAATCGAGATCACGAGGCGAAGGTTGGCCTCGATCATTTCCTTCTTCGCGTCGCGGCTCGCCTTTTCGCCTTCGTTCATGCGCTTGTTGATGCGCTTCAGGTCTTCGAGCGGCACGACGGCGCGGGCCTGCTGGTCGGTCAGCTTCTTCTGCAGCTCCTGTACCGGCGGCAGGTTGCGCGCGAGGATCGCGCTATAGTTCTTGCCGGCCGAGACTTCCTTTTCTGCCCACTTCAGGTTCAGGATGTTCGGCGGGAAATGCTTGATGAAGTATTCCTGCGGCATGCCGCACTTGTCGACCAGGATCTTGCGCAGCTCGCGCTCGTAGCGGCGCACGTCGTCGACCTGCGAACGCAGGATGCCGCACAGCTTCTCGATCGTCTTGACGGTGAAGCGGATCGTCATCAACTCGGCGCTGATCGCCTGCTGGGCCTTGTTGTACGAGGGCGACTGGTAGCCGTCCTTCTCGAACGCCTTGCGCATCTTGTCGAAGTTGATGCGCAGGGTCTCGAACTTTGCCAGTGCCGAGACTTTCAGCTCCTCGAGTTTCTTGGTCAGCGCCTTCGAGCCACCCTGACCGTCGTCGTCGTCTTCCTCGTCGAAGAAGTCGACGTCTTCCTCGGCCACGTAGTCGTCGGCCTCGTCTTCGGAGACGAAACCGTCGACGGCCTCGGAGATCTTCATGTCGCCCGAACCGATGCGGTCGGCATAACTGAGGATCTCGGCGATCGTCGTCGGCGAGGCGCTGATCGCGAACATCATCGCTTGCAGCCCGCCTTCGATGCGCTTGGCGATTTCGATCTCGCCTTCACGCGTCAGCAGCTCGACCGTTCCCATCTCGCGCATGTACATGCGCACCGGATCGGTCGTGCGGCCGAACTCCGAGTCGACAGTGGAGAGCGCTGCTTCGGCGGCTTCTTCGGCTTCTTCCTCGGTCGCGGTGGTCGTGCCGCCGCCGGCGATCAGCAGCGTGGCGGCGTCGGGTGCCTGCTCGTAGACCGCGATGCCCATGTCGTTGAGCATCGAGACGATCGCCTCGAGGATCTCGTTGTCGACGAGCTTCTCGGGCAGGTGGTCGTTGATTTCCTGGTGCGTCAGGAAACCGCGTGTCTTGCCCATCTTGATGAGCGTCTTGAGCTCGGAGCGGCGCTTGGTCGCTTCTTCTTCGGTCAGCGCGGTTTCCTCGAGGCCGAACTCGCGCATCAGCGCGCGTTCCTTCGCCCGAGAAACCTTCATGCGCAGCGGCTTCGCCTTGACCTTGCTTTCGTCCGCGGCGGCGGTCTCGACTTCGGGTTCGCCTTCGAGGTCGGATTCGAGATCCGAGAGATCGACGTCGTTGTCTTCCGACTTCTTCGCCTTGTCCTTTGCGCCTTCTTCGACCTTGGGCTTGCGGCCCGGCTTGCCCTTGGCGACAACCTCAACGGGCTTGGCCATGGACTTCGCGGCCTTCTTGGTCGTGTCTTCGGCCTTTGCCTTGACAGCCGTCTTGGTTGCAGGCGCTGCCTTGGCGGCCGGCGCGGGGGCGCTTTTCTTCGCGGTCATGGAGATCCTTGGATGGTCGTGGGCCAGCGGCGGTGGCCCGGCCGCTGAAATGCGCGCTGGGCGGAGCATTTCAAGGCAAGCCGATGCGAAACCCGGCCCGTTCATCACGGGTCGGGCGTCAAGCGTGCAGGCTCGGGCGAACATTTGGGGTGCAGCCCTTGCGGGAAAGTTGGCCTGTGAACCCGCAATGGGGACCCTGTATCAGAGGGTGGCCGGGCCCGGAGGTGCTGCTGTCGCGCCTGCTGCGCTTACGTCAACCGAGGATTATACCGCCAGCAGCGCCAGATTTCCAGCGGGCGTCATCCCTTCAGACGTTTTCGCAGCGCCAACAACTCGCCTGCACGCCGTTGTGCGTCGGGCGACGGCGTTCCGGAATCGAAGAGCAGCTTCAGCTCCTCGTCGACCGCATTCAGGCGCAGCTTGACGATCACGAGCGACAGTTCGTGCGCGATGTCCGATTCGGGCTCGGGGTCGTGGAACTCGGCGATGCGCGACAGAACCGTACCGCCTTCGTTGTCGGCCTCGGCCTTGCGGCGCAGTTCGTCGAGCATCGCCGCCGGGGCGAGCGGGCCGTGCTCGTGAACGCAGCGCTCGATGCAGCCGAAGAAGGTGTCGTACGGGCCGGGTTGGGCGGCCAGCAGGTCGTGGGCTTCGCCGTCGAGTTGCGTCCAGAGTTCGCTGCGGTGCAGCAGCAGCCAGATGGCACGGTCGAGCAAATTGGCGGCGCCCTTGCTGACGCGGCCGGCGCGGCGTTGCGGTGCACGGTAAGTGCTCGCGCCTTCGCGCGGCGCGGCGCGGACCGGCGTGTGCCCCCACTGGCGCAGCAATTGATCGACGTCGTCTCGCGCCGCGGCGGCGATGTCGGCAATCAACTGGCGCTTGAGCGTACCGTCCGGCAGCGCGCTCCATAGCGGCTTGGCGTTGGCGAGCATGTGGGCACGGCCCTCGGCCGTTGCCAGATCGCAGCCTTCGCCGGCCGCTTCGATCAGCTGGCGCGACAGGGGCACAGCCTGCGCGACACGCTCCTCGAAAGCCGCGGCGCCAAGCTCGCGCACATACGAGTCGGGGTCGTGCTCGGTCGGCAGGAACAGGAAACGAATCGTCCGCGTGTCGCTCGCATGCGGCAGGCTGGCTTCGAGCGCACGGCCGGCGGCGCGCCGGCCGGCCTTGTCGCCGTCGAAGCTGAAGATCACCGACTCGGTGAAGCGGAACAGCTTCTGCAAGTGATCCGGCGTGCAGGCGGTGCCCAGCGTGGCGACCGCGTTGCCGAAGCCCGATTGCGCGAGCGCCACAACGTCCATGTAGCCTTCGACGACGAGTGCATAGCCACGTTGGCGAATGGCCGCGCGGCCTTCGAACAGGCCGTACAACTCGCGGCCTTTGCTGAACACGGGCGTCTCGGGCGAATTCAGGTACTTCGGTTCGCCGCGGTCGAGCACGCGGCCGCCGAAGCCGATCACGTCGCCCTGGACCGATCTGATCGGGAACATGATCCGGTCGCGAAACCGGTCATAGCGCCTGCGGTCGGCTTCATCCGTCGAGCCGTCTTCGCCGTCCTTCGCGATCACCATGCCGCTCTCCTCGAGCAGCGGGTCGTCGTAGCTCGGAAACACGCTCGCCAGGCTGCGCCAGCCCTCGGGCGCGTAGCCCAGGCCGAACTGCGCCGCGATCTCACCGCTGAGGCCGCGGCCCTTCAGGTAGTCGATCGCCCGCGGGTTCTGCTTCAAGTGCTTGCGATAGGACTCGGCCGCCTTGGCGAGCACCTCCGTCAGGGTCGATCGACGCTGCTTCTGCGCCGCCGCCTGCTCACGCTCGGCGGGCGAGCTGTCTTCTTCCGGCACCTGCAGGCCGACCTGCTGCGCGAGGTCCTTCACCGCGTCGACGAAGCTCATGCCGCTGTACTCGGTCAGAAAGCGGATCGCGTCGCCGCTCGCACCGCAACCGAAGCAGTGATAGAACTGTTTGCTCGGGCTCACCGTGAAGCTCGGCGACTTCTCGGCATGAAAGGGGCACAGGCCGCTGAGGTTGGCGCCACCCTTTTTCAACTGGACGTGGCGGCCGACCACCTCGACGATGTCGACGCGCGAAAGCATGTCCTGGATGAAGCTGGGCGGGATCACTTCTTGAGTCTAACTTCGCGAGTTTGGGCTCCGAGGCGCGCCCCTTCTGCGCGTCGCACCCTTAGACTCGGCACCGAATGCGACCTGCGATGGTTTCGAGGCAATGGCTGATCGTCGGCGCTTCGGCAATGCCAGCGGGTGCGGACCACAAGTACGTTGGGGGGGAATGACTGATGCATTTGGATCGACTGCGCGCGCGCGCGCCGAGCACTCGTGTCTTCATGTTCTGTCTTGCGGCCGGCCTGTGGGCGCCGAACGTGGCGCGCAGCCAGGCGGGTAGCGCCGCGTCGGCATCGGCCGCCGAGATGACCCCCGCCGAACGTGCTCAACGCGATGCCGACAAGGTGCTCAAGTGGATACTGATTCACTCATACTAATTTGCGTTCAAAGATATAGAAGTGATCCATTCGAACCCGGTCATTGATCGTGTTCGCGCGGGGTTGGCTTCCAGGGCGACGAGGCCGTTCGTGAGTGCAGTCTCGACCG
>Ga0075023_100000457_pt1 | contig 10064 bp, 3 predicted proteins | sample Str014_FD_71388 | JGI IMG/M metagenome (GOLD analysis project Ga0075023, IMG submission 71388) | Freshwater sediment microbial communities in response to fracking from Pennsylvania, USA - Straight Creek_MetaG_SC_2014 | ecosystem: Environmental > Aquatic > Freshwater > Creek > Sediment | place... | reverse complement strand
TTCCCCGACCCGACCAACTTCTCGATCGGCAAGCTCTACACCTCGAGCTTCTACCGGCTGATCGACCAGCACCTGAGCGCGAGCGGCTACGCCGTCGTGCAGACGACCTCGCCGCTGATCGCCCGCAAGAGCTTCTGGACGGTCGCGACCACGATCGAGGCCGCGGGCCTCACGACCACGCCGTACCACGCGCATGTGCCGAGTTTCGGCGAATGGGGCTTCATCCTGGCGAGCCGCCGGCCGTACCGGTTGCCGACCGCGCTGCCCGACGGCCTGCGCTTTCTCAGCCCGGCCGATCTGCCGACCCTGTTCAACTTTCCGCTCGACATGGCGCGTGTGCCGACCGAAGTGAACCGCCTGTCGAACCAGGTGCTGGTGCAGACCTTCGAAGAGGAATGGGGCAAGGTACACCAGTGACCCGGCTGCATCGCCGAACGCTGCTCGCGGGCGCTGCACTCGCGCCCCTCGCGACGCTTGTCGGCTGCGGCCGCGGCGCCCCACCGGCCTTCACCGGCGGCTGGGTCGGCGCCAACGCTGCGCTCGGCCACCGCGTGCGCGAGCGCAAGGCGGCCGGCGTGCCGGCGCCCGAGTTCACGCGGCGCGCCGGCGCGATCGTCGTCGGTGCCGGCATCTCGGGCCTGGCGGCGGCGCGCGAACTCGCCCGGGCCGGCGTCGACGACGTGCAGTTGCTCGACCTGGAGGACGAATCCGGCGGCAACAGCCGCGGCCATGCGATCGCCGGCATGCGCTGCCCGCTCGGCGCGCACTACCTGCCCGTGCCGGGCGAGCGCGCGGTCGAGGTGATCGAATTGCTCGAGGCGCTCGGCCTGCGCCGCACCGAGCACGGCCGGGTCATCTACGACGAACGCACGCTGTGCCACTCGCCGCAGGAGCGGCTGCACATCCAAGGCTTCTGGCACGACGGGCTGCTACCGCCGATCGATGCGCTGCCGCAGGCCGAGCGCGCCGAGACGCTCGCGCACTACCGCCGGTTCAGTGCCGCGGTCGAGGCCGTGCGCGCCGGCGACGCCTTCGCGATACCGACCGCGCGCAGCAACTGGCGCCCGCAGCTCGACGCGCTGGACCGCGTCACCTTCGCCGCCTGGCTCGATGCGCAGGGCCTCGCCGCGCCGGCGCTGCGCTGGTACCTCGACTACTGCTGCCGCGACGACTACGGCGCGGGCGCGGCGCAAGTCTCGGCCTGGGCCGGCCTGCACTACTTCGCGAGCCGGCACGGCTTTCATGCACCCGACAGCGATGGCAACCGAAGCGCAGAGGAACGCGACGGCGTGCTGACCTGGCCCGAAGGCAACGCCTGGCTCGCGCGCCAACTCGCGGCCCCGCTGCGCGAGCGCACGCACACGGGCCGCGTCGTGCTGCGCGTGGTCGAAGGGCGCGACGACGTGAGCATCGACCTGTGGAATGCGGTCGCGCAACGCACTGAGCGCTGGACCGCGTCGCAGCTCGTGCTCGCCGTGCCGCTGTTCATCGCCGCGCGGCTGATCGAGTCCCCGCCCGCCGCGCTGGCCGAGGCCGCGCGCGCGATGCCGCATTCGCCCTGGCTCGTCGGCAACCTGCACCTGGCCGACGCGCTCGAGGAACGCCCCGGCGCGCCGCTCTCGTGGGACAACGTGTTCTACGACCCTTTGAGCCCGAACCCCACGCTCGGCTATGTCGACGCGATGCACCAGAGCACGCGCCGCGTCCCCGGCCCCACCGTGTTGACCACCTACTGGGCGCTCGGCGGCGATTCACCCGCACAACTCGCCGCGCAGCGGGCGCGCCTCATCGCCGAGCCGTGGTCGGCGTGGGCGGCGGCGGTCGTGGCCGATCTCGCGCGCGTGCATCCCGACCTGCCGGCCAAGCTGAAGCAGGTCGACCTGATGCGCTACGGCCACGCGATGAGCGTGCCGGTGCCCGGCCTGCGCAGCGGTGCCGCGCTGCGCGCGCTCGCCGAGCCGCAACGGCGCGTGCACTTCGCGCACAGCGATCTCTCGGCCTACTCGGTTTTCGAGGAGGCGCTGTACCAGGGCACGCGCGCCGGTGCAGCGGCGGCGAGGCAGCTCAAGCGACAGGCGTGAAGGCGAGCCCTCAAGGTTTCGCATCCTGAGAACTGGGCCGTTGATTCCCGGCATCTCGTTCGATCGTCCGGTAACCCCTTTTTACAGAATCGTGCACGGCTGCGGTTCCGCCGGCATGACCCCCCAACGGGACGTGTCGGTGACCACGCAAGCCCAACGACGGCGCTGACAGAAGCGCTGCTGCCGGCGAAGCCGGTTCAAACGATCAGAGGGAGTTCACCATGCCGATGTCGCGTTCGTTCGCCGCAATCTTTTCGGGGGGAAGCATCGCTTTCGCCGCACTGCTTTCCGGATGCGGAGGAGGCTCCGGCGACGCGGCTCCTGCGCAGCCCGCGTCGACGGTCGCGCCGGGCGTCGACATCCTGAACGTCACCCCCGCGCAGATCGAGAGCGCGAAGGCGATGAAGCACAGTGCCGCGCTCGGGGTGCTGGTGGGCTCCAAGGTCGAAGTGCGCGACGCGTTCGCAGTATCGGGCCCCGTGCTCTACACCACGACGACGGACGACAACGGCCAGTACACGGTCACGCTGCCGGGCTACGCCAAGTACTCGATGTTCCTGGTCACCGTCTCGGGCGGCAACGACTGGGACGTGAACGACACCGGCAAGCGTGACGCCTCGCCCACGCCTTTCAACGGCTCGATCAACGCGCTCGTCGATCCCAACGACCTGCTGAACGGATCGATCAAGGTCAGCCTGCTGTCCGAGGCGGCCTACCAGCTGATCGGCGGCGACCTGTCGCGCTTCGATGCCAGCAGCCTGAACACCGAGCTGAACCGCGTCGCCAAGCTGCTGCTCAAGACCAGCCTGTTCGGCGCGGCCGAGGTGAGCTCGAACGAGCTGCTGCAATTCGATGCGACCGACATCAACCAGCGCGCCGCGCTGGCCTTCGCCTTTGCCAGCCTGTCGCAGCCTGTCGCACCGGGCACCGACGAGCAATCGCTGCTGCAGAAGTACCACGCCGGCGCGACCGACCTGAACAAGGCCTGGCTCAGCGTGACCAGCGGCTTGTCCGGACTGACGCCCACGCTGGCCCAGGAGATCGACAAGAGCACCGCCAAGCTGCAGGCGATGATCTCGGGCCACGGGCGCATCACCGGTGCGACGCTGCCGGGCGGCGCGTACAACCCAGGCCCTTCGCCCTATGCCGCGGTCTTGCCGCGCGACGGCAGCACCCTGAGCTTCGAGGCCACCGAGACCGATGTGCTCTACGGCTTCGATTCGTGGACGGGCTGCACGCGTGTCGTCGGCACGCGCTGCGACGTGTCGATGTCGCAGGACATGGCCGTGACGGCGCGTTTCGCACTGAAGACGCCGGTGGTGAAACCCGAAGCCGCATCGCTGGGCCGCATCGCCCCGCAGGACGGCAAGACCGGCGTGCGCTTCAACGCCGACGGCACCGCGACGATCGTCACGGTCGAAACGTCCGCCATCGCCTTCTTGCAGACGGCCACGGTGGGCACCTTCATCCAGACCGGCCACGTCGACCACCCGACGGTGAAGGTTTTGTCCATCGTTGCGCCGCTCAGCACGGTGTCGACGCAGGGCGGCGCTTCGGTCAGCACGATGACCTTCGCCTGGCAGGAGGCCTCGCCGCTGGACGTGTACGACGCTGTCAGCATCGTCGTCGACTCGACGCCGGTGGCCTTCGACGAAGTGCGCGCCATCACGCTGGGTGACGCCGTGGGCGGTTCGGTTCGCACCGTTCTGCCGGTCCCGGACTTCACCTCCAGCGTGGTGGCCGCCAGCACGCCGGTCACGCCGCCGAGCTGGTACGTCACGCTCGCGGCCGACGGCCAGAGCTGCAAGGGCTTCGGCGCCGACGCGATCGCCCGCGCGGCCCTGCAGGCGGCCTGGCAGGCGGCGCCGCGCACCTATCCGTTCACCGCATCGGCCCTCGCGAATTGCGTGAGCCTCGGTAGCTTCGCGGTCGTCGGCGACCTGACCGACTACGTGATGGGCAAGTCCACCGGCGACACCGACCTGCTGTCGGGCCGCAACGACGGCACCGGCAAGCTGGCGATGCGTTCGCCCAAGGCCGCGTCGCCGCACGCCTCGGCGCTGAACCCCCGCTACGCCAAGGGCGAGACGATCGAGCGCCAGGGCGAGACGGTATGGGTGGCCGGCGTCGGCCTCGCGATCCCGCTGGGCAACAACCTGTTCATCGCGGCACGCGAGCCGGAGCCGAACGCGGCTCCCGCCGCCACCACCGGCTTCCGCCTCGTGGCGCTGCAGGATAGCGTGCCCATCACCTCGCGCCAGGCGATCCGGCAAGCGCGCAGCGACTGTTCGATGAAGGGCCTGGGCAGCGCCTGCGGCCTGCTCGCCGGCATCGAGCGCGAGCGCCAGGGCCTGCGCAACGTCGGCCTGATTCCGCTGCTCTCTTCGCCACTCGAAGTGACCTTGAGCAAGCCCGGCTCCAACCTGTCGGGCACGGTCTCGCTGAACCTCAACATGGACTTGAAGCCCAAGGCCTCGTTCGACTGGAGCATCGTCAGCCAGTGGGTCGAAGCCAGCGCAGGTGCCAACTTCGCCATCAAGCCCGAGCTGGGTCTGAAGGCCACCTACGGCGGCCCGGTCGAGAGCTTCAAGGTGCCCTCGTCGAGCAAGAAGAAGAAGTTCAACAAGAACAACAGCAAGTCGAAGACCGACAAGAACAAGATCAACACCAGCAAGACGGTCATCACCATCGACGTCGGCCGCGCGATTCCGTATGCGGGTGCGGTGCTCGACCTGAGCCTGAACCTCGTGGTGGGCGTGGACATCGGCGGCGAGCTCTCGCTCGAAGTCAAGCCGACGCTGACGCTCGAAGGCGACTTCGGCCTCAAGGGCCGCTACGAATACCACTTCTTCGGGAGCGACGACCGGGACATCTCGGCCTGGTTCAACCTGCCGGTGCACCAGCCCGGCATCTCGGTCGAAGCCAAGGGCACGCTCTTCGTGGAGCCCTATGCCGAGCTGAACCTGTCGGCGGGCCTGCGCGGCGTGGCGCCCGAGGTCGGCCGCCTGTTCGTGCGCGGCGGCGTGCTGGCACAGGGCGAGATCGCCACCGGATTCAGCTACGGCACGATCTTCCGCGACCAGCAAATGCCCGACGTGTACAGCGAGGGCTCGGTGGTCAAGAGCTCCAGCAAGTACTGGGAGAACTGCAGCCTGTCGACGCGAACCTCGAACCCTTCGAGCTGCAGCTGCACCGCCGACCAGACTCACCAGGAGAGTCACTGGTACGGCGGCAGCTACACCGTCACGGACAAGAAGTGCGTCCAGCGCGGCACGCCGGCGAAAGTCGCGGGGGCCATCAAGAAGATTCCGCAGCGCTGCGTCACGGCGCCCGAACTCGCGCTGGGGCTCTACGTTCATGCCAAGGCTGGCCTGGAGGTATCGGCACGCAAGATCAAATCGCCTTTCAGCGGCTGGTTGAGCTTCATCAACAAGGAGTTCACGCTGATGGACAAGCAGTGGCCGATCTGGGAGTACCCGGAGAAGGACGACTCTCCCGAGGCGGCGTTGGAAGGCTGCAAGGACATCAATTGAGCCGCGCCGCAGGGTTCGTCGCCATGGTCTGCATGGCGTCGATACCGCTGGGCGCGAGGAGTGCCGAGCCCGCAGGCGAAGCCGCCGCGGTCGGCAGCGTGCGCATCCAGCGCTTCGAGATCGTCGGCGCGAGCGCGGTGCCCGAGGCCGAGCTGCAGGCCGCGTTGGCGCCGTTCTTGAACACGCCGGTGAGCCGCGACGACCTGACCCGCGCGGCCCGCACCATCGAGCGCAAGTACCAGGTCGAGTACCGGCTGGTGGCGCGGGTCACGCTGCCGGCACAGGACATCACAGACGGCGTCGTGCGCCTGCGGGTGGCCGAGGCGCGCTTCGGCAAGGCCGTGGTGCAGACTGGCGCCGCGCCGGCCGAGCTGCACGCGATCGGCATCGAGCGCGCAGCCGCTGTCGTGCAGGCGCAGCAGCCCGGTGGCGCGCTGCTGAACATCGACGCCGTCGAGCGCGCGACCAGTCTGCTCAACGAGTGGCCGGGCCTGAGCGCGCAAAGCAGCCTGATCGCAGGCGCCCAGCCGGGCGAAACCGACGTGGCCCTGTCGCTGCAGGACCGTCGCCCCTGGGAGGCCCTGCTGCGCGCCGACACCGAAGGCGCACGCGCCACCGGCCGGGCGCGGCTCGGGCTGGAGAGCAGTTATGTGCTGCCCGGCGGCCGCGGCCAGGTGGTCGGCCTCGGTGCCTCGCTGAGCGAAGGCAGCCGGCTGATCCGCCTGAGCGCGAGTGCGCCGTTGAACGAGCGTGGCTGGCGGGCCTCGGTCTACGGCAGCGCGCTCGACTACCGGCTCGTCACGACCGAGTTCAACTCGCTCGACGTGAAAGGCCCCTCCGACACGCTGGGTGCCAACCTGAGCTGGGCCATGCAACGCAGCGCCGACGCGAGCAGCGATGCTTCGGCGCAGTTCGAACACCGCAGGTTCAACAACCAGGCGCTGGGCACGACGCTTTCCGATTACACGATCGACGTGATCACGCTGCGCTGGGCCGCGCAGGCCGACGACCCGATCGGCCGTTCGCGCACCAGCGGCGACCTGAGCCTGAGCGTGGGCCGGGTCGACCTGACCGGCTCGCCCAACGAGACCGCCGATGCACTGACCACCCGCACCGCCGGCCGCTACGCCGCGCTGCGTGCCAGCGTCGCCCGCATGCAGGCGTTCTCGGCGACGCAGAGCGCCTCCGTGCGCGTGAGCGGCCAGATCAGCCTGCACAACCTCGATGTCTCCGAGCGCCTGCCCATCGCCGGCCCCGCCGGCGTGCGCGCCTACCCGGTCGGCGAGGCCACCGGCAGCCGCGGCCTGCTGGCCACTTCGGAATGGCTGCAGGGCCTGGGCGGCTGGGGCCGTCCCGAGCTCACGCTGGCCGCGTTCGCCGACGTGGGTGTTGCGGACCAGCTCGTCACCACCGATTTCGCCGGTGCCCCCGACAAGAACCGTCTGCGCCTTGCCGGCGCCGGCTTGTGGCTGGAATGGCGACCCACCGGCGCGGCCGTGACCGCACGGTTGACCGTGGCGCAGCCGATCGGCGCACACCCCAATCCAACGCCCGCGGGCACGAACCAGGACGGCAGCCGCATCGGCACGCGTTGGTGGGCCAGCCTCCAATGGGCTTTATGAAGCCCTGCCGCTGCCGATACACCGTCTGCCCCTGATCGCCTTTGCCGGCACAGCAACGTCCAAAAACCCAAGAACGAATCGAGCCACAACATGAAACAACATGCCTCACTGAACCGTTCCTTCCGTCTCGTCCGCCGTGCCGATGCACAGGTGGTGCCCGTGCCGGAGACCGCGAGCGGTCACGGCGGCGGCCGCACCCGCGCGACGCGTGCCGTGGCGTTGACGGCGCGGCTTCTGGCCGTCTCGGTGCCGATGGTGGCGTGGGCCGCACCGCCCGGGGCGAACCAGTTGCCGCAAGGAGGCAACCTCGTCGCGGGCCAGGCCGCATGGCAGAGCCAGGGTGCGACGTTGACGGTCAACCAGACCAGCCCGCGCGCGGTGATCGACTGGCAGAGTTTCAACCTGGGCAGCCAGGCGAGTGTGGTGTTCAACCAGGCCGCCGGGCGCTCGGGCGCCACGCTGAACCGGGTGCTCGACAACCAGCCCAGCCAGATCCTCGGGCGCATCCAGGCGCCGGGGCAGGTCTTCATCAGCAACCCGAACGGCGTGATCTTCGGCAGCAGCGCAAGTGTGGACGTGGGCTCGCTGATCGCCACCAGCATGGCGATGGGTGCGTCCGATTTCATGGCCGGCAACAACACTTGGCAGCGCAACGGCGCGACCGGCGCAGTGCTCAACGCGGGCGCCCTGACGGCGGCCGAGGGCGGCTACATCGCGCTGCTCGCACCCGAGGTGCGCAACGAAGGCGTGATCGTGGCGCGTGCCGGCAGCGTGGTGCTGGCCGCCGGCGAAGCGATCCGCCTGGAGTTCACCGACACGCGGCTGGGCAGCGTGCAGGTCAGCGCTGCCGAACTGAAAACATTGGTCGAGAACCGCCACGCGATCCTCGCGCCCGGCGGCTATGTCGTGCTCGCCGCACGCAGCGCCGACGCGCTGCGCAGCGGCGTGGTCAACCAGGCCGGCGTGATCGACGCGAGCAGCCTCGTCTCGCGCGGCGGCCGCGTGCTGCTGGTGGGCGACGACATCACCCTGGCGGCTGGCAGCCGCACCGAGGCCACCGGCGCGACCGGTGGCGGCAGCGTGCTGGTGGGCGGCGATTGGCAAGGCAGCGGTGACATGCACCAGGCCACACTCGTCACGATGGCGGCGGGCGCCAGCATCGACGCCAGCGCCACGGCGCAAGGCGATGGCGGGAAGGTCGTGTTGTGGAGCGACGTGGGCCGCGCCGATTCGTCGACGGTCGTGCGCGGGGCAATCGCCGCACGCGGCGGTGCGCAGGGCGGCGACGGCGGGCGCATCGAAACCTCGGGGCATCAGGTCGATACCGCGGGCAGCAACGTGAACGCGTCGGCCGCGAAGGGCAAGGGCGGTCTGTGGTTGATCGACCCGACCGACATCGTGATCGACAACCAGACAGCCTACAACTACGCCACCACGCTGGAGAGCGGTACCGACGTGCTCGTGCAGACCCTCGCCGGAGCCGGCAACGGCGACATCACGCTCGCCGTGACCGCCGGCGAGCTGTTCTGGAACAACAACGCCTCGTCCACGCTGACGCTCAGCGCGGCGCGCAACATCTACATCAACGCGCCGCTGTCGATGTACACGGCGAACGGCCACCTCGTCTTCGAGTACGGACAGGGCGGTGTAGCCGCCGGCAACACCAGCGGCTACTACATCAACGCGCCGGTCACGCTGCCGAGCGGCCAGCACTTCGCCACCAAGCTCGGCAGCGACGGCGCGACCGTGGCCTACACCGTGATCAACACGCTCGGCGCTGCCGGCGACACCAACGGCACCACGCTGCAAGGCATCGGCGGCAACCTCGCGGGCCACTACGTGCTGGGCAGCACGATCGACGCCAGTGCGACCTCCGGCTGGAACAGCGGCGCCGGCTTTGCGCCGCTCGGCGATGCAGGCACGCTGTTCAGCGGCACCCTCGACGGGCTCGGCCACTTCATCACCAACCTGACGATCAACCGGCCGGGAGCGACCTACGTCGGCCTGTTCGGCAGTGTCGACACCGGCGCCGTCATCGCCAACGTCGGCCTGCCAGGGGCGAATGTCACGGGCGGCTCGATGGTCGGTGCGCTGGCCGGCCAAAACAAGGGCACGGTGGCGGGCGCCTTCGCCACCGGGCAGGTGACGGCGACGACTTACGTCGCGGGCGGGCTGGTCGGCAACGCGATCGACGGCAGCATCACCGATTCGTATTCGACCGCCAATGTGGCCAGCGCCGGCAACTACGCCGGCGGCCTCGCCGCCAACAACGGCAGCGCGATCTCGAACAGCTACGCGACCGGCAACGTGAGCGGCGCCGATTTCGTCGGCGGGCTGATCGGCTACCAGAATGCGAACTCCGGCTCGTCGCTGATCCACAGCCACGCGTCGGGGACCGCGACCGGCACGGCCGCGGGCGTGGGCAGCTTGATCGGCTATCGCGACAACGGCGTGACCGTGGTCAACAGCAGCGGAGGCGCGAACCTGAACTCGACCGCGACCTTCGCAGGGTGGGATCTGACGGGGCGCTGGAATCAATACGACGGCTATACCGCGCCGTTGCTCTCGGCGTTCATGCGGCCGGTGTTCATCTACGCACCCAATGCGATGACCTACACGGGCAACCTGAACATCGACCCCACGTTGATCACCGCGAACGACCCGTCGGCCGCGGCCGCGCTGAACGGCACGCTGCGCTACGCCGGCTCGGTCACTGCGGCGGCGGGCACCTACACCAGCGGCGTGCTGCTGACCGGTCTGTATTCGAACCAGATGGGTTCGCGCATCGTCTACTCGCCGCCCGGCACGCTGACCATCGCCCCGGCCGT
>Ga0075023_100000456_pt1 | contig 10082 bp, 7 predicted proteins | sample Str014_FD_71388 | JGI IMG/M metagenome (GOLD analysis project Ga0075023, IMG submission 71388) | Freshwater sediment microbial communities in response to fracking from Pennsylvania, USA - Straight Creek_MetaG_SC_2014 | ecosystem: Environmental > Aquatic > Freshwater > Creek > Sediment | place... | reverse complement strand
GGTGAAGGCCAGGCGTTTTGGCTTTTGGCACGCAGGCCTTCCATCAATTCCAGCGCCGGGCCAATGGCGTTGGGCTGTTGCAAGCCGCCTTTGCCGATGGTGAACAGTGCGTTGGGCTCTTCCAGCCCTGCCGCCATCACGCCACGTGGGCGATGATATTTGAAGCTGCGGCCGATCACGATGTCATTATTGGCCAGAAGTGCGGAAGCCAGCGTGTCACCGGCAAAGCCTTGACGCTTGCTGCCGTTGTATTTGAACTTGATCAGTTGATTGCGGTCAATGCGGCCACCCTGGGGGAGCCTGCGGAAAGTCGTCATTTCCCGCCCCCGATGATTTCATTGGTTGCGGTGTTGCGCTTCAGCTTGAACCATTGGCGGCAGCCCAGCACATGGTGCCAATATTCCTCATGCGGGCCTTTGGGATTTTCAAACAAGAAAACATGGTCATGCCATTTGGCAAAATCCTTCTCGCCGTGGGCGGGGCGTTTCTTGGACGCATCGCTGCCATAGCGGAATTCGCTCACGTCTCTTTCACCGCAATGGGGGCAAGGGATTCTCATTGCTTGTAAGTCCAGTTGCCGATGCCGTGTTCATCAAGTTCCCGGCCCTTCATCAGGCGGTCGAGCGCAAAGCCAGCATTGAGTTGATGGGGTGCGTTATTGGCGATGGTGTGGGCGAACGTCAGACCCGAGGCGGGCGTGGCCTTGAAGCCCTGATAGCACCAGCCGCCGTTGAGATAGAGGCCATCGATGGGTGTTGTGCAAATGAAAGGCGAACCATCGGGCGTCATGTCATTGATGCCGCCCCAATGCCTCAGCAGGCGCAGGCGCGACATGAAGGGGATGAGCGAGGCGGCGCATTCCATCACGTCTTTCATTTTGAAAAACTGGCCGCGCTGAGTGAACGTATTGAAGCCATCAAGATGGCCACCGAAGACCATGCCGCCCTTGTCGGATTGCGAAAGATAAAAAAGCTCTGCGCCCCAGCCCAAGACGTGATGCACCATGGGCTTCACGGGTTCAGTGACAAAAGCCTGCAAGATGTGAGTCTCAACCGGCAGTTTGATACCCGCCATTTTCGCCAGCTGCGATGTATGGCCCGCCACGGCGATGCCCGTCTTGGCGGCGAGGATTTTCCCGCGTGAAGTTTCAACGCCTATCACTTTGCCCTTGCCCATCACCATGCCGGTGACCTCGCAATTCTCGATGATATGTACACCGAGATCGGAGGCGGCGCGGGCATAGGCCCAGGCGACCGCATCATGGCGCACCGTGCCAGCGCGTTGCTGATGAAGCCCGCCATAGACCGGGAAGCGTGCCTCTTTGGAATAATCCAGATAAGGCAGTTCCTTCTTCATCTGGCCCGGATCCAACAGCTCTGCATCAATCCCATGCAGGCGCATGATGTTGCCGCGCCGGGCAAATGTGTCCAACTGGCTGGGGTTCACCGCGACGACAATGCGCCCACGGTGCGAGACCATGCAGTTGAAATCCAACTCGTGGGACAGGCCTTCCCACATCTGCAACGATTTCTCGAAGAAAGCGGTGTTGGCGCCCAGCATATAGTCTGAGCGAATGAGCGTGGTGTTGCGGCCAACGTTGCCGGAGCCGACGTAAGACTTCTCCAGCACTGCGATATTTTTGAGGCCATGATTCTTGGCCAGATAATAGGCCGTGGCCAGACCATGCCCGCCGCCGCCAATGATGATCACGTCATAAGACGGTTTGGGGGCTGGCTTGGCCCAAGCCTCAGGCCAAGGCTGCGACGGACGCAATGCGTGCTTCAGAATCGAAAAGATGGAATAGCCCTTTGCCATGGCTTTTCTTAAACCAAATGCACCAGAACTAGGCTACAGATTTTTTCAACACAGAGCGCCCGCCTTCGGCCCATGCGGCAAAACCCATGCCCAAAACTCCGTATGCGACAAAGAAAAGGGCCAGTGGTGTTAAAGTGCCATCATAGAAATGACCGGCAATGCCGCCCAGGATAATCGCCATGCCTTGTGACAAGGCACCTGAAATGGCAGCTGCCATCCCCGCAATGTGGCCCATGGGTTCCATGGCCATGGCATTGAAATTGCCGAAGGTGAAACCTGCACAAAAGAACCAGAAATAAAACAGCGCGGCGACCAGCAGCAGCGGCGGTTGGCCCGCAAAGATGAGACACAACACAACCATAGCCAGCCACATGCCCACAAAACCCCAGAGCGCCCATTTGGAGAGATTGTGCATGCCCAGCCTGACAACCAGATTGCCGTTCAAGATCATGGCAAGGGCGATGGCTGTGGCCATGCCGCCGAACCAATATTTGAAATTGGTGCCCTGGTGATATTGCTCGGCGAAGATTTGCTGGCATACGCCGAGATAGGCGGTGAAAACCGAGAATACCGCGCCTGTGGCCAGCGTGTACCCGAAGGCGACACGGTTGGTGCAGACTTCAACCGCACTGTGCCAGAGGTTGGCGGCAGAAAAGCGTTGACGGTTTTCCGGTGCAAGAGTTTCTTCTTGGTGGAGGCCGAACCACAGGCCGACGCCCAAGGCCGCCACCACAAAGCCGCCGAAGATGTAGCGCCAGTTAGCGACATCCAGAACGAGCTGTCCGATTGAAGGCGCCAGAATTGGCACCAGCATGAAGACGGACATCACGAAAGACATGATGCGCGCCATGGCGGCACCTTTGGCACCATCCCTTACCATGGCCAACGCCACGATGCGCGGTGAGGCGGCTCCGATGCCTTGGATCACACGCCCCAAAACCAGCATCGGAAAATTCCAGGCGAACATGCACAGCAATGCGCCAAGACAAAAAACGCCGAGGCCTGCGAATATCGCGGGGCGGCGTCCACTTGAATCAGACCAGGGGCCGAAGATCAAGGTGCCCAAGGTCATGCCTGCAAAAAAGCCGAGGATAATGAACTGGCGGTCGTTCGCATGGGCGGCCCCCAGATCCTGGGCCATGATGCCGATGCCGGGCAGCATTGTGTCAATCGACATGGCAGTGAGGGCCGTCAACACTGCTACCATGGCAATGAATTCAAATTCCGGCGTGTGATGTTCGGACTTGGCAGCGTTCATGTGGGGAGTGCTTTCGGGGAAAAGAACGGCTTTAATAGCCGATCATGAAGATTGATTCCAACCTCCGTTCTGTGAACGTAGACCCGCGTGAAACGCAGTTCTACGAAAACCCGTATCCCATCTATCGCCGCCTACAAGCGGAATGCCCCATATTCAAATGGGAGCAATATGGCCACTGGTGTTTTGCACGTTATGACGACGTGAACGCCTTGTTGCGGGACCGCCGCTTTGGGCGGCAGATTTTGCATGTGGCTTCGCGCGGTGAATTGGGCTGGCCCGAGACGCCTTCTCATATTTTGCCCTTTGCGCAGCATGAGACACATTCACTCTTGGAGTTGGAACCGCCGGTGCATACGCGGCTGCGCGGGTTGATTACACGGGCGTTTCTGTCGCGGCAGATCGAAAGATTACGCCCCTTTATTGTAAACCTTTCCAATGGTTTGATTGATGGTTTTGAAGCGCAGGATGAGGTGGACATTCTGGCGCAGTATGCCACGCCCCTGCCGGTTTTGGTGATCTGCGAATTGCTGGGTGCGCCCGCGGAGATGGCACCGCAGTTTCTCACCTGGTCGCATGATCATGTGGCGATGTATATGGCCAAGCGGGACCGGGTGATCGAAGATGGTGCGGTGAAAGCCGTGCTGGAATTCTCAAGCTATATGCGGGGGCTGATTGCGGCGCGGCGCAAGAATTTGGGCAGTGACTTACTTTCAGAACTCATCCGCGCTGAGAGCGAAGGCCAGAAGCTTTCGGAAGATGAGTTGGTGACGACGGCCATTCTCATTCTCAATGCCGGGCACGAGGCCACGGTGCATTCGCTGGGCAATGGGCTGAAGGCGATGTTGGAACGCGGACTCAGCGGGCCAATCACGCCGGAACTTGTCGATGAAATTCTGCGTTTTGACCCGCCGCTGCATATGTTCACGCGTTATGCGCTCGAAGATTTGGAGTTTGCTGGCGTGAATCTCAAGAAGGGCGAGGTGGTTGGCCTGATGCTGGGGGCGGCCAATCATGATGCAGCAAAATTTGCTGCGCCGGAGCAGTTCACCCCGACACGCGATCCCAACCCACATTTAAGTTTTGGGGCGGGGATTCATTTCTGCATTGGAGCAGCTTTGGCGCGGCTGGAAATGCAGGTGGCTTTGGAAGCGTTGTTCAAGCGCTTGCCCGGCATGAAGCTGGCTTCGGTTCCGCAGTATAAGGATGTTTATCATTTTCATGGGTTGGAGGATTTGCGGGTCAGGTTTCATGGTTCGAAGTCGATGTTTACCCTTCCCCGCTTGGGGGAAGGATGAAGTTTTGTGACTTCTTTAGGGCTTATCTTCCCGGTAACTGTTGCAAAAACCTGCGCTTTTCTTCTTTGGCTTGGGCCAGTCCATCGGCGATGGCGGCATCGATTGCCGCTTTGTAGCGGATTGCATCCATGGCGCGTTGGGCGGCGAAAACTTTTAACATGCGCTGCTGCAGGCGCAGTTCGGCGCGTTGCGATTGGAAGGCGTCGAATTTGATCTTGTCCTGTTCGGTTTGCGCTGCTGCATCACGCGCTGCTTTTTCCTGCTCTTTCTGAATCTTGTCGAGGGCGGCCATGTCTTTGTTGATCAAAACGGTTCCCAGTTTGGCGCTGAGTTCGGCTGTGGTGGCGCGCGTCGCGACGTTGCCGGGCGGGCCTTCGTAGATCACATCCATGGGCGGCAGTTCGGGTTGGGTTTTAGACGCGAGGCGAATGCGGGCGGTCAGCATCCCGCCCGCAAGATCGGCGCTGGGTGCCAGTGTGACAAGGGCTTGGGCTGTTTCAAGGTTGAGCGGTTGGACTGTGATTGCGCCATCCTTGGCTGTGAGGTTCAGACTGGCATTGCCCAGATCAATCCCTGCACCGCTGGTCAAAGCGGCAAATGCATTTTGAATTTCGTCGGCAGATTTTACGTCTTTAATGGCCGCGAAAAATGGGTCAGGTGCGAGGTTGGTGATTTTGGCTTGCGCCAAATTCAACGTGCCAGTGCCTGATAGTCCGCTCATCAAGGCTGAGGGGCTGCGGCCGAGGCCTGCAAATTCGCCGTCAAAAACGGCGCTACCTGAAGGGCCGATAGCTTTGCCTGCATTGGCGAAAACTTGCGCGAGTTCGAGGGGGAAATGCACTGAGGCTTTCATGTCCTGCGCGTCACCCTTGGGTTTCAGCGTGACATCTATCTTCACTTGTTCACCATCCGCGCGGCGGGCAACGAGGCTGAAGCCCCGGCCCGCTGCGGCGTTGGTTGTGCCGATGACGGCCTCGCTCAATGCGACGCCCAGTGGATCAGCCAAAGTTGCGGGGCGAAGCCAGATTTCTCCTGAAAGGCCAAAAGGCCAGCCTTGTTGGAAAGAGCCATTGGGCCAGGCGCCGGGGCCTGTCCATGGTGCGGCCACTGCGCTGGCCACATCAGATAATTTGAAATTGCCGCCTTGTAAATCCAGCGCCAGATTGCCCTCTTTGCCTAAACGGCCGCTGCCTTTAATTTCCTGCTTGCCCACTTTGAAATTGAGGGACTTGATGGCCAAGCCATCATCTTTTGGCGCAACAGTGGCATTGGCCGTCAACGGCCCCATCGCCCACGTGGCCACTGGAAAGCCCAAAACCTGCAAGATTATTTGGCCTTCATCGGCTGCAACTTTAAAATCGCCAGTAAGGCCAAGGCCTATCGCAGCAGGCTTGGCATTGCCATTGAAGACCGCCGATCCGCCCAGCGCTTCCAAATCTGCCACCGTTTTATAGCCCGCCGTTGCATTGCCATTGGCGGTGAGCGAGAGCTGGCCTTCGCCTGCGGTTTCGCCTTTCGGGTCTAAGCCCACCAGACGAAAAAGATCGCGCGCATCCGCTGATGATAGAGTTGTTGACGTGCCGAGGTTGGCGCGCTCACCCTTGCTCAAATCCTGCAAGGTTCCAGAGCTGACGATTTGAAACGGCCCGCTGGTGCCCGTGATGCTGAAACTTATCTGGGGCTCGTCCTTGCCCGGTTTTAAATTTAAATCAGCGCGCAAGTCGGTTTGGCCAAGGCTGTTGGTCCACCTCGGGTCTGGCCCCTTGGGCAGAAAGCCCAGAAGATGCATCAAGCCCTGCGGGTGCTGTGCACCGATGGCGCATTTAATATCACCTGATGGACCCTCCGGCCCCATCAACACCAGACCATTGCCTTTGACCTCAGCACCTTCAACCGAGCCGATGCTGAAGTCTTTCACCTCAAAGCCGCTGACGCTTGAGTCAAAATTCAGCGCCATTTTTTGGGCTTCAACGCCATTGAGGGTGAATTTACCGAAGGCCAGTTGCACGCGCTTTTCAAAACTACCGTTGGAAGGAATGAGACTGAGCAGACCTTCCTGGGATGCCAATCCACCGAGGCCGCCCGCTATATAAGCGCCGAGGTCAAATTGTTCGGCGTCCAATTTCAAATTGAAGGCTGGCAATTGGCCCAGGGTCACTGCCAAATCGCCCTTTCCCAACAAGCCATCCAGCTCATATTGCAAATTCTGAAAGCCAAAGCGCTTGCCGCCCCAGGTCACATCACTTTGCGATTTGAATCTGCCACGCGCGCCTGTCCAAATCCTATCAACGCGCTCTTTGCCCTCAGGCCAGAGCCATTCGGAAAATGCGCGGGCATCGCCCGTTTCGAAAGCCAGGGAGCCGCCGAGCTCTGCGGCGCCGGGCCCCGGAAAAACAATGCCACCGAATTTCATCCGCGAGCGGCCCGGCAAGTCGGCAGTCAAATCCTGAATACGAATGGCCCCCGCGGCAGCGGCTCCTTTGAGGCTGACGTTTTCAATATTCTCGCCGCCGATGGTGAGCGCGTTGGCATCGAATGATGTTGTCACATCCATCTGCTCGGGAAAACGCGCCATCAAGGTGTTGACCAATGCCATCACGCCGCCTGCCTGCCAGATGCGCAAGGATTGCTCGCCCGCCAGATGATCAAGATCAATATGGGGTGCGGTCAAATGCACGTCGGCCTTCATGCCGCGCGCCAGATCGACGGTGGCATCGCCTTCAATCAGCGTGCCGTTGTCCTTCGGGTCTGCTGCCGCAATATGAATGGCGGATAGTTTTAAAGTGTCGCCTGTTACGTCGAGTTTTGATTGCATCGCCAAGGGTTTAAAACTCCCGGAAAGGCCGGTGCGGCCATCTTCGGTGACCACGGGTTCGACAGCCAGTTTGCCTTTGAAAATTGTGCCGTCTCCCTCACCATCAAAGGCCAAGCTGGGCAAGGAGCCATCTTGCGGCGACACGTGAAAGCCGAACTTGAGCGCCTGCCCCTGCTTCCATGCCGCTGTATTGATGGCGACATCCAGCGGTGTGGTGCCGTCGCGCGCGGTGGCTTTGAGTTTCCAAGGGCCTTCGAGGGCGGCCCCGGAGAGCACGCCATTGATATTTGTCCACTGTCTGTCCCAGCCATGTTTGGCATCAGCAAAGTGCAATGTGCCATCGCTCATATTGATCTGTTCGAGCAGCACATTGGATAGAAGCCCGCTCTTGGACAGGTCTTGATTCGGAAAAAAATGCCAGTTGCCTTGGCCGGCTTTGTCGACAGAGAGGTTGAGCGTGGGCCCATCAAGATCAATCGCCTCAACGCGGATTTGGCCCGAGGTGAGGCCCGCGAGAGCGAGATGCACGGTGACTTTTTTGGCTTGCAGGACGGGCGGGCTTGAGGGCGTTGCCCCAGCGACCACAACATCTTCGGCCTCAAGCCGCGGCCATGGGAAAAGGCGCACCGCGACATTGCCTTTGACCTCCACATCACGTCCACTGAGTTTGTGGCCATAGGATTGCAGCTGCGGGCGGTAGGCATTCCAATTCAGCACAAAGGGTGCTGCCAAAGCCCCGCCGACGACCAAGACCAGCAGGAGCCCGAAATAGAAGACTGGTGATTTCAGGATGCTCATAGGTCAAATCTCATAGCACTAGAATAGGCAAACGATCGGGAGTAGCAAGAGTTGGAACAGGTTTTCCCCCAGTCGAACGCAAGCTTGAGGTTGTCGCATGTTCCAAGAGATTGACACAATTGTGATCGGGGGTGGCCAGGCCGGGTTGGTCATGAGTTATCATCTGAACAAAATGGGCCGCGAGCATGTTGTTTTGGAAAGAGGCCGGGTAGCTGAGCGCTGGCAGAGCCAGCGTTGGAATTCATTGCATTTTCAATTTCCGAACTGGTCGATGGGATTGCCAGGCTATCAGTTCGTGTCTGATGATCCCAATAGCTTTTCTCATTATTCAGACGTTGCCAGATTCATTGGTGACTATGCTCTCAACATCAAAGCCCCGGTTCGGGAGAATAGCAAGGTGTTGAGAATGGAAATGGGGCTTGATGAAAAGACTTATAAAATCGAAACTGAAAATGAGACTTGGATCACCCAATGTTGTGATTGCGACTGGGCCTTTCCAAAAATCGGCTGTTCCCCCATCAGCCAAAAATCTTCCTCCAAATATATTTCAGATTACTGCCACAGACTACAAATGCCCGGAGGATTTGCCGCAAGGTGCTGTTCTCGTTGTCGGGTGTGGGGCTTCTGGCTGCCAGATCGCCGACGAGCTGAACAAAGCAGGTCGAAAAACATTTCTGTCGGCCAGCCACCACCGCCGCGTTCCTCGGCGTTATCGCGGCAAGGATATGTTTTGGTGGTTCGAGGCCATGGGCCGGTTCAATGTCACGATCGATTCTTTTCCGAACCGCCGGCCGCCGCCCTCAACCGTGGTCACGGGGATCAGCGGCGGATATGACGTGAACCTTCGAACATTCTCCAAAGATGGTGTGCAGCTGCTGGGGCATTTTACCGGTATGACTGACAACACCGCAAACTTTGCCTCAGACGTGAACCAGATTTTGCAAAGTGCCGATCAGGCCTATACGGACTTTATTGCTTCCGCCAATGCATTGAATGCAAGTGAGGTTGAGCCGTTGAGGCGGGCGGAAGATATTGCAGCTTTAGACTCGCGTGAACTCCAAACTGCCGAAACCGTAAATCTATTCGAAGAAAACATCACATCTGTGATCTGGGCGACGGGCCATCAGTATGATTTTGATTGGGTTCAGCTGCCCATATTGGAGTCCGGCGGCAAGCCGATCCATCAGCGTGGCGTCACCAGCCAACGCGGCGTCTATTTTCTCGGCCTGCATTGGATGCATACATTCGAGTCCGGGCTGTTGTCGGGTGTGGGCGAGGACGCGGCTTATATTGCTGATCACATAGCGAACATGACTGGGCAGTTTTGATGCCAGTGCAAGGGCTTACTGAAAACATCGTCGTTGAAGCATTGCCATTGCGAGGCGACGAGTGCAAACTCAATGTCTTAAGAAAACTATCGGGGTAGTTCAACACACCGGAGGATGACCGTGACAACGATGCCTGACACTTCTGAACAAACAACCCCCGCGAAGTCTAAAACGGCAAATGCAGATATTTCCTGGCCGCAGAAAACGCGCGAGCTGCACAATTTTCACATGAACTCGACGGTCTGGAATGAGTTCAGGTTCCGCGACGATGACATTGTGATCGCGACTTATGCAAAATCCGGCACAACCTGGACGCAGCAGATTGTATCTCAGCTCATCTTCAATGGCGCTGAGGGGCTGAACCTCCATCAAATGTCGCCGTGGGTTGATCTCAGGATATTGCCGCCGCCCGCACTTGCGGCGCTCGATACTCAAACCCACAGGCGCTTCGTCAAAACCCATTTGCCAGTGGATGCCTTGGTCTTCTCACCCAAGGCCAAATATATCTACATTGGCCGCGATGGACGCGACGCGGCGTGGAGCTTTCACAATCATCACTATAATGGCACCGAGCAGTATTTCGAAGACTATAATCGCGGCGCCACCCACGGTGCGCCGCCGATGGTGCGCGGCACGGCAGACCCGCACGAATTCTACACGGCATGGTTTGAGAACAACGGATTTCCGATCTGGCCTTATTGGCAACACATCCGCTCGTGGTGGGACATTCGGCATTTGCCAAATGTGTTGCTGGTCCACTTCAATGACATGAA
>Ga0075023_100000455_pt1 | contig 10083 bp, 8 predicted proteins | sample Str014_FD_71388 | JGI IMG/M metagenome (GOLD analysis project Ga0075023, IMG submission 71388) | Freshwater sediment microbial communities in response to fracking from Pennsylvania, USA - Straight Creek_MetaG_SC_2014 | ecosystem: Environmental > Aquatic > Freshwater > Creek > Sediment | place... | reverse complement strand
GCGTGGCTGAGGGCGCCAATCAGCTCGGCACTGCGAATTTGAATGGGCGGGGCGTTTGAAACCATGCGGACCAGTTTGGCGGCGGTCTCTTAAAAAGGCGTGAATGGTGCTTTTTTGGTCGGTGATTGTGCCCGCACAATGGACGCAGGCCATGGCTTGTCCGCTGTCAGAAGCAGGCTTGCAGGTCACACTGAAAAACGGCACACAGCGTGCCTATGGAAAAAGTTGAATTGATCATCGGCATCGACACGGGCGGAACCTATACTGACGCCGTGGTGATTGACGCGCGCAAACATGTGCTTCTGGCCTCGGCCAAGGCGATCACCACCAAGGGTGACCTTGCCGTCGGCGTTGTTGAGGCAATGAGCTTGGCGATTGACCGCGTGGCTGCGTTCAATCCTCAATCAGTGCGCATGGTTTCCGTCTCCACCACACTGGCCACCAATGCTGTGGTTGAAGGTCACGGTGGGGCCGTGGGCCTGGTGTTGGCTGGCTTTGATGAAAACATGCTGGCGCGCAGCGGGCTGGTCGCCGCCTTTCCCGCGATGCCGATTTTACGCGTGGCGGGCGGGCATGATCACACCGGCGCCGAAGCGCAGAAGTTGGATATGGCCACTGCCCAAAAATGGTTGGCGGAAACGGCAGCACAGGTTTCGGCCTTCGCGGTGGCGTCAGCCTTTGCCGTGCGCAACCCTGCCCACGAAGAAGCACTGCGCGATCTCATTGCCAAAACCTGTGGCAAGCCCGTCACCATGTCACACAGCCTGGCCAGCGCGCTTGATGCACCGCGCCGCGCCCAGACGGCCGTGTTGAACGCAAGGCTGATCTCGCGCATTTCTGAACTGACCGCCGCCGTTGAGCGCGCCATGAAGCAACATCAACTCAATTGCCCGCTGATGCTGGTCAAAGGCGATGGCAGCTTGGCGAACGCAGACATCATCACATCGCGGCCCATTGAAACGGTTCTCTCAGGCCCCGCCGCCAGCCTCATCGGGGCGCAGTGGCTTTCGGGCCTGGATGATTTTGTGATGTCGGACATGGGCGGCACAACGACGGATGTGGGATTGCTGATCGACGGGTTGCCGCAAGTGGCCGAGCAAGGCGCCGAAGTGGGCGGCTGGCGCACCATGGTCAAGGCCATTGACGTCAAAACCATCGGCCTCGGCGGCGACAGTGAAGTGAAATCTGAAGCGGGCCAAGTGTTGCGCCTCGGCCCCGAACGCGCCGTGCCCATCGCGCTGATCTGCGCAAGGCGACCAGAGGTGTTGACGCTGTTGGAGGCCGACTTGGCGGAAACGACTGGCGGCTCCATGCTGGGCAAGTTTCTCGTGTTGCCCTTCGGGTCCTCAACGCCGGGCCAGGCCCACGGCCTGTCGCCCAAGGAAGCCGAAATTCTCGCGCATATATCGGATGCACCCGTGCCATTGCGCAGACTATCAACCGGGGCTGCTGCCAACCGCGCCATTGCCAGCCTGCGCAAACGTGGCCTTGTCCAGTTTTGCAGCTTTACACCCTCCGATGCTGCGCATGTTCTGGGCCTGCAGGAGAATTGGTCGGTGCCCGGTGCCGAAATGGCTGCCAAGCTGATGATCCGCTTTCGTGAAATGAAAGTGGCGGATGCCGAAGTCTTGGGTGCATTCTGCCGCAGCGTCTGGGATCTTGCTGTGTCATCCTCGGCCCGCGTGGTGCTGCAGCAGGCATTTGGGCGCGAACTAAATGGCCCATTGGTTGATGCCGTATGCAATGGCCAAGGGCGCATTGGCGGGGTGGAGGTGAAGCTTTCGCCCCGCGTGCCCATTGTCGCGGTCGGCGGGCCGGTCAAAATCTATTATCCCGAAGTGGCCAAGCGGCTGTCCTGTGAGGTGGTGTTTGCCCCCAACTGCGATGTGGCCAATGCCATTGGCGCTGCCGCAGGGCTGGTCTCTTGCCGCGCCGTTGCCCAAGTGGAAGGCGATGGCAGCGGGCTCTTCCGCGTAACAGGGCAGGGGCCTGCTTTAACCTTTTCATCGGGCCGTGCAGCGCTCGACAAGGCCACAGCGCTGGCCGAAGCGGCCGCCATTGCCCAGGCATTGGCGCAAGGGAGCAGGGCTCCCAAAGTCAAAATCACCCTCACCAAGCACCTGTTGCCCGATGCGCAAGGCGATGACGGGTTGATCACGGCCACGATCACAGCCGAAGCGCGCGGCGTGCCGCAGGCAATTTAGGTTTCGTTAACCACCCCCGCAACCATTCTCGGTTTCCATTGGTTAATGTTGGTTTTATGCCCTGTGTCAGCAAGCTCTCATTAACCGCATCTGGGTTAGAAACCCTTAAGCATTCACTGGGTGAGGGTATCATGACGGCTGTGGGAACCAAAGTGTGGGACGCGAAAGCGCAGCAAACGCGGACTTGGGGGGTTGAAAAGCCTGTCGCCGCAGCTGGTGCCATGCCCTTTTTCCCTGATCAAAACGGCGGCGTTTATGAAAAGCTGTTGAACAATCTTCCGGTCATGCTCCATTCGATGGATGGCTCGGGCCGCATGCTTTCGGCCAATACCACCTGGTGCGAGAGCTTGGGTTATTCTGCCAAAGACATCATGGGTCGTTCCTTCAGCGAATTTCTGCCGATGGAATCGCGCAGCAAGCTTGTCACTGAAATCTATCCCAAATTCTTGACCTCCGGCAGCTATCGCAATGGCGAAATTCTCATCCACCGCAAGGATGGTTCGCTGGCCACCGTTCTATTGTCGATGACGGCCTATCGTGGCGACAAGGGCAGGCTCGAACGCTCGGTCTGTACGCTGGAAGACATCACCGACCGCAAGATTACCGAAATTGCCAACAGCCGCGCTGACAGCCGCTTCAGAAGCGCCTTCGCCGCAGCAGCCCATGGCTTGGCCGTGGTTTCGCCCAGCGGCCACATCGATGTGGCCAATTCATCGCTTGCCAGCCTTTTGCAGCGCGACGATTTGGAAAGCCATCATGTGAGCTTTGAAGAACTTCTGCACAAGGATGACAGGCCTGCCTTCCTTGCTGGCATGCACGGCCTCTTGTCTGGTGAAATTGCGGTGCTGCAACAGGAACTGCGCCTTCTCACCGGACAGGGCAAAGTGGTGCATGGCGCGATTTCAATTGCGCTGGTGAAAAGCGAAACCGGCGAAACCGAACAATTGATTGTTCAGCTCATCGATATGTCGGAACGGCGCGAAGCCAACGAGCGCCTGCAAAAGGCCCAGAAGATGGAAGCCATTGGCCAACTGACAGGTGGCCTCGCGCATGACTTCAACAATCTCCTGACGGTGATCATCGGCAATCTGCAGCTGCTCGATGGCAAGCTGGGCCAGGATGAGAAATCTGCAACGCGCGTGGCAGAGGCGATCGATGCGGCCCGCAAAGGCTCAGACCTCACACGCCAACTTTTGGCCATCGCCCGCAAGCAGGAACTGGCACCCGTTGATGTTGACGTGAATGGTTTGGTCCAAGGCATCGGCCCCTTGTTGGCGCGCAGCATCGGCGAATCGATCAATCTCAAGATTGAAACCAAGCCGGGCAGTCTCAATGTTCTGATCGATTCTTCGCAGCTGGAATCTGCCATTCTCAATCTCGCGATTAATGCCCGCGATGCGATGGAGCAGGGCGGCAATGTCACGATTGAGACCCAACCTGTCTATCTCGACGCCGACTATGCGGCCCATCATCCCGAAGTTACCCCCGGCAATTATGTTATGGTTGCGGTGAGCGATACGGGTGTTGGCATGTCGCCGGAGCTGCTCGAAAAAGTCTTCCAACCCTTCTTCACCACCAAGGAAGTGGGCCACGGTTCGGGCCTCGGCCTCTCGATGGTCTATGGCTTCATCAAACAATCCGGCGGCCACATCAATATCTATTCCGAAGTGGGCCACGGCACGTCGGTAAAAATGTATTTGCCACGTCAGGCGGTGACGGGCGCAACGCCCGCCAGCGCCAAGGTCAATCCAGTGGGTGACTTGATGGCCAAGGCAGAACTGGCCATCCACGCGGATGCCATTTTGCACCCTGCACGCAGGCCGAAACTTTTGGTGGTTGAAGATCAAGAAGCGGTGCGCGCGGTTGCTTGTGGCTTCCTCGAAGACTTTGGCTATGACGTGATTGAAGCAGGTGATGGCTTCCAGGCCCTTTCAATCCTGCAGGAAGTGCCGGACATCGACCTGATGTTCTCAGACGTGGTGATGCCCGGCGGCATGAATGGCTTTGATTTGGCACAAGCCGCCCAGAGCCTGAAGCCCGGCCTCAAGATTGTCCACACTTCGGGCTATCCAAAAGGCGCCATGGTGCATCAGGATGAACCCCGCTTCAAAAACGGTTTTATCATCATGAAGCCCTATCGCCGCGATGATCTTCAAAAGATCATCAAGGACGCGCTGGAACAACAGTAGCTCGGCTCTCAACTATCATTCAAGCAAGCTGCCGGGTCGAAGAAATTTTGCCCGGCAGCTTGCGCTTGATTTGCGCACGCCAATTGCCCGTGATAACCCAACGCTTACCTTTCGGTCAGAAATAAGGGGCACGCGCTTGCTCGAAAAATTGGTTCAGGATTTTGCAGGACTGTGTTCCTTCAGCGGCCTGTTCACGGTCTTGATCCTGACTGCCCTCGAGGTAGTGATGGGCTTCGACAATCTGCTCTATATTTCCATTGATGCGCGGCGCGCAGCTCCTGAGAACCAGGCCTTCGTGCGCCGCGCCGGAACGCTGATCTCCTTGGCCATGAGCGTCGTCTTGCTGTTTGTTGTGCTCAGGCTGATCGGCGCTTTGGAGCACCCATTCTTGACCGTCGATCTTTCATGGCTGCAGACAGCGCTCAGTGGCCATGCCCTCATTGTAATGTTCGGCGGTCTGATGTTGATCCGCACGGCCACTCGTGAAATCCACCACATGCTTTCCGTCAGCGATTTGGAGCACGAGGGGTCGGATGGTGGCAGCACAATTTCGGTTGGCTCGGTTCTCACTTCAATTGCATTCATGTGTCTGGTGTTTTCTTTCGACACCGTGGTTGCGGCCATCGCCTTCACCGACAATCTCGCCATCATGTTGGTGTCAGTGATGCTGGCTGGCGCAATTTCAGTTCTGGCCTCCGACAAAGTGGCGCAGTTTCTGCAAAAGAACCGACTGTATGAAGTGCTCGGTCTCTTTGTACTGTTGCTGGTAGGCGCCATGCTCGTGGCCGACGGCGGCCATATCGCGGGACTGACTGTATTCGGCTATGCCGTGCAACCGATTGAAAAATCCACCTTCTATTTCATCTTGGCGGCACTGGTGATGGTGGATATGTTGCAGGGCAGGTTTCAAAAAAAACTGGATGCCGAGCAGGACAGCAGGGGCTGATTGCCCTTTGCGCTGAGGCCCGCTAGAAGGCCGCAACACTCATTTTGTTGCAGGATATAACCTATGGCGCGCCAATTTATTTATCATATGCAAGGGCTTTCGAAATCCTATGCCGGTGGCAAGAAGGTTTTGGACAATGTGCATCTACAATTTTATCCCGATGCGAAAATCGGCGTGCTGGGCCCCAATGGCTCAGGCAAATCCACCTTGCTCAAAATCATGGCGGGGCTTGATAAGGAATATAATGGCGAGGCTTGGGTGGCTGAGGGCGCAACCGTGGGCTATCTCGAACAAGAGCCACAGCTGGACCCGACCAAAACCGTACTCGAAAACGCCATGGTCGGTGTGGCCAAGCAGAAGGCGATCCTGGACGAATATAACGCCCTTATGGCAGACTATAATGACGAGAACGCGGCCAAGGCAGGCAAGCTGCAGGATGTGATCGACGCGCAAAACCTGTGGGATTTGGAAGCGCAAGTAGAGCAGGCCATGGACGCGCTGCGTTGCCCGCCCGGTGATGCTTCGATTGAAAACCTTTCCGGCGGCGAAAAGCGCCGTGTGGCGTTGACGCGGTTGTTGCTCTCGAAACCCGATCTTATCTTGCTCGACGAACCCACCAACCATCTTGATGCTGAATCAGTGAATTGGTTGGAGCATCATCTGCGCGATTATCCCGGCGCCATTTTGATCGTCACCCATGACCGCTACTTCCTCGACAATGTGACCGGCTGGATTCTCGAACTCGATCGCGGCAAAGGCATTCCCTATGAGGGCAATTACACCGCCTATCTGAAAGCCAAATCCAAACGCTTCGCGCAGGAACAGCGCGAGGACGTGGCCCGCCAGAAGACGATTGAACGTGAACAAGAGTGGATTGGCGCGTCGCCCAAGGCGCGGCAGGCCAAATCGAAAGCACGAATTTCCGCTTATGATGAACTCATCAAGAAAAATGATGAACGCTTGAAATCCCACACCGCGCAAATCATCATTCCGTCCGGCGAACGCTTGGGCGACAATGTGATTGAGATCGAAGGCTTGAACAAGGCTTATGGCGATCGCTTGTTGATTGAGAACCTCAATTTCAAACTTCCACCTGGCGGCATTGTGGGTATCATCGGCGCAAACGGCTCTGGCAAGACCACGCTGTTTAAGATGCTTACCGGCCATGAAAAGCCTGATGCGGGTGTGATCAAAATTGGAGAGAGCGTTCAACTGGGTTACGTTGACCAAAGCCGAGATGCACTGGATGGCAACAAGACCGTCTGGCAAGAAATTTCCGGCGGCAATGATGTGATTTACCTGGGCAAGCGCGAAATGAACAGCCGCGCTTACACAGGTGCCTTCAACTTCAAGGGCGCCGATCAACAGCAGAAAGTGGGCACACTTTCAGGCGGGCAGCGTAACCGTGTGCATCTGGCCAAGATGTTGAAGAGCGGTGCCAACGTGCTGCTGCTCGACGAACCGACCAACGATCTTGATACGGAAACGCTGGCAGCCCTTGAAGAAGCGTTGGAAGATTTTGCTGGCTGCGCCGTGATCATCAGCCATGACCGCATGTTCCTCGACCGCCTCGCCACGCATATCCTCGCCTTCGAGGGCGACAGCCACGTGGAATGGTTCGAAGGCAACTTCCAGGATTATGAAGAAGATAAAAAGCGCAGATTGGGCGAAGACAGCGTGATGCCGAAGCGGATCAAGTATAAGAAGTTTGCAAGGTAGGCAGCAGAGCGAGGTGTTTTGGAATCAAGACCGCGTTGCAGTCCCTTTGTCTATGTCGAGACTCCGAGGATCACATCCGGTTTACCGACAACGCCAGCCTTGCTCATATTTTCTCTCCATTCTGGGCGAGAGAGAAAGGCCCGCGCTTCGGCAACAGAAGCGTAATGTTGTGTGACAATAACCTTGTTGAGATGCTCTGGACAGCGATAGACATCAGACTGGATAATGCCGCTGCTTTTACGGAAATTCTCGTTTGAGTCAAAATGCTTGCGCCATTCATCATAGTTGTTCACATCGTGTGAAATGACGGCGAGGACAGGAATCGAATTTTTCATGGTTGCTTTCCTTGTGTTAGAGGTTGATGGTCATTTGACCGGATCAAGAAACGGCGTGTTGGGTGCGCTGACATAAAAGATGACAACCTTGGTCGCCTTGTCGGGGCTGCGGTTATAGCCCGTCGTTTCAACCCCGGGAGCCTCCACAAACGCGTGGCCTGCGTTCACGGTGAGTGTCGGCATGTCCTTCCTTTCCAGGGTGAAGCTGCCTTCGAGCACATAGGCTATCACTGGAAAGCGGTGGGTGTGCGCCGGTGTCTTGTCACCAGGATCGAGCGTCGCGGTGAGAACACGCACCTCGTCAGTGTCGGCTTTGGGAAGCTTGCTGACCGCCTCGTCTAAAACAAGATTGGGTTTGGCGATGCCCGGCCCATCAGCCCATGCAAATGGCGCGAATGCTGTCAGTGAAATCAAGCTGCCGATCAGGAATGTTGAGCTCATTGTGTCGTTCTCCCTTGGATGTAAACTGACCTACACGTGGCAAATACCCTGCGGCAGCCGCAAGTTTGCACTTGGGGGCAGCATTAGTGCATAGTCGCCAGATGTTTGACTGGAATGACTTACGCTATTTCTTGGGCATCGCACGCTACGGCAGCACGATTGCTGCCAGCAAGTCCATGGGCGTCAACCAATCCACCGTGCATCGGCGGCTGGATGAATTGGAAGCCCGGCTCAAACGCAAACTCGTAACCCGTGAAACAACGGGCTATCGCCTCACAGAATATGGCCAGAGGCTGTTGCCATATGCCGAGCACGTTGAAAACGTTGTACTGGAATTTGAGCGGCAGGTGAAAGATGCAACACATGATTTGGCAGGTGTGATCCGTGTGACATGTCCTGAGCCAATTGTTGCGCTGTTTAGCAAAGCACGATTTTTTGATGCCTTCCATGAACTTTATCCGCAATTGCGAGTCGAGTTTGTGACAAGCGACCGTTATCTCAGCATATTGAAGGGTGAGGCAGATGTTGCATTTCGTTCGGGTGACACAAGTGAAGAACTGATTGGACGCAAAGTTGCCGACTCAAATTGGGCAATTTACGCGAGCCGCACTTATATTGAACGCGTCGGCAAACCGGAGCGCATCGAACATTTGGTGAATCATCCCCTCGTGGCTCTTGATCAATCCCTGAGTAGCCATCGCTCATTGACTTGGCTCAAGGAAGTTGCGCCGCATGCGATTTACGCCGCCCGAAATAACAGTGTGCTGGGGTTGATATCATCAATTAAATCAGGTGTCGGCGTGGGGCCGCTTCCGGTTGCGCTCGGCGACGCGCAGGACGATCTCGTTCAGGTGATTGGCCCTGTCCCGGAACTGACGAGGAGTTGGAGGTTACTCACCCATCCTGATCTACGAAACACACCAAGGATTTCGGCATTCTTTGATTATGCAATTGAAAATCTCAGCGCCTTAAAAGGTGTCCTGGCCGGATGATACCGCTTTCACTTGCCCCCTTGTCCCCACGGCGGTAAAAAGAGTCACTTAGATTCAGGGGGATCGCACCATGTTCCTTTCACGCCGCACGCTTCTCTCTCTGCCTCTTGCTGCGGGCTTTGCTTCGCGCGCTGAGGCCAAGCTGGTTCCGGGCGAGCCTTTTGCGGTGGCTGATGATGATGACCAGAAGGTTGAATATCGCTATCGCAAGCAGATCGTCGATTTTAAGACGGGGGCCGCGCCCGGCACCATTGTGGTCAACACCTACTGGCATTGGCTTTATCTCGTACTGGGCAACAACAAGGCGCTGCGCTTTGGTATCGGCACGGGAAAATATGGCGACTGGAAGGGCGAGACCCAGGTGGGCCGCATGGAGAAGTGGCCGGTCTGGACGCCAACGCCAGATCACCTGAAGCGGCGGCCGGATCTCATTCAATATATCAAGGGCATGCCCGGGGGCATCAAGAACCCAATGGGCGCGCGGGCGATTTATCTTTTTGCCAACAATGCCGACACGAGCTACCGGATCCATGGCACCGATGTGCCCGAGCATATTGGCACCAAATCCACTGCGGGCTGCTTTGCCATGTTCAACGCCGATGTGATCTGGCTCTATGATCGCGTGAAACTGGGAACGCGGGTTGTGGTGATGTAATCTTGCTCCATGGCTGATTGGAACCCAACGCAATATCTGAAGTTCGCTGATGAGCGCACAAGGCCAGCGCGGGATTTGCTGGCGCAAGTCCCGCCGAAAAAGTCACAGCTGATTTATGATCTTGGTTGCGGGCCGGGAAATTCGACAGAACTATTGGTTGAGGCCTATCCGCAGGCGCAGATCATTGGCGTGGATAATTCGCTAGAGATGCTGACCAAGGCCCGCATGACCCTGCCTGCGTTACGGTTTGAAGAAACTGATCTCAACAACTGGCTGCCAGCACCGGATGCCGATGTACTTTATTCCAACGCAACGTTTCAATGGCTGCCCAATCACTTGGCGGTTTTGCAGAAATTGCTCGGCGGTCTGAAGCCTGGCGGTGTGTTGGCAGTGCAGATGCCAGACAATCTGGTCGAGCCTTCGCATGTGCTGATGGGCGAGGCCGCACAAAATGCACGGTATGCTGATAAATTACGCAAGGCCACTGCGGCGCGGGCCATGTTGCCGACACCGGGGCATTACTATGCGGCCCTGAAACCCCTCTGTTCGCGCCTCGATATTTGGCACACGGTTTACAATCACCCGCTCAAGGGCGTGGCGGG
>Ga0075023_100000452_pt1 | contig 10128 bp, 12 predicted proteins | sample Str014_FD_71388 | JGI IMG/M metagenome (GOLD analysis project Ga0075023, IMG submission 71388) | Freshwater sediment microbial communities in response to fracking from Pennsylvania, USA - Straight Creek_MetaG_SC_2014 | ecosystem: Environmental > Aquatic > Freshwater > Creek > Sediment | place... | reverse complement strand
GCGTTTGGCTTGGTGGCGCGCGAATGCGATATCCCTAGCGCCTACTCAGATGATTTAATCGAGGGTTTCGCGCTCGATGCGGCGGATTGGCGCCCGACAACAACCGCAGATTTGATGCGTTATTGCTATCATGTTGCCGGTGTCGTTGGAAAAATGATGGCTTTGGTGATGGGGGTTCGGGCGGACGATGAGGCAACGCTCAGCCGCGCGTGTGATCTCGGCTATGCGTTTCAATTAGCGAACGTTGCGCGCGATGTTCGCGAGGACGCCGTGGCCGGACGATGTTATTTGCCGCGCGAATGGTTGGCTGAGGTGGGGTTGAGTGACGAATCTTTGGCGCGCGCTGCCCGCGCACCCGTTGGGACGCCTCAGCTTGGTTCAGAGCCCTTGGAACACACGCAGGCTGGCGATTTGACATGGACTGCGGTCGCGCGCCAACTCGCGCCGCTTGGCAAGCGCCTCGCGGAGATGGCCGCGACCTATGAGGTTTCGGCGCGCATCGGTGCCCGCAAACTACCTTTCCGGGCGCGATGGGCGGTTCTGGCGGCGGCGGGGATTTACGGCGATATTGCCCGCGAGGTCGCACGGCGAGGCGAGCATGCATGGGATGCGCGCGTGGTCACGAGTAAAGCAACGAAGCTCGGTTGGGTCGCGCGCGCGCTGGGGGGCGCGCTAAGGTGAAGATTCAATCTGCTCAGCCGTGCGACGAGGTATCCGCGCCAGCCTATCCGATCACATAAAAACGCACTTAATTAACGCGGCGCCCAAACCGAATATCGTATCACCGCCGCGACCTCACGCACGACCATATAAAACGTGTGGAGGTTATACGAGACAGCGCTTGCGGTAAAAATGGGCGTTATGCCTTGCGCTGCTAGAAACCAGCGACAGCGGTAGATGTGGAAAAACTCGCTGACCACCATTGCGCTATGCCAGCCGTGCGCCCGCATGATCGGGGCGCTAAATTTGGCGTTTTCCCAGGTCGTCAATGATTTGTCTTCCATGATCACCGCGTCAGCCGGAATGTCGTGCTTTACCAAATAGGCCCGCATGACGTGCGCTTCGTTGAAGCCATTTTTCTCATCGCCGCCGCTGACAATGATGTGCCGGAACGTGGCTTGGTGATACAGCGCGATGGCCCGATCGAGACGGGCGATCATACTCAATGTGGGGATACCGTCATCGCGCACGCCGGATCCGAAAACGATCGCAACATCGCAGGGGCTAACTTTATCGCTCAGGCCGTAAATCGTAATGAACCCCGCTATCAGTGTCATAACCAGCGCCAGGGCGCGCGCTAGGCGTTTTAGCCCTGCGCTCCGCCAGACCTTAAGCACGGGTCTCCGCGCCGAAAGTGCCGACCGGCGCGCGCACGCCAGCCATGCCGCGCCGGGAGAGCTCGGCCTTCAGCACTTCAACCTTCGGCGCGATGATGAACCCGTAGCTCACGGTGCCCGCCTTGGTTTCGACGACATGGTGCAAGCGATGCGCTTGAATGATTCGCTTCATATAAGCTGATTTGGGGATGTAACGGATCGCGACACGACGGTGAACGATCATATCATGAAAGCCAAAATAGATCGCGCCATACGCCATGATGCCGCCGCCGACCCAAGCAAAATTTGCGCCGTGACCGAAATAAATGCCGTGCGCAAACAGCGCAATGCTCGGTATCGCGAAAATAACACCGTAGAGATCGTTCAGCTCAAACCGCCCAGAGCGCGGGCGATGGTGACTCTTGTGCAAAAACCATCCAAAGCCGTGCATCACCCAGCGGTGCGCGACATAGGCAACCCCTTCCATGACGGCGATGGTGATAAAAAACAGGGCCAAGCCAATGATCATAACGATTTACTAGCCATTCGGGGCCGCAATTGATAGAGGGGCATATCCATTTTCGAGGATCAATATGCGCAAATTCATCCCCACTATCGCTTTATTTGCCTTAACAGCTTGTGCCACGCCTGAGGATCGGCTGCGGACGGGGCTTTACGATGCCGGGCTGTCGAAGCCGATTTCGGCATGTATGGCGAGCAAGATGGTGCATCAGCTTAGCTTGGTGGAGCTACAACGTATCTCCTCGCTCGCGTCGATTGGACACGAGCGCATTCGCGATATGTCGCTCGGTGAACTTTATTACAAAGTTCGAGCGTTGCGCGACGAGCATATCCTGAGCGTTACCACTCGCGCCGGGCTATCGTGCGCGATTGATTCAGCGCACTAGCTGTCGGCTATTCGCACACGCAACAATAGCTCTTTTCATGAGGGCCAAGCTGTGCTTTAGCGACCGCAACCGAGTCTATAACATAAGGGAAGAGCATGAACATTCACGAATATCAGGCCAAAGAACTGCTCGCGAAGTTTGGCGTTCCCGTTCCCGCAGGTTTCGCTGCGATGAGTGTAGAGGAAGCAGTGATGGCGGCGGGAAAGCTTCCCGGGCCGCTTTATGTCGTCAAAGCTCAAATTCACGCCGGCGGACGCGGCAAAGGTAAATTTATTGAATTGCCACCTGAAGCAAAAGGCGGCGTGCGCTTGGCTAAAAGTGCCGAAGAGGTTGGCATGGCGGCGCACGATATGTTGCACAATACGTTGGTGACGATCCAAACGGGTGAGCATGGCAAGCAAGTCAACCGGCTGTATGTGACCGACGGCGTTGATATTGATAAGGAATTTTATCTGGCGTTGCTCGTTGATCGCGCGTCGGGCCGGATTGCGCTTGTCGTCTCAACCGAGGGTGGCATGGACATTGAAGATGTCGCACATCACCACCCAGAGAAGATCCACACGTTCACGGTTGATCCCGCTTCGGGCATTCAGCCACATCATGGCCGCGCTGTCGCCAACGCGCTTGGCCTCAGTGGCGATCTCGCGAAGCAGGCTGCGAATGTAACTGCGAAGCTTTACGCGGCATTCATTGGCACCGATGCGGCGCAAATTGAGATTAACCCGCTCGCGGTGACCAAAGATGATGGCTTTGGCGCGAAGCTGATGGTGCTCGACGCCAAGGTCGGCTTTGATAGCAATGCACTTTTCCGCCACAAGGATTTGCTGGAGCTTCGTGACGAGACCGAGGAAGACCCTGCCGAACTCGAAGCCAGTAAGCATGACCTTGCGTATATCAAGCTCGACGGCAACATCGGCTGCATGGTGAACGGCGCGGGGCTGGCGATGGCGACGATGGATATCATCAAGCTCAATGGCGAATTTCCCGCCAACTTCCTCGATGTTGGCGGCGGTGCCAACAAAGAAAAAGTGACGGCGGCCTTCAAGATCATCTTGAAAGACCCCGCAGTGAAGGGCATTCTCGTTAATATCTTCGGCGGTATCATGAAGTGCGACATTATCGCCGATGGCATCGTTGCGGCAGCGAAGGAAGTGAACCTAAGTGTACCTTTGGTTGTCCGGCTTGAAGGGACTAATGTACAGGACGGCAAGGATATTCTTGCCAATTCGGGTCTGCCAATTGTGGCCGCCAATGATTTGGGCGATGCGGCGGTGAAGATTGTCGCTGAGGTTCGTAAGGCGGCGTAACGATACGTTTCTCCCCAGGAGACGAATCGTATTAGGAGACTGAATATGAAGATTCTTGTGCCCGTAAAGCGGGTTATCGATTATAACGTGAAGCCCCGCGTAAAGCCGGATGGCACAGGCGTGGATTTGGCGAATGTGAAGATGAGCATGAATCCATTTGACGAGATTGCCGTTGAAGAGGCCATTCGTCTCAAGGAAAAGGGCGTCGCGACTGAGATAATTGCGATCTCGATTGGTGAGCAAAAGTCGCAGGAAACATTGCGCACCGCACTCGCCATGGGCGCTGACCGCGCGATTTTGATCGTGTCTGAGACTGAGGTTGAGCCACTTGGCGTTGCGAAGTTGCTCGCCGCTGTGGTTGCGGAAGAGCAGCCCGGCTTGATTGTTCTTGGCAAGCAGGCAATCGATGATGATAGCAACCAGACCGGGCAGATGCTCGCGGCTTTGCTTGGTCGTCCGCAGGGCACCTTTGCGTCGAAAGTCACCGTCGAGGGTGATCATGTTCTGGTGACGCGCGAGGTCGACGGCGGGCTTGAGACGGTGAAACTTGCGATGCCCGCGATCGTCACGACCGATTTGCGGCTCAATGAGCCGCGCTATGCTAGCTTACCGAATATTATGAAGGCCAAAAGCAAACCGATGGCCCAAAAAACGCCCGCCGACTATGGTGTCGATGTGGCCAAGCGGCTCGTGACGCTGAGCGTTAAGGAGCCCGCGACCCGGAGTGCTGGCATAAAGGTGCCCGATGTCGATGCACTTGTCGCGAAACTGAAGGAAATGGGAGTTCCGGCATGAGCGTTTTGGTATGGGTTGAGCATGACAATGCGTCGGTTAAGGATGCGACGCTGTCGACAGTGACGGCAGCGGCCATGCTTGGCGATGTTCATGCGCTCGTCGCGGGCAATGGCTGTTCAGGTGTTGCAGACCAGGTTGCCAAAATCATGGGTGTCAGCAAAGTGTTGCTCGCAAACGATGGCGCGCTAGCCAACGCGCTGCCAGAGAACGTTGCGCCGCTGATCGTAGGATTGATGGCAAATTACGCTGCGTTTGTGGCCCCAGCGACATCGAATGGGAAGAACATTGCCCCTCGCGTGGCCGCATTGCTTGATGTGGCGCAAGTGTCGGAAATCCTCTCGGTAGAGAGTGCTGACACGTTCACACGCCCGATTTATGCAGGTAATGCAATCGCGACCGTGCAGTCGCATGACGCCAAAAAGGTAATTACCGTGCGCGGCACGGCATTTGCCAAGGCGGCAACTGAGGGCGGTACGGCTGCTGTTGAAGCCATATCGGGTCACGGCGATGCCGGGCTATCGAGCTTCGTCGGAGCGGAAATCAGCAAGTCAGAGCGCCCCGAACTCACGAGCGCCAAAATCATCGTGTCGGGGGGACGCGCTTTGCAGAACTCCGAGAATTTCCATAGTCTTATTGAGCCGCTTGCAGACAAAATTGGTGCCGGCGTGGGCGCCTCGCGCGCGGCTGTCGACGCGGGATATGTGCCCAATGATTATCAAGTTGGGCAAACCGGCAAGATCGTTGCGCCAGAGATTTATATGGCCATCGGGATCTCGGGCGCGATTCAGCACCTTGCGGGGATGAAAGACTCGAAGACGATCATCGCGATCAACAAAGACGAAGACGCTCCCATTTTTCAGGTCGCAGACATCGGATTGGTGGGTGATTTGTTCAAAATCGTGCCGGAGCTCACAAGCAAACTTTAGGCGCGTTCCATAGCGATCGAAAGGGGCCACATATCGATGGGTATGTGGCCCTTTTTATTAGCGCCCGTCGCGCCGCCACTCGTCATGACGGTGCCATTCGCGGTGGCCGTTCCAGTCGCCGGGTCGCTGCACAAAACGGTAATGCGCATAATAATAAGCGCGGTACGGGTAAGGGCGATATACCCAAGCGTTGCCATAATAGACCCACGGGCGATACCACGCTGGGGCGGCATAAACATATTCTGGACCGTAGGAATACACTGACACACCCCGGCGCACGACATATCCCGGAGGGCAACCAGGGCTTGTCTGGCGCCCTGAGCTGTCAGAAATCGCAGCGCCGCCGACCCCGCCGATGACCGCGCCGGCCACCGTCGCCGTACCCTTATCGCCGCGACTACCGATACTATGGCCGATGACGGCACCAAGTAAACCACCGAGCAGCGCACCACCAACGCCGTCGCCACGTGATTTTACGCAGTTTTCTGCGGCCCAACGCTGCGTTTGCTCCGCATAATAGCGATCTTGATCACGCAATTGCTGGGCATTTTGTTCAGGCTGATAGCCGGGAGGTGGCGGTGGTGGCTGCGTACCATCATAGCCCGCTGGGGCGCGCCGATCGTCGTAATATGGCGGGGGCGCAGGGTAATTAGGGTTCCCGTTCTGGTTATAGGGCTGCTGCGGATACCTACCTGGCACATCGTTGGGGTAAGGGTAGGGGGCTTGCGCCTGAGCAAAGGCAGGCGCGAGCGCACCAAGTGCTACCGAGAGCGTCGCCGCAACGTGCACCGGTTTCGAGAAAATTTTCAACATGCCAGCTATATCCTTATTCGTTCCACATTGTCGCCCTGCCATAACCACACTGAACATACGCTGACCGCCAGCGTCATCCTTCGGACAGGTTGGCGTGGGAACTGAGAACGCGCTGAGCAATACGCTCGACTTCGATGTGATCTGGGAACCCTGCAGCAACCCATTCGCGCTCAATGTGTTGCAGTGCTTGAGCTACGCGCGGGCCAGCTGCCAATCCGCGTGCGATCAGGTCACCTCCCGAGAGGGGAAAACGCGGCGGAACCCAGCCTCGTAACGCATCGATTGGAGCATCACTGAGGAGCAGGCGGCTGGTTGCTGCGGCGGCACCGTGTTCATAAGCCAGCGCCAACGGGCGAGCTGCGTCGGCTCGCTGACGCCCGCCCAGCGTCAACATCAGCTTTCGATTCGCTTTTGAGAGTTTGAGCCGCGCCGCCACATTCTCTGCCAGTTCTGCGTTGGCAGGAAGCAGTGAAGCGAGCCTTCGTAGCGCATCGGCAGGCAACGCCTGCTTGGTTTCGGAGGCCACTATCGCCTCCAGCCCCGCAGCGGTTGTGATCTCTGGCAATACGGGCGCTAAAATACCGTGTGCGATCATCAGCGCAACTGTGGGTGTCGGATTGGGCAAGCACAAAATTTTGAGTAATTCGTCGGCGATTCGCTCCCGACTGAGCGCCATCAGGTCGTTGGCACGTGCCGTGCACGCCGCTAGTGCCGCGGCATCGGGCGCACCCTGACCGAAACGCGCGTGAAAGCGGAAAAATCGCAAAATTCGAAGATGATCCTCTGCAATGCGGGCCAAAGGTGCACCGATGAACCGAACACGGCGTGCTTTTAGGTCTGTCAAACCACCAAAATAATCATGAATCGAGCCGGTGATTGGATCGGCTGACAGCGCGTTGAGTGTGAAATCACGGCGCGCAGCATCTTCCTCCCAAACATCGGTGAAGGCGACCGTGGCGCGTCGCCCGTCGGTACTCACGTCGCGGCGTAATGTGGTGATTTCAACCGATCCCTCGGGCAGAACTGCGGTGATCGTGCCATGCGCGATGCCGGTCGGTATGGCTTTGATCCCTGCCGCGCGGAGCCCAGCCATGACCTCCTCAGGCCGTCGCTGCGTCGCAAGATCAATGTCGTTTACATCGAGGCCGAGCAGTGTATCGCGCACCGCGCCGCCGACAAAGCGCGTCTCGCCGGTCGTCGCACCGAGGACTTCGAGCAGTACGTCCAGCCCGGTGCGTGCGCGCCATTTAGCGTCGGGTAGCTTGGTGCTCATCGAAGCCGCCGCGTAAGGTTAACGAGCATACCGGCCGTCGCACCCCAAATTATCCGATCTTGCCACACAATTTCGTAATAATGCCGCATCACCCCTCGCCATTTGCCCACTTTGCGCGATTGATTGGCGGGATCGAGTACGAATGAGAGCGGCACCTCAAAAATTTCCGCAACCTCATCGGCGTTAGGATGCAGCGGCAGGTCTGGCGGGATAAGGCCAAGCACTGGCGTGATATGATAGCCAGAGCCCGTACTATAGGTATCGCTAAACCCAATGAGTCGCACATCTCCGGGGTTGAGCGCAATCTCTTCGCGCGCCTCACGAAGGGCGGTGGCCGCCGCGTCCGCATCGGTCGGGTCGGAGCGCCCCCCCGGAAAAGCGATCTGGCCGGCATGATTGCGCATGTGCAGCGGTCGTTGGGTTAAAATGAGGCCGGGCTGCGAACGGTCGGTGATCGCCATCAGCACCGCCGCGCGGGCCACTACGCCTTCCCAAGGGACCGAGTCGCCCAACACCCGCTCGATATCGTCAGTCGGGTCTTTTTCCAGCGCCGTTCGAACAGCTGCAATGACGGTCATGTGGTCACCATCAAAAATTGTGCCCCGCCGCTCCAGAGTGCGACCGGATCACAATCTTCGGCAAGCGCGAGATCAACAAGTTCATAATAGACCGAACGACTAATCAGAGCGTCAAGCCCCTTACGGACCACGAGGTAGGGCTGATCGCCATTTGGCGTCGCGATAAAATGGAGGGGATGCGACGGTCCGGCAACGACGAGATCATCGGTGTTAAGCCTAAAAACAAGCTGACGATCACTACCAGCGCCTTCACTTCGCAGTTCTACCGCCACGAAAGGAGCGTCTTCAACCGCGATGTCGAGTTTTTCTGCCGGCGTCACCAAAACATAACCGCCATCGGCTTCGCGTCTGAGCAACTGCGCGAACAGCTGCACCATTGGCTTACGCACGATAGGGGAGCCTTGATGAAACCATGTGCCATCGCGAGCGATTCGCATCTCGCTGTCGCCGCAATGCGCAGGCGTCCAGCGCTCGACGGGGGGGAGTCGTTGTTCGCCAAGCGCGTGCACTATCTCGGCAATCGAGAGCGTGGCGATGTCGAGTGGTGGTTGGCTGCGAGGCATCGGCCCTGTGTATGCGCTTCCGCTGGCGAGTGCAAAGGGGCTAGCGTGTGATGGGCCCGAGCCGACCGACACGCGGCAGTGATCCGAGAGCCAAGCCCTGCGCCAGCAGTCGGTGGCGCTCGACGGGGCCGGGAACTGACCAGTCACCAGTCATGGCCGCCGAAAATCCATAAAAGCGACCATAATAGTCGGGGTCGCCGATCATTACCAAATTCTCGCCGCCAGCAGCAGCCATAAGCGCATCCATTAATTGCTTGCCGATGCCGACTCCTTGATCGATTGGTGCCACCGCCACCGGCCCGACAAGTGTGATCGGATGTGCTGTGCCATTCGCGCCATACACCGCGACTGGCCAACTCTGTAATGTCCCACGAAGCGCACCTGCGTCATCCACCGCGGCGAAACTTAGGCGCGACAGCCAAGTCGTCCCTGCGCGAATTTTATACGCCGTGCGCGTATGACGATCAGCTCCGAACGCCTCATCAAGCAAAGTTTCGATTGCAGCGGGTGGGCTGGCCGAGAGAGGAACAATGTGATTCAATCGAACGCGTGCCTTTTGACGTTAAAGGCGCTGGCGTTTAACGGGGGCGATCAAAAATGCCAAGAATCAACTCAAAGAAAAGTCCGATGCCCCAGATGAATGATATTTTGCAGCTCGAAGTGCGTGATTTAGAAGTCCAAGTGCTCACGGGGATTTATTCGGAGGAGACGCACCTCCCGCAGCCGCTATTGATGTCGGTCGTTGTCGATATGGAGGAGCCTGCGCATTTTGCAGCGACGACCCCGCTCACCGCGTCGAAAAATTATATGGATATCCGCTCCGCGATGACCGATTTGCCGCCGGGTGTGCATTTCACGCTCATTGAGGCCGTCGCGGATCATATTGCGGAACGATTGTTCGCGCTCGATTCGCGCGTCCGTAAGGTTGATGTCCATATCGTGAAGCTCGCGATTGCTACCGCCGGCGAAAAGATTGGTATTCGCTTGGTCCGCAACCGCCGATGAGCACAACTCTTCCTAAATTGGCGCTGGTCACGGGGGGAACGCGGCGTGTCGGTGCGGCGATTAGCGCGCATTTGGCGCGCGCGGGTTGGGAATTGGCGCTTCATTATGGCCACAATGCAAATATGGATGCGGAACTGTCGGCGGTCCTCACAGGATGCCAGATTCCGCACGCGCTTTTCGCCGCCGATCTCTCGGATTCCGACCAGGTACAGGCCCTACTAACGGCGATTCGTGCGCATTTTGGACGTTTGCCGCATTTGATTGTTAACAACGCGTCATTGTTTGAGGACGATGACCCCACAACCGTAACGCCTGAGCGGCTCATGCACCATTATGCCGTTAATGTTGTCGCGCCAGTGTTGCTCGCCTCGCGGTTAGCCGAGCAATGGCACGAGTCGACGAGCGCGTGCGTCATTAACATACTCGACCAGCGGATTGCGCAGCCACACGGCGATCAACTCAGTTATACGTTGTCTAAGCAGGCGCTTGGGGCCGCGACCGACACACTCGCGCGTGCGCTGGCCCCGAAAGTGCGCGTCAACGCGGTCGCTCCCGGTCTGACGCTACCCACTCCCGACTATTCGACAGCGCAATTCGAGCGACTCGGGACGATGATGCCGCTGGCGCGGCTCCCGTCGCCCGCC
>Ga0075023_100000450_pt1 | contig 10131 bp, 8 predicted proteins | sample Str014_FD_71388 | JGI IMG/M metagenome (GOLD analysis project Ga0075023, IMG submission 71388) | Freshwater sediment microbial communities in response to fracking from Pennsylvania, USA - Straight Creek_MetaG_SC_2014 | ecosystem: Environmental > Aquatic > Freshwater > Creek > Sediment | place... | reverse complement strand
CAACTGAATATGCTGAAGCGACGACGATCAAGTTGCTGGCAGGGCTGCGCCATCATCACCTTGTCGCTACCGGCTTCGTCAATGAGGGGAAACTTGAGGGGGCGGACCGTGCCGAGCGAATCGGATTGCTGCGCCGCTGGGTCCAGGCCGGCGTGCCGCTTGGCAATCACACCTACTCGCACAATCATTTCTCCCTCACGCCGGTTGACGCCTATATTGCTGACATTGAACGGGGGGAGCCAGTGACGCGCGCGTTGCTGGCTGAGAAACACGAGGCTTTGCGCTGGTTTCGCCATCCTTATCTTGAAACTGGAGCGACGCTTGAGGCACGCGATAAACTCGACCATTGGCTCACCGAGCACGGGTATCGGGTTGCGCCCGTGACGATGGAAAATGCCGATTGGGTGTTCGCTATTCCTTACGACAGTGCTGTTATGCGCGGCGATAAAAAGGGTGCCAAAGCCATTAAGGCCGCTTATCTTGAATATACCGATTTTGTCACCGGCTGGTATGAGTCGGCGTCGGTCGCGGTGTTCGGGCGTAAGATTCGCTTCGTTTATTTACTTCATTCATGCCGTCTAAATGCCGATTCTGTGCATGAATTTGCCAAGATTTTGCGCCAACATGCGCTCGTGACGGTGTCACTCGACCGCGCGACGGCTGACCCAGCTTACAGCACGCCTGACACCTATGTGGGGCCAGATGGCAACGAATGGCTAGAGCGTTGGTCAATCTCGCTTCACAAGGAGCTGCCATGGGATACATTCAAAGAGCCACCGAAGCTGATTGAGGCCGAAAACAATCGGTTGGACCGGTAGCGCGGTTTTTATCGACGGCCAGCTCAAAAAAAGGGGTCACCCGGATGTCCCGGATGGCCCCGTTTTAATCGTAATCTAGTGACTTAAGCCGCCATACTCATCGTTTCGATGAAGCGCGTATCGTCAGGCAGTGCAGCCTTCGCTTGCGCGATGATGGCTTTGAAGGTTTCGCCCTCGTGCATTGCCATATCCGCCAAAACCTTGCGATCAAGCTCCACACCCGCCAGCTTCAAGCCATGCATGAAAATGCCATAGGTGAGGCCTTCCGCACGGACAGCGGCATTGATGCGCTGAATCCAAAGACCACGGAACATGCGCTTCTTAACCTTGCGATCACGATAAGCGTATTGATTGGCCTTCTCGACCGCTTGCTTGGCGATTCGGATGGTGTTTTTGCGGCGGCCGTAATAGCCCTTCGCTTGATCTAAAACTTTTTTGTGCTTGGCGTGGCTTGTCACGCCGCGTTTTACGCGTGCCATGGGTTAGCCTCCTATTTCAAGCCGTAAGGGGCCCAGGCTTTCACCCGTGCAGTATCAGCGTCACTCAGCACATCTGTGCGGCGATTCTGGCGAATATATTTGGCATTATGATGCGTTAAACGGTGGCGCTTACCAGCGACCCCGTGTTTCAGCTTGCCGGTTGCGGTGAGGAAGAAACGCTTCTTCACCCCGCTCTTGGTCTTCAGTTTAGGCATTTTCGTCCTTTCAAAAGAGATGCTCCTGATCCGCCGTGGCAGCCTTATTGGCCAGGCGAGTGTCTGCGGAGCATCTGCGAAGCGAACGCCGTTAGCCGAAGACCTCTCTGATTGCAAGAAGAAGGTCGCGCGACCGATACCAACGAGAGAGTTTACAAAGCTTTAGCTTTTAACCACTTCTTAACCTTGTTGCACTGCACCGTGAGCCCTAAATGCGTGCAGAGGTGCACAGTCTCAAATATATTGCAGATTTGATGTCGTCGTTAGGATACACATGACAAAGGGTATTTTGCCAGTGCTAAGCTTTGCACTGCTCGTCTGGGGCAGTGGGGCGGTGGCATGGGCATCACCCGCAAGCTCAACATCCGGCGGCGCGCCCGTCATCCAGCCTGCATCCACAAATGCATCGAATGGAAGCCCAGTGACTGAGCCCGGTAATCTGGGGCTCCTCGCTTTGGGCGTAGCAGGGCTGATTCTTGGTCGTCGCCTGCACGGCAAACGCAAAGATTGATCTGGAGGGCACTTAACGGAGAGGTCACTAATCGACCTTCCCGATAGCGTGGAAGCGCTCGTTTCGCTGTCCTCAAAATTTGGACTCGGTGGCATCCAAATGGTCGGTCCGCACGGCAACCTCTGTTTCCCGGCCCAAAACATCCATCAACACCCAGACACGCTCCTTGGACGAGAGCCGAGATATCGTGGCGACAAATTCGGCGAATGGCCCCTGGATGATTCGAACGCTATCGCCAACAGCGAAATCCGCGACGGGGTGAAGCACTCCGGCGGCGCTGCAACGCGACTTGAGCGCCCTCATTAATAGAGCGGGAATCGCTCTTGGCGCACCATCGCGGTCGAATTGGACGATCCGGCTCACCCCATACGTGCTATTCACAGTCCGCCAGTGCGCCGCCTCAGGCGCAACACGGATAAATATATAACCAGCAAACAGCGGTTTTTGCTGGAGCGTAAAAATGCCGCGTCGTTGGACGGTGGTTTCAAGCAGTGGCACGAACGTTTCGTAGCCTTGCTGTGCCAGGTTGCGAACTGCTGTCTTCAATCCGTTTGGCTTGAGTTGAGCGATATACCAATCGGTGTCGGGTGATTTGGCGGATGGTTGAGGCCTGTCGTGTTCGTCGGTCATTCGTGCGGTACATCAATGCTAATGGTGCGATAGTGTCGCCCCTTGGCGCGAATTGCGGTCTTACGCAATCGGGAATGTCGCGAGCGTAACGTTGCCCGTTTTGATGACGATGAAGGCAGGGCTGGTGATCAGGTCATGGGCTTTGAGCAGGCGATACCCCGTTGATTCCGAGACGAAGTAACGCCTTTCCTCGGTAAAGCGCACGGCCAGCTCGCGTGGGGATAGCTCGGAGTATTCCAGTGCCATCTCGATGATCTGATCCTGCACCTCGGGCGGCAGCCGGTTCCATACCGGACTTGGTCGCGACACCTTGTCCTCAAGCGCCTCAGGCCCATCGGTGAGGAACTTGTCATACCAGCGGTTAAACGTGCGGCGCAGTCAAATTTATGCAGACTGCGTAAACTCGCCCGCAATGCCGAGTTTTTCCAAAGTGCGGCGTGCGGATAAATATGATTGCTCGACGAGCCTAATGATCTCGAGCTTTTCAGATGCGGGATACCTCATTCGCTGTCATTCGGTGCTCGATGATGCCCCGCATCACCTGCGCTGCCTCATCATCCGCTATCATGCTTTTTTTGAGTAGGCGGTTCTCGAGCGTGAGATCGGCCACAGCCTCTTTCAGCGCCGCCGATTCACGTCGAAGTCCCTTCACTTCATCGGACGTGGCCGCACGCGTTTGTCCTTATGCCATGCTCCCAGCATGGCAACGGCCTGCACTATCGCCCGCCCGCCGCCGCTTGCCCGCCTCGAGGAACTCTCCTTCGACGACACATAATACTGGCTCTGGGCGATACCCTCTCGGCGACATAGCTCAGCAGTCGTGTCTTCACCACGTAGGCCATCAAGCACGATCCTGATCTTATCTTCAGCAGAATAATGGCGGCGTGTGGCGCGCCGCCAAAGTGCTCGATGATGCCCCGCATCATCTGCGCTCTTTACTCTTTGATCACCTTCTCGCCAGGTGATTGCGGTGATGTGGGTTTTGGTCTCATCTTCGTATTCTTATCGACTGCGATGAAACCAAAACCCTCCTCATTTCTCAATGCCATTTCTGGGACATAGGCGTTGACGTCAAACAAAGTACGGTTCTAATCTGGATTGAGTGAAACTCCGGTAGCAGAGGAGCGACATTGGCATTTGAATCAAATCATTTCCAGTTTGTCGAGCGTAAAACGGATTTTCCCAGACCCAAATATCGTCCGTAAATCAACGTGAGAGCGCAAAATGACAGTGAATCATTCCGCAATATTGAAGCCCCGGCAATCGAAGTCCCCGCAACTCGCGTTCGCACATCGCGCGGCGCGGTCGTGGTTGCTCGATGCCGTGTTTCCGCTGTGGGGGGGGAGTGGCATTGACCGTGTGAATGGCGGCTTCTTCGAGAAGATTGATCAAGCGGGTGCAATTGTGCCAAACGTGCCGCGTCGGGTGCGGGTGGTGCCGCGTCAGATTTATTCGTTCGTGGTCGCTGGGCGTTGGGGATGGCAGGGGCCATGGGCTGCGTGTGTTGATCACGGCGCGGAGGCGCTCTTTGAGCATTGTATCGCCGCCGATGGGCTGTGCGTCTCGACATATGCCGAAGATGGCACGCCAATCAATGCCGCGTATGACTTTTATGACAATGCCTTTGCGCTGTTCGCGTTAGCCGAGCTCGCAATGCATCCCAAATGGCGCGCGCGTGCGGTGTCGGCTGCCGACACAATGATGAACGAGATCGAGGCGCGCTTTTCACATCCCGTGATAGGCTTTACCGAAGACGATCAAGGCGGCGTGCCCCTGCGCGCCAATCCGCATATGCATATGCTCGAAGCTTGTCTTGCGCAGGCGAAATTGCCCGGCGCCTCACCGCGCTGGCAACGGATTGCTGATCACATTGTGGAGTTGGCGATGACGCGCTTCATTGATTCTGAGACCGGAGTGTTGCGCGAGTTCTTTGATTATCAGTGGCAGCCTATGCCCGACGCTCGCGGGCGATTAATCGAACCCGGACATCAGTTTGAATGGTCGTGGTTGCTGCATCAGTGGAACTCGTCCGGCGGCCGGCGCGATGTCGCGCATGCCGCAGACCGGCTCTGCGCAATTGGTGAGATGCATGGTGTGAACGCTTATGGTCTGGCGGTCGATGAATTGTGGGATGACTTTATGCCGCGCAGCCCAACAGCGCGCACATGGCCGCAAACCGAGCGGGTGAAGGCGTGTATTGAACAAGCCGCGCAGGCAACCGACATCGATGCGCGTGAACGATGGGAGGGCAAGGCAGCCGATGCCTTAACCGCGATGATGCGCTTTGCCGCGACGGAAACACTGGGACTTTGGTTCGATCGATTTGATGCCGATGGACAACCGATTCCCGGTCCCGCCCCTGCGTCGACGCTCTATCACATCGTCTGTGCGATGGAGACGTGTGGTGGCTATCTTGAGGCCACGACACGCTAAACTGGACGCCCACGCCACTTGGTGCCGCCGATTGAAGGGGGAAGCGGAGTGCATCTCGTCAGATCAAACCAACGAAGGCGGAGCGAGTCAGCCGCGATCTATGTACGCCCGAGCCTAAGTCACACAACTGTAAGCTCATTGTCATCACCCTGTAATGGTGCCCGCTTAGTGCGCCGTCATCATATAAAGGGAATGACATGCGCGCTTTACGTTTATCAACCAGTACTGCAATCGTTTTAGCTTCAATGGCCTGCATGGCAGCGCCTGCACTCGCCGCTGACGCCGAAGGCGCGCCGAGTGACATTGTGGTCACTGCGACGCGGCTGGAAAAGACTGCACGCAAAGAGCAGCAATTGGCACCCAACCTCGTCAACATTCAGTCTGCTGAGGCGATTGCGAAATACCCTGACTACAATGCCGCAGAGGCACTCAGCCGCATCCCCGGTGTGCAGCTTTCGATCGATACCGGAGAGGGCCGCTTCGTCAGTATCCGCGGTATCGATGGCAATCTAAATGGCGCAACCTTCGGTGGGGCCGTGCTGCTCAACACGAACGCGGGCGGCGTCTCGTTCACCGGCTCGGGGCGTGCAGTGGAATTTGATACCATCCCAGTCGGTGCGATTGACCGGATCGTCGTGACCAAAACAGGCCTGCCCGACCATGATGCAGAAGGCATCGGGGGAAGTGTGGAGCTGACTCCGCGTTCGGCACTCGGGCATGACAAGCTTTTTGTCGAGGCGACGTTGGGTGAGGGGTATGAACCCACGCGCAAAACGACCAATTTCAATGAAGAATTTGTGATCGGCGGCGGGTTCGGCGATAATGGAAACGGTGGCAAACTCTTTCACCTCGTGCTGACACAGAATGAGCATAATGATGGACGTGGTTTTGACGACATCGAAGTCGGGAGCTACGCCGACACTCCTGGAATCCTGAACAACAGTAAGATTGAAGATAAGGTCGTCTCTGGCTACGATCTTCGGCGCTATCGTTATCATCGTGAGCGTTATGGCTATTCCGCCAATCTTGAGATTACCCCCAATTCCGACCACCGCATTTTCTTGCGCGCCAATTATGCCGGCTACCAAGAGCGCGTTAATCGCCTCATCGTGCAGGTCAACGGCTTGGACGGTGGCAATGGGACGATCGCAATCGACCCAACCAAGCCCAACACATTCGACGTTACGGGGGTTAGCCTGCGCAACACGCTGCGTGACGAGAAAGAGTCGCACCGCAACACGGTCGCGCAAATTGGTGGCGAACACCACTTCAACAAGGTAAAACTTGATTGGATGGCGAGCTATGAGCGCGCGGTGTTTGATAAGCCGTATGACTATAACACGCGTTTTTCCGGCCCTTCAGGGCTGACAGCGACGTATGACAATGTCACCGATCCGAATTTCCCCAAAATTGCGGTCATTGGGGCCAGCATTGCAGATCCTTCGATCTACAAAATCACACGTTTCGGCAACTCGGTCGAGTACACCGCTGACCGTGAATACAGCTATCACGCGAGCCTGTCGTTCCCTGTGGGTCTGGCGAGCAACGACGAGTTCAAATTTGGTGGCGTTGCACGCTACCGCCAGAAATTCGATATTTATACCGGTGGTATCAACGCGAGCATTGCTAATGGCTCTCCGCTGACGGCATTTCAGGGTGATGGGCCGTTCAACGGCTATTACAATGGCCTTTACAATCTTGGTTATGAGGGGAACGCGCCGCTGCTCGCGCAAAAATATGGTAGTTTGGTACAAATCCCCGCCGGTCAACCGTTCAACACGACGAACACCAACTATCTGTTGTTCAATGACACTGAAAACGTCATTGCCGGGTATGCACAATATGCCGGAGATGTGGCAGCGTTTCACTTCGTGCTTGGCGGACGTCTTGAGCGGACCAAGGAAATATACGGCGGCTTTTCAAACGTTCAGAACACACCGTCTGATAAACTGGACCCCGTTGGTGGCAATTATCTGATTTTCCCAACGAAGAGCTACACCAATTTCTTCCCCAATATTCAGCTCAAATATAGCTTTTCACCGAAGTTTATTGCCCGTGCCGTCTATTCGACGAATATTTCGCGTCCGGGCTTCAACCAGACGGCGCAACAGCAAAACGTTGCGAATAGCGACCCTACGGCGCTCGCGGTGACGAATGGCAACCCCAATCTCAACCCAACGTACAGCCATAATTTCGATCTGAGCTTCGAATATTATCTTCCCAACTCGGGTCTCATCTCGGTTGGGTTTTACGACAAAGAGATCAATAACTTCGTCGTGGCACGCGCGTTCAAGCAGCAAGCGACTTACGGCGGTGTCTCTGGATTGTACACGTTCACCTCATTTGCCAACGTATCAGGCACATATGATCGCGGAATCGAAGCGTCATATGTGAACAAGTTCACGCACTTGCCAGCACCATTCGATGGTTTAGGGGTGGAGACAAACGTCAACTACAACGTCTCCAAGGTGGCGCTCCACGACGGCCAACCCAAGCAAGCTATTCCTGGTACGTTCAAATATTCGGGCAACGCCGCCATTTTCTATGAGAAGGGCGCACTCCGGTTGCGTTTAGCCTTTAAGTACGACAGCAGCTCGGTGTTTGGCATCAACGGCGGCGGCTTTACACCATTTGCTTATGCCAATATTGGCACCGATAACTATTTGGGAGCGCGTGCGACGCTCGATCTTACGGGCGGTTATGATTTCAGTAAGCGGGTGGCGATATTTGGTTCGATTAAAAACCTCACCGATGCACCATTAAAATATTACGAGGGGACATCGAACCGTCCAATCCAACGCGAATTTTATGGCGCGACATATGAGGCGGGCGTAAAGGTGAAATTGTAAATCACGGCGTGATCTGCGGCCCGACGAGACTTTAATAAGGAATTTAATGTGAGATATCCGTTTTTTGCCGCGCTCGCGCTCGCGCTCGGTGTCGCCGTTCCCGCAGTTGCCGTACCAACGTATACGGTCACGAGCAGTCTTCCCGGCGCAGATGGTGGCTGGGATTATGCGAGTGTGGATGCCGAAACCAACCAACTCTATGTTGCACGGTCTGAGGCGGTCATGGTGGTCGACCTCATGAGCGGCAAGGTCAATGACAAACTGGCCGTAGCGCAACGATCGCATGCGGTGCTCCCTATTCCTGGCAGTGGCGCGTTGCTGGAAACCGATGGCACGACGAATAGCGCACGCTTGATCGATGTCCACACGGGCGCAGTGCGCTGGTCGGTTGAAACAGGGATAAAGCCCGATGCGGCGATTTGGGACGCCACGCGCAAGCTTGCGATTGTGATGAACAATAAGGGAGGCACGATTGCACTGATCGACGTGACCGCCGGTAAGGTCGTTGGTTCGATTAAAATGGTGCCTGGCCTCGAATTCGCGGCTGTTGATAAGCGTGGGCTGCTGTGGGTGAATAATGAGGAGACCAATACCGTTACGCCGGTCGACCTCAAAAAGATGAAGGCGCTCACACCGATCAAGCTCTCGGCATGCGACGGCGCGACCGGGCTTGCTTATGCTGCGGCGCTCGATCAAATCGTGTCGGTATGTGGTAGTGGGGTGGCGGACGTCGTCGACGCCAAAACGCGCAAGCAAGTTGCGAGTATCGCCATTGGTAAGGGTGCCGATGCTGCAATGGTCGACAATGTGCGTGGAATTATTGCCGTCCCGTGCGGCGCCGATGGTGTGTTGAGCATTCTCGACATTTCCGGCGTAGCGGTGAAGCTGGTCGCAACCGTTGCAACCGAAAAGAGCGCCCGGACCGGTGCCATCGATCTCGCAACGGGCAAAATTTATCTCCCGACGGCGCAATATATGCCAGCGGAAAAGCCTGGCACCCGGCCCAAGATGGTTGCGGGCAGCTTTCGTCTGGTTGTTGTGTCGCCGCAGGTGAATTGAGTGCGTCGGGCGAGGCGACTGTGTTTAATCGGCTAGCCCCTTTCCCCGCGCGCGCATCCGCCCTATAGCGCGCGCCATGCTTAACTTTAACAACATCACCGTGCGGCTCGGTGGCCGGACGATTATCGACCACGCGTCTGCGGCCTTCCCGCCGCGCAGCCGCGTGGGGCTGATTGGGCGCAATGGCGCGGGCAAGACAACGCTGATGAAGGTGCTGTGCAAACTCAGCGTGCCCGATGACGGCAGTGTCGACATGCCCAAGAACAGCAAAATCGGCTATATCGCGCAAGAAGCGCCTGCGGGCACCACCACGCCATTTGAGGCGGTGCTCGCGGCAGATGTCGAGCGCGCGGCGCTGCTCGATGAGGAAGAGCATACCCAAGATCACCACCGCATCGGTGAAATTCATGAGCGGCTGATGGCGATCGATGCGCACGCCGCCCCCGCCCGCGCGGCGCGGATTCTCGTGGGCCTCGGCTTTGATGAAGAGATGCAGCACCGGCCGCTCGACTCATACTCCGGCGGCTGGAAGATGCGTGTGGCGCTCGCAGCCCTGCTGTTCTCCGAGCCTGACCTGCTGCTGCTCGATGAGCCTTCAAACCACTTGGATCTTGAAGCGACGATGTGGCTAGAGAATTTCCTCAAAGCCTATCGCGCCACCATCGTCATCATCAGCCATGAACGCGATTTGCTCAACAATGTCGTCGATCACATCTGCCACCTAGAGGGTGGGAAGACCACGCTCTACGCGGGCGGCTATGATGCCTTTGAGCGTCAGCGTGCCGAGCGGCTGGCGCAGCTCGCCTCGGCCCGTGCTGCGCAAGACAGCCAGCGCGCCAAGCTGCAAGACTATATCGCCAAGAATTCCGCGCGCGCCTCCACTGCCAAACAAGCTCAGTCGCGTGCCAAAATGCTTGAGAAGATGCAGCCGATTGCGGCGATGGCGGAAGACCCCAGCCTGTCGTTCGATTTCCCTAACCCCGATGAGCTCAAGCCGCCGCTCGTCACGCTCGACATGGCGAGCGTGGGCTATGAAACGAACAAGCCCATTCTCCAGCGGCTCAACTTCCGGCTTGATCCGGATGACCGCGTCGCGCTGCTGGGCCGCAACGGCAATGGCAAGACAACGCTCGCGCG
>Ga0075023_100000448_pt1 | contig 10148 bp, 10 predicted proteins | sample Str014_FD_71388 | JGI IMG/M metagenome (GOLD analysis project Ga0075023, IMG submission 71388) | Freshwater sediment microbial communities in response to fracking from Pennsylvania, USA - Straight Creek_MetaG_SC_2014 | ecosystem: Environmental > Aquatic > Freshwater > Creek > Sediment | place... | reverse complement strand
GAAGCCCTCGCGTCGACCGTTGCTGCGGCGAAGGAGGCCGAACCTTCGCGCCTCGCCTGGATCGACCGCCGACTCGCCGACCAACTGCACGCCTTGCTCGGCGTGGCGCTCGACAAGGCACCACCCGCGACCTCGTCAGACCCCAAGACGCGGAAGCGACCACGCCCAGGAGACACCCGATGAATCACTTCTTCGATGCGCGTCGCATGCGCCGACTCGCCGCTGTGCTGTGCGGTTTCTCGCTCGTCGCGGCAGCCGCCGCACAGAGTGCGCCCGCGTGGCCGACCAAGCCGATCCGCCTGGTGTCGCCGTTCAACCCCGGCGGCGCGATCGACGTGCTGAACCGCGTGATCGCCGAGAAGCTCAGCGCGCGGCTCGGCCAGCAGGTGTATGTCGACGCGATCCCCGGCGCGAACACGATCAAGGGTGCCGACGTGGTCGCCAAGGCCCCGCCCGACGGCTACACCTTCATGATCACGACGATGTCCACGCACGTGAACAACACCGTGCTGTTCGCGAAGCTCCCGTTCGACGCGGCGAAAGACTTCACGCCGATCACGCAGGTCTCGCTCGGCAGCGTGCTGCTGGTGGCGCCGGCCACCGCGCCGTACAGCGACCTGAAAGGCTTCGTCGCCTGGGCCAAGGAGCAGAAGCGGCCGATCTCGTACGGCAGCTGGGGCATCGGCTCGTCGGCGCACGTCTACGGCGAGATCCTCGCCAACAACTTCGGTGTGAGCCTGAACCACGTGCCGTACAAGGGCGAGATCCCGGCGATCACCGACGTGATCGGCCGCAACCTCGACGTGAGCTTCACCAGCCCGGTCGGCGCGAAGCCGCAGGTCGGCTCGGGCCGCCTGAAGGCGCTCGGCATGACCGGCCCGCAGCGCTCGGCCTCGATGCCCGAGGTGCCGACCTTCGCCGAGCAAGGCTTCAAGGGCTTCGATCTCGCGGTGTGGGTCTCGGCCTACGCGCCGCCGAACACGCCGAAGCCGATCGTCGATCGGCTGCAGCGCGAGATCGCCGCGGTGATCCACCTGCCCGACGTGGCCCAGAAGATGATCGAGCAGGGCCAGACGCCGCTCGGCAACACGCCGGAAGAGTTCGCCGCCGCGTTCGCGAAAGACGCGCCGCGCTGGATCGCGTTGATCAAGGCCTCGGGCGCGAAGGCCGAGTGATGCGGAGCGACGTGCGATGAAGACGATCCCGATCCAGCTCGACACCGGCACCGCCTACGGCCTGCCGCCGGCCACCCACGACGCGGAGCTCACCGAGGTCGGCGCCGGCACCCCGATGGGCGAGCTGCTGCGCCGCTACTGGCACCCGATCGGCCTCGCGGCCGATGCGGGCGCCGAGCCGCGCAAGGTGCGCGTTCTCGGCGAGGAACTGATCCTGTTCCGCGACGGCAGCGGCCGCCCCGGCCTCGTGCACCCGCGCTGCGCGCACCGCGGTGCCTCGCTCTACTACGGCCGCATCGAGGCGCAGGGCATCCGCTGCTGCTACCACGGCTGGATGTTCGACGTGCAGGGTCATTGCCTCGATCAGCCCTGCGAGCCCGAAGGCGGCCGACTGCGCGCCAACGTGCGTCAGCCCTGGTATCCGCTCGAAGAACGCTACGGCCTCGTCTTCGCCTACCTCGGCCCGCCCGACCGCAAGCCGGTGCTGCCGAGCTACGACGTGCTGGAAGACCTGGCGCCGGGCGAGTGGGTCGAGGCCGACGACACCAGCCTCGGCGGCGGCGGGCCGGCGATCATTCCGTGCAACTGGCTGCAGCACTTCGAGAACGTGGTCGACAGCTTCCACGTGCCGATCCTGCACGGCGCGTTCTCGGGGAATCAGTTCGTGCCGGCGATGGCGCAGATGCCGACGGTCGAGTGGCGTGCGAACGCGCGCGGCGTGCGCGTCGAGTCGTGGCGTGATCTCGACGGTGGCCAGAGGCTGCGCCGCGTCACCGAGGCCGTGCTGCCCACCTTGCGCATCGTGCCCAGCCCGCGGCTCGGGCGCTTCGGTGCGGTCGAGTCGATCGGCTGGGTGCTGCCGATGGACGACACGACGTTTCGCATCTATGTTGCCGGCCGCGTCACGAGCGCCGGCGAGATCGGCCGCATGCGCTCGAAGATGAACGGCAAGTTCTGGTGGGAGCTCAGCGAGGCCGAGCACCGGGAGTTCCCCGGAGACTACGAAGCGCAGGTCGGCCAGGGCGCGATCGCCGCGCATTCGGCCGAGCACCTGCGCACCAGCGACCGCGGTGTGGCGATGTTGCGGCGGCTGTTTCGCGAGCAACTGAAGATCGTCGCGGCGGGCGGCGACCCGGCCGGTGTCGAGCGCGACCCGGCGCGTGCGCGCGTCAGCCTCGCCGACTGCGGTAACTTCGCGGCATGAAGACGCTGCTGCTGACCGACCCCTTGCCCGCGGGCCATTTCACGAAGGCGATCCACGCGATCGCGCCCGACGCCGACCTGATCGAGTACCGGCGCGACATCACCGACGCCGAACTCGCCGAGGTCGAGGTCGTGCTGGGCTGGCGATTCCCGGCCGGCGTGGCCGCGCGCTTGCCCAAGTTGAAGTGGGCGTGCTCGATCGCCGCCGGCGTCGAGAAGCTGCTCGTGCCGGAGCTCGCGCCGCACGTTCCGCTCTCGCGCATCGTCGACACCGAGCAGGCCGAAGGCATCGCGCAGTTCGTCGCGCTGATGGCCTTGCGGCACGTGCGCGGGCTGGAAGCCTATGAAGCGCCGCAGCGCGAGCGTGCGTGGACGCGCAAGCCGATGGCTGCGTCGCGCAGCCGGGTCGCGGTGCTGGGCATGGGCACCATGGGCGGCGCGGTCGCACGGCTGCTCGGCGCGGTCGGCTTCGCGGTGACGGGCTGGAGCCGCCGCACCGGCGCGCCGCTCGAAGCGCTGCTGGCGGCCAGCGACATCGTCGTGTGCGCCTTGCCGCTCACGCCCGAGACCGACGGCATCCTCGACGCACGTGCGTTCGCGCAGATGCCGCCCGGCAGCTACCTGATCAACATCGCGCGCGGCGCGCATGTCGTCGAATCGGACTTGATCGAAGCGGTGCGCAGCGGTCACCTCGCCGGCGCCGCGCTCGACGTGCAGCGCCACGAGCCGATGCCGGCCGACGACCCGCTGTGGGCCGTGCCCGGCATCACGATCACGCCGCACATTGCGGCGCAGTCGTCACCGCAGACGATTGCCGCGCAGTTCGTCGCGGGGCTGCGCTGCGTGCAACGCGGCGAGCCGCCGCCGCAGCAAGTGGATCGGGCGCGCGGCTACTGAAAGTGGCCTATTTGCCGAACGGCGTGCGCCCCTGCCAGTATCGGATCAACAGGAAGCCGCCCAGCATGCCGCCCAGGTGCGCGAAGTGAGCGACGCCCTGCATCGTGCCGGTCACGCCGAACAGCAGTTCGAGCCCGCCGAAGATCGCGACGAAGTACTTCGCCTTCATCGGGATCGGCGGGAACAGCGGCATGATGATGCGATTCGGGAACATCATTCCGAAGGCGAGCAGCAGGCCGAACAGGCCGCCTGAGGCGCCCACCGTCGGGTAGATGGCGCCGGTCAGCGAGGCGACCAGCAATTGCGCTGCCGCGGCCGTCAACACGCTCGCGAAGTAGAACTGCAGGAAACGCTTCGGCCCCCACAGCCGCTCCAGATCGGAGCCGAACATCCACAGGCCGAGCATGTTGAAGAAGAGGTGCGTGAAGCTGCCGTGCAGGAATGCGTAGCTCACCACTTGCCACGGCAGGAAGCCACTGCCCAAAGGCCACAGCGCCAGCAGGCGCGTGAACCAGGGCCCGAGCATGTAGTCGATGCAGAACGCCGCCACGTTGATCAACAGCAGGGCTTGGGTGACGGGTGGCATCGGGGGCATGCGCGGGTTCCGGGTTGGCGAGCAAGGGTGCAGAGTCTAAGCGTCGTGTTCGCAGGATCGGGCCGTGCCGGGCGAATTCAAGTCGCCCCTGTGGCAGAATCCCGCCCTCTACAGCACCGGGCCTCGGTGGCGGAATCGGTAGACGCGATGGACTCAAAATCCATTATCGAAAGGTGTGCCGGTTCGAGTCCGGCCCGAGGCACCAGCGGCACGCCTGCTCAGCCGGCCGTGTGAAGTTCGGCTGGAACGCACGGTGCCAATGCTGTCGGATGCCCTTGTTTCCCCGCGACCTTGTGTCTGCTTCTTTCGCGCGGGCGCCCCGCAAGCTGGTACCGGGGAAGAGTTGGTCCTCGACAGCGCTACCGCAGCCGGGCCAGGATGTCGCCTGTAAGCGATTGCGGCGAGATCTTGCCCGTCAGCATCGAGACCAAGGACGCGCGGGAACCCCAATCTTTTGCAAGCTCGGGGTGGTCGTCTCGCCCCTTGCTGGCGGTCAGGTTGAACTCGTAGTCGCCGAGGCTGGCTACCCGATCCACGCACTCGAGTGCGGTCTCCATCAACCAGGGTTGGTACTCGAACTGGATGAGCGGGATCGCTTGCGTGAGTCCGCTGAGCACCTGAAATTCGAAGCCCTCTACGTCAATCTTGCAAAATGCAGGTAGCCCGTGCCTCGCGATCAGGCGATCGACGGTCTCGACCTGTACGGTGACGTGGGATGTCAGCTTCGCCGCCGCGAGCCCGGGGAACCCCACCGCCTTCTGGCGGTACTCGTCAGACAAGGTGGACACGTTGTCCATCCCACCCTCGCCGAGATAGAGTTCCATCTCACAGACGGAGGGCCCCATGGCGACAGGTTCGAGGACAAACATGGGATTGCGGCGGAACAACGCCATCAACTCTCTCTTGCACACCGGGTGCGGTTCCACGCCGACGACCTTCGCCCCGAGCGCGAGGAAAACCTCTGCGAAATCACCCCGGTTTGCCCCCACGTCGAAGACCAGCGAGCCCGGGCGCACCAATGCGCCGTAGAACCGGGTCATGTACGACTTGGCTCTTTGGTACTCGGGCCTGAACACCCGGCGGTAAGCGGACTTCAAAGTCGGGTAGAGCGCGCTTCCGGCCAAGATCCTTGCGATTGATTGCTGCATTTTTCGATCAAAGTATGGCTGTCAGACAGATCGGGACGGCTAGCGTTGAGCGTCGGGGCGGCCAAGGGCGTTCGAAGGGCCGTTGCCAGTCGCGACGAGAAAACTCCACCTAGCTCAATGCCTTGGCTGCGCGGCGACCGCATCGTCTACCGGTCAGGTTCCAAATCATTCTATTGCGCGGTGACCGCCATGCCAGGATGAATTGGACGCGCGCCTGCTTGATGCGATTCCGGACTACTCCTTTCAAATGCACCGTCGGTCGCGGCCTGCGAGAATCGTGGCCGAGGAGAGTTCATGAGCGCATCGATCCGTTCCAAAGCCGCGCCGAAGTACCAGACCGTCGAAGACGTGATCGGCAACACCCCGCTGGTGCGGCTGGTGCGCATCCCCGGGCTGGCCAACGAACAGCGCGGCAACGTCATCCTCGGCAAGCTCGAGGGCAACAACCCGGCGGGGTCGGTGAAAGACCGGCCGGCGATCAGCATGATTCGCCGCGCCGAGGAGCGCGGCGACATCAAGCCGGGCGACACGCTGATCGAGGCGACCTCCGGCAACACCGGCATCGCGCTCGCGATGGCCGCGGCGATCCGCGGCTACCGCATGCTGCTGATCATGCCGGAGGACCTGAGCATCGAACGCGCGCAGACGATGAAGGCCTTCGGTGCCGAACTGATCCTGACGCCGCGCTCGGGCGGCATGGAATACGCGCGTGATCTCGCCGAGCAGATGCAGAAGGACGGCAAGGGCCGCGTGCTCGACCAGTTCGCCAACGCCGACAACCCACGCATCCACTACGAGACCACCGGACCCGAGATCTGGCGCGACACGAGAGGCCGCGTCACGCACTTCGTGAGTGCGATGGGCACGACCGGCACGATCACCGGCACTTCGCGTTTCTTGAAGGAGCAGAGCAAGTCGGTGCGCATCGTCGGCGCGCAACCGAGCGAGGGCTCGCGGATCCCGGGCATCCGCAAGTGGCCCGAGGCCTATTTGCCGAAGATCTACGACCCGGCCTTCATCGACGAGATGGTCTATGTGAGCCAGGCCGACGCCGAAGAGATGGCGCGGCGCATGGCGGCCGAAGAGGGCTTGTTCGCCGGCATCTCGGCGGCCGGAGCCTGCTGGGTCGCGATGCAGGTCGCGAAGCAGGTGGAGAACGCGACGATCGTCTTCGTGGTGTGCGACCGTGGCGATCGTTACCTGTCGACCGGGGTTTTTCCCGCCTGAGCGCGAAGCGCGAACCACATGACCAACCCGTTCAACTTCTGCCCGAACTGCGCGACACCGCTGCAGCTGCTGTCGAAGATGGAAGACGGCGGCGAGAAGGCCCGCCTGCGCTGTCCCGGCTGCGACTGGACCCACTGGAACAACCCGACGCCGGTGCTCGCCGCGATCGTCGAATGTTCCGACAGGGACGGTCTGGTGCTGCTCGCCCGCAATGCCGCCTGGCCGGGTCGCATGTTCGCGCTGATCACCGGCTTCATGGAGGCCGGCGAGACGCCGCAGGAAGGTATCGCGCGCGAGGTGAAGGAAGAGACGAACCTCGATGTGGAATCGCTGAAGCTGGTCGGCGTCTATGACTTCCAGCGCATGAACCAGGTCATCGTCGCCTACCACGCCGTCGCGCACGGTGAGGTCGCGCTCTCGCCCGAACTGGCCGAGTACCGGCTCTATCGCCCCGAAGACATCAAGTGCTGGCGTGCCGGCACCGGTTACGCGGTGGCCGATTGGCTCACGGCGCGCGGCATCACGCCGCAGTGGGTCGACCTGCCGGCGCGGTCGGCGTCCTAGAATCTCGGCACGAGAGGAACCCCATGAACGCGCAAAAAGAACTCGACACCCGCGGCCTGAACTGCCCTTTGCCCATCCTGAAGGCCAAGAAGGCGCTCGCCGACATGCGCAGCGGTGAAGTGTTGAAGGTCTTCTCGACCGACCCGGGATCGATGCGGGATTTCCAGGCTTTCGCGCGTCAGACCGGCAATGAACTCGTCGAACAGGAAAGCTCCAACGACGAGTTCATCCACTTCCTGCGGCGTCGCTGATCCTCAGATTTCCACACCCTTGAGGTACTGCCGGAAGCTCGCGCCGAGCACCGGGTGCGCCAACGCGAGTTCGACGTTGGCCTGCAGAAACCCTTCCTTGCTGCCGCAGTCGTAGCGCTTGCCGGCGTAGCGGTAAGCGAACACCTTCTCGCGGCGCAGCAGCCCGGCGATGCCGTCGGTCAACTGGATCTCGCCGCCCACGCCGCGCTGCTGGTTGGCGATCTCGTGGAAGACGCCGGGCGTCAGGATGTAGCGGCCGGCCACGCCCAGGCGCGATGGCGCGTCTTCGGGCGCGGGCTTCTCGACGATGCGGCTCACGTCCATCAGGTTGTCGTTGATCGGCGTGCCGTCGACGATGCCGTAACGGCGCGTGTGCTCGGCCGGCACTTCCTGCACCGCGAGTATCGAGACGCGCCATTCCTCGTACTGCTCGACCATCTGCTTCAGCACCGGCGGCGTGCCGACCATCAGGTCGTCGGCCAACAGCACCGCGAAGGGCTGGTTGCCTACCAGCCGCTGGCCGCACAGCACGGCGTGGCCGAGGCCGAGCGCCTGCGCCTGGCGCACGTAGATGCACTCCATGTCGTCCGGCTTGACGCTGCGAACGACGTCCAGTAACTCTTGCTTACCCGCCTGTTCAAGGGCTACCTCGAGTTCGAAAGTCATGTCAAAGTGGTCTTCGATCGGCCGCTTGTGACGGCCGGTCACGAAGATCATCTCGCGCACGCCGGCTGCGTACGCTTCCTCCACCGCATACTGAATCAGCGGCTTGTCGACCACGGGCAGCATCTCTTTGGGCTGCGCTTTGGTAGCGGGCAAAAAACGCGTGCCCAAACCGGCCACTGGAAAAATCGCTTTGGTGACTAACATTTACTTACAATCCCCTGCGCCCGACATGGTGTCGTGCCTTCATTCTGGCACGCCCCTCGGCGCCGATCCGTCGGACAGGGCCCCGGAAACGTCTGCAAGCGCATGGATCTGCTGATCATCGAACCGCTAGAAGCCGAGGTCATGCAGTGGCTGGAAGCGCGGTATGCGCTTCGCTACGCGCCCGAACTCGCCGGCGACCCGCGTGCGTTTCGTCAGTCGCTCTACAACGTGCGGGCACTGATCGTGCCGCCCACCGTGACGATCGACGCACAGGCGCTGCACTACGCACCGGTGCTGCGGGCGATCGGACGTGTCAGCGCGGGCGCGGAAAACATCGACCTCGAAGCCTGCGCCCGCGCCCGCGTCGAGGTCGTGCGCGGGCTCACCGCCACAGCACAGGCCGAGGCCGAATTCATGATCGGTGCGCTGCTTTCGCTGATGCGCCGCGTGCCGGTGCTGGGCTCCGACGGCATGCTCGTTGGCCGCGAACTCGGCGCCGCGACCGTCGGCCTGATCGGCATGGCGCCGGCGGCGCGCTCGATGGTGCAGATGCTCGCCGGCTTCGGTTCGAAGATGGTCGGCTACGACCCCGCATTGCACGCGAGCGACAGCGTGTTCGAGCGCTGGCGTGTCAAGCCTCTGGGTTTGCGCGAACTGCTCGAACGCTCGGATGCGGTGTGTGTGCAGCTCAGCTACTTCAGCCGCTACCACGGCCTGCTCGGCGACCGCTTCCTGCCGTTCTGCAAGCCGAACCAGGTGATCGTCAGCATCGCGCACTCGGGCCTGTTCGACGAAGCCGCGCTGGCCGAGGCGCTCACCGGCGGACGTGTGGCGGCCGCCTGGCTCGACAGCCTGGAGCCCGGTGCGCTCGACGAGGGCCGGCCGCTGCACGGTCTCGACAACCTGCAGATCACGCCGCGCGTGGCGAGCACCACGCGCGAGTCGCGCCTGCGCAGCGCCTGGGCCGTGGCCAGGCGCATCGACGAGATGCTGAGCGCGACGGCACCCGCCGCGCCGGTGTTCAAGGCGACGTCCGAAGGCGTGCCGACTGATCTTGCAGCCGAGCCAACGCCGCCGTGAACTCGGCGACCCGCTGCTGCTCCTGAGCCACCACGGCTGCCGGCGCGCGCGCGACGAAACTTTCGCTCGCGAGTTTGGCCGAAGCCTTCGCGATCTCGGCTTCCAGGCGCCCCATCTCCTTGCCCAGGCGCGCGGTCTCGGCCGCCACGTCGACCTCGACATGCAGCGCCAGCCGCGATTCGCCGGCGACCGACACGGCCGCGCTGCGCGTGGCTTGCGCGAACGCGGCATCGCTGTCGAAGCGCTTCACTTCCGACACTTTCGCGAGCGCCTTCAACACCGGCTCGGCCTGCTCGATGAACGCGTCGTCGCCGATCACGTACAGCGGCACGCGCGCGGCCGGTGACAGATTCATCTCGCTGCGCAGCGTGCGGCTCGTGCCGACCACGGTTTTCAGCTTCGCGATCCAGGCATCCGACGCGGCATCGACGCGATCCAGCTGCGCCTTCGGATACGCCGCGGTCACGATGCTCGAACCCTCGGCCTTGCGGCCCGCCACCGCGGCGACCGTCTCCCAGAGCTCGGCGGTGATGAACGGCATCACCGGGTGCATCAGGCGCAGCACGGTCTCCAACACGCGGATCAGCGTGCGGCGCGTTGCGCGCTTCTGCGGGTCGCCGCCAGTCTGGATCTGCACCTTCGCGATCTCGATGTACCAGTCGCAGTACTCGTCCCACACGAACGCATAGATCGCGTTCGCGACATTGTCGAGCCGGTAGTCGGTGAAGCCTTGCTCGACCGCCGCCTCGACGCGCTGCAATTCGCTCGTGATCCACTTGTCGGCCGGGCTGAACTTCAGGTAGCCGTGAAAGGGCTGACCCGGTGCGCACTCGGCCTTGGTGTGCTCTTCCAGGCCGCAATCCTGACCCTCGCAGTTCATCAGCACGAACTTGCTCGCGTTCCAGAGCTTGTTGCAGAAGTTGCGATAGCCCTCGCAGCGCTTGGTGTCGAAGTTGATGTTGCGGCCCAGGCTCGCGTAGCTCGCCATCGTGAAGCGCAGCGCATCGGCGCCGTAGGCCGGCATGCCCTCGGGGAACTCCTTGCGCACACGCGCGGCGACCTTCGGCGCCGTCTCGGGCTTGCGCAGCCCGACGGTCGATTTCTGCACCAGCGTGTCGAGGTCGACGCCCTGGATCAG
>Ga0075023_100000446_pt1 | contig 10164 bp, 12 predicted proteins | sample Str014_FD_71388 | JGI IMG/M metagenome (GOLD analysis project Ga0075023, IMG submission 71388) | Freshwater sediment microbial communities in response to fracking from Pennsylvania, USA - Straight Creek_MetaG_SC_2014 | ecosystem: Environmental > Aquatic > Freshwater > Creek > Sediment | place... | reverse complement strand
GGGTGGGCATGAGGGGTGGGTAGCGGAAATTCAGTAGGGATGCTAGTTTCTGTTTTGCGCGCCAGATTCAAAAGCGGACTTACGCAAGGATGAAATTGTGAAAAGAGATATTGCTAAGGTGACCCGGGAAACAGGCTCGCTTACTGTCCATGAGATCAGGCAGCTGGTTGGTCGGGACGACCCCGTGATCATCGAAATCGGTGCGAATGTGGGCCAAACCACACTGGAATTCTTAAGCGTTATGCCGCGCGCGCGAATTTATTGTTTTGAACCCGAGCCAAGGGCGATCGCGCAATTCAAAGCCATGGTTAAAAGCCCGAACGTCACTCTGATCGAATGTGGTGTTGGCAACCAAAATGGAACGGTCAATTTTCACCAATCGTCAGGCAGTGAAGAATACAGCAATTGGAACCAATCCGGGTCAATTCGAGCACCCAAGGAAGTGACGGATGTTTGGCCAAAATTGACGTTTGAAAATACCATCCAGATTCCCATTGTTCGATTGGATGACTGGATCAAGACACAGAACATCAAGCGCATCGATTTTATCTGGGCGGATACGCAGGGCGCTGAAGGGGATTTAATTCAAGGCGGAATTGAAACTCTCAACAGGGCCCGATATTTTTATACTGAGTTCGGCTTCCAGGAGCTTTATGATGGACAGATTTCGCTGGGCGAAATTGATGCCCACTTGAAAAATTTCTCTGTCATGCGCGTCTTTGCCATGGATGTCCTTTTTGAAAATATGAGTTTTAAGACCGGTGGCGAAGCCACTTGGTCACTGAATTCGACTCTCAGTGGACGCAGCGGCGCAAAATGGTGATGGGCTGGAGGCTGGCGCGGCGGATTGGGAATTGATGAGGGTGGGCTTGGAGAGTTGGCACCGTTACTTGCCAAGATAAAAACAGATGAGGAACGAAAATCATGGCCAAAGGATATTGGATTGCGCATGTCGATGTGAGCGATCGCGAAGGTTACAAAGCCTATCAGGCAGAAAACGCAATCGCATTCGGCAAATATGGCGGGCGGTTCCTGGCCCGTGGTGGTGCCTGTGAACTGGTCGAAGGCAAACAGCGATCACGTCATGTGATCATCGAATTCAAAGATTACGCCAGTGCTTTGGCCTGTTACCATTCAGCTGAATATGCTGTCGCCAAGATAAAACGTCAGGGCAAGGGCGAAATGGATCTCGTCGTTGTTGAAGGTTATGATGGCGCGCAACCGGGATAATGATTTCACCTTTGTGAAATGTTTTGCCCTTCTCCCTGTGGGGGAAAGGGCGAGGCGGTGATGCGATGAATGATGTTGCAAGAGCAGCTGAGATTTTGCGGAGCGGGGGGCTGGTCGCTTTCCCGACGGAGACTGTTTATGGCCTTGGGGCTGATGCTACCAATGATCTCGCCGTGGCCAAGATTTATGCGGCAAAGGGGCGGCCTTCTTTCAATCCTTTGATTGCCCATGTTGAAGATGTTGAAGCAGCCTTCGCGCTGGGGCAGTTTTCTGGCGTTGCCTTGAAACTGGCGGCGCGGTTTTGGCCGGGGCCGCTCACTTTGGTGGTGCCGCGACGGGTGGATTGCTCGGTGTCACTGCTCGCTTCGGCGGGCCTGCCTTCCATTGCTCTGCGTGTGCCACAACATCCATTGGCGTTGGAATTGCTGCGTGCTGTGGGGCGGCCCGTAGTGGCGCCTTCGGCCAATCCCTCTGGCCGCATCAGCCCCACGACGGCGGTGCATGTGCGCGATGGCTTGGGCGACAAGGTGGCGATGATCCTTGACGGCGGGCGTTGTGCTGTGGGATTGGAGTCCACCATTGTGAGCCTGCTTGACGACACACCGCGCCTGCTGCGCAGTGGCGGTTTGGCGCGTGTGGCGATTGAGGAAGCATTGGGCACTAAGCTCTTGGGTGCTGAAACTTCCGGCCCCTTGCATGCGCCCGGCCAGTTGGAGAGTCACTATGCGCCGCGCGCTGTGCTGCGGCTCAATGCTGAAAGCTGGCGAGCGGGTGAGGCACAGTTAGGTTTTGGCGCTTATGATGCGCCGCTCAACTTGTCGCGCGAAGGCGATGTGGTCGAAGCCGCCGCCAATCTTTTTGCGATGCTGCATCAGCTTGATGCGGCGGCACCTGCCACCATCGCCGTCGCACCCATTCCCTCGACGGGCCTTGGCGAAGCGATCAATGACAGATTGAAGCGGGCGGCGGCACCGCGCACTTTATCCTCCCCTTAGGGGGAGGTGGCGCGAAGCGCCGGAGGGGTTCTTTCGGCGCGTGAGCAGGTCTCTCCACCGTCATGCTTCCGCATGACACCTCCCCCTCTGGGGAGGATGAGGGGTCTTGCTTGCTGCGCGCATAGACTGTCTTTAGAAGTGTGCCATGGACTCATCCCTCATACAAAAATTCATCGCTATCGTTGGTGCCAAAAACGCCATCACCGAGCCCTTGGACCAAGCGGCTTATCTCAAGGAATGGCGCGATTTGTGGAAGGGGCACACGCCTGTGGTGCTGCGTCCAGCCACCACGGCGGAAGTTTCGGCCATTTTGAAACTGGCGCATGAGACGGGCACCAAGATCGTGCCGCAATCGGGCAACACCGGGCTCGTCGGCGGGCAGACGCCTTTGGGCGATGAGGTTTTGTTGTCGCTCGACCGGATGAACAAGATCATCGCTGTCGATTCCGCAGATAATTCAATCACGGTTGAGGCGGGCTGTATTTTACAGCGCGTGCAGGAAGCGGCGGCGGCGGTGGACAGGCTGTTGCCTTTGTCGCTCGCCTCTGAAGGCACCTGTCGCATCGGCGGTAATCTTTCCACCAATGCCGGGGGCCTCAATGTTTTGGCTTACGGCCCGGCGCGGGACATGTGTCTGGGCCTTGAAGTGGTGCTGGCCGATGGGCGCATTTGGAATGGCCTCAAAGCGCTTCGCAAGGACAATACGGGCTATGACCTCAAAGACCTGTTCATCGGTGCTGAGGGAACGCTTGGCGTGATCACGGCGGCGGTGTTGAAGCTTCTACCGCGGCCACAGCGCGTGGATACGGCATTCTGCGCTGTGCCCAATCCGGCGGCGGCGGTGGCGCTGCTTTCCATTGCCAAATCCGCCAGCGGCAACCGCGTCGTGGCCTTTGAGTTGATGCCGGAGATTGGGGTGGGCTTTGCCGTCAAGCATTTGCAGGCCGTCAACCCGCTGGCCGAAGCCTCACCCTGGGTGGTACTTTTGGAATTTGCGGATGCAGCACCTGAAGCGCTGGAGAACTGTCTAGAGTCCGCCATGCAGCAAGGTCTGGTGACAGATGGGGTTGTGGCGCAATCGGAAGCCCAGCGTCGCAGTTTTTGGAATCTGCGCGAGGCGCTGTCTGAGTCGCAGAAATTTGAAGGCGGTTCGATCAAGCATGATATTTCGGTGCCTGTTTCAAAAGTGCCGGAATTTATTGAGGCGGCCACGGCTGCCGTGTTGCGTTTCATGCCTAGCGCACGTGTTTGTGGCTTTGGCCATTTGGGTGATGGCAATTTGCATTTCAATGTGACGCAACCCGTCGGCATGGACAAGCAGGCCTATCTCTCGCAATGGCGCGAAATGAACGCAGTGGTCTATGCCGAAGTCTTGAAGCGCAATGGTTCAGTCAGCGCCGAGCATGGCATTGGACGGTTGAAGACGGAAGACATGTGCGACATCAAAAGCCCTCTCGAGCTGGAATTGATGCGCGGTCTGAAACAGCTGTTTGACCCCAAGGGCATTCTCAATCCGGGGCGGGTGCTGCCTTAGGCTGCGCTTTGCGCGCGGGGGCGATTGCGCCTATGATGGCTTTCAGTGAGGCGTATATGACCCATCCCATCATTCATTCCTTCTTCGATGAACCCACACACACCGTCACCTATCTGGTGATCGATCCCAAAACGCGTGTCGCGGCGGTGGTGGATCCGGTGTTGGATTATGATCATGCGTCAGGCCATTCAAATGTAGATTCCGCCAATCGGGTTCTGGCCAAGGCGGCGGAAGAGAAATGCAAGATCGCGCTCATTCTCGAAACCCATGTTCATGCCGATCATCTTTCGGGCGCACCTTATATCCGGCTGAAGACGGGTGCCGCTGTGGTGATTGGCGAGCGCATTCGCGAAGTGCAGAATATCTTTCGTCCGATCTTCAATGCGCAGGATGTTTCCGGCAGTGGGGCTGAGTTCGACCGTTTGGTGAAAGACGGTGAGACATTCGACATCGGTGTGCTTGAAGTTGAAGTGATCGCCACGCCGGGCCACACGCCAGCTTGCGTTTCCTACAAAGTTGGCGATGCGGTGTTTGTGGGCGACACGTTGTTCATGCCTGATTATGGCACGGCGCGGGCGGATTTTCCCGGCGGGGACGCCCGCATTCTCTATCGCTCCATCCAAAGGTTGATGGCGCTGCCGCCCGAAACACGGCTGTTCATGTGTCATGATTATCTACCAAAGAATGGGCGTAAGACCTATGTGTGGGAAACCACTGTGGGTGATGAAAAGCGCGGCAATGTGCATGTGCATGAGGGGGTGAGCGAGGATGACTATGTCGCGATGCGCTCGGCCCGCGACAAAACCCTTTCCGCTCCGACACTGTTGCTGCCCTCCATTCAGGTCAACATGCGCGCCGGCAAAATGCCGCCAGCGGATTCCAACGGCGTGCATTACATCCGCGTTCCGGTGAAATTGGCGGGGTAAAAGATTATTTTACCCTTCTCCCCACGGGAGAAGGTGCCCGGAGGGCGGATGAGGGCCTTATCGCGCCCTCAATCTTAGATTTTTTTAACACTCGGCTTGGCACTCAGGCCCTCATCCGTCGCTTCGCGCCACCTTCCCCCGAAGGGGGAAGGGTGATTGAACTCGCTTTGTATAAAGTCGTTGTGTTGAAAGACTTGCTCTGAAAGTATAGAGGACAGTTCTCAGGAGCCCACAATGAACTTCACTTCCGATAATGTCTATGGCGTTCACCCCAAGATCATGCAGGCCATGGTGGAGGCCAATCATCGGCTGACCGATGTGTCGTATTGTCATGATGATGGGGCGGCAGAGGCGGAGGCGGCGCTCTCGAAAATCTTCGAGAAAAAGGTGAAGGCCTTTTTTGTGATGAATGGTACGGGAGCCAACAGTCTGGCGCTCTCGGCCCTGTGCCCGCCTTACGGTGGCATCGTCGCCCATGAAGGCAGTCACATCAATACCGATGAATGCAATTGCCCGGAATTGTTCACTGGCGGCGCGAAACTCATCACGGTTTCAGGCAACACCAACAAGATCACGCCCGCTGCCGTTGCCGCCAAGCTCGCGCAGTTCGTCCATGGTGAACATGGGGCCAAGCCTTCAGCACTTTCACTCTCGCAGGCCACAGAGTTGGGTACAGTTTACAGCACTGACGAAATCAAGGCGCTCACCACACTGGCACACCAATCCGGCATGAAATGCCACATGGATGGTGCGCGTTTTGCCAATGCACTGGTCCATCTCGGATGCACGCCCGCCGAGATGACGTGGAAGGCGGGCATTGATGTGCTGTCTTTTGGCGGCACAAAAAACGGCGCGATGATTTTGGAATGCGTGGTGTTCTTTGATGAAAAGCTTGCCGAGGATTTTCTCTACTTGCGCAAGCGGGCCGGGCAATTGCTGTCGAAAGGGCGTTATCTTTCGGCGCAGATGTTGGCCTATTTGAAAGATGGGCTCTGGCTCGAAAATGCAGCCCGAGCCGATGGGTTAGCAGCAGAACTTGCAGCGACACTTGAAGCTGTTTCCGGCGTTCGTCTGGCGGCACCCGTTGAAGCCAATGAAGTTTTCCCGATCATGCCGCGCCGCTTGTTTGAAGCTCTGCAAAAAGCCGGGGCGAAGTTTTATGAATGGCCGCTGGAGGGATTGGAAGATGGTGAGGTCTGCGCCAGACTGGTCACATCCTTCGCCACACCGCAGGAAGATGTGACGAAGTTTTGCGGATTGGTGAAAAGATTGGGGAATTGAAGTTCCCTCATCCTAAGCATTTTCGAAGAAAATGCTTAGGATGAGGGAACTTAGATCTCCCACGCCACCTTCAATTTTACCTCTTCAAGATTATTCCCCGGCCCCATGCGGTCCACAATGAAAAACCGTTGTGGCTGCAACACCAGCAACGGGTGATGCCAGACACCACGCGCGTAGTTGATGCCCTGCTGGCCCGTAGCGCGAAAACAGCGAAAGCTGGAAGTATCTTGTGGGTCACCGCACACCAAAACCAGCCAGGGCACATCTTCAAGCGGGTGGAAAATCTGGCTGCCAAGCGGGTGCCGCTCCATCATCGTGATGGCAATTGGCTGTGGGCGTGGAACAGCTGTCGCAAGGCTGATATTCACGCGGCCGCCTTCGTTGGCGACATCGACCCGCGCAAGATTGTTGAAACGTTGGGCGAAGTTCTGGTTGATGTTGATCAGCTCAGCACCGTCCATTTCAAGGACCTCACCGAAAGGTGCAAAAGCCATGCGCGTGAGGGGTTCAATTTTCATTTATACCTTAGCCGCGCGTGGCGGTTCACGTCCTTGTACAGGAGATAACGAAAGCGCCCCGGCCCGCCCGCATAGCAGGCTTGCGGGCAGAAGGCGCGGAGCCACATGAAGTCACCGGCTTCAACTTCCACCCAATCATTGTTCAGGCGGTAAACCGCCTTGCCTTCGAGCACATAGAGCCCGTGTTCCATCACATGGGTTTCGGCGAAGGGGATTGTGCCACCCGGCAGAAAATTGACGATGTTGACATGCATGTCGTGGCGCAGATCGGTGGGCTCGACAAAGCGTGTCGTGCTCCACGCGCCATTGGTGTCGGGCATTTCGACGACTGTGGCTTGGCTTTCGTGGGTGACAAAAGCGTGCGGCTTGGCCACGCCATGGGCGGGTTCCCACGCCTTGCGCACCCAATGGAAGCGCAAGGGCTCAGCGCTTGAATTGTGAAAACGCCAAGGCTCTCCTGCTGGGAGATAGGCGTATGACCCCGGCACCAGAATATGATCACGGCCATCCAGATGGAGAATCCCGGAGCCATCGATTACGAAGAGCACGCCTTGCGCATCGACATCAGGCTCTGGCTTGATGGCACCACCACCGTGGGAAACTTCCAGTATATATTGCGAGAAGGTTTCGGCGAAGCCTGACATAGGCCTTGCGATGATCCAGGCCCGCGTTTTCTCCCAGCCGGGCAAGAGGCTGGTCACAATATCCATCATTACGCCTTTGGGGATGACGGCATAGGCTGGCGTGAAGATCGCCCGGCCCGTCAGCAATTGGGACTGCGGGGGAAGGCCGCCGTGCGGCGCGTAATAAGTGGGGTCTGCCATCATCTGCCCTTTTGAATAGGAGGCGAGTATGGCAATGTCACCGCGATTTGCAAATAGCATTGAGGATTGTGATGAAGTTCGTTGTTGGGCTTGTGCTGATGGCTTTGGCAGGCGCTGCCCAGGCGGAAGATGCACTTGATTGTAAAGACCCAAAAGGTCAAAGCGCGATGACACAATGTGCCGGGCTCGATTTTGAAAAGGCCGACAAGGAATTGAATGCGCTTTGGCCGAAGCTCAAGGCCGATGCCGAGGCCAGCGACAAAGACACAGGTAAAACCGAATATGCCGATGCTCTGCTTTCATCGCAACGTGCATGGATTGCTTTTCGCGATGCCGAATGCGCCTGGCAGGGGTTTGAAATGCATGGCGGCTCAGGGGAGCCGATGCTGGTCAATGGCTGCATGGCGCGCCTCACCAAACAACGGATCAAACAACTGCAAACAGGAGCCAGTGAATGACATTTGTGAAACAAGTTGCACACAGTTGCATGATGACGCAGGATCTTGCTGCGTCCGAACATTTTTATTGCGAAGTGTTGGGCCTCAAGAAAGCCTTTGAATTTACCAAGGCGGGCAAGAAGATCGGCCTCTATATCGAAGCGGGGGCGCGGACGTGGATTGAAATCTTCTTCCATTCCGACGCGCCGTTCCCGTCTCTGGGGGCGATCAATCATTTCTGTTTTGAAGTGACGTCAATTGATGATGCCATCAAACACATCCGCGCCAAGGGGGTTGAGGTCACCGACAAGAAATATGGTGTGGATGACACCTGGCAGGCGTGGACCAAGGGGCCATCGGGCGAGCGCATTGAGCTCTTTGAATATACCGCCAAGTCCGCGCAGTTTGTGGGCGGAGATCGCACGCCGGATTGGTGATCTGCCTCAGCCCACGTCAATGGGGCGTAGACGTTGCAATAGCGTCGGCAGCGCGTCACTTAATCTGTGCGTCATAGAGGCACGGTGCTTGTTGAGCCACAGACCAGCGAAAATGATGGCAAGGCCAATGGCCGATAGTGCAAAAGAAAAGCCAAGCCAATCCTTGAATATGTCATTGGCTAAATAACCCAGATATGTGGCCACACCGATGCCGCCGAACATGGCGTAGACGCGCCTATCTATAAACAGGCTGTAAGCAATTAGCCCCAGGTTGATCAGACAATAGAGGAATTTCTGAAAGTCTGTGCCGCCATCATGCATGGTTAAGCCTGACCAGAAGGTCAGGGCACCAAAGATGTGAATCCAAAACATCATGTCCGGGTTGCGGCCTTTCATGACATCCCAGATCCAGGCGCAAAGCATCATTGCAAGACCAAACCACATGGAAACGATCCGGCGTGTTTCGAAGTCACCATAGCTTTTGGGTGCATCGGTAAACCACATTGCCAAATCCATTGACATGAACCAGAGGGCTACCGCAGCAATCATCAGAATAAATGGAAACCGATAGCGCGACATGGCCACCAAAGCCGCGATCACTGTTGCGGCTTCCATATATATCCAGCTGCCGTTGATGAAGGGATAAAAATTTTGATATTTGCCAGGATCGCCCAAGGCATATTTCCACAGGTCGAGCGCATCTTGCACGCCATAAATGATCATCGGTACCATCGAGATTGCAGCAGCAACGAGCAAACCGCCGGGCGTGCGCAAGCTGCGGCGAAACCAGAAATAATCGCCCAGCGCAACGAGGGCGATGGCGTAAACCGCACCGCAGGCGGTTAAAGCCCAGCCGCCTAAGCGGTTAAAAGCATCGGTCGTAAAAATGCCCATGGCTGCTATAATGATTAATGCACCAGCATACCACAGCACGTGGGTAAGGTCGAACCGTGCGGCGGGCGCACCGACATCATCTTCGTTTGATTTCGCCAATTCGGCGTTCAAGAATGTTTCGATTTGAGCACGTTTTGCGGCATCAATGATACCTGCCTGTTCAAGCGCCACAAGTTGGTTATGCTTCATGTGACCAGTCTAGCATGACAGCGCAAACGTGCCGAGATCAAATTTGTCCCAACGTCGATTTCGAGCTGTGCGGTGGATTGGTGATCCCAAAAGGCAAAAACCGCGCTCTTCCCGAAGGAAGAACGCGGCTTTGGTATTGGTAAAACCCCCGGATGAGCAAACGCGGGCGGAAAATCCGCCTTGCGCTTAGATGGCCTGCAGCTGGTCGGCTGAAGACTTACCCGTGCGCTTGTCGGCCACAATATCGTAGCTGACTTTTTGGCCTTCATTGAGACCACGCATGCCCGCGCGTTCAACTGCGCTGATGTGGACGAACACATCTGGACCGCCAGCATCGGGCTGAATGAAGCCGTAGCCCTTTTGCGTGTTGAACCACTTAACGGTGCCTTTTTGCATAGTTTTTCCTTCTTAGATGCAATGAATTTCCAGATCTCGCGATGACGCGCGAGCCCGGAAATCGAATTCTGGAAGGAGAGTAGCAAAGGCGCTTTTATTCAAAACGTGCAAAGCCAGCGCGCCCACCGGGGAAACTCGACGATTTTTCATAGACAAATCTGGACAAAATTTCAAGAGCGTTTGAGGTTCGATTTGGGCGGCTCTGCGGCAATCTTGACGATGATGAGCAAGGCCAGCGGTTCGTGCGCTCTGGTTGTTCGGCTCGTCATTTGGGGCGGGCGAGTAAGGTTAAAATTTTACCACCAAATTAGCTTTGAGTGGATTTAATTTTTACGCGGGTTGATAGTTCTCTCAATCAGAGCGGGTTGGACTTGGTGTTTTGTTGCCAAAACTTCTCGCGGAAATGACGGCGTGTTTTTTGTTGCTGAATTCAGTCTGGAATGTCTGAACAGGCCAAATGAGAAGCGCATAACCTACGGAGAATAAAATGGCACAAACGGCGC
>Ga0075023_100000441_pt1 | contig 10239 bp, 6 predicted proteins | sample Str014_FD_71388 | JGI IMG/M metagenome (GOLD analysis project Ga0075023, IMG submission 71388) | Freshwater sediment microbial communities in response to fracking from Pennsylvania, USA - Straight Creek_MetaG_SC_2014 | ecosystem: Environmental > Aquatic > Freshwater > Creek > Sediment | place... | reverse complement strand
ACGCGATTGAATTGATTTTTTGAATACAACGTTCCGAATTAGCGCATATTAGCGTGCATTAGCGGTTAAATCGATTGAGGAATTCAGGATAATTTTGTCGCCCTAACCTCAATCGCATCCCGGTCCACTCGAACGTTGGGGTTTGCGTCTGCGGAATCGCCAAAACTATTCGCTATCGCTATTCAAGGCCGCCCGCTTCGGGCGGCCTTGGTTGATTTCATATTCACTTGCTGGATACCGGCTTTTTAATCGTTCGAAACAAATCGAATCGGCAGGATAACTTTGCAGGGAACCGATTCGCCGTTGCGTTTAGCTGGCTCAAACTTCCATTGCTGGATCGCCTCCGTAACCGGTTCGACGAGGGCTTGGTCAGTTGCTTTTCGAACAACGATATTAGAAGGCTCTCCCTTGGCGTTCACCAGGAACGAAACCTCCGCGTGGCCCTCGGTGGAGAGGGTTGTTTTTGGCGTGACCACGACCAGTGGAATCGGCTCGCGCGAGTTGGTCGATTGATAGGACTTTACGTAATCCTCCTCGGTGGTATCCGCTGAAGCGACGGACGCCATCACGGCAAGAATGCCCAACAGGCTGAGCTTTTTGATCTTTGTCATATGCATATTTTACGATGTTGTTTTCTGTTGTATTAATCACCCCGCCCTCCGCTTGTGATACACAAGCACAGGACGTGGCGTCTGAGCGCGAGGCACAGGTCCTCTCGCACAAAATGTTTTACTTACTCCTCCTCGCTGGGCGCTTTCTCTTCTTCCAACCTGCCGCTTCGGTTCCTCCCGATGAACAGGTTCACTAGCATCGAACGCGTAGAACACTAGATCGCAACATGGTTCCCAAGATTAGGGCGAAAAAATTCGCGGCGCGTAACCGACTCTGGGCGCAGATGATGCGCCAGCCATGGTCAACTGTGCTCGGCGATTACCTAAAGAATCCAGTCAAGGCCTCGTTCATCGTGTGGCTTTATCTACAAGCGCCGGCAACAAAACGGCCGATTATCGGCAGAACTTAATATGACTTCTGCTGGAGTGCTCTTGCCGCTGAAGACCGAACTATTCTATAGATTCACGGATCGCTCCAGGTATGACCTCGCAGCCAGTAATGATCGGTGGCGAGAATCAGCCGGCAGGGTCAAACCGGAATCTTTGCCATTCGTCGAATCAACCTGTCGGTCTCCGGTCGTTAGCAAATCATCTCGCCGTTGACCCGACAGCGGTGGGAATTACGTCGGTCGGTGCGCTCGCTTTACGGGCTGACATTTTCAATTTTCAGCCGCGGCCAAACGCTTTCCGGGCCGCCATTTGTCCGCTCTCGTAGGCGGCGATCAACTTGTCATATTTGGCGTTGGCGGCATGATCGACGACCCGTCGAGCGGAATCAGCATCGTACCATGCAAGCGATTGCTTGATGCCATCTCGAAAACGCATCGTGGCGACAAAGTCGGGCACGAAGCGCTTGATCTTTGAATTATCGCAAACGATTGAGTTGCTCCGGTCGCCCTGCAATTCGCCTTCTAGCTCGGGCAGGCAAGCGGCAATGAAATCGGAGGCGATATGGATGAACATGTGTTTGGTCACGCCGGCAGCTTCGGCCACGGCCTCGTGAATCTGATTCCAGTTGAGCACCTCGTCAGATGTGATGTGAAAGGGATGGCCGATTGCAGCCGAGTGTCCGAGCAGGCCGAGGAGGCCTTTTGCAAAATCGGAGTTGTGTGTCAAAGTCCAGAGCGACATTCCATCGCCTGGAATGATAATGGGGGCCCCGCGGCGCAACCGGTCGATCGCCGTGTAAGGCAGTGACCAGCTGTTCATGAGCAATGGGATCACGGTCTCTCCGTAGGTCGACGAAGGCCGAACAATCGTAATCGGAAACGCCTCTTCCCGAAAAGCACGCACCAAACGCTCTTCGCATGCGATTTTATTGCGTGAATACTCCCAGTACGGATTGGCCAGCGGAGTGGATTCCGTCACGAGATAGTGAGTAACTGGTTTCTGATACGCGCTGGCGGAGCTGATGAAGACGTACTGGCGGACCTTGCCTCGAAAGAGCGCAAGGCGCGCCTCGATATCGGCCGGAGTGAAGCTGATGAAATCCACCACGGCGTCCCAAGGTTGGTCGCCGAGCGCGTGGCGGGCCTCGAGCGGTTGATTGATGTCGGCGACGATCTGTTTGGCACCGGCGATCGGCGTGCGCTGTCCCCGATTGAGCAGAGTGAGATCGAGTCCGCGAGCGACTGCGAGTTGCGTGCAGGCCGTGCTGATAATGCCAGTACCACCGATGAAAAGGATCCGCATGATGACACGAGCGTAGTAGGGTCTTTGGGATTTTCCACCAAAAGCGTACGGGAAAAGCATTGCCGGCGGCACGGTTTTCCTTGAGCAAACGACCAAAGGTCCCGCAAACCACGAACATTGCGGCTAACCTCTTTCCGCCGACGCGTGGCTCGCCCGTGGGTCCCACATTGCCGTCATCATCGCACGTCCGAAGCCCCGCCCCGTTGCGGCTTCGCCTTGATCCGCGAGCACAACCAGGCTAACCTTCCGTCATCTGCCCCGCGCAACGTGTTGCATCCGCAAACGGACGCGTCCTCGCATTTGCCCACCTTCAACCCAAAAACCACAGCCATGAGGGCTTGCCCCCTTTCGCCAGAACCATTCTCCTCCTCCAATGTTTTCTTTATGAACTGCAATTTGTTCGCTCGGCGAGTCCGCCTTTTCAGCCTCTTGGTTCTTCTCGTGGCAGGAGTTGTTTCTGCACTGAGTGCCGCTCCCCAGTGGACGCTGCTTTGGAGCGACGAATTCAACCAGACGGAAGGCACGGGGCCAGACACAACGAAATGGAACTATGATCTCGGTAATAACAATGGATGGGGGAACCAAGAGTTGGAGGTTTATACGAATACCCGAGAGAACTCGCTCGTGGTGGCCGACTCAGCTGCCGAGGACGGTCGTGCCTTGGCCTTGCGCGCCGTGCAAACAGTCTCAGGCAGCACGACGTCCTACACGTCCGCCCGATTGCACACCAACGGCAAATTCGGCTTCACCCATGGCCGCATGGAGATGCGGGCGAAGGTGCCCACCGGGAAGGGACTTTGGCCAGCATTTTGGGGGCTTGGCACAAATATTGGCAGTGTCGGTTGGCCTACCTGCGGTGAAATCGATGTGATGGAATGGGTCTCGTCGCTCGGAAAAGGAACCGTTCAGGGCACTTTGCACTTGCCCGTCTACAACGGCAGTAACGGCCTCGGCGCACAATACACGCTTCCTGGCGGTGCGGCCTTTAGTGACGGCTATCACGTGTTTGCCGTGGAGCGGTCACAGGGCAAAATCGTATTTTCAGTAGACGGGCAGATCTACAAAACCCGTTTACAAACCGATCTACCGGTTGGCTCAGCGTGGCCATTCGACCAGCCCTTCTTCATTCTCATGAATCTGGCGGTCGGCGGAAATTGGCCCGGCAGTCCCGATGCTACAACGATTTTTCCGCAGGAGATGCGGGTGGATTACGTGCGCGTCTACCAAGAGGTGGCACCTGCGATCACCACCCAGCCTGCCCCCGCTCAGACCGTCACAGTTGGCCACAGCATCACCCTCACGGCAGTTACGAGCGGCTCGGATCCCACGATCCAATGGCAGGTCTCCACCGATGGCACAAACTGGACCAATCTCTCCGACAATACGACCTATAGTGGCACTACCAGCAGCGCGCTCGTGCTCACCAATGTCACGTCATCACTCAACGGAAACAAGTACCGCTATACCGCGACCAACTCCAGCGCCACCGTGGCCAGCAACGCCATCACCCTCACGGTCGCGGCCGCACTTTTCCCGGCGCCGGCCGGCGTGGTCGTCGATTCCTCGGGCTACCTCTACGTGAGCGACAGCACCGATAACACCATCCAAAAAATCAGCCCCACAGGCATCGCCACCATGCTAGCCGGTTTCTCCGGTAGCCTCGGTTCTGCCGACGACACGGGAGCTGCCGCCCTCTTCCGCGGCCCGATCGGACTCTCTCTCGACAACGTAGGCAATGTTTACGTGGCCGACACCGGCAACTCCACGATACGCAAGATCAGTCCTTCGGGCGTGGTGACGACCTTGGCTGGGTCACCCACCGCCAACGGCTCGACCGACGCTACCGGCACCTCCGCCCGATTCTCCGCTCCCGCCGACGTTTGTATCAACTCCACGGGTACACTCTTCGTCGCCGACACCGGCAACCACACGATCCGCCAAATCGACACGGCTGACGTCGTGACAACCCTTGCCGGAGCCGCCGGTGCAACCGGCACAGCCGACGGCGCCGCTCGCCTTAACAGCCCCGCCGGCATCGCCATTAGCCCGGCTGGCATCGTCTACATCGCCGACACCGGTAACAATACCATTCGCTCGATCACGGACACCACCGTTACGACGTTAGCCGGCACCTTCGGCATAACGGGCAATACAGATGGCGCGAACGCCAATGCTCTCTTTAGCGGCCCGATCGGCCTAACCGTCGACTCGGCGGGCAGTATCTATATCGCCGATACACAGAATAGTACGATCCGAAAAATCACTTTTGCTGGCACCGTCTCCACTGTTTCCACCGTGGCCGGCCTGCCCGGCGTCGCTGGGCTCAAAGACGGTATCGGCAGCGATGCCTGGTTCAACAAACCTCGCGACGTCGCTCTCGATGCCGCTGGTAACCTCTACGTCACCGACACCGGGAACGCCGCCATCCGCAAGATCGTTCTCTCCACGGGCGCTGTGACCACGCTTACGATCCGCGCGAACTCAAGCAGTTCATCAAGCTCATCGTCCAGTTCGAGCAGCAGTTCGTCATCGTCGAGCAGTTCCAACGGCGGATCGTCCTCCGGTGGCGGGGGAGGTGGTGGTGGCGCACCGAGCTTCGTTTATTTCGGTGGATTGCTACTCTTGACGGCAATACGTCGGGTCCGCTCGTGCCGGAAGTAATGCTCTGAGTGCCGCTCAGCTTTTGGCGGGGTGATCCGACCTCGCCAGGGCCGGCGCCAAGGTTATTGTGCATGACAGCATCCGGTCCGTCGCTGAGGATCGGCAAAACGGGTCGGGGTTAAGCAATCGTGGTTGGAGTGAACCGTTCGTTCTAAGGCACCGCGGAACACGTCCGATGCCTTTACCCGTCGCGGTTTCGCCTCGATCTGAACAAGCACAGTTCGGCCAATGGCCCGCCATCTGCCGCTGATGACGTGCACCAGCACGACGCCCCTCGCGTTTGTCCCAAGCAACCGCGAAAGCACAATCCATATGGTTTGATCCGTTTGACTTCTTTACATCCGGCGTGATTGCGACTCGACGGCAAGCCGGAAACTGTACTGCTAAAACCGTACAACCGTTGTCTTTGACCGTCAGGCTAAACCAGTTGGCAATCTTTATGGGCGGCAAATATAAGGTTCGAATGTCGCATCGTAGTTCGCGCACACCCGCCATGGGTTTTATCTTCGTGACCTTCGTACTCGGGGTCCTGGGGTTCGGACTGCTGATCCCCGTACTTCCACGATTGGTCACACAGTTTCAGGGCGGCAACGTGGCCGAAGGCTCTCACGCGTACGGCGCTTTGATAGGCATCTTTGCGTTGATGCAGTTTTTCTGCGCACCAATTCTGGGCGCGCTGTCCGACCGCTTCGGACGCCGCCGGGTGATCCTGATCGCCCTCTGCGGTGCCTCCATCGATTACCTCATCATGGGGCTGGCGCCCAACCTGACCTGGCTTTTTATTTCACGCATGATCGCCGGCATGACTGCCGGCATGATGGCAGCAGCCAACGCCTACGTTGCCGATGTCACGCCACCTCAACGTCGCGCGCAAAATTTTGGTCTGCTCGGCGCGGCCTTCGGGCTGGGCCTTGTCATCGGACCGGCGGTCGGCGGCGTACTCGGCAACATTAATATCCGCCTCCCCTTTTTCGCGGCATCGGGTCTGGCCGCGCTCAACGCCCTCTATGGCGCCTTTGTACTACCCGAGTCCCTCGCGCCGAAAAACCGCCGGCCATTTTCCTGGAAACGCGCGAATCCGATCGGCGCTTTGTCGGCGTTACGCCGATTCCCGACCGTACTCCCGTTGATCGCCGCCCAGTTTATCGGCATGCTGGCCAAGCTGATGGTGCAAAGCGCCTGGGTTTTGTATACGGGCTACCGGTTCGGCTGGAGCCCGCGAGAAATCGGTCTTTCCCTCGCGTTGGCCGGTTTGATGGGGGTGTTCGTTCAAGGCGTGCTCGTCCGCCGGCTGCTACCGCTGCTCGGCGAACACCGGGCCATCGTCGGCGGCATGCTGCTTACAACTCTGGTGCAGTGTAGCCTCGGTCTGGCCTACGCGGGGTGGATGGTTTATGCGTTGATTCTCGTCGGCGCTTTCGGCGGACTTGCCGAGCCAGCAGTGCAAGGAGTGATCTCCCGTCACGTACCGGCTACCGAACAGGGCGCGGTACAGGGCGCCCTCACCGGACTCAACAGCCTCGCCGGTATCTTTGGGCCGCCGGCCGCCGCCTGGAGTTTCGGCTACTGCATTTCGTCGGGACATTCGTGGCAGCTACCCGGTGTGGCTTTTTTCGAGTCTTCCCTGCTCGTCCTGATCGCCGCGGTCGTCGCCTACTCGTGCGTACGCAGACTCGAACCGGTCGGCAAATCGGGTGAAGGCTTCGATCCTGATGCACCCCAGTCCATATAAAGGAGCAGGAGCAAACCCCAATGTCTGCAGTTGGCTGAGGTCGGCGTGCCGGTGTTGCTTGCGAACCAACCAATAGCTCGCAAATTGAGGGTAGAAAACGCACGGGCGACGTAACCCGTGATCGACTGCGGAAATAATCGCGCGGCGGTATTTGCGCGGGAGGGGCCGAGGCAGACCACTATACCAGCGCCCTTTGGCGTCTGGTTATTTGTGGTAGGGCGGGACCACCGTTCCGTTTTCAGCGCCAGGTGGTCCGGTCCTATCCCCGTTCTTTTCCAGATAGCCCAAATATTTAGGGACATCTGTATTATATCCACCTCAATCTGATGCGGGCGAAGACCGTATCCGTGGAGCCGTTGCCGGGATATCGGGAGAGCAGTTTCGCGGCATTGATGGCAACGTGAAACCTACGGGTTAATGCGGAAGATCGCAAGCACAAGGGTTTGAGGAGCACCTTGCTTTTCCTGGCGGTTCGTCGCAGGCGCCGTCCCTGGGCCGACGGTTTTCGGATTGCGGAGTCGGCGGTTTGGCCTTCGCCTCACGGCTTAACCTTCTCGCTTTACCATGTCGCTTAACGCCACACCGCTCAAGACCCTCGATCCTGAAATTTTCTCCGCGATTTCCTCGGAGTTTTCCCGCCAGCAGAGCCACATCGAGCTCATCGCCTCGGAAAATTTCACCTACCCGGCTGTCATGGAGGCCCAGGGCAGCGTGCTGACCAACAAATACGCCGAAGGTTACCCGGCCAAACGCTGGTACGGCGGGTGCGAATTTGTCGATAAGGTCGAGAACCTCGCCATCGAACGCGCGAAGAAACTCTTCGGCGCCGAACACGCCAACGTGCAGCCCCACTCCGGCTCACAGGCCAACTTCGCCGTCTATACCTCCGTGCTGCAGCCCGGCGACAAGCTGCTCGGCATGAACCTCAGCCATGGCGGCCATCTCACTCACGGCAACCCCGCCAATTTCTCCGGTAAGTTGTATCAATTTGTTCAATACGGCGTCCGCGAAGATACCGGTCTGATCGATTACGATGCGCTCGCCGCGCTCGCTCAACAGGAGAAGCCCAAGATGATCACGGTGGGCGCCAGCGCCTATTCCCGCGTCATCGACTTCGCTCGTATGGGCGAGATCGCCCGCAGCGTCGGCGCCCTGCTCTTCGCGGACATCGCACACATCGCCGGCCTTGTTGCCGCGGGGGTGCATCCGTCGCCCTTCCCGCACGCCGATTTCGTTACCACCACCACGCACAAAACCCTACGGGGACCGCGCGGCGGCCTCATTCTTTGCAAAGCCCAATACGCGAAAGCCCTCGACTCCGCGCTGTTTCCGGGTGCCCAAGGTGGGCCGCTGGAGCATGTCATCGCGGGCAAAGCCGTGTGTTTCGGCGAAGCGCTGAAGCCGGAATTCAAAACGTATTCCCAGCAGATTGTGAAGAACAGCCAGGCACTCGCCGCAGCGTTTATTTCTCGCGGCTACAAGATCGTTTCCGGCGGCACCGACAACCACCTTTTCCTCATCGATCTCCGCCAGAATCTTCCTGAACTCACCGCGAAGAAGGCCCAGGAGACGCTCGATCTGGCCAACGTGACCTGCAACAAAAATACGGTGCCGTTTGAAACGCGCTCGCCGTTCCAAGCCTCGGGCATCCGCCTCGGCACACCGGCCGTCACCACCCGCGGCATGGTTGAAAAAGATATGGACGAGATCGCCGCTTGCATCGACGCCGTGCTTAAGGCGATCGGCACGCCGGACGAACCGGCAGTCATCGCCTCGACAAAACAGCGCGTCATCGCCCTAACTAGCCGCTATCCTCTCCCCTATAAGCTTTAGGAACCAACTTTATCGTTTTTTTACAACTCGGCGCTCCCTTATCGGAGCGCCTTTTTGCAACTGGTTTGGGTTCTAAAGCATTGCTTCAGAACAAACGCACTCTCTTGCTGGCGGATCCTGTGGACGAACCAACGAACACCCCCCACATGTCAGCACCTAAAACCGCAACAAGACGCCACCGTCGCTATATTCCATGGCTAGTCGTCTTGCTCGGCATTATTGCTTCAACGGGCTCGTTCCTGACTCTCCATCGGGCCGAACAAGCACAAATCGACGCTGAGTTCCGTCGCCGCGCCCAAGGCATCGCCAATCTCATGGCCGAAGCCTTGCGCAACCGCCAAGAGGCGTTGCTGACCATGCGGAATCTTTTCCATTATTCAGATGACGTAACCAGCAGTGAATTTGCCCGCGCGGCGGCGGATATTCTCGAGCGACATCCCGGCCTGAAATCGTTAAAATGGGCTCCTTACGTTCCCACTGAACAAAGCACAAATTTCGCGGCCAATGCGTCGTCGGACGAGGTAGCCGATTTCAAGACTTCTCCCGCAAACTCGCCCGCAGAACCGCTTCCGCCTAAAACAAACGCGGCGCGTTTCCCGATTTGCTACGATACCGCGGTCGATACCCTGCCCAGCACGCTAGGATTCGACCTCGCCACCTCCTCCGCGTGGCCGGATTTTCAACAAGCGGCGCGCGACGGCGGCCCCCGGGCTTCAGGACGCATCCCGCCACTCACTCTTGAATCGAGCGCTGACGATTGCGTCATGGAACTTCCGGTTTACAAGGATGCCGTCCCCCGGACCGAACAAGAACGCACCGACTTGTTGCGGGGATTTTTGCTGGGCGTCTTCAAGCCCTCGGCGGTTCTTGAGAACCTTGTCGCCCAACTTCCCCACCCCGGCCTCGATGTTTTGTTGGTGGAAAGGGTGAGCGCAACCGAAGCATTCCCACTTTACTACCGGCCTTCTCGTCCGCGCACAACCGCCACGGTGGTTCCCGGGGTCGCGGAGATTAAATCCGGCTTATATCAATGCATCCCATTGCCTTTCGCCGGGCGCAGTTGGGAAATGTGGTTTCGCCCCGACCCTGTGTGGCTGGACGCCCAAGACAACCCCAACGAATACGTCATTGCCCTGGCCGGCCTGCTCATCACCGCTCTCCTAGCGATTTACCTCCACACCCTGTTTCGTCAAACTGGCGCGATAGAGTCCCTCGTCGCTCAACGCACGGCTGAACTCACTGCGACCCAACGCGAGCTGCGCGACGACATTCAACGCCGCTCACTGATTGAGCAGGCGCTCAAAGCCGGGGAAGAGCGGTACCGCTCACTCGTGAGCCAAAGCGTCGACGCCATCTGGCGTCTTGAGTTGCCTCACCCTATGCCGGTCACACTCCCGGTTGATGAGCAGATTGAGCGCATCACCGCGAACGGATTGATCGCCGAGTGTAACCGAATCACCGCCCAGATGTATGGCCACAGCCAAACCGGCGATGTACTGGGGCATAAACTTTCGTTCCTCTCCCCTCGCTCCGCACCGCGCCATGCCTCGGTGTTGCGCGCCTTCATCGAAAGCGGCTACAATCTGGCCGACTACGAAGCTTCGGACACCGCGCCCGACGGCGAGCCACGGGTCTTCACCCACAACCTCATCGGCATTCTTGAGGAAAAAAAACTCGCTCGCGTCTGGGTCACCGAGCGCGAACTAACCC
>Ga0075023_100000438_pt1 | contig 10274 bp, 7 predicted proteins | sample Str014_FD_71388 | JGI IMG/M metagenome (GOLD analysis project Ga0075023, IMG submission 71388) | Freshwater sediment microbial communities in response to fracking from Pennsylvania, USA - Straight Creek_MetaG_SC_2014 | ecosystem: Environmental > Aquatic > Freshwater > Creek > Sediment | place... | reverse complement strand
TTATAAGAGCCTAGTTGCTTGGCGCGCCATTCGCGGTAATTGGCCTGCTCTGGCAACACGCGTTTCTGGCGCAAGCGGTCGAGGATTTCACCATCAGCTGGCTTGGTAGCCAGAAATTCATCTTCCAGCTGCCACAGACTGGCATAGGCGTGATTGTGAAACCGCAAGCGCTGGTCTGGGCCAAAGATGGCGATGGCGGTGGAGAGCTTGTCGAGGGTTGAGCCTTGCGCCTTCACATAACGATCAAGCTCACGCTCTGCCTCTTCCAATGGTGTTACATCCACGGCCAAGCCAAAGGTGCTTTCGCCTTTGATGATCTCATGGATGTTATAGGCGCGCTTGTTGCCGGCAAACACCGCACGGGTGCGGCCAATCAGATTGCGCGCGGGCTCTGCCTTGGCGCGGTCAATCGCCTCAGGCTTTGCAAAGACCAGACCGTCACGCAGCACCTTTTCGGCAGATGTCGCGCCTGCAGCGTCGACATAGGCCTTGTTGACCCAACCAAGGCCGCCCTCCTTGTTGGTGAGCCACACCGGGAAGGGAACCGCATCCAGCAGGCCGCTCAGGCGCTCCACCTGTTTGGCGAGCTTGTGGGTGTCCAGCTGCGTTTCGCTAGCTTCAAGCCTTTGGCCGGCCAGCGGGCGAAAACGCAAAGTTGACATGGTGCCAGCGGCGCGGCCGTCAACTTCCAACAGATCACCATTGCGGGTTCTTATGCCAAAATTAAACGGAGCACCTGATTTTCGCAGCAGCGCCAAATCAGTTTTAAGGCGCTCAGCGGAATCGCGTTCTAACCAACCGACAAAATCCATGATGGCTGAAACATCTTTTGGCAGATCAATAATGCCATGCATCGTGCCCATCATGCGCTCTGGCGCTTCACCCTGCGCACTCCAGGTTAACAACACTTGAGATTCTGCCTGCAGAGCGGATTCGGCTTCGTTGAGCAGATACTCAACCTCGCCAAGCTTTCGCTTGGCAATTTGCAAGATGCGTTCCTTGCGTTTGGCACGCAGCGCAAAGGCCGTGGCAAGCGCCAAGCCCATGACGGCCAAGCCCCATGACAGGCCCGCACCGTTCAGACTTTCAGTCAATCCGAAGAGCGCTGCCTGGGCAGGCGATGCATTGGCCGCCAGCACTGCGGCCGCAGAGGCACCACAGAGCAAACCCTTTCGACGCTGCAAAGGCACTAATTTCAACCGAATGAGACCCCAATGACTGCCCCGCGAATCAGCGAGGCGCACTCAAGCCCAGCTATAGACGGAAGCTTGGCCGAGGTGAATCCGCTTTCAAGTTTTAGATTTCGTTTCCAATATGGCTTTGCCACCGGCGATTTTGTAAATGCGTTCGGCGATATTGCGCCAGGCAGGGCGGTGGGTAATTGCCAAAATGGTCAGGCTTCCGGATAACGCTTTCACATTGCGGCAGATTTCTTCTTCCGTTACTTCGTCCAATGCACTGGTCACTTCATCCAACAGCAAGAGCTTGGGCTTATGCACCAGGGCGCGGGCCAGCGAAATGCGTTGGCGTTGTCCGCCCGAGAGCTTTGCACCCATCGTGCCAATATCAGTATCCATGCCCTTGGGCAGGGCCGCCACGAATTCAAATGCACCGGCAAGATGCAAGGCACCTTCAATGTCGGCGCGCGTCAAGGAAACATCTCCCAGTATGATGTTATCGGCAATTGTTCCTCGCAAAAGGGTGAGCTCTTGCGGCACATAACCAATCAGCCCACGCCAAGCATGCAAGCTGATGTCTCTGAGATCGACGCCATCAACTGTGATTCTGCCCTTGGATGGGCGGTTGAAACCAATGATGAGATCAAGGAGCGTGGTTTTGCCCGAACCTGATTGGCCCACCAAGACGGTTATCTTGTTGGCCGGAATTTCAGCTGACGCGTGTGACAGGATGGCTTTGGCGCCATAGCCAAAGCTCACCTCTTCAAGGCAAATGGATTTCACCAACTGGGGCAGCAAAGTTCCAGTGTCTATTTCCATCTGGGATTCGCTTCGCTTGATGGTTTCGATCACCCCCAGATATCCCGCTGATGCTGAAATTGCATCTTGCAGCGATTGCTGCACGCGTTTGACTACATCGATCATCTGGTAAAAAACGACTCCGAATACGAAGAACTGTGAAAGGGGCGTATGCAAAACTTCAACGCCAATCCATACCGCCGTTATCACCAGAATAGTCGCCAGAATGTCTTGCCCATAAAACGTGGCGTGGCGGCTGATTACGGTTTGAATGGCGCTGGTGCGTAGAGCGCTGATATTGGCATTAAAACCATCAATGAACCGCATTTGCCGCCCCATGGATTTGAGTGGTTTCATGTTGTTCACCACATCTTCCAAGCCCGTGGTGAGATCATTGGATGCCTGAAACTGCGTCTTGCTGGCGCTGTCTGCCAATCGCAATACTGCGCTCAATGGCCAGATCAACAAGGCGATTGCAACTGCAGTAAAGAGCAGAAGCTGTGGGGAGACCAGGGCTGCGGCCGCAAACAGCCCCAAGCCAGAAACCACCGTTGTGATGTGCAATGCCGCAGAAAAATATGCCTGCCCGGCAAGCGTTGATTGCGCTGAGATCTGACTGGCCACCTCGCCCGGCTTGCGATCTGTGAAATAAGCCCAGTTGGCCCCGACCATTGCCGACAATAACTTGGTGCGGATGCTGGTTGTGACATCGGCCACTGATACGCCTACGAATGACACCGAAGCCAAGGCGATGAGCGATTTCAGTATCAAGCCTAGTGCAACGAAAATCAACAGCGCAGTGAAGGTTGCATGCAAGCCGAGCAAGTTGAACACGCCGTCAACAATCTTTGCTATGGTTGCATTTTTTTGGCCACCGTCATTAGTAATTTGCGAAACCAACGGAACCAGCGCACCCATGCTCAGAAAATCTGACGTCGTGGCAAGCAACATTAAAAGCGCTACCAGAACCGGGCGGCCGCCCGGTGCTGACCAGAAGATGCGGAAAGTTCTGATCCACATCAGGTGAACCGCCGCGCCTTAAGGGTTGCTTCAAATTGTTGTTCGAGCAGTCCAACATCCACACCAGCGAAAGACTGAATCCCCACCATGACTTGTTGCGGTTCCAGGGCCTCACAAAATCGTTGAATTTGTTCCTCGGTCATGGATTCACGGTGCCACTTGGTCTTGCAATGAAGTTGTGAAGTGCGGAAGTGATCCGTTTCTTCAATCACCAGGTTATCAACGTATAATCCATAAAGGTTATATTCTGAGACCTTTATTCTGTTGCGAAAAGCCCTGCGCCACTCCCCATTGTATTTGCGACCTAAATGTTCCTGAAGTTCAAGAACACTTTTACGGCGCCAAGTGACGAAGTTGTCAACGTAGGCATGATATTTGCCCTCAAGCGGCAAGCCCAGCATTTCCAGGGCCGCTCGGGTATAAGATGGATTTGGTGCCAAGGAAGGCTCTGAGGCCACGAGGTTGCGGTAAAGGCGGAATTTATTATCTCGTGTGAGCGAGGCCACATCAAATGGCTTGAGAAAGAATGTATCCGAATCGCAATAGGCCAAACCGTCTTCATTCAACTTTGAGGCTATGCCAATCTTGACCATCTGCTGGAGATGCCAGCCAATGGAAAGGCCAGCACTTTTTGACCACCACAAGCTGCGCCCGCCAACGAAGGGCATATGAAACAGAAGCCGCATGTTGCCGGGCAACACATCTTCTGTCACCAACACATGCCGACGCTGGCTTTGCAGATGTTTGAACATGTCAAAATGCGGGCGGTCCACGATGATATAATGAGCCCAATTTCCGCTGAGCAACACATCCATGCTGCGGCACAGAAGCAAGCAACGTCGGTAATCACCACTGTAACTGGGGGTGACAAAAGCCCACGCCGTTTGAGACCCTTCAGGCAATCCGCGCTTCCCTTAAACTCAGCAGCGACACCACCGCAAAGCCAATTGCATAGAATATATAGATGCCAGCAAACATCATTGCCTGGGTGCCGAAGCTCATGACGAGGAGTGCCAAAAATCCAAAGGCCATGGCCAATTCCATATAAACAACCAGCGGCATGCGCGAAATGTTATAGGCCTTCACACCCTTGATTTGAGTTGTTTCAGCCGTGACGTTGAGCTTGGGTGTGCGCACAAAAGGCGTGGCTTTTCCGAAAAGCCCTTGAAGAACCGCGCGGCTGCAATGCAGGCACAGGCCTGTTGCCAAGGCAGTAAATGTCATGGTCGTGGTGATCAAGCTTGTCGAGCTGTGGCTCTTTTCAAAATCTCCGCTGCGGCGTGATGTCCAATAGGTGAACAGTGTGGCCACCATCGACGTGATGATCATGAAATTCATAATCACGGCGACGACGGCAAAGTGACTACCACCCAGATAAGGCAGGGCCGCAGTTGAAAGACCGAACATCAGCAGGAACAGAAAAATGAAACTGTTCAACATATGAAAAGAGCCCATCACTTTCGTGCCAATGGGCGCGTTTGAGGCCCAGAGATTGCTTAAGGTCTTGCGGCCCGTTTCAGCGGCACCCTTGGTCCATCGGAATTGTTGGCTGCGCACCGCACTCATCTGAACCGGGAGTTCAGAAGGTGTTGTGATGTTTTCAGCAAAGATAAATTTCCATCCCAGAATTTGCGAACGGAATGAGAGATCCAGATCTTCTGTCAAAGTGTCGCTGCGCCAGCCGCCTGCTTGTTCAATCGTTTTGCGGCGCCACATGCCGCCAGTGCCGTTGAAATTGATAAAGCCGTTTGAAGCCTGCCTGCCGCCGTGTTCAACTGAAAAGTGGTTATCAATGGCAAAGGCCATCAACCGCGTGATCAGTGAATAATCGCCATTGAGATGTTCCCAGCGGGTTTGCACCATGCCAACTTTCTGATCTGCAAAATAGGCCAGAACCTGTTTCACAAAGTCAGGGCGAGGCAAAAAGTCAGCGTCAAAGATCGCGATGAATTCAGCCTGATCGAGTCCCATGCCATATTCCAGAGCACCTGCTTTGAAACCGACGCGGATTGGCCTTTGGACGTGGGTGATATTATGGCCTTGTTGACGCAGCTCAGAAATAACCCGCGCGGCGATTGCCGAGGTCTCATCATCGGAATCATCGAGCAACTGGATCGAGAGTTTGTCCGCGGGATAATCCATTTTGGCGACATTGCGCAAAAGCCGCTCAACGACATATTGTTCATTGAAGATCGGAAGCTGGATCATCACTGTAGGATATTCACCCTGCCAAGGCTTTGGGGCATCCACGACATTTTCAATTTGTTTTGAGCGCCAGTAACGGAAGGCAAGCCAGCCTTGCGCCAAGCCAAAGATCATTATGGCAGCACCGGAAAGCAAGCCTGCCAATTCAACAATGGTTCTTAGCACTATCACGCGTTTTCAATCCTGTATGCGGCGAAGGTCTGCCACTGATCCCTATTGGCTTAGTGTGCCAAGGCCTAGCACTTGTGCCAAGTGGATTCGAGGCAAAGCTGTGGCAGCCCATACAAAGCGCCAAGGACAGAGTCAAATCGGCCATGGGCGAAAAAAGCGGGTGAACCGGCGTTGTTTTTCTGGCATTCTGGTATGGTGCTATCTCAATTGTTCCCATTTACGCGCATAGACTATTACGTGCTGGCCAATGTTCTGCGGCCAATGCGCAATGTATTTCTGTTTGTGGTGGTGATTTTGGAGTGCGTGCGCTTTCGGCTAGGCTTGGGTCTTGCCATTCATCAAGAGAACTTTTTAGCCTTGGTTTTCACGTACATGAGCCAATGGCTGGCGCTTTATGCGGGCCTGGCTTTGCAAATGGCGCTCGCCGTCGGGGTGATGTTGGGCTTCACACGGCTTGCCCAGAACCGCGAACTTGATGCCATGCACGCCCTTGGTTTCAGTTTGCACCGGCTTATGGCTTCAATCGTCGGCCTTGCCGTTTTTGCCGCTGCTGCCGATTTTGTCATTCTCGGCTGGAGGCAACCCATCTCGCTCTACAATAGCGAATCATTTGTGCATCAGGTGCAGCGCTTTGTCAGCCTGCTGCCTGAAGGCGGCGACTTGTTCGTTTCGGGCGAAGATAAAACCGTGTTGATTGATGGGATCACGCCCAAGACCAACTCTTTCAGTAAGATCTTCGTTTTTCAGAATTACAAAGACGGCAAAACCACAGCCACAGGTGGCGCGAAGGGGCATCTGTCAATCGTGGAAGATGATCCCAATCAATATTATGATGTCTCGGACGTGCGCATGATGCAGGTCAATGTGGCCCAAAAGGGCGACCAATGGCAGCTGCCTGAAAACTATTATGCCAGCACCAGTTCTCAACTGAAAGGCCCGGTGCAGGCCATCGATACCAGCAATTTCCGTAGGCGCGGTGCGTCTGAATGGGAAATGACTTTCTCAGAACTTGCAAGCAGGCAGCCGCCAGGCGGTTTCAAGGTTGAAGGACACCGCATGCAGGCAGAACTCAACTACCGCATCGTGCAGGTGTTGTTTGTCTTGATGTTGCCTTTCCTTGCCATTTTGTTTGTGATTGAACCCAAACGCAATCCGGGGCCATTTCGTTTTTTGGCAGGCCTGCTTACGATTTTGGGTTTTCATCAATTCATGGGATTGGCGGTTTCTTTTTCACGCGATGGAACCACACCCGTTCTGCTCACCCTTTGGCTGCCGCTGGCCGTGTTGTTTGTCGTGGTTTTCATTCGCTTCCGGTGGCTTTCAACCAAACCTGGCTTTTCGTCAGCGCGGTAGTTTGATCGCCGCCAAGGCCTTGGCGAGAGCCTGCTCAGGTGTGAGATCAGAAGTATCAATCACCACAGCATCGGCGGCAGGCCGCAACGGGTCAGCTGCGCGGGTGGCATCTCGCTCGTCACGCGCCATGATATCTGCCTTGATCGCGGCCAAGGTTTCCCCTGGCGAATCCAAATGCCGTCGCGCGGCTCTTGCTTCAAGCGAGGCGGTTACAAAAAACTTATGGTCTGCCTGCGGGCAGATCACAGTTCCGATATCGCGCCCGTCCAACACTGTGCCTGGTTTTCTTGCCGCAAAATCACGTTGAAAGTGCAGAAGTGCGGCACGCACTTTGGGCAAGGCTGCCACTTTTGAAGCATAGCCCCCCACCAATTCACCACGCAATTCTGCATCGGCAAAGCTTGCAGGATCAAGGCTTGCCGCGACGGCGGCACAGTCTTCCTCGTCATTGGGATCAAGACCACGTCGTTGCACGGTTAGGCCCACCATGCGGTAAAGCGTTCCAGTGTCGAGATAGTGAAAACCGAAATGCAGCGCCAAGGCTTTTGCCAATGTGCCCTTGCCGGAAGCTGAGGGGCCATCAACTGCGATAATCATCAGGCCGCCATGGGGCTAATCTTGCCGCCCATGCCGTTGAGCAATTCGACAAAGCCGGGGAAACTGGTGGCAATAAAGCTGGCGTCATCCACACGGGTATAAATGCGTGATGCCAAGCCCATGACCAAGAACGACATGGCAATGCGATGATCCATGTGGGTGACAACACGGCCTCCGCCGGGTGCCCCCCCGCCTGTTACTTCCAGCCAGTCTTTGCCAGAATCAGTCAGCACGCCGTTGACCTGCAAGCCTGCTTCAACTGCAGCCAATCGGTCACTTTCCTTGACGCGCAGTTCTTCCAAACCTTCCATGCGTGTGGCGCCATCCGCAAATGAGGCGGCCACTGACAAAATAGGATATTCATCAATCATCGACGGCGCGCGTGCGGCTGGAACTTTTACACCTTTGAGGTGGGAATATTTGACATGCAGGTCACCCACCTCTTCGCCGCCCGCCAGTCTGCGATTTTCGATGGTGATATTGCCGCCCATTTCAATCAGGGTATCAATCAGCCCGGTACGGGTTGGATTCAACATGATATTGTCAATGATGATGTCTGAGCCCGGCGTGATCAAAGCGGCCACCATGGGAAAGGCCGCAGATGATGGATCGCCCGGCACGGAAATTTCCTGTGCCGTCAGTTCATGTCCGCCTTCAATGGCGATATGCCGGGCTGTGCCATGCATGGTGACATCAAGCTTGGCACCAAAGGCCTTCAACATCTTCTCGGTGTGGTCGCGTGTGGCGATGGGTTCAATGACGGTGGTGATACCCTTGGTATTGATACCAGCCAGAAGCACCGCAGACTTCACTTGCGCCGAGGCCATCGGCAATGTGTAAGTAACCGGCTTTGGATTAGCCGCACCTTTCAGGGTCAGCGGCAAACGGCCACCCTCGGCTGTTTCAAAGACCGTGCCAAATAGGGAGAGTGGATTGGTGACGCGGCCCATAGGGCGCTTGTGGAGGGAGGCATCGCCGACACAGCGCGCCGTTATTGGTGTTGTTGCCATCAGGCCCATGGCCAAGCGCACACCTGTGCCAGAGTTTCCAAAATCCAGATCACCAACTGGTGATTTCAATCCGCCGATGCCCACACCATCTATGTGCCAAGTGCCGTCACGGTATCTCTCAACTGTTGCGCCAAGGGCCGCCATGGCTTTGGCTGTGTTGATCACGTCTTCGGCCTCCAGAAGTCCCTTCACCTTGGTGACCCCTGTGGCCACTGCACCAAACATCAGAGAGCGATGCGACATGGATTTATCGCCGGGAACCGTGATGCGGCCTTTGAGGCCTTGGGATTTATATGACGAAAGCGGGGCGACGGCAGAATGGGTCATGATGGCTTTTCGATACACAAGCTGTGGCGGCCTGTCACCTATGTTAGGAGGAGGTTTTGACATTCTTGTCTGTACGTGGCATGAGCCGCGCCCATCACAAGATTTTCACCCCTGAAAGGAACCGACGTGGTTAAGCCAGAGCTTGGAACCAAGCGGACGTGCCCAAATTGCGCATCACGCTTTTATGATATGTTGAAAGACCCGATCACTTGCCCCAAGTGTTCGACGAGCTTTGTTGCATTGCAGATTTTGCCATCCAAAACCGAACTTCCGGGCATGGCGCAACCTGTTGCACCCAAACCGCGTGAAACCGAAGGCAGCGACGAGCAAGATACGGGCGATGTCGAACTCATCAGCCTCGAGGATGCAGAAGCCGCCGAAAAGGGCGACGATGAAACCGCTGGCATCGAAGACGTTGATCTGGGCGAAGATGCTGCCGATGGTGCCGAAGACGAAGACGATACTTTCCTCGTTGAAGAGGAAGATGACGGCAATATGGGCGACCTCGTCGAAGGTGGTGGCAAGGAAGAAGACGAGGAACATTAAGCTTCTCGCAGATTCGTGGCAAAATCCACTTGCCACTGGCCTTCGGGCGCACTAGACAGCACTCGCGTTTGGGCGGCATAACCGCCCAAACCCCATTTCCTGAATAAGGGGTCATAGCTCAGCTGGGAGAGCGCTTGCATGGCATGCAAGAGGTCGGCGGTTCGATCCCGCCTGGCTCCACCATTCACCTTTGAAAATTGCTGCGGTTCGCGATCAGCCAGTTCTTGACTGAACTGGCGCTGCGCTATGCCATTGTTTCGCCAGCTGCGGCTTCCAATGCATGTAAGAAGTCTTGCTGGGCTTTGGTGGCAAGCCAATCTTTGCGGAAGGTCAAGCCTATGGGCCGATTGGTGTTTTCCATCGGAAAATTCACCACCACCAGATCGTGATTGCGCGATTCAATTTCGGCCTGCTGGCGCGAAATGCAGCTTAGGTGATCGCTAATCAGAAGCAACTCACGCGACAAGATCAATGATCCAGACTCAATGATGTTGGCGTTGAAGGCATTGCCGAGGGGCGCAAACACGCGGTTAAAAAGCAACCGCGTCGGGGTGCCTTCTGGAGCCGTGATCCAGGGATAGAGAGCCAGCTCGGCAATGCCCACAGAACGGCCCTTGAGAATCGGGTGACCACGCCGGGCAATGATTGCAAGGCTGTCGCTGAACAGCATGCGCTGCTCAACATCAACAATGGGCGCCGGGCTTCTCAATGCGCCGAGAAGAAAATCAATTTCACCATGGCGCAAGCCTGCAAGCAGATCACTGTAAGGGCCGTCCAAGATTTTCAAAGGAACCTTGGGTCGCAACTTCTGGAATGCAACGATAGCCCGAGGCAGCACTTTGGAGCCAGAGAGCGGCATGGCACCGATGACAATCTTGCCGCCCTCCTTTCCAATAAACTCGAGCAAATCGGCCTCAGCCTGATCCAGTTCTGCAAAAGCCAAACGCGCAGCTTGGGCCAAAGCCTGAGCGGCTTTGGTGGCGATCATTCCGTGAGCAGAGCGCACGAACAGCTTCTGGCCCGCTTCATGCTCCAGCTGGGTGATGGTGCGGTGGACGGTGGGTTGGGC
>Ga0075023_100000432_pt1 | contig 10411 bp, 10 predicted proteins | sample Str014_FD_71388 | JGI IMG/M metagenome (GOLD analysis project Ga0075023, IMG submission 71388) | Freshwater sediment microbial communities in response to fracking from Pennsylvania, USA - Straight Creek_MetaG_SC_2014 | ecosystem: Environmental > Aquatic > Freshwater > Creek > Sediment | place... | reverse complement strand
ACCGGTGTCTATGCTGTCATTAACATAGAAAGTCGAGACGCCACAGGCGTTGGACACCGCTTTAGGGATGATGGTGACATTGGGCAGGCGGTTGTCGGCCACGTTGCTCCTGAGGCAGGCGAGGTTCCGTGGTTCAGGCTCGAACGCCACGATCTTTTGAAAGAATGGAGCGGCATGGATGGCGAACGTACCGACGTGTGCGCCGATATCCACAAAAGTCCCGTTGATCCCCGAAAGAATCCACGGCAGGACATCCATCGCCGCAGGTGGCCTAAACAAGTCGCAGACACTGTCTCCTGGTGGATGCAGATTCAAAGTCCACGTTTTGCCCAGCCATTTGTATTGGGTTTGTCTCATGAGAAAGATCTATGGAGTGGCTGCATGTCGTCTGCGGCGGGCTAGGGCCATATTGAACGTACCTGGGCCCAAAACTTCGTCGTAGTTTTCGTGAAAAGCGCCGATTTGTTGGGTAAACGTTAGGACAGCTGGTGATGCCTGTTGTCGTTTGCGGCTTGGGACCACGATTGGTTTCGTAAAAGATGCGGCTGAGAAAAGCCCTGGGAGCCTATTGACACTCAGGGATATCGAGAGGAGCGAGAGGCTGCATTTCAAGACGGTCAGGCTACGACTTGGATGCGATCTTCAATGTCTGTAAAACGGATGGTTTGGATATTCTGGAGCAGCGACGGTATTTGGGATCGATGCAGAGCGAGAATATTTCCGCAGATCTTTGCCCTCACGATGTCCTCCGGCGTGATAGGATAGAGGCAAGGATCTTCGTTGCACAAGGACAGCGGCTTGTCGTGAAACCAGAACAGATCGATGAGAAACAGCTCATAGCCGAGCGCTTGAAGAAAAGGAAACTGAAAAGGCGGGGGCTGGCCGTCTTTGAAATGAGGATAACCGAATTCGAAGATGAGATGGGATAGGCAGCGTGTAATCGTTTCCTGACCACCGGCGATCACTAGGGCTTCGGCACCTTCGACGTCGATTTTGATCGTCTGGGGTGAAAGGTCGTGCGTTTTGCAGATATGGTCGATCGTGTTCGTTTCAACCTTTATACGGGCGATAGAGGCGCCAAGGCGTACAGGGTTACCAAGTTCAGGGATGATGGTGCTGGCTTGGGTGGCGCCGGGATCCGATCCCGTGTAGAGCAGAATGTGCCCGAGTTTATCGCTTAAAGCACAGCAATAGGGATGGACGTTTTGAAATTCGGGCCGCGAAGCCAAAAAAGCGAGCCGGGTGTAATGAACCGGATGGCATTCGAAGGAGTAGCAGCGACCGGTTGGGCCTACCAACGGGGCCATAATTTCTGTTGTTTGGCCAATATTGGCTCCGATATCGAAGCAGGTATCGCCCTTCCGCAGGCAGAGGGCATAGATTTGCTGGAGGGTCATGGTAGAGGCGGATAAGCTGCTATTATCTGCACATCAGGCTAGATATTCGGGATGGTTGGTTAAGAAGGAGGAGGCGATGGTGCTGGCGGTGCTCGCCCACATGCCGCCTGGATCGAGACTCTGTAAGATGGCGGCTTGCTGGCGTGCGATTTGGCTGGAGCGGAGGGAGGGATCGATGAGTTCGCACGCTCCTGCGCAGATGTCGTCCGGACTTGGCGGAAGATCTTCCAGAACATCGGCGTGAAACAGGCCCGGGCCGCGGACTTCATTGTAGTTATCGAGGAAGGCCCGGATCTGCTGAGTGAAGGTGAGCAAGGCGGTTGTATTCTTCTTCCGAATACGACTTGGAACCATGATCGTGTTTTCGCCTGGATGCGGTTGGAGCGTCCACGGGGCGTATTGGCAAAGCGGTACGCCCAGTGCGTCGCAAAAATACCCGGCCCCGGAAGGGCTGGCAACGCCGAGACTGGCGTGCCGGAAAAGGAAGAAATCATTTTGCGGAGAAACAAATTTGGAGCGTGGGTAATCATAAACTCCATAGTGTTTAAATTCCTCCAAGATAGGTTCCCGTCCTCCGAGAATGATCGAGAAGCCGCGGTCCCGCAGCATTTCCAAAGTGGGTTTGTAGTAGTCGGCGGGCAAGAGCCGGACAGTGCCGTTGACGATAGCGCTCTTGATTTGAAGGACCGCGTATTTGCTCTTGTGGAGCACTTCTAGGAAGTGCGGATCGCAGGGAATTTTCGTGAGGGCATCGCGCAGCGGATGCTGGCCGCGAGTAGCGTTCCAAAGTTTATAGAGGCGGACCCATTGTGCGGTGAGTTCGTCGCGGTGCAGCGCCCAGGCAAACTCCAGATGAGACGAGGTGCAAATGGGACCGCGGGCGGCGGATGGGGTCGTGAGTTTGAAATGGGCGACGCCCACGTCGTGGATCAGCTCGGGATAAAATAATTGGATTTCTCGGTTGATTAGCGGTGCACTGGCATCGACCACGACAGTGAGGCCATGCGCTTTAAGGAGTTCGGCGATGACGAGCGAAAATGGCGTAGGCGGAAGGAAAGTGACGGGCGAACGCTGGCGAACCTGCGGGTCGTGGAGGATGGAGCGCAGAAGGTAGTCGGATTCTGCGAGCATGTGCCCGGGAGAATTGTAGAAAAACATACCACCAACGACGAGGCGGTTGGATTTGCGGAAGTTGTCGACAAATTGATCGATCATAGCGGGATCGTTTTAGGGCGTAGGTACAGAATTTGATTCGCTCGAGACGCGGCTTGGCGAAAAAACTGCGGTAAGGGCGCATGCGACAAGCCGGTGGCCGAGGCATGAAAGATGATGTCCGTCCTCAATGGTAATGCTGGAGGGATCGGCGCATGAAAACGGGTCGATCGTGACGCAGGATAGTTTCGCGGCAGTGGTTCTGAGGATGTCGTTATAACGGCTGGCAGCCGTGTCGATGCCGGGAAGCATCCTGACGATACTGCGCATAGGCGGGGCGATGGGGACAAAAATTACCTTAAGGCTGGGGTTGTGCTGATGCGCGATGTGCACCAAATTCTGAATGGAGCAGGCAAAGGCTCTTGGACTCACCCAGGCTCGACGATAGCACCATAGTAGATGTTCGTGGGTGAAGCGTTCGATTTTTCGAAACGTCGGCATGCCGACAGCAGCATCTAGTAATTTGGCGACAAGTTGTGGATATGGCCGCGGGGCGCAGTCGACGATACCGCTTTGTACTATGAGGGCGTCGAACTCCGTGAGGCTATCGGTGAAAAAACCGAGTTCCCGCAAGACATCGGTGATGGTGAAGCGGGTATGGGCGCGCAGCCAAAGTTCAACCTGCGGAATTTGTTCCTTGAGCAGAATCGGCCACGTTGTCGGCAGGGGTTGACCGTTGCGCGGACGAGGTAGCGAAAGAGAATCTCCAAGGATCAGAATTCGCATAGCGTGGATTAGTTGCGGATCAATTCGATCTCGGGCAGGATGCGCACGAAACAGCCACCGTTTTTCAAGTAGGCCTGGTTACGTGCGACGATGGCGTCGGTGTAGCGCCAGGCGAGGACCACGACAAAATCTGGGCAGCTAGATCCCGTGAGCAAAGTCGGAGAGGCGACAGGAAGAGCGTAGCCGGGGCTGTGGAGTCCATGGCGCACGGGGTTATCGTCGATAAGGCAAGAAAGTTTTTTACCGAGGTCAAAATGATAGAGAACTGTAGTGGTGCCAATGGCAGCACCATAACCGGCCACCGTTTGGTCAGTGGCCAGCCAGCCATCAATAAGCGCGTGGAGTTTTTCGCGGGTAGTCTTGAGCTTGTCAGCGAGGCGAGTGAAGGGCGCGGCAGAAAAGTAGGCGGCGGCTTCCTCGTGGGCGATTACCTCGGCGACGGCGGGAGAAATCGCGGGATGGCTGGCTGTACGAGCAACATAGGAACGGATGGAGCAACCTTTGGATGTGCTGATTTCGATATCCCGGAGCACAAAGCCGAAGCGCTGATAAAAGTGGGTCAGCGGGCGCACAGCAAAATAGTCGATGTGTTCGTGGTGGATGTTGTCGAAGACGCAGCCCTCGGTCAGGTACCGGACGTATCCTGTTTCCCATACAAAGTGCCCGGTCTCGGCGAGCAGCACCTCGATGCCGGTGAAAAAGCCGACAAGGTCCGGCACGTTGGCGACGACGTTGTTGGCGATTACGAGCGAGGCACGGCCGTGAGTCCGGACGATTTGGGCGGCGGTTTCGGGCGTGAAAAAGGCGTTGATGGTGGGAATACCCGATTCCGTTGCCCGACGGGCGACGTCACGCGCGGGATCGACGCCGAGCACGCGCAGACCTTTTTCTTTAAAGCAGCGCAGCAGCGTGCCGTCGTTGCTACCGATGTCGACGACGAGGGCGCCGACGGGCAGCGCGAGTTTGCGGCAAACAGTGTCGGCATATTCGCGAAAGTGATCGGCCAATCCAAGCGAGACCGAGGTGGTGTAGAGGTAGTTCGAGTAGATGAGCTCGGGGTCGACGAGTGCGTCGAGCTGGGCGTGGCCGCAGTGGTTGCAAAGGGTGACGTTAAGTGGATGGCAGGCGAGCTCGCCGGGCTTTTTCTCCGCGGGTAGGTACATGTCGCCGATGGGCGTGGGGCGGAGAGGAAGGGCGATTTTTAGGTCGGTGCTTCCGCAGAGGCGACAGCAGGTGATGGGAGTGATATTGGCCATGGGGAAAGGTTTAGGTTTTGGAGCTGGCGGCAGGATTCTTTTGGATCCAAGAGCGAAGCAGCGACTCCTGGGATCGCAAAGAAGCGCCGCCGTCCACGACGAGTTCTTGTCCGGTGATGAAAGATGCATCCGTTGAGAGCAAAAATTTTACGGCCCGGGCGACTTCGTTTGCGGTGCCCATGCGGCCGAGCGGGATGACGTGAGTGAGAGCGGCGAGAAGGGCGGGATTGTCGAGGTAATGATGTTTCGATTCGTCCTTGAGGACGGTGCCGGGCGAGACGCAATTTACCCGGATGCCCAGATGGCCGAGAGTGCTGGCATAATGGCGACACAGGCCGAGGAGGCCGGTTTTGGCGGCGTGATAACCGGCGTCTTGTTCGTCGCAGGCGAAGCGGGAGGCGTTTGAAGTGAGCAGGACGGCGGCTTTATCGCCATCGGAGACGGCGTGCTGAGCAAAAAAGTCGAGGGCGAGCTTGGAGGCGGTGAGGGTGGTGGCGAGTTTGCTTTCCCAAGGTGATGTGTTGCCACGAAACTGTTGGAAAAGCGCCATGGCGCTGAGCGCTCCGCCCTCGTCGAAGGCCTGTTCCAGTCCAGCGTGCAGTAGATCGCGGTCTCCCGCATTGGCTGCGATGAAGCGTATACCCTTTCGGTCGGCAGGTTCGGGGATGGAGCGCGCCAGTACCGTGACCGAGTCGTATTCGTTGCCAAGGGATTCGACGAAGGCGCGACCTAATCCTTTAGTACCGCCAATAACAATGAGGTGGCTCATGGCGTGATTGAGGAGATTTCGTGAACGAACGGCCAAAAGAAAGGGACCGGTTGGAGGAAGTTAATAGGGTTAAACCCCTCATCGACTCGTTTAGGCTTTAATTCAGAAGGGCAAACTTGGGACTTAAGCGACAAATTCTGGGTGCCTGTTTAGGAAACTCGACGCTATGCGGCTCTGGGTGCATTTCCACATCCCCGAGGCATCAAGGGTGCGGATCCGATCAGCGTCGTTACGTTCGGCATCGGTCGAGCAGGTTTTGTAAGAAAGGAGCTCCTTTACGCCATTGACGAGATCGTCGCCGGTTGGGGGGAGGTCTTCGAATTTTGCCTGGTTAAAATAGGCGGGGCCGATGACTTCGTCGTAGTTTTGGATGAACGCATGAATATGCTCGGAGAAAGTCAGCACGTTTCCTGAGGTTCGATCCCTGAGCTGTGTGGGCACCATAATGGTCCGAGGAGATGGGTTTGGCTGAAGGGTCCAAGGAGCGTATTGGCAGTGAGGGATGCCCAGTGTGTCGCAGAAGTAGCCGGCTCCGGATGGGCTGATAATCCCGAAATCGGCGTTGCGGAAGAGATAGAAATCGTTCTTGGGGCTGACGAATTGCGAGCTTGGGTAATCGAAAACGCCGTACTTTTTGTAGACATCGAGCACGGGCTCTCGGCCAGCGAGAATAATTTCGTAGCCGAAATCTTTGAGAAAGGCGAGGGTGGGTTCGAAGAAAGCGTCATCCAGGATGCGCACGGTGCCGTTGACGACCTGTGCCTTCCGCTGGAGGACGACGTACTTTTTGCGCTTGAGCAGGCTGATGAATTTGGGGTCGCCCGGAATTTGGTCCAGTGCCTCTCGAAGGGGGAAATATCCCTCGGTACCCCGCCAGGCCTTGAAGATGTCGCACCACTGTTGATTGAGCCCTTCGCAGGTCAGCGCCCACGCCAGATGAGCGGGCGATGAGGTGGCGATCTTGCGTCGTTGTTCGGGAGGCATGGCGATGCGGAAGTGCGCAATGCCCGTTGCGAGGACCAACTGCGGATAAAACAATTGGATTTCTCGGCCCAGATGAAAGGCGTTTTCATCCAAAACGAATGAAATCGACAACTTTTTGAGCAGTTCAGCTACGAAGGAACAAATGGGCGTGGGCTGAAGGAAAACGACCGGTCTGCGGTTGGCGATATTGGGGTTGATGCGAATCTGGCGCATCAAATAATCGATTTCGGGAAGGATGTGCCCTGGTGAGTGAAAAAAGAAGATGTTTCCTGCTATGAGGCGGTTCGAACCGACGAGGTTGGCAATGAATCTATCGATCATGGCTAGTTTTAAATGTCAGAAAAGCCTGGTTATGACGCTAGGGCTTGGCGGAAGAAATCGATAATGGCCGTGAGGGGAATGGGTGATAGTCCAATCGCGCGGCTGCGATCCGTGAGGCGGAGGGCGGTGACCGGGTGGACATAAAGCAAACGAGCGCCGGCTTCCTGCGATGTTTTTGCCACAACGGTGCAGCGATCAGGCGCGAGTTCACGCACCAGACGCATCGCGAAGCTGGCGTAGCTGATGTCGGCTTCGCCTGAGAGATGGAAAATTCCCGGCTGCCGATGCGTCAGCACCTGAGTGATGGCGTGTGCGGAGTTGGCAAAGAGAACGGGGGCGAAACAAAGATCGCTAAACGCAGTGATGACGCCGCCTGAGCGCAACATGGCCAACCAATCGCCAAAGGGAGACGTGTCCAGGCTCACATTTTTGGTAATGCGCAACGTCGCGGAAAGGTGACTGACCTGCAGCTCGCTAGCATGTTTTTGGATCGCCGCCTCGGCTTCGGCTTTTTGGTGAGCGTAGCGCATGTCAGGGCTTACGGGGGCGTCTTCAGCTTGAGGTGTGTCTGCCTTAAAAACCGTGTTGGTGGAGATGAAGCAGGTGAAAATATCCTTTTCGAAAAGGCGGCGGGCGATGGCGGGAATGGCGACGCAGTTGATGTGATGAGCCAGCGCGGGATCGCTTTCGCATGAGGCGAAATTGGTCATGCCGGCGATGATGACCGCAGCGGTGACGTTTGGCGGAACCTGCCAGTTGTCGCAGTCCGTGAAATCGAGAGGCACCTGGTCGGGGCCCGATAAGTTTTTACGGCGAGACGTTGATAGGAAGTGGGATCGGTTATGGATGAGTTGCCCGATAAGCACTTTTCCCAAGCGACTGTCTCCGCCGATCACCAGTGTACTCATGAAGCGTATGGAATTAGGCGGTGACCGGTGCAAGAGGGTCAGCCGATTGAGGTTTGTGACTTTCGGCGCTCTCGGGGTTGGCGTTGAGTGCCCGTTCCTTGAGTGCGGCTGCCTGCGCAAGCCGGCCGCAGTGCGTGGCGAGTTGGGCGTCGCTCAGGAGCTGTTTCGAGGCTGCGCGCAGGAATTCCTGGGCGATGGTTTCCATGTTCACACGCTTTCCGAGGAATTGTTTAAGGAAGTCCGGCAGGTCGAACGTGAGATGTTCGAAGAGAATCACCGAACGGAGAAGGTCGGGGGTGAAAAACTCGCGATGCTCGGGATGGCGGAGGAGATAGTGCAGCGTATCGAAGCCGAAGCGGCCGAGCGTTGGTGGTGTCTTGTAGATCGGCTTGGCGTGGGAGAATTGAGGCGTGTTGAGTAAATTAAGAACGTTTTGGATGACGGTTTGGGTCTTGTTCCGCAGGGCAACGGGATCGCGCGATATCGACGTGGAGTTTATGCGCACGGTCTGGCTTCTCCCGGGAAAAAAGCAGGTGCCACGCTCGAAACCCAATACGAGTGCCGCAAACACATCGGCATGCCAGAGCAGATCGTTGATCAACCCGCCGCAACGAAGCCATTCCTCACGCAGCCAGATAGCAGGCTGCGTAGGCATGGCATAATGGGGGTTCTCACGAAACATCGTAAGAAAGGTGTCTGGGGTTATATATACGGGGGTGGTGACGGGGATGCCTGCGCTCATATCGCAGACTATGCTTTCGCCCGCGAGTTCGTAGCGGGCACGATATTCGCCGAATGCAAAGGCAACCTTGGGATGTTGGCGGAGCACAGGCATTGCCCTGGCAAAAAATGTAGTGTCGTGGAGAGGATCATCTGCTCCCAATGATGCGACATAGCGTGTGGTGACCAAGGCAAGTGCTTTGGCGACGGTCTTGGCGCTCCCGAGATTACGCTCGTTGAAATGAATCAGGGTGCGGGGATAGTCTTTCTTGATGGTTTCGACTACGCTCCGGCTGTGGTCGGTCGAGGCGTCATCAACGATGATGATCTCTCCGGGAATCAACTCTTGTGTATATAGGCAGGATATTGCCTCATAAAGGTATTCGCCGTGATTGAAGTTTGGGACTATGACTGCAAGATCTTCGGCGATTTTCATTGGAGTATTGAGCGAACGATGAATATGCGGAATTAAATTCCCAAGAGGCTCCGCCCAAGAGATTCTTGCGAGAGAAGGGAAATGCCGCCGTCGACTGCGATATTTTGGCCAGTGACGAATGCCGAAGCTGGATCGAGAAGAAACAAAATCACCCCGGCGACATCTTCTGCGCGTCCCATGCGACCGAGCGGGGTTATTTTTTTATATAGATCGGCGAGAGGAATGTTTCCAGCGTAGTACGCATCCGATTCGGGTTTGATGGTTGTGCCGGGCGAGACGACGTTAACACGCACTCCTTTCGGGCCGAGAGTTGTCGCAAAGAAGCGCCCCATCTGAATGAGCGCGCTCTTGGCTATATGATAAGAGAGCGGCTGATCGTTGGCTATATATGTTCCAAGTTGGGAACCGACCAAAACAATGGAGCGCGACCGTGAAGCATCGAAGCCGGCCGAGATTCCCTCAATGGCGCGTCTTGTGGCATCGAGCGAAGTGGCTATCTCACCTTGCCAGGCATCGATCTGGCCGCGGAAGCGCTGCGTGAAGACGAGATTGTCGATGGCGGGCCGTTCAGAGCGGAGCCGGGAGAGTGCATGGTCCAGCGCCTTTGCATCAAGAAAGTCGCACGCGACGAAGACCGGGGCCAGTGCTGATTCCGATTCCGAAACAGGTGCAGTGCGACCCAATACAGTGACTTCGTGGCTGCGGGCGAGTAGGGAGCTGGCGAGCACCTTGCCGATTCCCTTGGTACCACCAAAAATAACTGTATGAGGGGAGGTCATATTCTGAGCCGTTCGATGATGGTTTTTTTCAATGCGCTCATATAGGAGGCACAATCGGGTGAATCCGGAGCTGGAGCCCACGGCGCAAAATGCGTGGCGTCCCGCCGGAAAGGTCCGAGCGTGGTCTCGCAGAAGACGACTTCGGGCGAAATCAGCACCAAGCTATGGTAGGTTTCCGAAGATAAACGGGAAAAAAAATTCCCGCCTTTACCGGGAGGCGTGAGATGGACGATTTCGGCGACGGTTCCATCGTCGGCAAACAGGACCAAAGCCGCTTCTCCGCGGACGATTTGGTACGATTCGGGTTTGGCCGTGTGCTTATGTGGGCGGATGTAACTCTCGCCGTTCAGCGAGATGATCATCTGCTGAAGTTGCACATCATCGTCGAGGTGCGCGCAAAGCCGTGCACGGCGCAGCGGAGCATCTGCCTGTGCCTTTGAAAGAAGAGCCAGGTCCGCGTCGCCCACCGCAAGGTCCAGCGCAGTCTGCTTCAGCACTCCGGGAGCGGTCTTTGTCCAGCAGCGGGAAGTTGTACTCATGTGAAAAAGCTCGATGAGCTGTTGCGATAGATGGAACGGAATATGCCGCCGGAACGGGCAAAATCCGAGAGCCGGTTGATGACTTTTGCCTCGGCCCGATGGTTTACGCTCAATAGACAGAGGCCGATGTCATCCCCGACCAAGGCTGAAGCAGGGCGGATCGGAAGTTTGCTTCCCGGGACAAAAAGCCCCTGTTTTTCAGGAGCATCATCGACGACGAACGAAATCAACGAACCAATCGCCATAAGATTGACGAACATGATCGCAGCATGACCGGCGCCTAGCAGGGCGATGCCCTTGCCGGCCTGGGTTTGTTCGCCAAGAAAACTATTGGCGATGGTTCGTGTAAGAGCCAGGTGTGTTC
>Ga0075023_100000431_pt1 | contig 10419 bp, 6 predicted proteins | sample Str014_FD_71388 | JGI IMG/M metagenome (GOLD analysis project Ga0075023, IMG submission 71388) | Freshwater sediment microbial communities in response to fracking from Pennsylvania, USA - Straight Creek_MetaG_SC_2014 | ecosystem: Environmental > Aquatic > Freshwater > Creek > Sediment | place... | reverse complement strand
GGCGCGGGTGACATCATCGGTCCGCCCTGGCTTGCGCATGTGGCCACCTACGAGGCGGTCAGCGCCGTCAACGGCCTGTTCGGCCACGGCACGCCAAAACGCGTGAAAAGTTTCCCGGGGTGTACTTATAGCCAACCGCAGGTGGCGAGCATCGGTCTCACTGAAAAAGCCGCGAAGGAAAAGAAGCTCGATATCCGCGTCGGCAAATTCCCGTTCACCGCCTCAGGCAAGGCCGTCGCGTCGGCCGAGAGCGAAGGCTTCGTGAAGATCGTTACCGACGCCAAGACCGGCGAGATCTACGGCGCGCACATTATCGGTGCTGAAGCGACCGAGCTCATTGCCGAGTACGGCCTCGCCATCCATCTGGAAGCGACGGTCGAAGATATCCACCAGACGATTCACGCGCACCCGACGCTCGGCGAAGCGAACATGGAAGCCGCTGCCGCCACGATGGGCGAGGCGATCCATATTTGAACCGTCCGTTTGTACGAAAATAAAGGCGACCAGGAACATCCGCTCGCCTTTTTGTAGATTTCGCGCGAAAGTCGCTTTTCCCAACCGCCACAACATAAGGTCGCACACAGCAGGTGCTACCGCACAAAAAAGAGACCAAGGAAATAAATCCTTGGTCTCGAAAAAATTGGGGTTACCCAATCCCTTTAAAATTTGTAGGTAACGTCGACATAGTACTCTCTGCCAATTGCGCCGTAGAAGCCAACATCGGCATTGGTCTCGGTTTCTGCGTTTAGCGCAACCGGTGCCCATTTATTGAAGACATCGTTCACGCCGGCTCTCAAGGTAAGTCCATCAAGATAGGCGGACCAGTGGGTCTCTTCGAATGAAAAAGCAACTTGCAAGTCGATTTGCTGGAAAGATGAAACAGATACCGGAGCCGTTGCTCCCGCGCCGCCTGGGCCAATATCGTGAAGCGAGGGAACGTATTTGTCGTTTATCTGAACCTCCCATCCTCCCATCCTCCCATCCTCCCAACTTCCATGAAAGCGTGGAAAAGGCAGTCCAGCGCGGAATGGTGTGTAGGATTCGCGAGTCAGTACCTGCGTATTGATACCACGGCTCTGTCGGCATCTGCTTGTAACGCACGCTATTATAAATCGTAAACTTCGAAGTCAGGTCGAATGTCCCAGCTGCGTCGGTGGCGTGTTCGTATTCGATGGTTCCATCGAAGCCATTGGCGGTTTGCCCGCTCAAATTGACGTAATCCGTTATCAACCAAACTGAGCCTTTGGGATGACCACTGACCTGGCCAGGCGCCGTTGCGGTGGTGCCCGTGGCTGACCCAAAACGCAGATAGCTGACATAGGGCGACGCCGCTCCGAGATCTTCGACGCTCTGAGCGATGGTCTGTTGGTCCAATAGACCCACAATACCGGTTTGGCTAATGTTGAAATAGTCCAAATCTACCGACATCCCTTTGACCTGCTTGGGTGAATAGGCCAAACCAGCCGTCCAAGTCTTGGCAGTCGATGGCTTAAGATTCACGTTTGAACCACCAGACGCTTCAAACTGGACGTTGCTCTGTGGCGTCGTCGAACCGTAGGGTGTGAAGTTAATGGACTGGGATGACCCAACGTTCACCGGTCCGTATAGATAGTATAAGGTTGGAGCGATAAACGACTTGCCGGTGGTGACGCGAAAAGTCAGATCCTTGTCGAATGGCTGATATTTCAACGAAGCCTGCGGGACACTCGCGCGCCCGACCTGGCTATAGGCGTCAGTGCGTCCAGCAATATCAACACTCAGCAAAGAAAGACCGGGAATATCCTGTTTTTTGCTAACAAGAGGGATTTCGACTTCAGCGAAAAAGGCGGTATCAGAGCGTTGTTTATTGATCGGCAAAATCGACGGTGAATCCAGCCATCCATTGGTGACGGTGTTCAAGTCAGCAGTGGCGCTCAACGTCTCGCGACTATAGCTCCCGCCTATGGCGAAGCCGAACAGTCCTCCGGGTAGCTCAAAGGGTGTGCCGCGAAACACAAAGTCAGTTGAATAAAAAGCGCTCAGACCGTTTGCGGTGGCGGTCTCCATTATGTTCCCCGGAAGAGTGCCGGAAGGTTGCTGGATAGCGAACGGATTAAGCTGTCCGGCAGCGATAGCCGCGAGGAAATTGGCGGTATCGATGACGTTCGCATTCGAATAATCAATCGTGTCCCGGCTCACCGTTTCGCCGATTTCCCATGAATAATTGTCCGCGAACTCGCCCCGTAAACCGCCGACGGCACGGAAGAGGGTGGAATCGAATTCGAAAATACGGGGGAAATCGACAAATCGAGTGTGGGCGTCGACACCATAGCCCGCACTCTGGTCAGCCGGAGCTCCTTGATCAATCCATGCGGCAGAAAATGGATTTCCTGGAAATGAAACTGGAGCATACTGTGTACCGGGAGGCGGCGGAGTCTCGCCCACGTACCAAGAGTCGGTGTAAGGCGTCGACACATACGGGTAGATCGGCTGGGCATTGAGCGAGGTCCGTTGAAAGGTTTCGGTATAATTTAATTGGCCAAAAAACTCTAAATTATCACTAAAGACCTTACGCGAAAAATTCGACGTCAGGCTTTTGCGTTCAAGAGAAGCGATCAGGGTCTGATAGTCTGCCAGATTGAATCCCTGCTGGATTTTAGCAACGACCGAAGAATCTCCATCACTACCCAAGTCAATATAGGTTCCATTGGCTACCAGTTGATCGATGGTATAGATGCCCCCGGCAGGCGGTGCATTTAGGCTGGGTTGCAACATATAATCTTCATCAACTCCGGTTGCGAGATTGTAGATATCAATGATACCGGGATAGTATTCGGTCGCAAAATAGGGATTGGTGTACGGTCGGTCCTTAAAGTAGAGCGGATCGCTTTTGGTATAGCTAGCGGTCACGGTAATCGATGACTTGCCATCACTTACACCACCAATAACAGAGCCGGATCGCTCTCTGTAGTGACCGTCGTTTTGGCTGAAACCGAAATGGGCGTTCGTTTCCCACCCGTTGTAATTCTTTTTGAGGATTACATTGACGACGCCGCCGACCGCATCCGAGCCGTAGATGGCAGACGCGCCATCCTGAAGAATATCGATGCGCTCAATCGCGGAGGGTGGAAACATATTAAGATCGACAAAACGATCACCGCCGACCGTCTCGGCGGTCGAACTGGCTACACGCCGGCCATCGAGCAAGACCAGAACTGGAAATCCATGATTGTTTATTTCTGCACCGCCGTAGGTTTGGGCGGTGTTGATTGATGCGTTTTCCGAACCGATACCACCGATCGATGGCGCGATCTTGCGAAGTAAATCGAGGGCGTTTGTGTTTACGCCACTGGTGATAATCTGCGCTTGATCCAAACGCGTGATAGGGGTTGCCAGGGCATCGATCGTTGTCGGAATGTTGGTACCGGTGACGTTATACCGGTCGAGCACGATGGGAGAACTATTGTCCACCTCCTTATCCGAGGGGGGAGGTGTTGTTGTTTGGGCTCCAGCCGACAAAGCCATGACGGACATATAGGCGGTGAGAAGGCCGCGTCTGATCCGCGGGAATTGTCTTTCGTCAACGGCGGACGGATGCATATGATGGCTCCTTGTAGTTATAATTCGCTCAATGCCCTCGGGACTACACCTTGCTGGAGCAGGTCAATTCTAGCTGAGCATTAGCCATGCCATGGGTCTGCAGCTTCGGCAGGGCGGAGCGCTAGGTATGAGCCGAATTTATCCTAGAGAAGCGCAGAATTCGGCGATCTGCGAGTCCCTTTGCAATTTGCCCAGTCGAACCGTAACTCAACTCTAAAATGCCCGATTTGCTCAGCCGCAAACGAAGGCAAATCTGTGCTCATTCAGAACGTTGAATTCATTGGACGCTCAGCTGGGCTCGCCATTTCACATCTGCCAGCACGACAGAGGTGGCGATCTGACGGTCGGGAACGGACCAATATTTCTTCAGCAGAAGGTTCTTCTCGTTATCCGACACGAGGAAGAACCCATGACGCTGGTAAAACTGGACGGCCCACGTCGCCGCTGCCCACGTGCCGATCAGAATCGGGCGTTGCGTTCGGACGATCAGATGGGCGAGCAACTTTCCACCAATGCCTTGGTTCCGGGCGTGGGTGCGCACGTAGGCGTGGCGAATCAGGGTAACGTCTTTGACGTCTTGAATTCCCATGATCCCGAGCAGCAGCCCGTTTTGCACATATCCCGAGAAACGGACGCCCGCCAGAATTTCGTGTTCGAGCTCTTCTGGTGGCATATAAGGCTCGTGCCAACGATCCGCGGGAATCACGCCTTTGTAGGCGAAAGCAGAGTCATTGACAATCGCGGCCATCTCCGACCAGTCGGAAGCGACACAGGCTCGAATTTCTAGATCGGCGGACGAGGATATGGCCTTCACGGGTTGGCAGCCTGGAAAACCGAGCGCTCACCGGCAAGAAGGAAGCGAGCGATTAACGCCATCGCAATTTGCGTGGGCGGGGCGTGCTCCCGCCCCAACGGCCGAAGGCGCTAACGCGAGGCCCGCAGGGTTACTTCGAGCGATCAATTGTCTAGGCTCAATAACGATAGCCCAGATCAACACCATATTGGTCGCTACTAAAACCGTACCCAGGCAAGCTCGAGGTATTTTTGCTATAACGGTAAAAGAGAGAGACGGTGCCCCGTTTCAAAATGGACGTGCCCAAACGGGCATCATACCAGCGGGTATTGTCGTCGCGCGCGTCCGTAATGATGATTGTCGGATCCGTTTGATCGTAGGTCGATTTTTGATAGCCTGTTGACAGGCTCAGATTGAGTTGCCCTAACAGCCGCTGCTCGAGCCCTGCGTTCCAACCGATGTTTTTCTGGACCTCATTGGAAAAATAGGAAGCGGTAACGGTGCGAGCTGCTCCAACCGTCACGGTGGTGTGTTCGAATAGTTTATAGTTGAGCGATGCGTTCGCGATTGGGCTATCGATGTAGTGAGCCGCAGCTGTGCGCATTCTTCGGTGGTCCCATCCCCCATCGAGGTGGAGGTTCAGTTTGGTGCCCGGCTGCCAGTCGATTTGTCCCAGCAGTTTATAATAGTTCATATCCGATCCGTGGTTGACCTCAACATAACCCGGACCGATGCCGACTGCCGTGTCTAGCCGCGGCGAAACCTGAAAATGAAGCCACTCAAGGACCGACCATTCTTTGGTGTCGTTGAAATCGGTGGTATATATGAGAGTCTGGCGCGCAATGGTCTCAAGCGCTAGGTCGCGATCGAGTTGATCGCGTACTGTGAAGCCGGTGGCATATTGATCCTGCTGCGTTTGCCGACCGGTCTGGACGAGAGGCTCCGAGGAGCGGCTGAAACCTTGCGAGAAATTAAACGACCAATTTTCGTAGGTTGACGAACCGAGCAGACTGAGGGCGTGGTCGAGCGTGTCCTTAAACAAGCGACTGGAATAGACGTTCCAAGATGCTTGATAGTCCAACGACCAATGTGCACCTAGGTCCAATAAAATTCCGGGCGAGAGTGTCTGAATGACGGTATCAGCGGCGTGCCCAGGCAGGTACTGGACGCCCGTGGTTGAAACAAATTCATACGAGGCCCGTGGATGGGCCGTTACCGGACCCCACAACAAAAATGTAGGTACAGGAGCGGCGTCCTTGTTGGTGGCAAGCAGTTGCGAGGGCTGCTGGATAGTTAGGGGTTGGCCTTCTAGATCGGGCTGAGCAGGGGCGCGCACGCTCTGAGAATAGGCAAGCGACGCGCCCACGACGAGCAAAAGCGGAGTTAGGGTCAGCCGGAGTCCCAAGTGCGGAGTATTTTTGATGGTTAGGAACGAAAAGACAGGTTTCATGAGCTTTTGAAGAGGGAGGACGTCAGGCACGAGCCGGCACTATCGCACATTCTCAGCCGAATGCCACCTAAGGATGGGGCTTGGTGGTTAGGCCACGACAGATCTTGATCGAGCTGGCTGCAGGAAGTGAACGAGAACGAGGGAAATGGTCGACAAATTGCTGATGGAGCAGCTGGGTCGAGATGATGCCAGCCAAGGCCATGTCGTCCGTTTCGCCGATGGAAGTACCCGTCTCAATTTTCTTTACCAGCTGGCCGACGGCGACCGGATCGAAAAACCCAGAGCGGCGAATGGAAGCTGGCGACAACACGTCGCGGACATAGTCGGGTGCCGTGTTGTTGAAAAAACTTTTGTGGATGGGCGATCGATACGGACGTTTGGGGCGGGCGAAAATTTCGGGCGGCAACCATTTGGCACCGAGTTTCTTCAGGATGTATTTTTCGGTAAGGCCGCGAAGTTTTAGGCCATCAGGCAGCCGGTCGCAAAATTCGACCATGCGGTAATCGAGAAAAGGGAAACGGCCTTCCACAGAGTTGGCCATCGAGACGCGGTCGCCCTGTGAGGAGAGCAGATATTGAGAAAGGAAAATGGATATTTCAATATATTGGGCCTGGGCCAATTTTCCCCAACGCCCGAACTGCTTCGGATAGCTAATCTGGTCGAAATCAGACCGTGCACCCTGGTGTAATTCATCGGTGAGGGCCTTGCTAAAAAAGCGGGTCGTGCGCCGAGTATTTCGCCAGCGAACGGCATGGGAATAGTAGGGCAGATCCGTCTCCGTTAGGCCCTGACTAAAAAAGGCTTTTAGGAAGGCAAAATTATTGGCCATTCCGGGGATGTCGGCGTACAGCCGTTTGAGGAGCAGCGGACGCCGCGCTGACTGCGGCTCCCGCGCCCAAAAACGGCGCACGCGGGCTTCTTTGAAAATATCGTAGCCCGCGAGGAACTCGTCCGCGCCTTCACCCGTCAGAACGACTTTGTACCCGTGGCTCCTAACCAGCTTCGAGAGCAAAAACATCGGCGCAGGCGCCGTTCGCAAAAGCGGAACTTCGGTGTGCCAGATTACTTCGGGGAATACCTTTCCGATATCGGCGTGGGTTGCATATACCTCGTGATGCTTCGTGCCCAATACGTCCGCCATTTTCCGCTGGAAAATACTTTCATCAAAAGCGGTGTCGCTGAAGGCGATCGAAAACGTCTCCAGGCGGTTCGTGGTGAAATTTCGGATGATCGAGGCGATAATCGATGAGTCGAGACCACCGCTCAAATAGGCGCCGACCGGAACGTCGGCGCGCAACCGAATGCGGGTGCTGTCGATCAGCAAGGCGGAGAGTTCTTCGAGGAATTCGCCCTCTGTCTTTTGCGCCGAACCCGCATCGTCGGCGGGGGGAAAGGTGGGTTCCCAGTAACTGCGGATGATCGTCTCCGTGCCTCGCACCTCCATGTAATGGCCGGGAGGTAGCTGGTCGATTCCGCGGAAAATGCTGCGCGGTGCCAGAGGTGCCCAAAAAGTAAATACCTGCTTCAGCACGAGAGGGTCGATCGCGACCGGAACACGATCGTCGGCGAGGACGGCCTTGATCTCGGATCCAAAAATCAATCGTCCATTTTGGATCGTGTAGAAAAGCGGACGGACCCCGAGTCGATCGCGGGCGAGAAAGAGCGAACGATCTTTGGTATTCCAAATAGCGAAGGCGAATTGCCCGTTGAGCCGTTCGAGGCAGGCCGCTCCATATTCTTCGTAAGCATGAAGCAAAACCTCGGTGTCCGAATTGGTCGTGAAACGATGCCCGCATTTTTCGAGCTCGGGCCGCAATTCGAGGTAATTGAAGATCTCGCCGTTGAAGACGATCCAAAGTGTTTTGTCCTCATTGGTGATGGGTTGTTGGCCGCCGCTCAAATCGATGATGCTGAGGCGTGCATTTCCCATGGCCACGCGATCATCAAGGTAGAGGCCAAATTCATCCGGTCCACGATGCCGGATTTGGGCAAGCATGCGTTGGACCTGATCCTGCGAGGGCGGGGGGCCTTCCGTCAGATTTAGAATTCCAGCGATGCCGCACATGATGCCGTTTCTGCTTATTCAGCTTTTTCTGTGCCGTTCAGGACCGCCGGCCGACGAGAAGCTCTTTCAACCACCCGGCAAAATCCTTGGTCGTTTTTTTGATCCCGGCCATCGATGTCCACCAGCGCGCAGGATTGTAATCATCCTTCGGATACGAGATTACGCCGACTGCAGTCCGTGCGCCGAGCATGCGCTCGTACGCGAGGAGAGTCTGGCGCGCGTGGGGCCCGAGAGTGACGACGTTCGCGCCGTGAGGAGTGTAATTCGAGGCTTTCATGCGGTCACTGACTCCTCGAGCCATGAGTGAAGTGCGGTTGAAAATAGGCGACGAGACCGGGCAAGCTTCGATCATCGCAGGGTCAATGCCCTGCGCCTGGAGCGTGCGTACGATGAGTGCCGAATCTGACCCATCGGTGAAGTGGGGATCGTCTTTTCCCAGAACGATTCCGGACACAAAGATTTTCCGATAATGTCCCGACTGGAACTCTTTGGCCGCAGAGACCGCCGCGTAGTCGGGTAACCAGCCTTCCACGATCAGCGTATCGGCAGGAACTCGACGGTTAATCGCAAGAAAGGGATGTACGAACAGCAAGAAAAGCAGCAGACCAACCAGCGCAACGGCTAGGAGCAGCCAACGTCTTTTCGGGCGGCGTTGCTTTTCTGCCGGAGGGTTTTTCTGGGGTTGGCTGTTGGGCATGGAATTGGCGGCTTTGTCCGCTTAGGAAAGTCCGGTTTTTTTGATTTTCCCTGTGGCGGTTTTTGGCAGTTCGGCGCAAAACTCAATGTTCTTGGGCACCATGAAATCCTCAAGATGCGCCCGGCAGTGGGCGAGGACCTGTTTTTCCGTCAACGTCGCATCGTTTGTCACCACGAAAGCTTTGATCGACTGGCCCAGGACCGGGTCGGGTACTCCGATGACAGCCACTTCGCGCACATTCGGAAGTTGGTAAATCGCGCTTTCGACCTCTTTGGGCGCGACCTTTTCGCCTCGGCTTTTGATGATATCGTCCTTGCGGCCGACGAAGTAGAAAAAGCCGTCGCTATCCGTGCGAAAGAGGTCGCCGGTGAGACAAACTCGATCTCCATTCGACGAATCGACCCGGTAACGTTTGGCGGTGAGGGCGGGCGCTTCCCAGTAACCGCGCATCACATGGCGACCGCGGACGACCAATTCTCCCGTTTCGCCAAGGGGAAGGCGATTCCCTTGCTCGTCCTCCAGCCAGGCTTCGGTTCCGGGAATGGGAACGCCGACCGAACCGGGCCGGCGGCCGAGCTCGGCCGGAGGAAGATACAACGTGCGCTTGGTTTCGGTCAGGCCATACATCGAAAAAATCGTCACGTGAGGAAATTTCGCACGGAGTCCCTCGATATGGCTGATCGGAAGAGCGGCGGCGGTGTTGGTGATATAGCGGAGACTGGATAGGTCGAATGCGGAGAGGTCCATCGCAAGCAGCATGGCGTAGACGGTAGGTACGCCGGGGAAACCGGTGACGCGTTCCTGTTCGATACGTTTCAGGATAGCGGCTGGGTAGGTAAATGATCGCTCCAAAACGAGCGTGCCTCCGAACTTGAACGTCATCAGCAACTGATAAAGTCCGTAATCAAACGAAAGCGGCAGCACGTTGATCACGACGTCGTTTTCCACATTGCCCAGGTATTCGATGATCGAACTGGCGGCGAAAACCACGTTGCTGTGATCGCTCATCACCCCTTTGGGCTCACCGGTGGTACCGGAGGTATAAATCAAGCACGCCAAATCCAGGTCGATGTTTTCACGCGGGGGTCGACCGGCCGGCTCTCCCTGTGTACAAGTGGCGAAAAAGTCGATACACCTAAACGACGGACCGGAGGCAGCCAGCTGCATCGGAGTCTTTCCGCAGCGCAAGCAGCCAAGCAGCGAGGGCACCAGAGGCGTGTCCCCGCTCGCGAGGGCCGCGAGGTCAGCTGCGTCGTCGGCGATTAGGGCGGCGGCGCGGCAATTATTGAGGATGTAGAGGAATTTATCCCGCTTCGTCGTGGGGTTAATGGCGACGAAGGTCGCGGATGCTTTCAGAATCCCGAAAATCGCCGCGACGGTTTCAACCGAATTGGGAAGAAAGACCGCGACGCGATCGCCGCGCTTCACGCCCATTTTCTTGAGGGCTTGGGCGACGTGATCGGCCAAGCGATCGAGTTCTTGGTAAGAAACCCGTTTTCCCTCGCAGATCAGTGCGATCTTCTGGGGAAGGCGGTCTGCACTTTGTTCGAGAAAATCGCGAACGAGGAGGGCATGCCGACCGGATGTGCTGACGCGATGCTCCACGGCGGATCGGTGCAGGAAGGGTCAAACCGGTTGGCTTTGCTTCTTTGCCAGAAACTCAGCGATTGCATTGATCGAGTCGAGATTCTCGGGGGTCAATTCGTCGTCCTTGATCTTGATGTTATAGGCCTTCTCAAGATGGGCGACGAGTTCCATCACACCGGTGGAATCAATGATCCCATTGGCCAAAAACGAGGATCCGTCGGTCATGTCCTCGTCGCTGCCGAAGAGGA
>Ga0075023_100000430_pt1 | contig 10419 bp, 8 predicted proteins | sample Str014_FD_71388 | JGI IMG/M metagenome (GOLD analysis project Ga0075023, IMG submission 71388) | Freshwater sediment microbial communities in response to fracking from Pennsylvania, USA - Straight Creek_MetaG_SC_2014 | ecosystem: Environmental > Aquatic > Freshwater > Creek > Sediment | place... | reverse complement strand
GCCAAAGCTGGGATCGAACGGCCCGACTTTTGGAACAATGGCAAAGCACCAACCAGTGATGGGCCGAAGTCCGAGATGATCACGTCGATCTTGTCATTCTTGGCGATTTCAGCGGTCAACACTTTTTGCGTCAATGCTGGATCCCAGTTCGTCACATCAAATGGTTCTGTGTTGATAAACTTATATTCTGGGCCAAGCACCGACTTCAAGCCAGCGAGTTCATCCAAGCCTTGGCTGTTACCGGCAGGGCCAGACAGGAACAGCATGTTGCCGCCCTTAGGCAGAACAGACTTGATCCAATTGCCCCAGCTCGCACCGTCATCTTTGAAGGATGAGCCAATGAACTTGGTGTAGTTTTCACCTTCCTTGCCGCCGACAACAACACGGTAAGGCACAATCACCTTGCCGGCCTTGTAAACGGAAGTGATGGCGGGAAGAACAGCAGGGCCAGCGTCGCCGAACACGACAAGAGCATCAACACCCTTGGCTGCAATGCCTTTAATGTCGGAGATGGCTTTTTGTGTATCGCCATTACCGTCAGCATATTCGTAAGAGGTAATGCTTGGGCAAAGCGATGCTGTTTGTTTGCCGGAAGCCGTCGTCACTTGACGCCAGCTGTTGCCACCATAGCCGTCGAGCAACGCAATGGTTGCTTTCTTGGGGCCGCACCATGATGGAACATCCGCATGGGCGAGGCTTGTATAGCTGAGGGCAAGAAGCGCCGTGGCAGCCACAAGCTTAAGAGACTTGAGTTTCATTGGTATCCTCCGTTTTTGTGTTTTTGGTTTGCTTCGGTGCGCTCACGCTCCAACGGAGCGAGTAAACGCCTATTCCAAAACCCAAAGCCAAAGCCTGGATGATGGTTTGAGCCGAATAGGGCACGCCAGCGGCGAGCGCGAATTGGCTCAATTGGTTGAGGAAGAAGGCCGCCAATACGGTGGAGATGGGATAGCCCCGGCCACCGAGCAGCGAAGTTCCTCCCAGAACAACGACAGCAACTGACGGCAGCAGCAGAGTATCCCCCTGAAATGCCGTTGGTTCGCGCGTTATTCCCGAGATCAAAATGCCCGCCATGCAATAAAGCAGCTGGGCGAAAACATAGGCCATCATCTGATGGCGTTGCACATGCAGACCAACAGCCTGTGCAGCCAGAGGATTGGCACCGATGGCTTCAAACCGACGGCCGACGACAGTCTTTTTCAAGCCGAAAGAAACCAAAATCAAAGCGGCTGCGGCAAAAAAAACCGCATTGGGAATGCCTAACGTTGTGCCCCCCGCGATTTCGGCAAGCAGCGTTGTCGTGATTGAAGGCACACCGCCAGACACCGCAAACACCACACCATAGAGCAAGGCGTTCACACCGATGGTGGCTATGATTGCGTTCAGCTTGAAAATGCTGACCAGCGCGCCGTTGACAACGCCCGCGGCCAGCGCAAACCCCAGCGCAACCGACACCGCTGGCAACAGCAGGGCATTGTCCTGCTGCGGATAATGGGTGGAGACCACAACGGCGAGGGAAACAGCCCCCGGCAAAGAAAGATCAAAGCCACCTTGTTGCACCACCAGCAGCTGGCCCAGACCCACAATCGCGATAACCGCCGCAAAGGGCAAGCTGCCCGCCAGAGCACCGAGCGACACACTTGATGGCGCAAAAATCCGACAAACGATGATGAGCACAATGGTCGACAGCACAACAGTCACAAAGCTTCTCGCCAGCGGCAGCATTGAGATGCTTCGTAGGCCAGAGAAGTAAGTTGCGGTGGTGGCGGGTTGGCTCATCTCACATCATCTCACGGCAGAATCTTGGCTGTGCGGAATTTGTCCCAGGCATCGGTGAAGGACTTGATTGAATTCTGGTAGGCTGTGAAACCAGCATCGCGGCTTTTGGTCATGTCATTGAAGTTTTCAATCACACGGCCAAGGTCAGCGTCGCTGTGCCACCATGAGGCCACGGTTGAGAGTGGGTTCTGTTGCAACCCATGTTCCGAAACGATCTTGTCCCACACAGCTTCCAAGCCAGCCATTTGCTTTTCCAGCGGTTGCGCATGGCCCGGATAGGGTGCAGCGGGAATGCCCCAATATTCTGCCAACTTCGGCCAGAGCCAGTTCCAACGGAACACTTCACCATTGGCAATGTTGAATGCTTGATTGCGTGCGGCTTTGGACTTGGCTGCCCAGAGCAATTGCTTGGAAATGATGCGTCCATCGGTGATGTCCACACAGGCTTCATGTTGTTGGGGAGAACCTGGGAACACGAATGGCTTGCCGGTTTCTTTGCAGATGGCTGCATAAGCACCCAATGTTGCCGCCATGTTCATTTGATTGCCTACCGTATAGCCAATCAATGTGTGGGGGCGATGCACTGACCATGTGAAGCCCTGCTTTTCAGCAGCGGCAAACAACTCGTCTTCCTGATCATAATAGAAATTCTGATAGGGCAAGCGCGGCATCTCTTCGCGAAAAGGTGTCACCATCTTGGTCTTGGCATAGGCTTCGAAGGGGCCCATGTAATGTTTTGCGCCTGTCACCAGAGCGGCGTGTTTGATTTTCTTGCCGTCCATTGCACCCAGCAAATTACGCACCATGCCAGCGTTCACGCGGCAATTTTCGGCTTCATTGGCTTGGCGAAGCCAGGTGGTGATAAATACGTCAGTTGGCTTCACGCGTTTCAATGCCGCTTTGGTTGCTTCATCATCGGTGAGATCAACCGCGATATGTTTCACCCCCTTGGGCAAGTCATGCTTGTGGCGCGAAATGCCTGTCACAGCCCATCCATTGTCGATCAAGTGTTCAGCCAGATGGCGGCCAATAATTCCGGAAACACCGGCGATGAGGGCGTGGCGTTCCATTAGTTAAGTCCTTTGGTTGAGAGCGTTACCTTGATGCAGGCTTGGGCATCTTGGCCCAGTTCAAAAGCCTTCTTGGCATCCAGCAGGCTGAAGTGGTGGGTTTGAATGGGCGAAAGATCTATACCCGTGCGTTCGAGGAATTTGATCGCCGCAGGCCACACACCGGGAGAGCCGATGCACCCGCGCACGGTGAGATTCTTGAGTTGCAACAACCCGAGTGTTGAAGTGACCTTGCGACCAATGTTCAGGCCAACCATGGAAACGCGGCCATTCTCTTGGGCATATTCAAATACATTGGCAACTGAAGCGTCATGGCCCGAAGCTTCAACAACAAGCTCGGCCCCTTTACCGCCCGTCAATTCCTTGATGCGTTCAATCGGACTGTCATTGGCATCCACAGCTTCAGCCGCACCCAACTTCAAAGCAATTTCGCGGCGGCGTTTGATTGGATCAACCACAATCACGCGAGCCCCCATGCCGATGGCGGCAGCAGCGGTAACAAGGCCTATCGTGCCCCCGCCAGAAACCACAACTGTCTCCGAAGCATTGGTGCCGCCGGATCGCTGTACGGCATAGAAGCCGCAGGTGAAAGGCTCAATCAACGCGCCGCGATTATCATCCACGCCATCGGGCAACTTGTGTAACCAATCGGGGTTCACATTGAAATATTCGCGGTCTGCGCCATTCATCGAAAAGCCGAAGTGATGCAAACGCTCTGGTGTTCTCACCACGCATTCGCCAACCACGCGGTCACCTCGTTTGAAGTTCTTGACGTTCTTGCCCACTTCAACAATCTCGCCACACCATTCATGGCCGGGCGTGACGGGATAAGAAATTGGAATGATGTAACGGCCTGCCAACAGTTCATAATCTGAATGGCAAATGCCAATGGTGCTGGTCTTGATCAACACTTCACTTTCGTTGATCGAAGGCACAGGCATATCCATGATGATGGGATTGTCTGGTGTTTCAAAAACAAGGGCTTTCATGTGGCGGCTCCTATACTTTCACAACAGCGCCATTTTTCGCGGCGGACTTGATGATGGCTTCGAGAATGGAAATATTGTTCACCAGATCTTTTCCGGTGATCGGGTAAGCCGCTTGCTTGCGAATGGCACGGGCAAAGGCCACGAGATTGTCTTTCACCGGCTCAGCAGGCGGCAATTCAACAACTGAGATGGGGCCACCGGTCATCGCGGAAGTAACCACCCAACCATCGGGTGCTTCCACATGGGCCTTGTCACGGATTTCAATCCAGCCTTTGGAACCAAACACCGCAAAGCGCGAGATGAAGGGCATGGCCAAGGAAGCTGAAACATAGGCCGTGCCACCACCTTTAAAGCGGATATGCACACTCATGGTGTCACCTTGCGGGATTTTCGAAGAAAGTTGCTCGCAAGACACGCGCAAATCTTTTGCGGGGCCGAGGAGAGCTGCTGATAAGTCTGTGAGGTGAATACCCGTAGCGGTCATGCCGCCGACGGGCGCTTCTTTCTTGTTCAAGCGCCAGTTGGATTTATCGAGCGTGGTGAACTTGTCGTGGCTGAAATTGCCTTCGACTTGTTGAATGCGGCCCAGCTCGCCACGGCGGGCCATTTCCAGCATTTTAGCGACAGGCGGTTCCCAACGGCGCTCATGGCCCATGCCGAGAACAAGTTTGTTTTTCTTGCAGGCGTTGACAGCAGTTTCTGCGCCCTTCTTGGTGAGCGCCAATGGCTTCTCACAAAAAATATGCTTCTTGGCGCCAACAGCAGCCTTGATTTGCGCGGCATGCAAAGAATGCGGCGTTGCAAGAATCACCGCTTCAACGCCGGGGTGTTTCAGCGCATCTTTGAAATCTGCATAATGTTTAAATCCATTGGCAGCGGCGAATTCTGCTCCAGCAGGATTAGGTTCTGCCGCACATACGATCTCAATATCCTTGCTCGCCTTTTTCAAAACGGCCGTCATCTTCTTGCCCCACCAACCGAGGCCGATCATCGCGACTTTTACGGGCGTACTCATTACACTGTCACCAATATCTTCATGTGATTGACGGATTTATCGAGTAGTGCATCAAAGCCCTGCTTCACCACATTGTCCGCGTCAATATTGGCAGTGACAATTTTTTCGATTGGAAAATTTCCAGTTTCCACCATGCGGATGATGCGAGACCAGCACTGCACGGGGTAACACCAGGTGGCTTCGAGTGTGATGTCTTTCAGCGCCCACAACATGGCATCAATGCTGGCGGGCTTCATGTGCAAGCCTGTTTGAACAACTCTGCCTTGGCGACGCACAGAGGCCACGCAAGTGTTCAGGCTGGCTTCAAGGCCCACACATTCAATCGCCACATCCACGCCCACACCTTCTTCGGTCATGTCATGAATTTTCTCGGCAACGTTTTCTTTGATGGGGTCTATGATAATGGCGCTGGGCACCAATTCCTGCGCCATCTTGCGGCGGAAAGGGTTGGGCTCAGACACAAAGATTTGCCCGGCACCGGCGGCCTTAACGGCCAGCAAAGTGAGCGCGCCAATTGGGCCAACGCCTGACACCAAAACCGTATCGCCAGAGCGCACATTGCCGCGATCAACCGCATAAACGGCCACGGCGGCTGGTTCAATCATGGCACCTTGAATATCAGAAACACCCTTGGGCAGAACGGACACATTGTAATCATTCACAACAGCCATCTCGCCCATGCCGCCCCAGCCCCAAGACAGGCCCACACAGCCCATACTTGGGCTAAGATGATAGAGCCCACGGCGGCCATAATAATCGTCGCGTGGCGAAATCAGTGGCTGAATGGAAACCCGGTCTCCTACTTTCACATTGGAAACAGCAGAGCCTATATCAGCAACAATGGCGCTGAACTCATGGCCCAGAATTTGTGGATTGGTCACACCGGTATAAACATGTGGTGTGACGGGCGTTACAATCGGCCCTGCGATGTATTCATGCAAATCCGTGCCGCAAATGCCTGTCACCAACGGTTTGATCAAAACATCATTGGCAGCAAGCTTCTTGGACGGTGCAGGCACATCTTCAACGCGAATGTCCTTGGCTGCGTGGAAACGCACGGCTTTCATGGACGATCCTCCCAGATCAACATTTATTATTTTGTGTTACCCTAGCCAAACCGCTGAAGATGAAATTAGCAAAAATTCTCATTATGACAATTTTTACGAAACTGCGCATGCAAAATTTTGGCAGAGTGGCAAAAAATATAAACCTCTAGGGAGACGCATTTGTGGCACTTCGTTGGTGTGAGGCGAGACTTGTTCGCGCGTCATGCGTTTGAGTTGCCCAAATCGCAATCGGTTCGAATATGGCAAAGACATCATCAAGCGAAAACGATGATATTGGCAATGATGCGCGCCTTGAGCTGTGGCGCAAGCAAGTGGAGATTCGTGACTGCGAAAAGCGCGCTTACGATTTGTTTCTACAAAACTTGATCAAAGGCACCAGCCATTTGTCACTGGGCCAAGAGGCCATTGCTGCGGCCTTTGGTGTGGCCATGCAAAAGGGCGATAAATCTTTCTGCACCTATCGCGGCCATGCTCACACTCTCGCGCGCGGCGTGCCGATGGAAGCCATGCTTGGCGAGTTGATGCTGCGGGATATTGGCCTGATGCGCGGCAAAGGTGGTTCCATGCATCTGACTTCCGTCGAACACGGTGTGATGGGATCTTACGCCATCATCGGCGCACATTTGCCCATCGCCTGCGGCTCAGCATGGCGGGCCCAATATCTGGGTGAGAAAGATGTCTCAGTCTGTTTCTTTGGTGACGGTACAACCAATATCGGAGCCTTCCATGAAGCCCTGAATTTTGCGGTTATCTGGAAACTACCCGTGGTGTTTGTCTGCGAAAATAATCTTTATATGGAATATACCTTGAACGCGGATGTGACTGCTGTGGCAAGCCCGGCGGGCGATCGCGCTTCAGCCTATGGCCTGGAAAAAATTGTCATCGATGGCAATGATGCCGATGTGGTTTACCGCAGCGCCAATGTAGCAATCGAAAAAGCCCGCAGTGGTGGCGGGCCATCATTGATAGAGTGCCTCACCTATCGCCACTCCGGCCATTCGCGCGCAGACCCAGGCAAATATCGCCCGGAAGGCGAATTGGAGAAGTGGAAGGAGCGCGACCCTCTGATCATCTATAGACAGCGCATGAAGGATTTTGGTTTTGCCGATGCGCAGATCGAAGCCATCGAAACTGAAAGCAAACGCAAAGTGGATCATGCAACAGAGCTCTGCAAGGCTTCACCCGCAGCGCCGATAGAACTTCTCACTGCCGATGTTTATGCTGATGGAGGCTGGGCATGGCGGAATTGAGCTATCGTGATGCCGTGATCCGCGGCATCAGCCAAGAGATGGAACGCGACAAGAATGTCGTATTCCTGGGCGAAGACGTTGCCAAGGCAGGTGGCGTGTTCAAGGCGACCGTGGGCCTCTATGAGAAATTTGGCCCGCTTCGTGTGCGCGACACTCCCATTTCAGAACAGGCGATTCTGGGTGCTGCCATGGGTGCGGCGATGACGGGGCTTCGCCCCATTGCCGAAATCATGTTCTCAGATTTCATCGCCGTGTGTTTTGACTACATCGCCAATGAAATGCCGAAGATCGCCTACATGACCAATGGTCAGATCAAGTGCCCCCTGGTTGTCCGCACTGGCAATGGTGCAGGTGTGCGCTTTGGCGCGCAGCATTCACAATCGGTCGAAAACTGGACGATGATGATTCCGGGCCTGAAGGTTGTGGCCCCCTCTTCTCCGGTTGATGTGATCGGGCTGATGGCGGCGGCAGTGCGTGATGGCAACCCGGTGATCTTCCATGAACACAAGGCGCTCTACGCCACCAAGGGCGAAGTGCCCGATGGCGAAATCATCGACACACTCGGAACTGCAAAGATTTTGCGCAAGGGCAAAGACTGCACCATTCTGGCCTTGGCTTTGATGGTGCACCGTGCCATGGAGGCCGCTGAAATTCTGGCGCGTGTTCACGGTATTGATGCCGAAGTTGTTGATGTGCGTTCACTTGTGCCGCTTGATACGCAGACTATCTTGGGCTCAGTTGCCAAGACGGGGCGCTTGTTCACCGTCGAAGAAAATCCGCGCTTGCTGGGTTGGGGTGCAGAGATTGCTTCCATCGTTGCGGACGAAGGCTTTTGGAACCTGAACGGCCCCATCGTGCGCATCACCACACCGCACATCCCGCTGCCTGCTGCTGATCATCTGGAAGATTTGGCGCTGCCCAATGCCGCACGCATCGTTGATAAAATTGTTCGTGTGATGAACGGTTAAGCCATGGCCAACACAATTATCATGCCGCAACTGGGCGAAACAGTTTCTGAAGGCAAAATTCTCTCGTGGTTCAAAGCCATCGGCGATGATGTAAAAATTGGTGACAGACTGTTCGAAGTTGAAACCGATAAAGTGACAGTTGAAGTCGAAGCCACGGTTGCGGGCAAACTGACTGAGATCATAATTGGCAATGGCGTCACGGCCAAAGTTGGTGTGACTGTCGCTGTGATCGGCGGTGGTGCGGTTCCTCCCGCGCCGCAGGTTGCTGACACGCCAGCACCTGCAGCGCCGCAGAAACTGATGAATGCCTTTGAAGAAGTGGCCACGCCCAATACGCATTATGGCAATGCGCTAGGGCCTGAGGGCTTGCGCATAACGCCCTTGGCACGCCGCTTGATTGTTGAGCGTGGGCTTGATGTGAAAGAGATCGCCCGTGCGGCCGCAGCCAAAGGTTTGCGCAAGATTGAAGAAAAAGACGTGAGCGGCTTTGCTGTACAGAACTCTTCAGTGCAACATTTTGCCCCGACGTCGTCTGCTGATGGGCAAGTCATCACCCTCAACACCATTCGCCAACGCACGGGCGAAAAGCTTGCAGAAAACTGGCGCACCATTCCACACGTGTTCCAAGCTATCGATGTGGACTTCACGGAGGTGGAAGCCGTGCGTGCAAGGCATAAAGAGCGATTCAAAAGAGAGAATGGCGCATCGCTCACCTATTTGCCGTTCATTGCCCGGGCCGTTTGCATCGCACTGCAAGCTTTCCCACATGTGAATGCGCGCTTTGATGGCAAATCATTGATCCTCGCCAAAGACATTAATCTCGGTATCGCGGTTGATCTCAATCACAATGGCCTCGTTGTGCCCGTGGTGCATGCTGCGCAGGATTATACCTTGCAAGGCCTCGCCAAAGCACTGGGCCGCCAGATTGAAAAGGCGCGCACCAATAAGCTGACACCAGCTGATTTTTCTGGTGGCACCTATTCCATCACCAACAATGGTGCCTTCGGCACAAGTTTCACCACACCGATTATCAATGCGCCACAGGTGGCAATTCTCTCAAGCGATGCCATTCGTAAAAGGCCTGCGGTTATCTCGACGGCAGAGGGTGAGTTTGTGGCACCACGCCTGATTGGCACTTTGGGCCAAAGCTTTGATCACCGCGCTTTCGATGGCGCTTATGCAGCGGCCTTCTTATCTAAACTCAAAGACATTATTGAAACCAAGAGATGGGCCGGAGAGCTGGGAGAAAACACATGAAATACAATAGTCCCTATGCAACAGCCTCTTGGGGCCAGATGGCCAAGGACTGGGAAGAAGGCGTTGATTATAGCCGCATGTCAAAAGAGCGCTTGGCCAAGGCGCAAACTGCGGTTCGCAACGCTGGCCTTGGCGGTGTGCTCTGCTTCAACTTCGACAATATACGCTATGTGACGGCAACCCATATCGGCGAATGGGCACGCGACAAGTTCTTCCGCTATGCACTGTGCCCCGCTGAAGGCAGCCCATTTTTGTGGGACCCAGCTCCCCCCGCCAAACGCATCTCCTCACCATGGATCAAAGATAACGTGGCAGCGCCCATCACCACCATGCAGGGTGCCATTCCGCCAAGCCTTGGGGTGAGCCAAGAATTTGCCAAGCAGATCAAAAAGGCACTGGTGCATTATGGCATCGCCAATCAACCACTTGGCGTTGATCTGATGGAGCTTGGCATGCTGCGCGCGCTTGAGGCCGAGGGCATTGAAGTGGTTGATGGCCAGCAGGCCATGCTTGATGCGCGCGAAGTCAAAACCGGTGACGAAATTGAACTTCTGAAAATGGCTGCCAGCATGGTGGATGCCACTTATGTTGATATCGCCCGCGCCATCAGGCCCGGCACCAAGGAGAATGAACTGGTGGCAATTGCCAATGACCGCCTGTTCCGCATGGGCTCTGAGCGGGTCGAATGTGTGAACTCCGTCTCAGGGCGCCGTGGCCGCCCACATTCGCATACCTTCTCTGATCGCATGATCCAGCCCGGCGACATGATTTTCCTTGATATAATGCACAGCTATAATGGCTATCGCACCTGCTATTACCGGACCTTCATTTGCGGCCAACCGAACAACAACCAGATTGATGCTTATGAAACAGCGTCCAAATGGCTTGCTGCCTCCATGGACATGATCCGCCCCGGTGTGACGCCCGATGAAGTCGCTGCCGTGTGGCCAGACGCACATGAGTTTGGTTACAAGAATGAAGAAGAAGCTTTTCTGCTGCAATATGGCCACGGCGTTGGCATGTC
>Ga0075023_100000426_pt1 | contig 10485 bp, 11 predicted proteins | sample Str014_FD_71388 | JGI IMG/M metagenome (GOLD analysis project Ga0075023, IMG submission 71388) | Freshwater sediment microbial communities in response to fracking from Pennsylvania, USA - Straight Creek_MetaG_SC_2014 | ecosystem: Environmental > Aquatic > Freshwater > Creek > Sediment | place... | reverse complement strand
GCCGTTCCAAACCCACCTTCTGTGCCGAAGTTCTGAAGGCCTTTGCCGATGAGGGCTGGGTCAACCTGGCTCATGACCGCATGCATTTTCAGGCAGCACTGATTTGATTTCCGCGCCGGACGGTTTCCGGCTTTTCCTTCGAGGTGAAATATGAATACTGACATGATCGGTGGCATCATCCGTGCCATTTTCCCGCCCGTTCTGGCCTATCTGGTCGGCAAGGGCACGCTGCCAGCGGGCGACTATGGCGCTGTGGTCACAGGCCTTGTCTCTCTGGTGACAGCCCTCTGGTCGATCCACAGCAACCAGACCGGAAAAACTATCCAGTGACAATTGTCACCCTGGTGCTGGAGATCATCGCCGCGCTGGCCAAGCTTTTGGGCTTGCACAGTGTGGCGGTGGCGACCGCCAGGGAACAGCAAGCGGGTGCTGCAATGCAACGCGCCGAGGATATGCAACATGAAGAAGACCGCGTTAAAGCTGCTGACCGCGCTGATCTTGAGTTTGACGGGCTGCACCAGCCCAAAGATCAGTGGGACCGGGACCAGCAGCCTTGAACCCCTTGTCTGCACGCAGTGGCGCCCCATCTCTTATGCCAGCCATCATGATACGGCGGAGACAGTGGACGCGATCCGAAGGGCGAATGCGCGGAGGAAGGCCTATTGTGGGGAGGGATAACTACGGGTTGACCACAAGTCAATGGCGACAACCAATATCTGAACATTGCGTCAAAATTAACTTTTCCTTTACCTCTTGACCTCATGTTGCCATCTATCATATTGATAGGTATAGGGCTGATGACAATCTGCAAAATAGGGCCGTTACTTCTTACCGTCTCACAGCGACTGTGGCGCAAAGAAGGATACGAGAAGCAGCAGCCGACAGCGACAACGTAATCTTTGGTGAGCACGCCCTCGAAAGGATGGAAGAACGCGGCATTTACGACGTTGCCGTTCTCGAAATTTTGAGGCTGGGCACTATCGACGGAAATCCGGAGATTACGGAGCGCAAGGAATGGAAGTGTAAAATGGTGAAGAGAATTAGAGGGGCAAGGGAGGCAGGGGTCATTACTATAATTCTGCATAATGGGCGTCTTTTTATTAAGACTGTAGAGTGGGAGGACTTGAGATGAACATGCATAATAAGACATGGCATCTGCATGGCGAAGAAAAGAAGAAACCTTACAACTATAAGGGATGTGGTTTGGATGACGTTTTTTTGGTTAGTGGATACGATGTTGATGATACGCCTTATGGCAAAGGTATCCGTATCCGTCATTTGAATAAGCTGCATGATGCAATTGGACTTTTCCTTGTGACTAACCGGAAGGTTCTGAGTGGAAAAGAACTGCGCTTTTTACGTACGCAGATGAGTTTCACGCAGTCCGAATTGGCGCGATTTTTAGGTTGCAATGCTCAACAAGTTGCGCGCTATGAAAAAGGCCAGAATGAAGTTCCTGGGCCGTCCGATAGGCTTATACGTCTCTTGTATGAGGACCACGTCAAAGAGGCTGGTTCAAGACTTGCGATTAGGAAAGTTCTGGACACTTTGGATAGGCTGGACGATGTCAAGCCGACAAGAATGGTGTTCAGGCAAGTCGACAGTAATTGGAAAAAAGCTGCTGCATGACTATTTGAGATGGCAGCAGCCAGATGTCTGCTGCCATCTGAACAAGTTTTGAACCCATTCATCCTGCGTTCAGCTTGTCTGTGTTAGGTGGCTCCCTGAAACTCCGGGGAATGTGCCGTGTTAAAGAATCTTCTGCTCTCAGTGTTGCTGACCTTGCCTTTGCAGTCCGGCCTTGCCGCTGACAGTGCGCGCTTGCCTGAACTGCTGGCGCAGGACGCCAGCCAGCTCGCCGTGAAGCCATCGCAGGCGGCCGTGATCGCGCAAGATGCCTATCCCGGCTCCAAGGTGCTCAGTGTCAAACTCTTGCCCTCGGGGCAATATGCTGTCACTTTGAAAATTGGCGGCAGCGTTCAAAAAGTTTTGGTGAATGCCACAACAGGTGCGATAGGCTAGGCCTTGCAGCCGTGCCAATGGCTTGCATGAGGGCGAGAGATGCGCATTCTGGTGGTTGAAGACGACAAGGACTTGAATCGGCAACTCGTCGAAGCTTTGCACCAGGCAGGCTATGTGGTTGACAGGGCCTTTGATGGCGAAGAAGGTCACTTCCTCGGCGACACTGAACCTTATGACGCCATTGTACTGGATCTGGGCCTTCCCGTTCTTGATGGTGTGAGCGTTCTCACCAAATGGCGGCGCGCCGGCAAGAAGACGCCTGTTTTGATCCTCACCGCGCGGGACCGGTGGAGCGACAAGGTTTCGGGTTTCGACGCAGGCGCTGATGACTACGTGACCAAACCTTTTCACATGGAAGAAATTCTGGCGCGGCTGCGCGCCCTTGTGCGCCGCGCCGCGGGCCATGCGTCGAGTGAACTCAACTGCGGCCCGGTATCGCTGGATATGTCCAACTCCAAAGTGACGGTGGGGGGCAAGGCCATCAAGCTCACGTCGCTGGAGTTTCGTTTGCTCGCCTATCTCATGCATCACATGGGCAAGGTGGTGTCGCGCACCGAGCTGGTTGAACATCTCTATGACCAGGACTTTGACCGCGATTCCAACACCATTGAAGTTTTCGTTGGTCGCCTCCGTAAAAAACTCGGCGTTGACGTTCTGCAGACCGTTCGGGGCATGGGCTACAGCATGAGCGAAAGCGGACATGCGGGCTAACTCACTTTGGTTTCGCCTGATCGCTTCATCTGTTGCCATCGCAGTGGTCTTGTTGGTCAGTGCCGCACTGTTGTTGAACGCGCTTTTTGTTCAGGCTTTGGAACGCAACTTTGACCAACGGCTGCGCTCGGCGCTGGATGGCATTTTGGCCAATGTTGAATTGGGGCCCGATGGCAAGCCGCAATTGCAAACCCAACTGGCCGATACGCGCTTCTCTCTGCCGCTCTCGGGCTGGTATTGGCAGATCAATCTGGCCGGCGAACCAGCCAAGCTCGCGTCCTCCCCGTCGCTGTTGGAACAGCAATTGCTGGTCACACCTGGCGCTGTGGCAACGCCCGATAAAGACGGCATTGCCGCCTTCTCCATGCGCGACCAGCAGGGCACCAATTTACGCGCCATTTCGCAGAGTGTGAAACTCTTTGATGGCACCAAGCGCTTTGATTTTCTGGTGACAGGAAATTTTGATGAACTCAAAAATGAAATACTGGCCTTCCAGCGTACCTTGATGCTGGTTTTGGCAGCCCTTGGATTGGCTTTGCTGGCGGCTTTATTTTTGCAGGTGCGTTTTGCATTGGGTCCGCTTCAGGAAATGCAGCGCCAGCTCAATGATATTCGCAGCGGCAAAGCCGAAGTGCTCGCCAATAATTTCCCACGCGAACTTCAATCCGTGGCTGATGAGCTCAATCTTGTGGTTCAATCCAACACCGAGATTATGGAGCGGGCGCGAATGCAGGTCGGCAACTTGGCCCATGCGCTGAAAACGCCAATCAGCGTGTTGAACAATGAAGCCCGTCTCAGCAAGGGACCGCTGGCCACGCGGGTGAGTGAGCAACTTGACCTGATGCGCGATCAGATCAACCTCTATCTTGACCGTGCGCGGCGCGCCGCAAGAGCCCGTGCGATAGGCGCATCAACAGAAGTTGAACCTGTTTTACAAGCGGTGGCCCGCACGGTGCAGCGCATGAACGCATCGCGTCATTTACAGATTGAAGTGATATGCCCGCCGTCACTGCGCTTTCGCGGCGAGCGCCAGGACCTTGAAGAGATGGTGGGCAACCTGATCGACAATGCGGCGAAGTGGTGCAAAAGTAAAATTGAAATCCACGCCGCGCCAGTGGCGCAGGGTTCAGACGGGCGGGCTTGGTTGGCCATCACTGTCGATGATGATGGGCCCGGCATTCCGGCTGATCAGCGCACGGCGGCACTTGAGCGCGGCCAGCGACTGGACGAGAGCAAACCAGGATCTGGCCTGGGCATGTCGATTATTTCTGAAACTGCCAGCATGTATTCAGGGGCATTGATCTTGGGCCAAGCGCCCCTTGGCGGGTTACGCGCGGCCTTGAGATTGCCCATGGCGTCGCAGTAAATCATCTGAACATGTAAATCATGACCTGAACCACGCAGCGGCCGCAACCCTGTTCTGTAACTTCAAAAATCGTTACAACCTATGGAAGATTGAACATTGCTTCGTGCGATGTAAACCCCAAGTTCTTCCAAATAGCCTTGAAATCAGTGTGGAAAACGCACAAGCCTATTGAATTTTTACATATCAGTAAGGTATGGGGCTTGACGGCATTGTGCTAGAAGTGGTTTGATATCAATTCTGCACGACAATTATAAGTTGCAAAGAATCGGCCGCAGTTCCGTTTACTGCCCCCAGTCGCGGGATGGCGTGCCGGGGGAGCGAATCCAAAAGATTCGCTCCCCGATTATGCAACCTCTTGCACGGGAACGCCGCGTTCACGGTACGGTGTGCGCCCGTAAAAGCCGCGGTAGCATTTGGAAAAATGTGATGGCGAAGAAAACCCGCAGGCCAGCGCCACATTGATCACCGACATATCCGTCTGCAATAAAAGGGAGCGTGATTTCTTCAGGCGCAATTCCAGATAATAGCGTTTCGGCGAGCGATCGAGATAGCGCCGAAACAAGCGCTCAAGCTGCCGCGTCGACAGCGCCGCTTGCTTGGCCAGCAAACTTGGCGAAAGCGGGTCTTCGAGATTATCCTCCATCTTCTCAATGATTGAAACCAGTTTGGGATGGCGTGCACCGATGCGTGCGGGAAGCGACATGCGCTGGTTTTCACTGTGATGTCGGATGGGCGAATGCAAAACCGCCTCGGCAACAGACGCTGCCAAATCTGGTCCGTGCTGGCTGGCAATCATCGTCAACATCATGTCGATGGGCGTTGTGCCGCCCGCACTGGTGAATCTGTCACCATCAATCTCAAACAATCCGCCCGTCGCTTTGATGTCGGGGAAGGCCTCTGAAAAACCCGGCAAGTTTTCCCAATGGATGGTGCAGCGATAGCCATCAAGCAAGCCAGCCTCGGCCAAAACATGGGCACCCGTACACACCGCCCCGATCTGCGCGCCGCGCCGCGCCGTTTTGCGCAACCAACTGAGCAATCGTTTATCTGTGTGTTGCTGAATGCTGAGCCCGCCACAAACAATGATGGTTGCATCTGGCGCGATTGTTTCCAGATCACCATGCACCATGGTGAGGAACTGGCTGGACGCCGAGACGGGCTTGCCATCCAGCGAATGCATCGTCCAGCGATAGAGATTTTGCTCCGACAAGCGATTGGCAATGCGCAACGGTTCCACCGCTGAGGTGACTGGCATCATCGTGAATTCTGGCAGTAAAATGAGCGCCACTGTTTGGGGCAGGGATTTGGGCTTGTCGCCGAACATGGTTATCTCCGTTTGCGACATCATGCACCAAAATCGACACAATGTACAAGAGCGCCATTGTGCAGTGCAAAAACGACTGATCGACTGCAGAAGTGTCGGAATCAAACAGAGCCTGTCGCAATTTTGCAATTGCGAATGCGGCGCAATGGGCATTGTTTCGCAATGACGTCCTTTGCACCTGATTTGAAAACCGCAACCAACGCCTTCCTGCGGCTCGCTTCGGTTGAGATCACGGCCAAGCAAATTGATAAGATACCGATCCTCGCACAGCATCTGGCGGCCCAAACCAGCGTCTTCATTGCGCTGCTCGATGCAAACGATATTGAAGCGCAGATCGCTGCGGCCACTGCTTTGCAGCTGGCAGGCTTTCACGCTATACCGCACGTGCCGGCGCGCTTTGTGCGCGATGAAGAGGATTTAAAAAGGCGCATTGCGGCTTTCAGCAAAGCGGGTATCACACAAATTCTCGTTCTCGGCGGCGGTGCAGCCCAGCCCATCGGCAAATTCGATGCGGCCATTCAGCTGCTGGAAACGGGCGTGTTCCAAGCCCACGGCATCACGCGCATCGGCATCGCTGGCCACCCCGAAGGCAACCCAGACATTACCAAAATTCATGGCGAGGCGGTTTTGATTCAGGCACTGAAGCAAAAGCAGGCGTGGCTAAAAGAGAAGAAAATCGAAGGCTTCATAGCCACACAGTTTCTATTTGATGCGGAGCCGCTGGCCTATTGGGCCAAGGGCTTGCGTGAACAAGACATTGATCTGCCGCTGCATGTTGGCATTCCGGGCCCGGCGTCTCTCAAAACATTGGTGCGTTATGCAGCACTTTGCGGGGTTGGTCATTCCGCTCGCTTCATCCGCAAACAAGCGCTGAACATCACCAAGCTGTTGACGGTTTCAGAGCCTACGGAATTTGTGGAACAACTCGCCAAGCTGCATTTCGAAAAGCCAGAATTGAAAATCGCCGGCCCGCACATGTATCCCTTCGGCGGGTTTGACAAGCTGTTTGCGTGGATGGAAGGGCAGAAGGTCTAGGCACCGACGAAGGCCACCACTTTGGCGGCCAGATCTTCTGTCGGTTCTTCTGAATTCAATCGCAACACGGGGCAGAAGAGAGCTTTCATCCAAGCTTCATGCCGGGGCAAGCTGCGACCCGGCAAAGTTCCATCATCGTAATGCGATGCCCAAGATAAAAAATATTCTGCTTGTTCGTGTTGTGCACCGCCTGGCTCAATGGCAGCCGCTCCGAAGCGCTCAATCTCCCGCTGTCGCAAGCGTCGCAACCTTTCTAGCGGTTCGAGATATAGGAAGATGAGGTGGGTGAAGTCCTGTTGAATCAAACTGTCCCATCCATCAATCGAACCACTCAAAATCCAATCTTGATTTGTCAGCAAGGCTTCGCGCAACTTTTTCTCTCGATCTGCGGGCGGGCACTTTTTGAGAAAATCTATTGGCCAATTTTCCCAATAGAACTGATCGGAATCGAAGCACGGGAGGAGCAACTGTTCCGCCAACACCTTACCCAAAGTGGTTGTGCCGCTGCCAGATGCGCCGAAGATATGGATGCGTTTGGCCATGGCGACTTTTGTTCCGTGACAGTCTCTCAGGTCAACCCTTCTTGAACAATCCGACTTCACTGCCCTTACGCGCCGCCTTGAGCAGAAAGTCCCACGTGTAATGCGCGTAAGATCTGAACAAATAGAGATCAATCACATTATCTTCGACAACGTTGAGCAGTGCCGCAATCTCCGCAAAGCGCACACGCCGCACGTGACCTGGCACGAAAGCTTCACCAAACAAATCCAATGAACAGCCCTTCAACAGCACTTCGCGCAACCGTTCGCCTTCAAGTCGGATGACGGCGCGCATGTCAGAGACATCAACCGCCAATGCATGAAACGTGCTCATTGCCTTTTGCAATTCCAACACCAGCACAGGCGCTTTCTCACGCGCACAGAGAACCAGCCACTGGTCTGGTGCAAGCCACAAGGCCTTGACATCGCCGAAGGTGACCGTGCTGCGTGGTGCTTTAGGTAAATCCAGCCCGAGGATAGATTTCGCCGCCACCATAAATTTGCGATCATTGGCCATCCCGCGCAAATCAATCATGCCACGCGTGGTGATTTCGCGCATCGAGATATAAATATCCGCCGTTTGCCCGCGATGGGCAAGTGCAGATTCAAATGCAGGTTCAAGCATTGATCCGCCCTCCGTCCTTGTCATAGAAAACATGATCCACGATTTTGGCATGCAACACTTTGCCGCCTTCTAGCGGAAACAAAATCGTCTCGCCCATCCGTGCGCGGCCATTCTCGATCAGTGCCATGGCAATCGAACGGCCCAGTGTGGGCGACATGTAAGACGACGTGACATGGCCAATGGTTTTCATTGGCGGCTTGTCAAGCACGGCGGCAACAGCATGGGCACCATCCGGCAGAACTTCATTTGGTTCTTCAGTGAGCAGGCCCACCAATTGCTTGCGGCCTTCGCGTTTCAACTCCGCCTGTTCGAGCGAGCGCTTGCCGAGGAAATCCAATTTCTTTTTCGAGACCATGCCCGACAGGCCAACATCATCTGGCGTCGTCGTGCCATCGGTCTCATCGCCAACCACGATGTAACCCTTCTCGGCGCGAAGCACATGCAGCGCCTCTGTGCCATAAGGCTCAATGCCGAATTCCTCGCCCGCTTCAAGCAGGGCCTTCCACAGTGACAAGCCATAGCCTGCAGGCGTTGCGATTTCGTAAGACATTTCGCCTGAGAAGCTGATGCGATAGACCCGCACCGGGAAGCCGCCCAGCTTGCCGATTTTGAACGACATATGCGGGAAGGCTTCGTTGCTCACGTCAAAATCCGGTTGCAACTTGCCAAGCACGTCACGTGCACGCGGGCCCGCCAGCGCGAATTGCGACCACTGCTCAGTGACAGGTGTGACGAAAACTTTATATTGCATCCACTCCGTCTGCAGCCATTCTTCCAGCCACGCGGCAATGCGGTCCGCACCACCCGATGTGGTGTGCATCAAGAAGTGATCATCAGCAAGACGCACCGTCACACCGTCATCAGTGAGAAAGCCCAGCTCATTCATCATCAAGCCATAGCGGCACTTGCCCACTTTGAGCGATGAGAACATGTTGGTGTAGATGCGATCCAGAAACGCGGCCGCATCTGGCCCCTTGATCTCGATCTTGCCGAGGGTGGAAGCATCCAGCAGGCCCACTTTATTCCGTACACTGAGGATTTCGCGTGTAATTGATTGATGCTTGTCTTCGCCAGCGGCCGTGTAAGTATAAGCGCGGCGCCATTGGCCCACCGGCTCCCATGTAGCGCCCCGATCCAGATGCCATTGGAACACAGCCGTGCGCCGCACGGGCAGGAACAGTTCTTCGGTGAGCGCGCCTGCAATGGCACCGAAAGAATAGGGCGTATAGGGCGGACGGAAGGTGGTGACGCCAATTTCGGGGATCGACTTTCCCGTCGCTTCGGCCAACACGCCAAGGCCATTGAGGTTTGAGGTTTTGCCTTGATCGGTGGCCATGCCGAAGGTGGTGTAGCGTTTCGTGTGTTCCACACTTTCATAGCCTTCGCGCTGCGCGAGTTCGAGATCGGCGACGGTCACATCGTTTTGAAAGTCAATGAAGTGCTTGTTGCCTTCATTGTAAAGACCGGTAGCAGGCGCGAACCACAGCGACTCCAGCACGGCGCGCTTGGGTTCTTTCACATCGAGCTTTGCAAACTTGATCACCTTGGCTTTCTTCAGCGCAACCTTGGCCGCCGCCTCGCCAGCGACTTGCGCTTCTGCTATCGTATCTGCGACCGACATCGTGCCATTGGCCGCACCCACGGCGATGATCGCATCGCGGTGTATATCAGGCCGGAAGCTCTGCAACGCATCGTCAAATTTGATTTTGCCGCCATTATGCGCCCAGAGATGCAAAGCTGGATTCCACCCGCCCGACATGGCGATGAAATCACATTCCACCCTCCGCTCAGTAATCACGCGGCCTTGGCCCTTGCGGTAAGCAGCGATTTTTACAGCTTTGACCGCCTGCGTGCCTTCGACAGCAGAAATGACAGATGAAAAAGAAACGGGAATGCCATCTTCTTGAGCGCGCTTGACCAAATCGCCATCCGGGCGCGCCCGCGAGTCAACCACTTGCACATTCACGCCAGCCTTCTTCAAGGCGAAAGCTGTGAGATAGGCGTCATCATTATTGGTGAAGACGATGCCTTGGCTGCCCGGCGAAACGCCGTAGCGGCCAACAAGCCCACGCACGGCAGAGGCCAGCATGATGTTGGGGCGATCATTATTCGCGAATGCAATCGGACGTTCAAGCGCACCCGTGGCCATGATTACTTGGCTGGCGCGAATCTTCCACAAACGGTGGCGCGGTGCGCCATCAGCAAGCAGGGCAGGGTTATGATCGCCAACCCGTTCGGCGGCCATCAAATAATTATGATGATAATGGCCAACAACTGTTGTGCGCGTGAGAATATGCACATTGGGCAGGCCAGCAAGGCGTGTCTCGACTGCCATCAGCCAATCGGCAACACATTCGCCATTGATCGTGCCCGCAGTGAGATCGGCAATGCCGCCCAGCACGGGGTTCTCATCTATCAATACGACTTTTGCTCCCGCCTTGGCCGCAGCTTCGGCCGCGAGAATACCGGCCAAACCACCGCCTGCCACCAACACATCGCAGTGCAGATGCATGTGTTCATAAGTATCCGGGTCGCGGCCAGTGGCGGCTTTGCCCAGACCCGCTGCGCGGCGAATGATCGGCTCATAAACATGTTTCCAAAAACTCTGCGGCCACTTGAAAGTTTTATAATAAAAGCCGCCGGGGATAAACCGCGAGAGTTTTGAATTGATTGCGCCAATATCATAAGTGAGTGACGGCCAGCGGTTCTGGCTTTCAGCCACCATGCCGGAAAACACTTCAATCTGCGTGGCGCGCAGGTTTGGCTCATGCCTTGCATCGGCGCCAACACCAATGAGGGCATTCATTTCTTCCGAACCCAGGCCCACTACGCCACGAGGGCGATGATACTTGAAGCTGCGGCC
>Ga0075023_100000424_pt1 | contig 10496 bp, 7 predicted proteins | sample Str014_FD_71388 | JGI IMG/M metagenome (GOLD analysis project Ga0075023, IMG submission 71388) | Freshwater sediment microbial communities in response to fracking from Pennsylvania, USA - Straight Creek_MetaG_SC_2014 | ecosystem: Environmental > Aquatic > Freshwater > Creek > Sediment | place... | reverse complement strand
GGTCATACACCGCGCCAACCGTCTCCGGAACACTCGCAGACGTCGCCGCCGCAACAACCAAAACACTCTATTTCGACGTCACAATTAATTAAGGTCACGCGAGGGGAAAGGGCGTCATCCGCTCCCCGCGCGGATACTGATCAAATGGAGGGGCTAAAGCCAGCGCCCCTCCATTTATTTTGCGACTCAAGCGGTATCGCTGCCCCCGCTCAAGCACCGCCACGAAAACCGTTTGATTACGATCACCGGTGGGCCTAGAAATACAGCTCTGCTAGCGAAGCGTGGGGGTGTTATGCGACAGGCGCACATGGGTGGGGGACTTCGCCCCGTTGTCATCGCTCTTGTCATCGTCGCAATTGCAGTGTTGGTGCTCGGGCGCAATGCGCTTGATTTTGTCCACCTTCTGCTCACGCAGCATGACCCTGGCCATATTAAATCCTCTGATTTTGATCTCATTTTGTGCGGGGGGCGTCATCTCGAAGCGCCCTATAGCGCGTGTCTGGGACGCGACAGCGTTTCGGGATTTATCTATCCACCGCCAGCCGCGCTTTACGCGCATGTGATCAACCTTGGTGGGCAAGCCATGGCGTTTGGCGTGCAAACCGTGATTTCGCTCGTCGTGCTGGTGGCAATTTTGATCGCCCTGTTGCGGATGGCCCCCTCGGACATGACGACCGTGCAGCGCTTTGCGCTGATGCTCGGCTGTGCGGCACTCGGCCCGGTTGATATGACGCTCGTTTCGGGGCATCTGAACATATTGGTGCTTGCCGGGTTTGTCGGGCCGCTTTGGTTGTTGCGCCGGTCGCGCCCCGGCTTCGCGGGGCTCATTTTGGGCCTTGGTTTTTGGCTCAAGATTTATCCGATCATTCAATTCCCATTGCTCGTTCTGCGGCGGCGTGATCTGCGGAGCGTGGCACTACTCTTGGCACCGTTGGTCGTGTTGCCGGTGCTGCTGCTGCCGTGGTTGTCGCCGCAAACATACGCACAGTTCTTCTTCGAACGCCTACCGCCGCTCCAAGCCCGGACCGTTCCCGGGTTTGCTCAGTCAATTGCGCCCATGGTTCTCGCCCTGCGCGCGGGCAGCGTTCAGGTTCATCCTGTCTTTCTGGGGGTGCTGATTCCAGCGTGGCTGCAGGTGTTGATCCGGGGTGTTCTCGTCGTCGGGGTCGCGCTGGCGGCGCTGCATCAGCGCGCATTAAAGGGGGGCGCTCCGCTTGAGCCGTTGGCATTGCTGCTAGGGGCGGTGCTGCTTTACGCGCCGATTGCCTGGGGGCACCATTTTGTTTTGGCGTTGCCGCTGGTTTGGGTCGGCCTCGCCAGGCTCTTTAGCCGGGACTGCGGGTGGTTTGGGACCGTCATGATTGTTGTCGCTTGGATGGCGTTGTTGTTACCGAGCTGGATGGACCCGCCGACGGTGTTACTCAAATTCCCCGGCGCAACGACACTGTTCTTGACGCGCTACCCCCTCGCGGTGCTGGCGCTGATGGGCGCTACCCTTGAGCAACGCCGCGCGAACTGGCGGGTTTTGGTCAGCGACCTGCGTAAAAATGGGATCAAAGCCCTGTGAGGGACACTTTCTGCGCGATCAGCACAATAAGCCCCATGAACGCAACCGTGATGATGCTGCGCCGGTCTTTAATGGCAAAGGCTACCGGATCGCCCTCAACCTCGCCGCGTCGCGCCATCATCCACACGCGGTTGATCCAATAAAGCAACGGCAAGCAGAGCAACCAAAGCAATTCGGGCGTTTTGTAGGCAAGGCTGCCCGTGAGGCTATTGATAAAAAGCGCAAGTACGAGAATTGAGAGCATTCCCGCCGCGATGCCCGATGTCTCTACGACGCGGAGGTCCTCGGGGAGGTAGCCGCGTCCCTTTACCAAAATGCCCGCCTCTGAAGCGCTCGAAAGCTCGGTGTAGCGCTTGAGGTAAGCGAGGCTCAGGAAGAAGAAGACCGAAAAGGTGAACAGCCAAAAGCTCAGACGCACATGGATTGCGGTCGCGCCTGCCACGATCCGCACCGTGTAGAGGCAGGCAAGCGTGATGACATCAAGTGTCATGACCGATTTTAGGCGGAAGGAATAAGCCGTCGTGAGCGCAAGGTAAGCGAGCAACACCAATGTCGTCGCCCGCCCTAGCGCGACCAGCGACGCGCCGAGTGGGATGACCATAAGGAGCACCGCAGCCACAATCGCCAACGGAATCGATAACGCGCCGGAAGCCAGCGGGCGCTTGTATTTGGTTTTGTGAGCGCGGTCAGCCGGAATGTCGAGCATGTCATTCACGAGATAAACGCTCGACGCGATAAGCGAAAATGCCACCATCGCGAGCGTCGCGTAAAGGAGAGCCGGGCGATTGAGCAACTGCCCGGCGGTCAGCAGCGGGACGAAGATGAGCGCATTTTTTGCCCATTGGTGCGGGCGCATCGCTTTGATCAACGCGCGCCATTTTGACGGCCTTTCGCGCAGCATTTGGACATTACCAAGATGTGGATTGTGCCCAACGCTATATCCGGTGCGTGCCGCAGCCCAAATGACGACATCGGCGCGGCTGTCGCCGGCATAATCAAACGCGCCACCCGTTTCGCGCGTGCGGATCATCGCGAGCTTGGTGTCACCTTTGAGATTGGAGGTGGCGCTGCTGCCGATCGCGGCGTCGAACCAGCCGAGATGATCGGCGATGGCCTGGACATTGGCGGCAGCACTCGCGCTGGCGAGAATGACGCGGTGGCCGGCGGCGCGTGCATCGGCGATGATTGTGGCTATCTCGGGCCGGATCGGGAGAGTCGCGGGGTCAATGGGTAGCAACGCGGCCACGCGCGCTTTCGCAACGGCGCGCCCCTGAACGAGCCAACCAAGCAATTGGAGTGACGCGCGAATGCCGGTTTTGGCATAAGCGACAAATGACTCCAGCGAGACGTCTGCGGGCGTCAGCGTGCCGTCTAAGTCAACATAGAGTGGTGTTGGTTCAGGACTCATTTTTAATCCATTCGGCGGGTGTCGGTGCAAACCATTGGCTGAGCATGGCGGCCGCGAGCACGATCAGCAAAGGCATAACCGGATCACGGTAGCGGGGAATAATGTAGGTTAGCGCGTGAATGAGCCAAAATCCGATCACCGATGCGCAAAGCACCGGTCGTGCCAGTGGGGCTAGGCGCGCCCGCACGATCGCAAAACCCGCGAGCCCGACGACGGCGGCATATTCAGCGATATCCGCGTAGCGCGCGACGATGAGTTTGGTATTCCCCGCCACGCTAGCGGCGCTTGGCACGTTGGGGAGCCAGAAATAAAGGAGCTTCTTGAACCCGAGCACCACTGTGCTCACCGGGTGCGCGGCCACGTAGCCGACCGCTTCATGTTGCAGATAGGCGGCGGTGCCCGCTTCCCCCAGCTGAGCCGACAGCGCGTGCCAGCGCGGCCCGAGTGGTGTGTCGGATATGCTCATGAACCAGCCGGTCGCGTGCGGATTGTTGCCGAGGTAGAGATTGAACGGCGCGTTGGACGATAGCATCGCCACGCCCAACGCGTTTTTGACATAAATCAACCACGGCGCGAGGACGAGCAAAGCCCCCAATCCAAAGAGCGCGCAGGCGGTTGCTTTGACGCGGAGTGGCGTGCGCCATGCGATGAGCATCACGCCAACCCCGAGCGCAGTCAACAGCACCGAGCCACCCACCAACAAGCTAACGCCATAAATGAGGCCCAGACCGAGTGCGTGGCGCGCAAGGTGGCGCTCAGAACGGAGGTGCAAAACCCCCAGCACAAACGCGACGAGCAGGGGTGTTGAGAGATTTTCCTTTGCCACCGTTTCGACAATGAGCGCGTTTGGAATCCAGACCGCCATGCCAAGAGCGGCGAGGGTGGGGGCGAGCATATCGGCGGTCACGCGCTTCGTTAGTGCGAACACCAACGCAATGAGCACGAGAGCGCAGATCAAGTTCACCCCCTGCGCGACACCAAGACTGCTGCCGAAGACCGCGAACGGGGCCGCGAGCAGCAGCGGATAGCCCGGCGAGTAAAATGCGTGCTGACCAAAAGTATCGGTCATCGGCTGCCCGTGCGCCGCATTATTCGCCATATGGACGTAAGCAAGCGCATCGCTGACCATCGGCTGCGGCATCGCTTTCAATATCGCGACCCGCACCACGAACGCGACCGCCAGCGCAATCCACAGCCCGTAACGACGACAATAATCTATCACCCGTTGCATATTCGTCCTTCACGCGCGCTCGCGTCCGTCATTCTGGGGCGGTTTTACGCCAACTATCTGACAATCGCGTTAATGCCCACGCATTATCTGCGCTTGCATCTCGAATTCACACATAAATTATACACCGACGAATAAATTAATTTGACATTGTATAATTTAACGCTAGACCGCTCATATGGCTCGCCGTTCTGATCATACCCGCGCTGAATTGGAAGCGCTCATCATCGCTGCGGGACATCACCAAATGGCCGAAGTGGGCTTTGCGCGGTTTAGCGCGCGCGAGGTCGCTAAGCGGATCGGTTATACGATCGGCACGCTTTATAATGTTTTTGGCAGCCATGATTTTCTCATTCTTGCAATAAATGCGCACACGTTCACGTGCTGGGCTGATTATTTGCGCGCCAAGCTCGCTGACGCGGGTCAAGACCGGATTGCGGCGCTGGTCGCGGGTTATTTCGCCTTTGCGCGCGAGAATTACAATGCGTGGAGCGCCATTTATGATCACCGATTGCCAGCGGGGGTTGCGCATCCGGAATGGTATGGCGAACGACGCTTGCCCTTGCTGTCGATTGTGGTTGCGGAGATTGCGCGGGTACTCCCGGCGACAAAGCGCGCGCAGGCGCCCGAGCTTGCCCGCTCGCTTGTGGCGTCGGTTCACGGGCATTGTGTGTTCATGCTTAACGGAACATTCACGCTTTTGGGCGAGGAGGAACCGTTGGCGGCTGCTTTGGCGCGCGCGCGCGAAACATTGATCGCAGCGGGCGCACCGACGACGGAATCCGATTAAGATTGGCGACGGAGACGGACATGGCACTGACTTATTTGCAACAGTTGGAAAAAGATCTTGAAGCGCCAGTGCAGGCGCGTGGCTTTGGTAGTGGCTGGATTTCTGGCTTTTTTGCGCTTTTGCTCGCGATCACTGGATTCTGTCTTGTTGCGGCGATGCGGTGGCCGATGTGGTTTTCGATGCCGCAACTGCTTCCTTTGGAACGGTCATTGTTGTTCCGCTTCGGCATTCATCTCACGCTGCTGACGAGCTATATTTTGGCGTTGCTCTCATTACTGTTGCGACCACGCAAAACGCCTGGTTTTACCGCGCTGGGTATCGGAATTCTTGCGACAATTTTGGGTGGTGCCAATGTTCAACCGCACGAGACCCACAATTTCGGCATTTATTTCGGGATCGATTTCTTCGTCGTAAACCTGATCGTGACGGGGCTCATGTTCGCGCCGATTGAGCGGCTTTACCCCCACCGCAAAGCGCAACGGCTGTTTCGCATCGAGTGGCGTGAAGATTTGTTTTATTATTTGATCAGTTCGATGTTGGTGCAATTGCTCACCTTTCTTGAGTTGGCCCCTTCGACATTTGTGATGACGAATACGGGTGCGTGGCATGATTTTCGTGCGGCCGTAGGCGGGCAGCCGTGGGCGCTTCAGCTCGCGGAGGCGATGTTCCTGACCGACCTCGCGCAATATTGGTTTCACCGTGCCTTCCACCGCATTCCATTCCTTTGGGGCTTCCATGCCGTTCACCATTCGGCGAAGGCGATGGATTGGATGGCAGGTGCGCGGATGCATTTTGTCGAAATTGTTCTGTTGCGCAGTGTCACATCGTTGCCGCTCATGACCATGGGCTTCAGTCCCTCGGTGATGCAGGCGTATATTGCGATCGTTTATGTCTATTCGGCGCTCGTGCACGCGAACTTGGGCGGCGATCTCAATTGGTTGGGGAATTGGATCGTCATCCCGCGCTTCCACCACTGGCATCATGGCTTGGAGGACGAAGCAATCGATGTGAATTTCGCGATTCATTTTCCATGGATTGATAAAGTCTTCGGGACCTATTTCATGCCCGCCTCTCGCTGGCCTGAAAATTATGGCGTGCCCGAGCGGGTGCCCAATGGCTATTGGAAACAAGCCGCCTACCCCTTTGTCCGCCGACAGCCAAATCCCGCCGAATAATCCTGCGCGCCGCTTGTGCGCCGTTAAGTCGGGCGGTAAGCCAGCGACACTGGTTGATGTGGAGAGTGGCTTATGAAACGCAGTGCACGTGTAGGTTTGTTGGTGACGGCACTTGCGCTTCCTGCAACGCTGGCTTGTTCTGCAAGTTATGCGGGTGAAACTGTATTGTTCAAGCCTGCCCCTGATTGGGTGATCGATGCCGGAGGGTTGTCCGCGCCCGAAAAAGCGGCAGAGGGGCTTATCCGTTTTGATCGCCAACAAAAGGTCGACGATGGATTGGTGGTCACCTATGTCGACCTGATCGAACGAGCATCGTCGACAGAGCAATTAGCGGGTCTTGGGACGATTAAACTCGAATGGCATCCCGACAAGGGCGATATGACCATCCACCATATCGACATTTTGCGCGGTGCTGAGGTGATTGACATCACTAAATCGGGGGCAAAATTTACTATTCTGCGGCGTGAGCAGGGGCTTGAGTCGCAAGCGATTGACGGCATTTTGACCGCAACCCTCCAAGTGGAGGGGCTCAAAGTAGGAGATTTGCTGCGGATTACCTCATCAACCACGTTCCGCGACACCGCGTTGGCGGGCCATGTGCAGGTCAACCAACGCCTCTTTCCTGAGCCGTTCAAAGTCGCGCGCAGTTCCTATCGCATGATCTGGCCGCACGGCTCAACGCTTAAGTGGCGGGTGTCGCCGTCAACCGTCCAGCCAGTCATCACGCGGATTGGAAAATATGATGAACTGACGATCGCGCAACCGATACCCAAACTGCCCGATAGCCCTGCAAATGCGCCGCTGCGTTTCGCGCCACCCCCCTTGTTTGAGGCGAGCGACTTTGCGAACTGGGCGGATGTGGCGAAAGCGTCGCTGCCGCTGTATGCGACCGAAGGCCTCATCCCCAAAGGCAGTCCGCTCGCCGAACAGATTGCGCAGATTGCGGCGAAGTCGAGCGATCCCAAAACCCGTGCGGCTGCCGCATTGCGCGTCGTGCAAGATGATATTCGCTACCTCGCCAACGGTCAGAAAGAGGGAAACTATACGCCTCAGACGCCAACTGAAACGTGGACGAAACGGTATGGCGATTGCAAAGCCAAGACTTTGTTGCTGGTCTCAATGCTGCGTGCGCTCGGCATTCAAGCGGATGCCGCTTATGCCAGCATCGGCTATGGTGACTTAATCCCGAGCCGCCTGCCGGCCATTGCCCCCTTCAATCACGCGATCACGCGCGCGGTGATTGACGGCAAAATCTATTGGCTGGATGGCACCGCGCTCGGCACCCGACAAATCGACATGGCCGACCCGCTGCCCTATCGCGCGATCCTGCCGATCCGCGCGGACACGGTCACGCTCGAAAACATTCCGTTCGCCGCCCCTGCGCGCCCGCATTTCAGCTCCGAAAATACGATAGACATGTCGGCCGGAATCGAACTCCCGCATCCGTTTAAGGCCATGATCACGATCCATGGTGGCGAGGTTTATGGACTGCGCAAGTCGCAAAGTAGCTTAGAGCCGAAGAAATTTGACGACATGGTTGACCGCTTTGTCGCTCTGCCGGGGTCACAAATCACGCAACGTAGCATCCGATTCGATGATGACGCGGCCACCGCGACGATTACGGCAGAGGGCATTCAGTCGGCGCCGTGGAAGACCGAGAACGAGCATCGCCTGATCAAGATCGAGTCGATTGCGAAGGGCATTGCACTGGGGTGGGACCGGAGCCGTCCGGAATGGAAGGGCGCCGCGGTAAGTGTCGCCAATCTCAACTTTGTCGAGTCGCACCTCCGCCTGATTTTGCCGCACAACGGTACGCCCTTCAAAATCGAAAACCTGAAATCAGCGCTAGATCATGTTGGCGGCTACGAAGTTGGCTTTGGTGCGCATTATACCGCTCCTGTGCTGGTGGTGGATCACAGTATCAAGGCTTCGGCGCTTGAGATTCCCTCCGCCAGCCTGTTCGACGAGCGCGAGAAACTGGCACGTGTCCTCGCCGAGCCGCTGCGGATCATCGCACCCGCCGATTACCCACCGGCTTGGAAAGAAGCGCGTTTGGCACGTGCTGAGGGGCGTATCAAACAAATTGAGACGGCTTACGCGACGATTATCGCACATGACGAAGCCAATGAATTCAAAGGCACACTAAGCCGCGCCGCCTTTCGGATCTTTGTTGATGATAAAGTGGGCGCGATTGCCGATCTTTCGACTGTCATTGCTAAAAAGCCGACCGTGCAGCTCTATCTGACGCGTGCCAGTCTCTATCGCCTCCTTGATCCGCAAAAGGCCATTGCTGACATCAAGCTGGCACGCGCGAGCGAGCCGACATCAGAGTCTGCGATTGCGCTCTTGACGCAAATATACGACGCGCAACGTGCGTATCCTGCGGCGCTGGCGGTGCTCGATGCGGCGCTTCCATTGCAGGAAAATAAAGCGAATTTGCAGGTGCTCAAGGCCGAAATGCTGGTCCAATCGGGAAAAGTGACCGACGGTTTATCAATCCTCAACCAAGCCAATGACGAAAAGCCGGGCAATGTGACGCTGCTGAATGGCCGCTGCTGGGTGCGCGCTATTGCCAATACCGAACTCGATTTGGCGCTCAAGGATTGTACGAAAGCGATTGAGCTTGCTGACCATCCGGCCGTGGTTTTGGATAGCCGTGGCTTTGTTTATTATCGATTAGGCCGGTTCGATGAGGCGATTGCGGACCTCGACGCGGCGATCAAACTCAACCCTGCAGAGGCGAATAGTCTTTTTGTCCGTGGTTTGGCGCGCACAGCAAAGGGCTTGACCACCGGCGCGCAAGATATTGCCGATGCGCGCCTGCTAAAGCCCGATGTTGAAGCCGAATATGCCCGCTATGGCTTGAAAGTGAAACCTTAGCGCTCAGGTCAGGTTTTTGTCATTCCGAAAATGCCGGTTGCATTCCCGCTGTCAAACGCGAGATCGAGCTTTTGCGTCGCCGGGTCAATCTCGCGCGTGATGAACTCAAAAAATGACCCCGGTACGGTATGGCGAATCAGACCGCCGTCCGACGCAAAGGGGCGCTCGACGAGAGCCGCGCGGAACGCGGTTTGACGCACGCGGGTGCTGGCTGACACCTCAATGGCGGGCTTTACAGGCCTGCCGAGCGCCTTTTGCGCTGCGGCGACGTCCTCGACATTGTCCACGCGATCGGTTGCGTGGTTGAAGGCGTTCCCCTCGGTGGCAATCCACGCAGCTTCTGCTGAGTGCGCGATCAGTATCTCGTAATCGGCGACTGTGGGGGCCGTGTGCTGGCACTGAAACGCGGCCAGAAGTGCGGGGAGCGCGGCCAGAGCCAAGGTGGCTGAAACCGCGCCGTGACGCGCAAATTCGTCGAGCGCTTCATGAGCCGCTTCGTCGAGTGGGTCGGTACTCATGCCAAAAACGCGCACGGCTGCCGCCTGCATTTCAGGAGCGAATTGGTCAACGTGCAATTCGCTCAGGAAGAATTGAGGGATGCTCTCGGGAAAGTCTTGGTGGCAATACGCGCGCCCCGTCATTTTGAGCGCGGGCAGTGGATAAGTTGCGACGTCTTCATAGCCGAGCGGCTCGAAGATACGGCGGAAGGCAAGCTCTCCTGCGGGCAAAGTGCCCGTCGGTCCGAACGGCATCCGAATCGTGCGCAGGGCGCCGTGGTCAAACACCAAAGGGGCGCCTGAGGCCAGTTTGTCAGCGACATAGGCCGCACCCATTGGCACGCGATCCAGAAGATCGTCGAGCAGAATGATATTGAGCGCGAGCGCGAATTGCGCACGCGTGACACGGTCATCATCCGACCGGTGAATCCGGGGGTCGATCGCGACGCGCGCTAGCGCAGATGCCGCACGGGGCGCCTTCAAATGTGCGGTCACTAACGCCGAAACATGGCTTTTACTGAGGTTTATCGTGGTGTTTAGCGTGGTATTTGTCATAGTGTTTACTCGTGTGTCATGGCCAGCAAACTGCACTGTTGGGCGCTAAAGCTCAACCCCCTCGATCACAGCGTGGCCAAAACACGCAGAGAGCCCCGAGAGGTGATTGCGTTTTTCGCGGGCGCCCTAGACACCGCTCAAGGACGCGGGACAATCACACGCCGCTCCTCGTGCCTTTGGCGTCTACTGTGGCTTGGCACGGTCGGTTAATGTGCTAGGGAGCGAGAATGCAGGAGATCAATTTCGACGGCCTGATCGGCCCGAGCCATAATTACGCCGGATTGTCATTTGGGAATTTGGCGGCGACGCGCAACGCTGGCGAGGTCGCACGACCGCGCGCGGCAGCATTACAGGGGCTAGCGAAGATGCGGCACATGCTCGCGCTCGGGCTAACAC
>Ga0075023_100000422_pt1 | contig 10505 bp, 7 predicted proteins | sample Str014_FD_71388 | JGI IMG/M metagenome (GOLD analysis project Ga0075023, IMG submission 71388) | Freshwater sediment microbial communities in response to fracking from Pennsylvania, USA - Straight Creek_MetaG_SC_2014 | ecosystem: Environmental > Aquatic > Freshwater > Creek > Sediment | place... | reverse complement strand
CCTCGGCCCGACGACGGACATCCGCAATCAGGGCACCGTCGTGTCGGTCACCGACGGCATCTGCCGCGTGCACGGCCTGTCGGACGCGATGCAGGGCGAAATGCTCGAATTCGCCCCGGCGCCCGATGGCTCGCCGACCTTCGGCCTCGCGCTGAACCTCGAGCGCGACTCGGTCGGCGCCGTGATTTTGGGCGAGTACGAGCACATCTCCGAGGGCGATGTGGTCAAGTGCACCGGCCGCATCCTCGAAGTGCCGGTCGGCCCCGAACTCAAGGGCCGCGTCGTCAACGCGCTCGGCCAGCCGATCGACGGCAAGGGCCCGGTCGGCGCCAAGCTGCAGATGCCGATCGAGAAGATCGCCCCGGGCGTGATCGCCCGCAAGTCGGTCGACCAGCCGATGCAGACCGGCCTGAAGTCGATCGACTCGATGGTGCCGATCGGCCGCGGTCAGCGCGAGCTGATCATCGGCGACCGCCAGACCGGCAAGACCGCGGTGGCGATCGACGCGATCATCAACCAGAAGGGTCAGAACATGACCTGCATCTACGTTGCGATCGGCCAGAAGGCTTCGTCGATCAAGAACGTGGTGCGTGCGCTCGAAGCCAACGGCGCGCTGGAGTACACGATCGTCGTCGCCGCCTCGGCTGCCGAATCGGCCGCGATGCAGTACGTGTCGGCCTACTCGGGCTGCACGATGGGCGAGTACTTCCGCGATCGCGGCGAAGACGCGCTGATCGTGTACGACGATCTCTCGAAGCAAGCCGTGGCGTATCGCCAGGTCTCGCTGCTGCTGCGCCGCCCGCCGGGCCGCGAAGCGTATCCGGGCGACGTGTTCTATCTCCACTCGCGTTTGCTGGAGCGCGCCGCGCGCGTCAACGCCGACTACGTCGAAGCCTTCACCAAGGGCGAAGTCAAGGGCAAGACCGGTTCGCTGACCGCGCTGCCGATCATCGAGACGCAGGCCGGTGACGTGTCGGCCTTCGTGCCGACCAACGTGATCTCGATCACCGATGGCCAGATCTTCCTGGAAACCTCGCTGTTCAACGCCGGCATCCGGCCTGCGATCAACGCCGGTATTTCGGTGTCGCGCGTCGGCTCGTCGGCGCAGACCAAGATCATCAAGGGCCAGTCGGGCGGTATCCGTACCGACCTGGCGCAGTACCGTGAACTGGCGGCGTTCGCGCAGTTCGCCTCCGACCTCGACGAAGCCACCCGCAAGCAGCTCGACCGTGGCGCGCGCGTCACCGAACTGCTGAAGCAGAACCAGTATTCGCCGCAGTCGATCAGCCTGATGGGCGCGACGCTGTTCGCGGTCAACAAGGGCTTCATGGACGACGTCGAAGTGAAGAAGATCCTCGCGTTCGAACACGGCCTGCACACGCACCTGAAGAGCAGCCACGCCGCGATGCTGAAGAAGATCGAGGACACGAAGGCGCTGGACAAGGATGCCGAGGCCGAATTGAGTGGCGCGATCGGCGCGTTCAAGAAGTCGTTCGCCTGAACACCTAGGAGCCGTCATGGCAGCAGGCAAAGAGATACGCGGCAAGATCAAGAGCTTCGAGAACACGAAGAAGATCACCAAGGCCATGGAAATGGTCTCGGTCGCAAAGATGCGCAAGGCGCAGGACCGCATGCGTGCGGCGCGCCCGTACGCCGAGAAGATCCGCAGCCTCGCGGCCAACCTCGCGACGGCCACGCCCGAGTACAAGCACCCGTTCATGGTCGAGAACACGGCGGCCAAGACGGCCGGCATGATCCTCGTCACCACCGACAAGGGCTTGTGCGGCGGCCTGAACACGAACGTGCTGCGCGCGGTCACGAACAAGTTCAGGGAACTCGAAGCGGCCGGCCAGAAGATCGAGGCGGTCGCGATCGGCAACAAGGGCTACGGCTTCCTGAACCGCATCGGCGCGCGCGTGGTCTCGCACGCCACGCAGCTCGGCGACAAGCCGACGCTCGAGAAGCTGATCGGCCCGGTCAAGGTGCTGTTCGATGCGTATGCCGAGGGCAAGCTCTCGGCCGTGTACCTGAGCTACACCAAGTTCATCAACACGATCAAGCAGGAGCCGATCGTCGTGCAACTGCTGCCGCTCTCGGCCGAGAGCCTGGCCGTGGACAAGGACGCCGACGGCCAGACCCACAGCTGGGACTACATCTACGAGCCCGACGCGGCCACCGTGATCGACGAGCTGCTGCTGCGCTACACCGAAGCGCTGGTGTTCCAGGCACTCGCCGAGAACATGGCCTCGGAGCACTCGGCGCGCATGGTCGCGATGAAGGCGGCGACCGACAACGCGGGCAACCTGATCGGCGAACTGAAGCTGATCTACAACCGCACGCGCCAGGCGGCGATCACCAAAGAACTCTCTGAAATCGTTGCGGGCGCCGCAGCGGTCTAAGACTACGAATCGAGCACAAAGGAAAAATCATGGCTGACGGCAAAATTGTTCAGTGCATCGGCGCGGTGGTGGACGTCGAGTTCCCCCGCAACGCGATGCCCAAGGTCTACGACGCGCTGAAGATGGAGGGCGGCGAGCTGACCCTCGAAGTGCAGCAGCAGCTCGGCGACGGCGTGGTGCGCACGATTGCGCTGGGTTCCTCCGACGGCCTTCGCCGCGGCCTGATGGTCAGCAACACCGGCAAGCCGATCTCGGTGCCGGTCGGCCGCGCGACGCTCGGCCGCATCATGGACGTGCTCGGCCGCCCGATCGACGAGCGCGGCGAAGTCTCGCAAGAGCTCACGATGTCGATCCACCGCAAGCCGCCGGCCTACGACGAGCTGAGCCCATCGCAAGACCTGCTCGAGACCGGCATCAAGGTGATCGACCTGATCTGCCCGTTCGCCAAGGGCGGCAAGGTCGGCCTGTTCGGCGGCGCCGGCGTCGGCAAGACCGTGAACATGATGGAGCTGATCAACAACATCGCGAAGGCGCACAGCGGCCTGTCGGTGTTCGCCGGTGTCGGCGAGCGCACCCGCGAGGGCAACGACTTCTATCACGAGATGGCCGACTCGAAGGTCGTCGACCTCGAGAACCTGCCCGAGTCGAAGGTCGCGATGGTCTACGGCCAGATGAACGAGCCGCCGGGCAACCGCCTGCGCGTGGCGCTGACGGGTCTCACGATCGCCGAGTCGTTCCGCGACGAAGGCAAGGACGTGCTGTTCTTCGTCGACAACATCTACCGCTACACCTTGGCGGGCACCGAAGTGTCGGCGCTGCTGGGCCGGATGCCTTCCGCGGTGGGCTACCAGCCGACGCTGGCCGAAGAGATGGGTCGCCTGCAGGAACGCATCACGTCGACCAAGGTCGGCTCGATCACGTCGATCCAGGCTGTGTACGTGCCGGCGGACGACTTGACCGACCCGTCGCCTGCGACCACCTTCGCCCACCTGGACTCGACCGTCGTGCTGTCGCGTGACATCGCTTCGCTGGGCATCTACCCGGCGGTCGACCCGCTCGACTCGACCTCGCGCCAGCTCGACCCGAACGTCGTCGGCGAAGACCACTACAACACCGCGCGGGCCGTGCAAGGCACGCTGCAGCGCTACAAGGAGCTGCGCGACATCATCGCCGTGCTCGGCATGGACGAGCTCTCGCCGGAAGACAAGCTGGCCGTGGCCCGCGCGCGCAAGATCCAGCGCTTCCTGTCGCAGCCGTTCCATGTGGCCGAGGTCTTCACCGGCTCGCCGGGCAAGTACGTGCCGCTGAAGGAAACCATCCGCGGCTTCAAGATGATCGTCGCCGGCGAGTGCGATTCGCTGCCGGAGCAGGCCTTCTACATGGTCGGCACGATCGACGAAGCGATCGAGAAGGCGAAGAAGATCAATTGATCTTCCGAACCTTCTTGAACCGACAAAGGACCAGCTGATGGCAACCCTGCAAGTGAGCGTCGTCTCCGCCGAAGGCAGCATCTTCGAAGGCGAGGCGAAGTTCGTCGCGCTGCCGGGCGAGAGCGGCGAGCTCGGCATCCTGCCGCGCCACACGCCGCTGATCACCCGCATCAAGCCGGGCGCGGTGCGCATCGAGCGCGCTGACAACGGCCAGGAAGAGTTCGTGTTCGTCGCCGGCGGCATCCTCGAAGTGCAGCCGGGCACGGTCACCGTGCTGGCCGACACGGCGATCCGCGGCGCCGACCTCGACGAGGCCAAAGCCTCCGAGGCCAAGCGCCTTGCCGAAGATGCGATGAAGAACGCCAAGAGCGACATCGACTTCGCGAAGGCGCAAGGCGAGTTCGCCGCGATGGCGGCGCAGATCGCCGCGATCCGCAAGTTCCGCGGCAAGTAGGCGAGCGATCCCCGGCAAGAAGCCGCCCGGCGCAAGCCCGGCGGCTTCTTCGTTTTCATCGACCCGAATCGATCAGTCCATCGCCGCGTGCGCGGCCGCGTCCGACTTCACGCCGCGCTTCGGCGGCTTGATCAGCCACAGCAGCGGGAGCACGCAGATCGTCATGATCAGCATCAGCTTGAAGTTGTCGATGTACGCGATCATCGACGCCTGGCGCGTGACTTCGGCGTTGAGCAGCGCGAGGCCGGCGGGCCGCGCGAGGTCGTAGGCCGGGCCCGGCAACGCACCGGCCGAGGTCGTCGTGTTGATCGTTGCGACCAGCGACGAGTGCGCGATCTGCGTGTTGCGCACGAGCAGCGTCTGCACCAGCGAGATGCCGATGCTGCTGCCGATGTTGCGGATCAGGCTGTAGATGGCGGTGCCCTGCGAGAACATCGCCGGCTGCAGCGTCGCGAAGGTCGCGGTGCTCAGCGGCACGAACACCAGCCCGAGGCCGATGCCCTGGATCACACCGGGCCAGACGATGTCGCTCTGCGACAGCACCAGCGTGTAGCCGCTCATCTGCCAAAGGGAAAGCGCGGTGATCGCGAAACCCGTCAACAGCAACGCGCGCAGGTCGACCTTGCCGACCAGCTTGCCGACGACCATCATCGCCAGCATCGTGCCCATGCCGCTCGGCGCGGTCAGCAGGCCGACGGCGGCCACCGGGTAGTCCATCAGCGACTGCAGCATCGGCGGCGTCAACGCCCGCGTCGCATACAGCACCATGCCGACGATGAATATGAAGATGAGGCCGGTCACGTAGTTGCCGTTCCTCAGCAGCCGGTAGTCGAAGAACGACTTGCCGGCCGGCGTGAAGGCCGTGTGCACCGCGAAGCAGGCTGCGGCGACGACGAACACGATCAGCTCGACCCAGGTCTCGGTCGACGAGAGCCAGTCGTTCTCCTGCCCGCGGTCGAGCAACATCTGCAGCGCGCCGATCGCAAGGGTCAGGCTCGCGAAGCCGAACATGTCGAAGCGCATCGAGCGCGATGCCCTGGTCGGGTGGATGAAACGCCAGATGCCCCAGAACGCGAGCGCGCCGAGCGGCAGGTTGATGAAGAAGACCCAGCGCCAGTCGTAGCTGTCGGTCAGCCAGCCGCCCAGGCTCGGCCCGAGGATCGGCCCGACCATCACGCCCATGCCCCACACCGCCATCGCCGAGCCGCGATCGGCAGGTGGCGTGATCTCCAGCAGCACGGCTTGCGAAAGCGGCACGAGCGCCGCGCCGAACAGGCCTTGCAGCAGGCGCGCGACCACGATCTCGGTCAACGAGCCGGCGATGCCGCAGAGCAAGGAGGCGATCGTGAAGCCGGCCACCGACACCAGGAACACCTTCTTCTGGCTGAACCGATCGCAGAGCCAGCCGGTCAGCGGCGTCGCGATCGCGGCGGCGACGATGTAGGAGGTGAGCACCCAGGTGATCTGATCCTGCGAGGCCGACAAACTGCCCTGCATGTGCGGCAGCGCGACGTTCGCGATCGTGGTGTCCAGCGCCTGGATGATGGTCGCGAGCATCACCGAGCCCATGATCATGCGGCGGTTCAGCGGGCGCGGCTCGACCGGGATCTCGCTCGCCGACAGCACGGCGCTCATTGCGCCACCTCGACCACGGCCTGCAGGCCTTCGAGCAGCTCGGTCGCGGCCAGCAGCAGTTTCGGGTCGATGCCGCCGAGCAGTTCCTTGCGAACCGCCGCGGCCTCGGTCTGAACCTTCGCGTACAGCTTCGTGCCGGCGGGAGTGAGCCGCACGAGCTTGACGCGGCGGTCGGTCTCGGAGGGAACACGCGCCACCAGGCCCGATTTCTCCAGGCGGTCGAGCATCGCGACCATCGTCGCGCCTTCGACGCCGACGCGGCTCGCGAGTTCGATCTGCGCCAGCGGTGCCTTCGCCTTCGCGGCAACCGCCACCGCCATCCAGCTCGCCTGGCTCATGCCGAGGTCCTTCAGCCGTCGGTCCACCGCGAGCCGCCAGCCGCGCGCCGTGTTGTGCAGCGCGGCCGAGAAGCGTTCTTCCAGCGTCGACATTCGCAAAGCTCTCTGATCATTAGCTATCTAACGATCAGTGTAGCACCGTTGCATCGAACGCTGCGCGGCGCGCTCAGGCAGCGTGCGCGCCGAGCCGCCAGGCCATCAGGCTGAAGCTCGCGAACGCGAGCACGGTCGAGGCCATGATGATGCGCGCGACGCGGCCGTTGTCGGCGCCGTAGCGTTCGGCCAGCAGCGAGACGTTGCTCGCGCTCGGCAGCGCGGCGGCGAGCACCAGCATCGTCAGGCCGAAGGTCGGCACGTCGACGCCGACCGCGCGCAAGGCCAGGCCGCCAACGCCGACCAGCGCCGGATGCACGAACAGCTTGATCAGCGCCGCCGGCAGGTAGTCGGCCACCGGGGTGCGCGTGTGGGCGTGCTGGCCGGCGCGCCAGAGCACCGCGCCGATCGTGAACAGCGCGACCGGCGAGGCCGAGTCGGCGAGCATCCTGACGACCTGCGCTGCGGCGCCGGGCAATTGCGCCGAGGTGGCAGCGGCGAGTGCGCCGAGGGCGATGGCCCACGGCTGCGGGTTGGTCGCGGCGCCGCGCAGCGCACGCCACGCGACGACCGGCCACCTCGCATCCGCACGCGTGCCGTGTGCCTGCGCGAGCGCGAGGCAAAGCGTGCTGGTGAGGAACAGATCGACCAGCAAGGTCCCGATCACCGGGCCCGAAGCCGCATCGCCGAACAGCGCGACGAGCAGCGGCACGCCCATGAACCCGCTGTTCGGGAACGCCGCCACCAGCGCGCCGAACGACGCGTCGCGCAGGCCGACACGCTTCAACGTGACGGCCACGGTCAGCGCGACGACGAGCAGCGCGCACACCGCGTAGACCGCGATCAGCGCCGGATCGATCAACCTGGCGAACGGCATGCTCGCGCCGAAGCGGAACAGCATGCACGGCAGCGCAAAGTACAGCACGTAGGCGTTCAGCCCTGGGATCGCCGCCTCGGGCAGCAAGCGCCGCTGCGCGGCCAGGTAGCCGAGCAGCACGAGTGCGAAGAAAGGGATGGTGACGGTCAGGATCGCTTGCATGTCCGTCGCAGTATCGCAAGCGATCTCGGCCGAGCCCCGTCGCTATGATGGCGCCCTTCCTGCAGGCCCCCAGAACGTGTCATCAGCGCCCGATCCCCTGAACCCCGCACAGCTCGAAGCGGTTCATCACCTGAGCGGCCCGTGCCTCGTGCTCGCCGGCGCCGGCTCCGGCAAGACGCGCGTGATCACGCACAAGATCGCGCGGCTGTTGCAGGCCGGCTACGCGGCGGGCCAGATCGCCGCGATCACGTTCACGAACAAGGCCGCACAGGAGATGCGCGAACGCGCGAAATCGCTGGTCGGCCCGCGCGCGGCGAAGCACCTGGTCATCAGCACCTTCCATTCGCTGGGCGTGCGCATCCTGCGTGCCGAGTACGAGAAGCTCGGCCTGAAGCAGCAGTTCAGCATCCTCGACAGCGACGACGTGCTCGGCATCCTGAAGGAAGCCGGCGCGAGCAGCGACAACGCGCTCGCGCGCCGTTGGCAGTGGACCATCAGCGCGTGGAAGAGCGAGGGCAGGCACAGCGGCACGGTCGAGCCGGCCGACGCCGACGAGCAGGTCGCTCAGCGCGTGATGCAGCGTTATGAAGAGCGCCTCGCCGCCTACCAGGCGGTCGACTTCGACGACCTGATCAGCCTGCCGAACAAGCTGCTGCGCGACGATGCCGAGGTGCGCGCGCGGTGGCAGGATCAACTGCGTTACGTGCTCGTCGACGAATACCAGGACACCAACGCGATCCAGTACGAGATGCTGAAGTCGCTGGCCGGCGAGCGGGCCTTGTTCACGGCGGTCGGCGACGACGACCAGAGCATCTACGGCTGGCGCGGCGCGACCATCGACAACCTGAAGCGCCTGCCGCAGGAGTACCCGAGCCTCAAGGTCATCGCGCTCGAACAGAACTACCGCTCCACCGGCAACATCCTGCGCGCCGCGAACATGGTGATCGGCCACAACCCGAAGCTGTTCGAGAAGAAGCTGTGGAGCGCGTTCGGCGACGGCGAGCCGGTCCGCGTGATCGAGTGCGACAACGAGGAGCACGAGGCCGAACGCGTCGTCGCGCGTTTCCAGGCGTTGCAGGCTGCAGGTGCGGTCGAGCACAAGGACTTCGCGGTGCTCTACCGCGCGAACCACCAGGCGCGCGTGTTCGAGAAGGCGCTGCGCAAGGCGAACATTCCGTACAAGGTCTCGGGCGGGCAGAGCTTCTTCGACCGCGCCGAGATCAAGGACCTGTGCGCCTGGCTGCGGCTTATCGTCAACAACGACGACGACCCCGCGTTCCTGCGCGCGGTGACCACGCCCAAGCGCGGCATCGGCCACCAGACGCTCGCGAGCCTCGGCGAATTCGCCGGCAAGTGGAAGACGAGCTTGTACGAAGCCCTGTTCGCCGAAAGCCTCGGCTCGGTGCTCAGTGGCCGCGCGCTCGGCTCGCTGCACGAGTTCGGCCGCTACGTGAACGACTTCGAGTACCGCGCGCGGCAGACCACAGGCTCAGAAGACGCGAAGGCGCTGCTCGCCGGCTGGCTCAAAGACCTGGACTACGAGAAACACCTGCACGACGGCGAAGACAGCGAGAAGCTCGCCGCCGCGCGCTGGAGCAACGTGCTCGACTTCGTCGACTGGATCGCGAAGCGTTGCGGTGGAGAGATCGAGAACGACGGCGGGGTCGGCGTCGAGAGCGAGAAGAAGAGCGTGCTCGAAGTCGCGCAGACGATCTCGGTGATCATCAGCCTGGCCGAACGCGGCGACGACCAGAACGTCGCGACGCTGTCGACCCTGCACGCCGCGAAGGGCCTGGAGTGGCCGCATGTCGTGCTGGTGGGCGTCAACGAAGGGTTGCTGCCGTTTCGCAGCGAAGACGACGACATGACCGCCGAGCGGCTGGAAGAAGAACGCCGCCTGATGTACGTGGGCATCACCCGCGCGCGCAGCACGCTCGGCGTGAGCGTGCTGCGCCGCCGCAAGCGCGGCCGCGAGTTCATCGCCGGCGTGCCGAGCCGCTTCGTCAAGGAGATGAAGCTCGACGAGGTCACCGCGAAAGAAGACCCGCGCGAGAAGCTGAAGGCCTTGCGCGCGGCCGCCGCGGCACGCGCGCAGAAGGCGGCGGAAGACGCACCGAGCCGCTAGGCCGCGCGCACGTTCTCGCGCGGCTCGGGGCCTGGGGTCTGCAGCAGCGTGACGCGGCCGTCGTGCCAGGCCTTGTCGAAGTCGGCTTCCATGGCCTGCAGCGCCTCCGGTTTGCCTGCTGTCGAAGAGGTGATGCCGACGGCGCGGTTGCGGCCCTGGTTCTTTGCGGTGTAGAGCGCCATGTCGGCGAGGTTCACAGCCTGTTCCCAGGGCACCTGGGCACCGTAGGGCGGCAACGGGAAGCGCCCGTAGCCGATCGATGCGGTGACGCGCAGCGCGTGGGTGCCTGCGTGGGGGCCACCGGCCGCCTCGGCGCCGCTGCCGATCACGAACGGCGTCTGCCCGAGGATGCGCAGCACCCGCGCCGCCATCTGCTCCGCCTGTTCGTTGGCGGCGCGCGGCGCGAGGATGAGGAACTCCTCGCCGCCCCAGCGCACCACCAGGTCTTCATGGCGCACCGCCTCGTTCAGGCGACGTGCCACTTCGACCAGCACCTGGTCACCGGCCGCGTGCCCGTGCGCGTCGTTGATGTGCTTGAAGTGATCGATGTCGACCAGCAGCAGCGCGCCTTCGAAGCCGCCGTCGGCGCACAGCTCGGCCATCACTGCCTGGAAATGGCGGCGGTTCGCGAGGTTGGTCAGCGGGTCGCGTTCGCTTTGCGCCTGCAACTGCACGTGGCTGGCTGCCAGTTGCTGGTGCGTCTCGCGCACGCGGCGATAGAGGATGGTCACGAGCACGATGGCCAGTGCCATCACCGCGGCGAGCAGCCACCACAGGCGTTGCAGCAGGTCGCGGTTGGCGATCTCCGCGGTCTTCAGCGCGTTGTCGCGGCCGAGCAGTTCGATGTCGCGCTGGCGGGCCTCGGCCTCGTTGTGGCTTTGCAGCTCCTTCAGCGCAGCGTCGCGGTTCGCGCGCATCATCTCGGCGCTCAAGGCACGCTCGCGGTGGTACAGCTCGAGCGCTCCGCGGGCGTCGCCGGCGGCGGCGAGCGC
>Ga0075023_100000416_pt1 | contig 10628 bp, 8 predicted proteins | sample Str014_FD_71388 | JGI IMG/M metagenome (GOLD analysis project Ga0075023, IMG submission 71388) | Freshwater sediment microbial communities in response to fracking from Pennsylvania, USA - Straight Creek_MetaG_SC_2014 | ecosystem: Environmental > Aquatic > Freshwater > Creek > Sediment | place... | reverse complement strand
GCGCGCTCACCGCCGAAGACATCGCGGCGCTCGACGCTGAGGTCAATGCCCAAATCCGGCGCAACGCTCCGGTGACGACGCGTCTTATGACGCCGGAAGACGCCATTGCTGCTGGGGCCATGGCACTGTTCGGTGAGAAATATGGCGATGAGGTAAGGGTGTTGGCAATGGGGGCGGTGCCCGTCGCCTCAGCCGGCCACGAGGCGCCGTATTCGGTTGAACTGTGCGGCGGCATCCATGTTGCGGCTTTGGGCGATATTGGGTTATTCAAGATTGTAAGTGAGGGCGCGGTCTCTAGTGGCGTGCGGCGGATCGAAGCGCTGACGGGTGAAGCCGCGCGAAGCTATTTAAGCGCCCGCGAGGACCGCCTGAAGGCTATTGCTACAGTGCTCAAGACCAACCCCGAGGACGCTCTTGCGCGGGTAACGGCGCTGGCGGAGACGGTCCGCAAAGTCGAACGCGAACTCGCCGACGCCAAGAAAGCGTTGGCGTTGAGCAGTAGCGGCGGTGCGGCGACTGGCCCTGAGCTGATTAACGGAATCGCCTTTATTGGTCAGATCGTTGAGGGACTGCCTGCCAAGGAGCTTCGCGGTCTGGTCGAGGATGCCCAAACACGCCTCGGCGGTGAGGGCGTTGTCGTGATGGTCACGGTGAACGATGGCCGCGCGGGATTGGCCGTTGGAGTGACACCGGCACTCATAGCGAGATTCGATGCCGTCACGTTGCTCAAGGCCGGCGTTGCGGCGCTCGGAGGCCAAGGCGGCGGTGGCCGCCCCGATCTCGCACAAGGCGGCGGTCCTGATGGTTCCGCAGCCGCCATGGCGCTAGACGCGGTGCGCAAGGCGCTGGTTGGTTAATGCCAGCGAAGGATAACTTACCGCACACGCGTAATAGTTACGATGACGATCACTAACCCGCGGCTGGAGCAGCTTAACGACGCGCAGCTCCTCGCAAGCGTGTTGCAAGGCGAGCAGGCAGGATTCGCGGCGTTGGTTTCCCGTCATCATGTGCGTTGCTTCAATTTGGCGTGGCGCGTGTTGAGTGATCGAGCCGAAGCGGAGGACGCGGTGCAAGAAGCGTTTTTGAAAATTTGGACCCATGCTGCACGCTATGATCCGAACAAGGGCAATTTTGGCGGTTGGTTGACGCGGATCGTTACAAATTGTGCCTTAGATCGGCGGCGAATGGTCAAAAACGTGACCGCGCTCGAAGAGCCCAATTGGGTGGCTGATGAACAGCCGGGTGCTGATCGGCGTGCGGAATCGGGCGATCTATATCGTCTTATGGAAGAGATGCCGCAGCGGCAGCGCGCGGCAATAACACTGTTTTATATTGAAGGTTATTCAATGAGTGAAGTGGCAGATATTATGGACAGCAATGTGAAGGCAGTCGAGTCGATGCTCTCGCGGGGGCGCGCGGCGTTGAAATCGTTAATCGCTGCCCAAACGTTGCGCGATTGAGGGGGCGACCGATGACGATGACCACCGACAATGCGATGACCGAGACTTTGCGCCTTTGGCAGGCGCCGCCGCCGTCGGCGACGGCAATGCAGCGTATTCTTGCTGCGGCAACGCCGCAATCGCAAGTGTTGCGTTCGGACGCCCCGCAGCCGATGTGGCGGCGTTTCAAATTGGGTGGTCCTGCGGTCGCCGCAGCACTTTTGTTGGGCGTTTTGATTTTCGTCCCTCACGAGATATTGCCAAAGAATGACCCTGTTTTGCAGCAGTCAGCGCTGAAGGCCTTTTCAATCCAGCCGTCTGGCGCGGACGCTGAGGATGCACAATGACGCGAGCCTTTTGGTGCGCAGTTGCGGGAGTTGCACTTGGGGTCATCCACCCGTGCGTGCTCTCGGCGCAGGCGTTCGCACCACAAGTGATCACCCCGGCCCCAAAGGGCGCGCAAATGCGGGATGTGCTGAGTCAATTATCACCGCAGGGCCAAATGATCTTTCGGAACGAGTGGTTAAGGTTAGAGCATGAAGCCGGACCTCGACGTAAAGCGGCCTCGCGAGCGGCAGAGGACGGCGTGTTCGCCGCGATGGCGGCTGAGCCCTTCAATCCTGACGCGCTCCGGCGTGCCTATGCCGATCAGCGGTCGGTCATCATCGCCAATCAGCGCGACCGAACCGATCGCTTGGTTGACGTTTTACGCCGACTCAGCCCGGCTGATCGCCATGTGATGGTCATGCAATTGCGCGCTTTGCGCGAACGGCGGCCGTAATCACGCGCTCAGCGGGGCGTCATTAAGACCACCGCATAGGGCCATAATGTCAGCGCTCCAGCCAGTATCGCACACAGTGCACTGACCAAAACGGCACCCGCAGCTACGTCTTTGGCAATCCGTACGGCATCGTTTGGTTCGGGGCTAAAGCGGTCACAAATGGCTTCCAGCGCGGTGTTGATGGCCTCACAAATCCATACCAGCGCAATCGCAAGCACGATCCATCGCCAATCGGAGAGACTGATTCTCAACCAGAAGCTGACCAGGATTGTCGCCAGCGTTGCGACAGCATGAACGCGCGCATTATGCTCGTGCTGCACCATGTGGGCGAGGCCCGCAACGGCGAATCGGAAGCTGCGCACGCGCGCCTGCACCGAAAATGTGGTGGTCGCGTTCGGCTCGCGTTCGGTCATTATATCACTCCTTGGTCAACGTCGCGCCATCAGGCTGCGCGCTGTGCTTGCTCCCAAGCCAATTTGGTGAAATGCGGCAGCATATCGGCGCGCGATTGTGCCTGCGCATTTGCCGCATTCCCGCGCGCGATCCGGCCTTTGATCCCGTGAATGATCGCGGCAAGTCGGAAAAAATTGAAGGCAATGGCATAATCATAGCCGACCAGCTCTGTACGACCCGTCCGCGCCGCATAGGCCGCGACATAATCGGCCTCGCTCGGGATGTTAAGCGCACTGAGGTCCGAATCCGCCAATCCCGGCACGACAAGCGACGGCATGCGATACATCATCGCATGATAGGCAAAGTCGGCAATCGGATGTCCGAGGGTCGAGAGTTCCCAGTCAAGCACGGCAATGATGCGCGGTTCGCTGGGGTGGAAAATGACATTATCGGCGCGAAAATCGCCATGCGAAATCACGGTTTCATCGCCCGGCGGAATATGCTCGGGTAGCCACGCGACAAGCTTATCCATATACGGATCGCGTCCCGCATCGGTGTCGCTCAAATATTGCTTCGACCACATGCCGATTTGGCGTGCGTAATAATTGCCTGGTCGGCCATAGTCACCAAGGCCAATCGCCTCATAATCAAGCTGATGAAGCGCGGCGATGGTCGCATTCATCGCATCGAAATAGGCGGGGCGGCGATTAAGCGGTACCTCGGGAAAGCTTGTGTCCCAAAAAATCCGCCCCTCGACCATGTCCATAATATAAAACCATGTCCCGATAACGCTGTCGTCGGTGCATAGCCCATAGACATGCGCGACGGGGAAGCTGACAGTGCCGAGCGCCGCCAGCACACGCGCTTCACGCTCAACGGCATGCGCACCCTTCAACAACTGCCCGGGCGGTTTACGGCGCATAACATAATTGCGCTCAGGCGTGAGGAGTTTGAAGGTTGGATTCGATTGCCCGCCTTTGAACTGCTCGACCCGCAGCGGCCCCACAAACCCAGCGACATCGCTCTCCATCCAGCGCGTTAACGCGGCTTCGTCGAATCGGCTCGCCTCGCGGACAGCGGTCGTCCCACTGTTGGCATCGGTATAGACACTCATGATGACGCGCCGTTGCCGTGAAATACGACCGCATCTGCGAGCGTCGCACGATTAGTGCGCGCAGTATTGGCAGGGTGCGCTTCATCAGGATAACCGAACGACATGCCGAACAAAAGCTTCATCTCGGGGGCTACGCCCAAATGGGTGCGCACCACCTCGGCATAGTGACTGAGCGCGCCTTGTGCGCACGAGCCGAGTCCGTGGGTCGCCATCGCTAGCATTAGCGATTGCGCGTACATGCCGCAGTCCGCCGCCTCGCGCCATCCCGCCCATTCGGGCATGAACAGGAATGCTGCGTGCGGCGCATCGAAAAACTGAAAGTTACGCAGCATCGATGCCATCCGAGCCGGGCCATCGTCGCGCGCGACACCGGTCGCTGAAAACAGCGCGACAGCGGCGCCAATCTGGCGCGCCCGATAGTGTCCAGGATAGCTCCCCGTAAGCGGAAAATCAGGCGTGGGTGCGGCGCCACCCGTGACAGCGGCATAGAGCGTCTCGCGCATTGCGGCCGTCGCGGCCCCAGTGGTGACGTGCATCACCCAAGGCTGGACATTGCAGTTCGAAGGCGCCTGTTGTGCGGTGGTGAATATCTGATCGAGCACTGATTGCGGCACAGCATCGGGTTTATAGCCGCGCACAGAGCGCCGCGTGCGCATCAACTCGTCGAACGTCGCCACCTGATTCATTCATCATCCCGTCACATTATGCTTGCACCAACAATGGCGGAGCGCGAATGACATATCAAGCGCTGTGCGCACCAATCGCCAAATCACACGAGTTAGGGTATCAAAATGGCTGAGAGTTTCGATCGCGTCCTTCCCCTGTCCGGCATGCATAATTTCCGCGATTATGGCGGATATGCAGGTGCGGATGGCGCACACGTGAAGACCGGGAAGCTCTATCGTTCGGCGCATCCTTATGGCGCGACGGAGCAGGATTTAACGAAGGTGCTGGCACTTAAGCTTGCGGCGGTTGTCGATCTGCGCGGTGCGAGTGAGCGGGTCACGTCGCCAAGCCCCTGGCCACATGATTTCAGCGCGCAGGTGATCGAAACAAACGACGAAACCGCGAGCCTCGCGCCGCATTTGAAAGCAATTAGGGGCAGTGTTTCAACCGAACAAGCCGTCACGGCGATGACGGTTGGTTATCGCGGGATGCCGTTTCAACCTATCCTTGTTGACCTCTTCACTCGAAACTTTGCGGCGTTGGCAACTGTTGAGCAACCCGCTTTGATTCATTGCATGGCCGGTAAGGACCGCACCGGCCTCGGTGTCGCGCTCGTGCACCATCTGCTTGGTGTCCACCATGATGACATGATGGCGGATTATCTGCTCACCAACACCGTCGGCGATACCGAAGCAAGGATTGCGGCCGGTGTGAAGGCGGGGCTTGGCGTCCGCACTGACGGCACATCAGAGGCGGTTATCCGCGTGATGATGATGGTGCAGCCCGCCTACCTCGATGCCGCCTTCGCCGCGATTGACGAGCGGCACGGCAGCGTCGACGCTTACTTGCGCGACGTGCTCGCGGTCGATGACACCCGCCGCGAGACGATCCGAGCGCGTTTGCTGACCTAGCCGGGCCGCTTTGCTAGCGGTCGCAGACCATATTTGTGCGCGCCAATAGGGCGGCGCGACCGGTTCGCAAATCATTGCCCGACACGGTTGGCTGTGCGCCACCGCGTAACCCTGACCAAAGCGCGCGATTAAAGGCCAGTGTGTCGAGCTTGTCCTCACTGCTGAAGTCTTGGCCTTTCATCGCGGCGCTCCAATAATGGGCGGTCTGGAGCGGGCAGGGCAGGCTCGCACGCGCCATCGCATTATAAGCGGTGCCCGGAATGGGTAGGTCGGTTGTTTTAAGCACATCCGACGCCCGCGCGGTAAAAGCCCAGTTCTTTTGTTGGAGGTCGAACACATCGGCCATCGGCACGGCGAGCGCATCGTTGAGTCCCATCGGTTTGAGCCCCAACACGCCCTCGATTGTGCGGAGCATATTGACGGTCGTGTAACGCGTCGAAACGAGTGCATTTTGCTTCACATAAGCGCCAACGACAAACGCGATACTGCGGCGCGCATCCATATGGTCAGCACCATTTTGCGCATCGTCCTCAATCACGAAAATCAGTGTTTCGTTGGCAAACGTGCTCTTTGAGACGCGCTCGATCAGCCGACCCAGCGCATAATCATTGTCCGCCATTTCGGTTTCAACCGTGTTGACCTTGTCGATCGCCCTATCAAAATCGCCGAAATGGTCATGGCTTAGCCGCATCATCGTAAGTGCGGGCATAGTTTTGGTTGCGATCTGCTGGTCAAACTCGCGTTCCCATTCCAACTCGCGCCAATAATCAGGCATTTGTTGATCAAAGCCCCGAAAATAAGGGTCGCTCCGCGTCGCCAGAAACGGATCGCCTGAGGTGTAAATGGGATGTTTGTCTTTGAACGGATCGCGGAGCAACGGTTGTGCCCCGGGCCGGCCTTCGTCGTAAACGCTGGCATCAGCGACGCCATAATTGCGCACGCTTAGCCCAGCACGAATCGCGTGACTCCAGATAAAGCCTTGATTGGGGAGATCGTCGCGGTCCGCATCGGGCGCGGTGGCCAGCGCCTTTCCGGGCAGAATATCGGGATCATTCGGCGTCTTTGGGTTGTTCGCGCGACGTTCGGCAAGGCTCATGGCCGTTGGAATGTTGCGGTCGGCCTCCTCCGAGTCATAAGCCAACCCACGCCGCGAATAATTGATTGGGGCTGTCTTTTCGAGCAAATCGGTCGCGCGCGCGGTCGTTGTCCACGTCCATCCGGTTGAGCTCTGCTCGCCACTATCCAAGAAATTGTCGAGCGTAACAAATTGGCGCGCCATCGCGTGGTGGTTCGGCGAGAGTGCCTTGCCCAAGATCGCGAGCGACGGATCACCATTGCCGACCTCCAGATCACCAAGCACTTGGTCGTAAGTGCGGTTTTCCTTCACAATGTAAATCACATGTTTAATCTTGGCGCGGAGTTGGGCCATCACCGCGTCACCAGCGGCGCGCGCTTGGTGTTGTGGTACGCCGATGTTGATGGCGACTTGCAACGTGCTCGCCTTTAACTGGCGCGGCGTCAGCATCGGAAATTGCAGCAGTCCCGCTTTTTCGAGCTGATAAATATATTGGTTGTCGGGGCCGCAAGCATCTTGGCGTGCGATCTTGGTTGAGGCGAGGCGCGGTGCGCAACCCTTGGGGTTCGCGCCGGGGGGCGACTTGCGATTGACAACAAACACGCGCCCACCATCAGCGCTGGTCGCCACCCCGCTCGGGTACCAGCCGGTGGGAATGAGGCCGAGTATTTTGGTGTTGGCATCGTGCGGATCGATAAACGCCAGTGCATTGATGCCGCCCAACGTCACCAAAAGGTGGTGTTTGGGGGTCATAAACAGGCCGTTGGGATTAGTCCCCTTACCCGTACCGACCACGTCTGTCCCGACCATGCCGTCGGGCAAGCCCATGCGCGGCTCGGCAGTGAGCGAGTCAGTGACTGTGTCCACAATCGCCAGCCGGTCGGCATTGTCTTCGCTGGCATAAATGCGGTTGGCCGGCGCATCGTAAAGCAGCGCGGTCGGCTCACCCATGGTCTTGATGCGCTTCGTCACTTTCAGGCGCGCAGCGTCGAGCTCAAGCACGACAATCTCTCGGTCGCGCGCAGCGGAAACATAGGCATGGCGATTGTCGCGCCAGATGACGCTCACGGGATATTCGCCGCCTGCCACACCCGCTTGGGCGGGGTCAATTTTGCCGGGGCGCAGGTCTTGCTCGGCAATCACCGTACGCGTTTTGGTGTCGATAAGGGTGACCGAGTCGTTGTAATAATTGGCGACCAGGAGATGCGCGCCATCGGGTGAAACCGCAACGCCGGCGGCCTGCGGTTTAACATCGACTCCGACGCCTTCGCTGTGGTTAAGCTTGATCGGCGGCACCGTGTTCGTGGTGTTGAAGGGGCAGTGTCCGGTGAGATGAGTTGCGCGACAATTTTCGCTCAGCTCAAAGGAATAAACCGCGTCATCAAGCCCACCGCCGACATAAAATGTTTTGCCATCGGGTGCCCAAGCAATTCCCGAAAAAGCATTCGGCACTTGCATCGTCTGCTGAAGTTTGGCGCCCTTATCCCCAATCGCATAAACGAAAATATACTGCCCCGATTGGGTCGGTACGACCTTGCCATCTGCACCGACATAGCGATTAAAGCCGCTCGTAAGGACGAGCATCGTGCGTTTGTCTGGGCTCACAGCAACTGCGGCGGCGCCATCGGCTTGATAGGACGGATTGGGGCCAATGCCAGCCACAAGCGGCGCAAACGTTGCACCCGGTGCTGCAAGCGGGGTTATCGATTGGCCGGTCGGGAGTTGTTGCGGATGCGCCGCACTCGCTGTCACGGCGGCCAGCGCCAATATCCCCCAATAATGTTTGCTCATCACGCGACTGCCTCCAACTGTTTTGACGCACGCTATGCGCCAAAGGCTACCAATTCATGACAGCGGAGTCACGCGCGATGGGCGCTGGCTGAGCAGCACCCGCCGCCCAGCACGCCATATCGTTAAAACCCGACGGACAGTGTCCCGAAATACTGACGCGGGGGAATGGGGTAGGTATTATACGTATTTGTGGGCGAACCGACCGCGACGGTCGAATAGCCCGTCACGTCGAAAAGGTTGGTGACGTTGAGGCTGATCTGCGCCTTTTTGATCGGCAAACCGCCGGTTGGGATTTGATACGCCACCCGCAGGCTGGTGAGGAAGAAGCTCGGCACCGATTGGTCGTCGGTATACGTCGCAAAGCGCTTACCGACATAGTCGCCGATTAATTGGGCTTCAAAGCCAGCGTAATTGACCGTTGCAACCGACTTGTACAACCATTGCGGACTGCCGGGCACCTGCTTGCCGCACGTTGGCACCACGTTGGCGATGATCGTAAAGCCGCCAATACAGCTTCCGGTCGTGGCACCCACCCCGGTTGTGGCCGACAAACTATAGTCACTGGCATATTTTGAGCTATTGTAAGAAAGCGCAGAGTAAAGCGAGAACACTTTGCCTAAGCGGAGTGTTAGCGCTGCGTCGACACCGTTGGTGTGGACATCACCGACATTGACCAGCGATGGCGTTCCGCCAGAGATTGAACCCCCCGCAATACCCCCGACGGCGGCGGTAATCCCGAGCAAACGGTTGCTAAAATCGACGTGGTAGTAATTGATCTGTGCCTCAAACCCAACGCCACCATCAAACTGGTGCTTTGACCGCAAGCCAATCTCGTAGGTCCACGAACTTTCAGGCGATCCCGACTGCGCAAATGTGTTGAACGCCGCCTGGCTACCGACACTCCAAGGTGACACGCCGCCGCCGCCATAGGTCACATATTGGCGCAGGTTCTTTTGGGCGTTGACATATAATTGCTCGTGCGGCGTAAACTGCCACGTCGCGCCGAGCGAGGGCAGGAACCATTTTTGGGTGGTAATCTTACCATTGGGCAGCGCACTTGCCGAGCCAGGCAATGAGCCCACAATGGGTTGAACGGTGAAATAGCCGTTCGCGAACTGCAGCGAAGACTTCACACCGGCTTGGATGTGCAAAGCGTCGGTGGCCTTCCAGTCGTCTTGCAGATGAAGCTCGACAACATTGTTCCGAATTTCGCTGCCATATTGCGTGAACAACGGCTTTGAGGGACGAATATAGGGGCTGAAATTTTGTGGATTGTTCAGATCGAGTGCGTACCAGCGACGATATGCGGCTGAGCTGTTATGCTCATACCAGCCGCCAAATTCGATCTTGTGGTCACCCAAGGCCAAGCTGAGTGCGGCAATGTAGCCCTCGCGATCAATTCGGTATTCGGTTGTACGCACGATATAGCCGGAATTATCGACATTATTGGCGATTAATTGCGCTTGTGTTTGCCCCGGATAATAAAATTTAATCGGATTGCTATACACATAACCAAGTGGTCCCGCGACGACGCCGACGCCATCGTTGTGGTGATAATAAATCTGCTGCGAGATTTTCAGATCAGCGGTCAAATTCGCTTCGTGCTTGACGTATCCGAGATAGTCGGTGCGTTGCGCGTCGCTATAATAGTTTTGATAATTGCCGCCAACCGCTGCGGGACCACTGCCATTGGCATCGATATACGCGCGCGCGGCGGCAAAATCTGGATAAAGGAACGGTCGCAGCGCCGGTTGATATGCGATGGTCGGGCTGCGCGTGGTGCTGTCCTCATTGGGTTCGATCTTGTCTGAATAATCAAGGTAAAGGGTAAGTTTTCCACCATTGCCATCATGAACGAACTTACCATTCGCTTGGTAGCCACCCTGAATACCGTTGAAATCGAAGGCGCGTGCGCGCTGGCGGGCGCCGGCAACATAAAACGCATTTCCGTCGCCAAAGGCGCCGCTGTCGAGCCGAACGAATGTGCGCGCGGTGCCATAGCTGCCGAAGGTGTGATTGATCTGACCACCGCGACGGCTTTGTGGGTCTGCTGAGAACGTCTCGATCGCGCCGCCCAAATTGCTGGTCGAGGCAACCCCCAAATCACCCGCACCGGTCGACACGATCACTCGACTGACATCTTCGGAGATCACGGCACGCTGCGGCGACAGGCCGTTATAGTTACCGTATTGTTGATCACCGAGCGGTACACCGTCGAGTGTATAACCGAGCTGCGATGCGCTGAATCCATGAATGAACAGCGAGGCATTTTGTTCGTTATTGCCCCACGGATCGGCGGTGATGTACGTCACGCCCGGCAGCGTTTGGATCGCTTTGAGCGGGTTGATGCCGGGGAGAATTTTTTGGATTTCGGCGGCAGGGATGGCCGACGCCGAGCGCGATGTTTTTCCCGTGACAATGATCGTCTCATCTTTGGGCGCATCGACCGAATCGGGCC